>Ga0310811_10002247_pt1 | contig 24072 bp, 19 predicted proteins | sample YCmetagenome_FD_207642 | JGI IMG/M metagenome (GOLD analysis project Ga0310811, IMG submission 207642) | Soil microbial communities from experimental microcosm in Duke University, North Carolina, United States - YC | ecosystem: Engineered > Artificial ecosystem > Soil microcosm > Unclassified ... | reverse complement strand
GTTCGGCACGCTCTTCCTCGTCGGGCCCTCGTTCGACGCGGAGCAGCGGCAGAACGCCGCCACGCTCGTGTCGCATGCGGCGATCGCACTCGAGAACGCCCGCCTGCACCGCATCGTCGAGCATCAGGCGCTCGTCGACGGGCTCACCGGCATCGCGAACCGGCGGCACTGCGAGGACTCGCTGAGCGCCGAGATCGCCCGCGCCGACCGCCTCGGCGCACCCTTCACGCTCGTGCTGGCCGACCTCGACGACTTCAAGACCGTCAACGACCGCCACGGGCATGCGGTCGGGGACGACGTCCTGCGCGGGTTCGCCTCGGTGCTCGGAGCGACCGTCCGCGGCACCGACCTCGCCGGCCGCTGGGGCGGCGAGGAGTTCGTGCTGCTGCTGCCCGGCGCGGACGCCGGGGGTGCCGCCCAGCTCGCCGACCGCGTCCGGAGCGCCCTCGCCGAGCGCACCTTCCCCGGCCGGGCCGGGGCTCCGGTCACGGTCACCTGCAGCTTCGGGGTTGCCGAGCATCGCCCGGGCGACGACGAGCGGGAGCTCTTCGCCTCGGCCGACCGGGCCCTCTACCGGGCGAAGAGGGAGGGTGGAAACCGGGTCGAACTGGATGCAGGCGTCCGGAGCTTTTAGTAGTCTCGAACGAGAATCGCCCCGGAAGCGGGCCGAAAGCGGGTTATGATCCCCGCCCCACCGCATGTCCCCGACCCCGGAGGAAGGTAATGCCGGTAGAGACCCCGTCGTTGTTCGCGCAGGTGATCAGGGATCACCTCGATCTGAAGGAGAAGAACTCGGATCTCGATCGGCAGATGCCGATTGACCGGTACCGCTCCGACGATCCGTTCGAGAACCACCCGCTTTTCAAGACCGAGGAGCAAGCGCGCCTCGAGGAGACGATGGACGGCATCGAGCCGGACCTCGTCGCGCACAGCACCGTGACAGCGTCGCCGTGGCCGGGTGAGGCCACAGTCGAGAACACCGCAGCGCCCGCCGGCGAGATCGAGGACTCCGGTTTCTGGAAGGTCGATCGCGCCCGCGACTTCGACTGGGGCGACTGACGTTTCGCGGGGGGACGGTCGTGCCCCCCGCACCTCACCCTTCGAGCACTAGTCGAGTACCGACGCCACGAGCGTCAGGTCGGCGACGAGGCCGGCCAGCTCTCGCCGGCGAGACTCGCCGTCGCGCTGCCTGAGGACGGCGCTCGGATGGATCGTCGCGGTCACGTGCTCAGCGAGCTCGGAGTCGAGCCAGCGGCCGCGCTCCTTCGTGACCCGGAACTGCTTGCCGAGCAGCGACTGCGCCGCAGTCGCGCCGAGGCAGACGAGCACGCGGGGCGCCACGACGGCGAGCTCGGCCTCCAGCCAGGGCCGGCAGGCGACCTGTTCCGACCAGGCCGGTTTCGCATGGATCCGCCGCTTGCCCCGTGCCTCCCATTTGAAGTGCTTCACCGCGTTCGTCAGGTACGCGTCGTCGCGGTCGATCCCCGCCTGCTCGAGCGCCTGCTCGAGCAGGCGTCCGGCCGGCCCGACGAACGGCCGGCCCTGCGTGTCCTCCTGGTCGCCCGGCTGCTCTCCGACGAGCATCAGCCGGGCCGACGCGCCCCCCTCGCCGAAGACGGTCTGGGTGCCCGTCTGCCAGAGCGGGCAGGCGCGGCACCCCGCCGCGGCCGCACGGAGCCGGGGTAGCGTGGGCCGCTCGGGCAGGTACTCGGCGGCGGACTCGGGCATCGAAGCGTTCCTACCCCGATCGAGGTTCCCTCACCCGGGGGATTCGACCGCGGCCGGCGCCCACGATGCTACGAGTCGATGGTTGTGCGGCCGACCCCGCATCTCCGGCTCATGTCCGAGGATGCGCCATTGCCCCCTGCGGCACCCGAGCTCGTCGATTCGTATCGGCGGCTCGCCGACGTCTTCCACGAGGTGCTCGCGGAGCAGAGCCTCGACGCGCTGCTCGTGCGGATCGCCGACGCGCTCAACGACCTGATTCCGCACGACACGCTCACGATCTACGAGGCCGACGAGGGGCAGGCCGTGCTCACGCCGGTGCTGGCACGCGACCAGTGGGCCGACGAGATCATGCAGACGACGATCCGCTTCGACGAGGGGATCACGGGCCGGGTCGCGAGCTCGCGCGAGCCGGCGCTCGTCAACCAGGCCCACCTCGACCCGCGCGTGCGCTTCGTGCCGGGGACGCCGATCGACCCGGAGGCGCTCATCTCGATCCCGTTGATCGCGCGCGCCCAGATCAAGGGCGTCCTCAACATCTACCGGGTCGGCGAGGAGGGCGTCTTCGACGAGGCGGAGTTCGAGCTCGCGAGGCGGTTCTCGGACGCAGCCGCGCTCGCACTCGACAACGCGCAGATCCGGGCGCGGCTCGAGCACCAGGCGCGGACCGACTCCCTGACGGGGCTCTTCAACCATCGCAGCTTCCACGAGCGCCTGTTGCATGCGCTCCAGGATGCGAGCCGGACGCACAGCCCGGTCGCCGTGCTGATGCTCGACATCGACGACTTCAAGCGGGTCAACGACGTGCACGGCCACGGTGTCGGCGACGAGCTCCTGCGGCTCCTGGCCGACGCGCTGCGCACCTGCGTGCGCCCCGAGGACGTCGTCTGCCGCCTGGGCGGCGAGGAGTTCGGGGTGATCATGCCCTCCTGCGACGAGGTGGACGCGACGCTGGTCGCGGAACGCGTCGTCGCGCGGCTTGCCGAGCTCGAGCTCGAGGGCGTCGGACCGCGCACGGTCTCGGTCGGCCTCTCGCTGGGCCCCGAACATGCAATGAACCCCCGCGAGCTGGCGGCGTGCGCCGAGGCGGCGATGATGACGGCGAAGGCACGCGGCAAGAACCGGATCGTCCTGTACCGCGAGGGCGGGATCGAGCGGCCGCACTCTCACGTCAACCCGCGCGACGTGCGCTCGATCGCGCACATGAAGATGCTCCAGAGCCTGAGCGGCAAGCTCAACCGGCTCAACGACGTGCGCGAGATCGGCCACGAGATCGCGGCGGAGCTGCGCTCGCTGATCGACTACCACAACTGCCGTGTCTTCGTCGTCGACGGCGAGATGCTCGTGCCGGTCGCGTTCCTCGGGGAGTTCACCGCGGAGACGGCGGCGCTTCCGCTCGAGCTCTTGCGCGCGCGCGTCGGCGAGGGCATCACGGGCCGCTGCGCGGCCACGGGCGAGTCGCTGCTGATCGGCGACGCGGCCAACTGCGAGTTCGCGAGCCGGATTCCGGGCACGCCGGTGATCGAGGAGTCGCTCCTCGCGGTGCCGCTCCGCTACGGATCTCGGGTGGTCGGCGTGATCGTCGTCTCGAAGCTCGGGCTCGACCAGTTCGACGAGGACGACGTCCGGCTGCTCGAGGTGCTCGCCGGCCACGCGGCCGTGGCGGTCGAGAATGCGAGCCTCTACGAGTCGGCGCGGCGCGAGGCCGAGACGGCCACCACGCTGCTCGAGTTCGGCCGGGAGCTCGCCACCGCATCGAGCCTCGACGACATCTTCGGGCGCGTCGCGGAGCTGACCGCCGCGCTCCTCGGCTCGCCGCAGACCTCGGTGTGGATGGCCGACGAGGAGGGCTGGCTCGTCCCGCGCAAGCTGCACGGGCTGTCCGCGGCGGAGGTCGCGAGCGTCGAGCGGCTGCGTTTCGAGGTCGAGGCGTCGAAGCGCTACTTCGGCGCCGGGGAGCCGTTCGTGCTCTGCCCCGACGACCACGCACGGCTCGGCTACACCGCGCTCGACCCGGCGGCCTCGTATGCGGTCGCGCCGCTCGTCGTCGACGGCCAGAGCGGCTGCATCGTCGCGACCCTGCCCGACGACGATTTCGGCGAGCGAGAGCTGCGTGTGCTCGGTGGCCTCGCACACCAGGCCCGGCTTGCGATTGCGAATGCCAGCAACTACGAGGGGCTCGAGCGGACGTTCGTCTCGACGGTGGAGGCGCTCGCGAACGCGCTCGAGGCGAACGACGAGTACACATCGACGCATGCCCGCTGGATCACGGACCTCGCCCTGCGCGTCGGGCGCGGGCTCGACCTGGACGAGAGCTCGCTCAAGCGACTCGAGCTCGGCGCGCTTCTGCACGACATCGGCAAGATCGGCATCCCGAACGCGATCCTCTCGAAGCCGGGGCGGCTGACGGCGGAGGAGCGGGCGGTGATCGAGACGCACCCCGCGCTCGGCGAGCGGATCATGGCGCCGATCGACCGGTTGGCCGACGTTCGGGCGATCGTCAGGCATTGCCACGAGCGCTGGGACGGGCGCGGCTACCCGGACGGGCTCTGCGGCGAGGAGATCCCGCTCGAGGCCCGGATCGTGTTCGTCTGCGACGCCTATCACGCGATGACGACCGACCGCCCGTACCGCAAGCGGCTGAGCCACCCCGAGGCCGTCCGCCGCCTGCGCGAGGCGGCCGGCACGCAGTTCGACCCGCGGGTCGTGCGCGTCGCGATCGACGTGATCGGCGAGCAGCGAAGCTAGGAAGCCGCCGCTCTGACCTCGGGCCCGCCCTCCAGGTCGTGGGCGAGCCGGCGGAAGGGGCCCTCTTCGCCGAGGAGCTCGCGCTCGGTGCCGCTCTGGACGATCCGGCCCCGCTCGACGACGACGATCTCGTCCGCCCGGCGCACGGTCGAAAGCCGGTGGGCGATGATGATCGACGTCCGCCCGTGCAGCAGCCGGTCGAGCGCGCGCTCGATCAGAACCTCGGTCGGCCGGTCGATGTTCGACGTCGCCTCGTCGAGGATCAAGATGCGCGGGTCGGCGAGCAACGCGCGTGCGATCGAGATCAGCTGCCGCTCGCCGGCCGAGAGCCCCGAGCCTCCTTCTCTCACCGCGTGGTCGAGGCCGCCCGAGAGGCGTGCCGCGACGCGGTCGACGCCGACGGCGCGCGCCGCCGCCTCGACCTCGGCATCCGACGCGTCCGGCTTCGCGAAGCGGATGTTCGACGCGATCGTGCCGCTGAAGAGGAACGGGTCCTGGAGAACGACCCCGATCTGCCGGCGGTACGAGCGCAGCTTGACGTCGCGGAGGTCGACGCCGTCGACCCTGACCGCCCCCTGGTCGGGGTCGTAGAAGCGGCCGACGAGCCGGGCGAGCGTCGACTTGCCGCCGCCCGACTCCCCGACGAGCGCGAGGCACGCTCCGGCCGGCACGTGGATGTCGATGCCGTGCAGCACGGGCTCGAGCCCGTATGCGAAGACGACGTGGTCGATCGCGAGGTCGCCTTCGATGCGCGGCAGCTCGCGCGCCTGCGGCTTCTCGCGGATCTCGGGCTGCTCGTCGAGGACGGCCGCGATCTTCACCATCGCCGCGGCCCCGGATTGCAGCTGCCCGTAGACGTCCGAGAGCTCCTGGAGCGGCTGGAAGACGAGCTGGAGCAGGTAGAGCGCCGTGATCAGCGTGCCGATCGTCAGCTCCTGCCGCCCGAGCAGCGTGCTGCCCGTGTAGAGAACGGCGACCGTGGCGATCACGCCGAGGAACTCGATCGAAGGGAAGAAGATCGAGAAGATCTTCTGCGTGTACACGTTCTGCTCGCGGTTCGCGGCGTTCAGCTCGTCGAACTGAAGCTGGAAGCGGCGCTCTCGGTTGAACGCTTGCACAACCGCCATGCCCGCGACCGACTCCGCGATCTGCGCCGTGACGACCGCGATGCGGTTACGTGTCTCGACGAGCGCCACGTGCGAGGTTCGCTGGAACCACCGCGTCAGAACGAGCGCCGGCGGCATGATCGCGAACACGACCAGGCCGAGCCGCCAGTCGGCGATCAGGAGCGCCGCGAGCGCCGCAGGTAGCAGGACGACGTTCGCGATCAACGTCGGCATGCCCTGTGAGAGGACGTCGGAGACGGCGTCGACGTCGCTCGTCAGCCGCGCGATGATCCAGCCGGCCTTCTGCTGCGAGAAGTAGCGGAGGGAGAGCCCGGTCAGATGGTCGAAGAGGTCGCGCCGCAGGCCGAGCACCATGCGCTGCCCCACGCCGGCCAGGCCGCGGATCAGGATCGCCTGCAGGATCCAGCCGCAGGCGGCGACACACAGGTAGATCGCGACGACGACCGTCAGGTGATGCTCGTCGTGGGCGCGAATGCCCTTGTCGATCGCGTTCCGCACGAGCAGCCAGCCGCCGGTCTGCGCCGCCGCGTTGCCGGTCGCGACGAGCAGCAGCACGAACGCCACGAGCCGGTGCCCTTCGAGGTAGCGCCAGAGCCGCCTCATGCCGCGATCACCTCGTCGGCGAAGAGCTCGGCGAACGGCCCGCCCGCGCGCAGCAGGTCGCGGGGCGTCCCGGACTCGACGATGCGCCCGTCGACGAGCACGACGGCCCGGTCGGCGAGCTCGACCGTCGAGAGCCGCTGCGTGGCGACGAGCACGGTGCGGCCGTGCAGGGCGGGGCGGAGCCGCTTCACGAGCCGGCGCTCGGTCAGCGTGTCGACGGCCGAGAGCGGATCGTCGAGCACCACGACGCGGGCGCCGGTGACGAGCGCCCGTGCGAGCGCGACCCGCTGGCGCTGCCCACCGGACAGGTTGATGCCCCGCTCGCCGATCAGCGTGTCGTAGCCGTCGGGAAGGTCGTCGGCGAACGCGTCGACGCCGGCCGCGGTGCAGGCGGCGAGCACCTCCTGCCAGGCGGCGCCCTCGCGGCCAGCGGTCAGGTTCTCGCGCAGCGTCACCGAGAACAACACCGGCCGCTGCGTGACGAGCGCGACGTCGGCGCGAAGCTCCGCGATCGGCAGGTCGCGCGTATCGACGCCGCCGACGAGCACGTGCCCGCCGGTCGGGTCGTAGAAGCGCGGCAGCAGGTTGAGGAGCGATGTCTTGCCGGAGCCGGTCGGCCCGCAAACGGCGACGATCTCGCCGGGCTCGATCGCGAGATCGAGGTCGTGGAGCACGCCCGTCTCACCGCCGTAGGCGAACGTCACCGACTCGAAGCGCACGCCGACCGGCCCGGGCGGCAGATGCCGGGGGTGGTCGGGCTCGGGCAGCGGCTCGATGCCCTCGAGCCAGGCGAAGCTTCGACCGGCCGACGCGAGGGCGCGCTGGCCGAGGTTCGTGATCCAGCCGAGCGCCTCGAGGGGCCAGACGAGCTGCAACAGGAGCGTCTCGAAGAGGACGAACTGGCCGATCGACAGGTGCCCGGCGATCACCTGCCTGCCGCCGAAGAACACGACGGCAGCGATCGAGAGCGACGGCAGGTAGTAGAGGCCGGGCAGGTGCTTCGCCTCGACGCCGGCCTGGCGGAGCACGGTGTCGCGCACCGCCTCGGCCTTGCCGCCGAAGCGGCCGCGGACGTCGTCCTCCCGCCCGAACGCCTGGACCATCTCGATTCCCACCACGGCCTCGTCGGCGGCCTCCGTCACATCGCCCTTCCGCTCCTGCACCTGCCGGGAGAGCGGCGAGACGCGGCGCGCGAAGCGCAGCGCGAGCACGGTGATCGGGGGCATCGCGACCGCCGTGTAGAGAGCGAGCCGTGGGTTGACGATCACGAGCACGATCCCGGCCCCGACGATCATCATCAGGCTCTGCATCCCCTGGACGAGGCCCCAGCCGATGAAGTAGCGGATCGGGTAGAGGTCGTTCGTCGCACGCGACAGCACCTGGCCCGTGGCGTGGCGGTCGAAGAACGCGCGCGGATACCGGAGGTACGCGTGGTAGAGGAGCTCGCGCATGCGTGCCTCGATGCGGATGCCGATGCGCGCAGTTGCGTAGCGGCGCGAGAAGTTGATTCCGAACCGAAGGGCCGCCAGGCCGACGATCGCGGCGAGGTAGGGCCACAGGGGCTGCGTGTGGCTCACGATCGCGTGGTCGATCGCCCGTTGCGTGAGCAGGGGAATCGCGATCGAGACGAGGGTGTACGAGAAGGCGAGCGAGAGCCCGAGCGCTCCGAGGCGGCGTTCGCGCCACCAGAGCCGGAGCAGCCTGCGGAGCGTCGGCAGCAGGCCGAGGTCGGGCGGATCGACGTGGTTCACGTACTCGGGCATGGCGAACGAGCCCGAGCGCTCTCCTCCGCTGCACGGGCGACGTTCTCGACTCTAGCGGCGCGAGCGGCCCCGGGTGAACGCCGCGAGGCCGTCGCTGAAGCTCGGAGGCGCGGGCGGCGCCTCGAACGCCCGCCGTGCCTCCGCCGCCTCGCGCCGCTGCAGGGCATGCTCGCGGGCGAGCAGCGCGCTTCGCTCGGAGTCGAGTCGCTGTCGCAGCAGCCCGAGCTCGTGCTCGCGCGCTTCGAGCCGTGCCTCCAGCCGCTCGAGCACGCGATCGCGCACGGGTGATGCCGGGCCGCCGCCGGCTGCCGCCGTCGGCCGTGCCGAGCCCGGCTGCGCCCGCTCGCGCTCGAGCTCGATGCGGAGCGACGCAAGCTCCTTCTCGACGGCCCGCGTGGCGCGCTCGCGCTCGTCCAAGAGCTCCCGCTCGGCTGCGGCGAGCTCGCGCTCGGCCGCCGCTTCGGCGGTGCGCGCCTCCGCCTCCGCGAGTCGCGCGGCGAGCTCGTGCTCCTGTTCGGCGACGCGCGCCGCGTGGGCTGCGAGCCGGTGCGCGCGCGCCTCGAGCTTGTGCTCGCGGGCCTGGAGGGCGCGGGCGCGCTCGAGCGCGGCCCGCTCTCGTGCGGCGACCGCCTCGGCGCTCCCGGCGGCGGCGCCTTTCTTCACGGTCTTGCCCGTCCGTCCGCTCTCGAGCCGGCGCTCGAGCTCCGCGAGCTCGCGCTCGCGCGCGGCGACCGCCTCGGCGCGCTCGCGCAGCGACTGCTTCAGGCGCTCGAGCTCGGAGCTCGCCCGGTCGTGGTCGGCGCGCCGCGTCTCGGCGAGCTCCCGCGCGAGCCGTAGCAGCTCGGCCCGGTCGAGGTCGACGCCGCTCGCCTCGGCCGCCTCTTCGCGCTGCCGCGGCGTCCAGGAGTCGAAGCCCTGCTCCCAGTCGTCTATGCCGGCTCCTCCGGGTCGGCGTGCACGACCCCATGCTGCCCGTTCCGGCCGCGACGCGAAAGGGTCACGTCACGCCCAGCGCCTCGCGCCTGCGCTCCACGGGCTCCTGCATCGGCAGGATCAGCCGGAAGGATGCGCCGTGCGGGAGCGCATCCTCGTAGACGAGGTCGCCGCCGTGGGCGCGCGCGTAGAGACGGGCGATCGCAAGCCCGAGGCCGGTGCCTCCGGGCGTCGCCCGCGACCGCTCGCTGCGCGTGAACCGCTCGAAGAGATCGGGCACGAACTCGGGCGGGACGCCGACGCCGCGGTCCTCGACGGTGAGCCGGAAGTGGCGGTCCGTCTGCTCGGCGTGGACGATCACGGGCGGAGCGCCGTAGCGGAACGCGTTCGTGACGAGGTTCGTGACGATGCGGTCGAGCGCGTGCCGGTCGACGTCGGCGACCGTGTCCTCGGCCACGTCGATCTCGACCTTCAGCGGGTCGGGCGCGGCGACGCTGACGATCTCTTCGACCTGGGACCGGACGCTCACGCGCTCGGGTGCGATCTCGACGGCGTCCGCGTCGAGGCGTGACAGGTCGAGTAGCTGTTCGACGAGGGTCGCCATGCGCTGGGTCTGCTGGATCAGGGCGAGCCGTACGGTCTCGCGCTGTTTGATGGTCAGCCGGTTGGAGAGATGGTGGAGCGTCGTCACGAAGCCGTGGATCGTCGTCACAGGCGTTCGCAACTCGTGTGCCGCGAGCGCGATGAAGTTCATCTTCACCTCGTTCGCGCGCTCGAGCCTGACCCGCGCATCACGCTCGGCCTGGAAGAGGCGCACCCGGTCGAGGGCGAGCCCGGTGAGCGCGCCGAGCGTGCGAAGCAGCGCCAGCTCGTCGTCGCCGAAGAACGGCGCGTACGGAGACGTCCAGACGACGAGGCTCCCACCGGGCACCTCGAGGTCGACGAGCTCTGCGTCGCCCCAGAGCGTCGGCGGCGTCCGGCCGCTTTCGAGCTGCGCCCACGCCTCTGGCGACACGTTCCAGGCGGCGACGATGCGCCCCTCTGCGTTGCGGATCGCGATCGCGCGGGCGCCGACGATCGCCGCGGCGGGCTCGAGCACACGCGCAGCGACCTCCTCCTGCGACTCCGCGAACGAGAGGAGGCTCGCGATCGCCTGCTGGAGGCGGGCCTGCTCCGGCCTGCGCCAGCCGGTGCGCAGGAGCTGCGGCGGCGCGAAGCCGAGGAAGAACGCGACGGCGCTGACGGTGGCGAGCGCCTGCGAGCCCAGGCTCACGGCGGAGTACCGGCTCGTCGTGAGGATCGCGAGCAGAAGCGCCAGCGTGAGCGCGCCGCTCGCAAGTGCCAGAAACTGCATCCGCCGCCTTGCCACGCTCGGTTGTGCGGAGCCCGCGCGCCAGAGGCTGACGGCGGAGACGATCGAAAGTGCCGACCAGTGCACGAAGAAGACGACGATCCAGGCCGTGAACGAGGCTGGGCGGTGCTCGCCGGGCTGGGGGATCTTCGGCAGCGCGAACGTCCAGACGACGAGGATCGCCGTGAGGAGTACGAGTCCGCTTGCAAGCCGGCGGGCCGGCGCGCGGAACGCATTCGTGAAGCGGAACAGGAGGTAGGGAAAGAGGACGATCAGCGCAATCGCAACGCGTCCGATCGCCCGCTCCGGGATGTTGCCGGGATGGTTCGGGACGAGACTCAGGAGCTCGAGCAGCCCGAGCGCGCCGAATGCGACGGCCGCCCACCGGCTCGCGCGATCGCGGCGTCGCAGCCAGAAGGCGAGCGTGACCGCTCCGAGCGCGATGAACGCGGCAAGATTGAGATATCGAAAGGCCTGAACCGCGTGGTGCAGGGCCGCATCCCCCGAGGCGATAACGGTCGAACTGTACGCGCGCCGCCGGTCGTCGTCTATGGCCGGCTCGACTAGATGCGGCGGTAGCGCGCGTCGGCCAGCGAGTACGCCGCAAAGGCGATGAGCCCGGCGGCGACGACGCCGAGCAGGAACGGTCCGTACGAGGTGTGGGCAAGCTTCGCGAGCGCGCCGTCGAGCCCGACCGCAGAGTCGGGGTTGTAGTCGATCGCCGCTTTGATCAGGAACACGCCGACGAGACCGAAGACGGTCAGGCGCGCGAGGTGGCCGAAGGTGCCGATCCACTCGATCCACTTCCGGACGCCGGGGCTCATCTGCTCGGTCTTCGAGTCCTTCAGGAAGTCGCGGCTGACGCCGCGGTAGCCCTGGTAGAGGCCGACGCCGATCAGAACGGCGCCCGCGATCCCGACGAGCCAGGTCCCCCCGGGCCAGGCGAGCACGCCGGCCGTCTTCCCGTGGACGTTCTCCGAGCCGCCCTGGTCGGAGCCGAGCAGGATCTTCACGGCCGCCGCGCAGAGTGCCGCATAGACGACGCCGCTCGCGAGCGCCGCGACACGTTCGAAGCCGCTGTCCGAGGCCTCGGCGCCGTGTCCGAGGAATGCGCGGATGATGCGCCAGGACGCGTACCCGGCGAGGCCGGCGGCGACGAGGATCAGGAGCACCTTGCCGAACGGCTGCTGGGCGATCGTCTTCAGCGCGCCCTGCTGGTTCGTCGCCTTGCCGCCCGAGCCGAGGGCGAGCTCGAGGGCGAGGATCCCGATGATCCCGTAGATGAGGCCGCGCGCGACGAAGCCGGAGCGCGCGAACCATTCGAACGCCGTGCTGTGCACGACCGACTCGCCGCCGGCCTGCACGTGCCGCACGGGAGCGGGCTTGGTGGGCAGCTCGATGCTCATCGACGAAGCGACAACGGTCGCGGCAGGGGAGCGGTTACGCCGAACCCCGCGCCGGAGCTCGACCGTTGTGAGTCGAGAGATCGATTCCGTGTTGGCAAGCGAAGGAGGTTTCCCTCATGCCCGGCTGGGTTTGGGTGTTGATAGCGATCGTCGTCGTCGCCGTGCTCGGCCTCGTTGTCTGGCAGGCGCTGGCCCGGCGGCGGACGGAGAAGCTGCGCGACCGGTTCGGCCCCGAATACGACCGTGCGATCGGAGCGGCGGACAGCAGGCGGGCGGCCGAGAGCGATCTCGCCGCACGCGAGGAGCGGCGTGACCGGCTCGAGATCCGGCCGCTGTCGCAGGCGGCGCGTGACCGTTACGTGCAGAGCTGGCAGGCCGTGCAGGCGCAGTTCGTCGACAGCCCGTCAGCGGCGGTCGCGAGCGCCGACAGCTTGATCGAGTCGGTGATGGCCGAGCGGGGCTACCCGGTCGAGGACTTCGAGCAGCGCGCCGCCGACGTCTCGGTCGACCATCCACAGGTCGTCGAGAACTACCGCCGCGGTCATCGCCTCGCCGAGGACAGCGCGAACGGCGACGGCTCGACGGAGTCGCTTCGCCAGGCGATGCGCCACTACCGCTCCCTGTTCGAGGAGCTCGTCGAGTCGGACGCCGACCAGCCGCTGCAGCGCGAGCGCCAGGACGGCGTGCGCCCGTCCGAGCCGGCCGAGCGGCCCGTGCGTTAGAGGCATCCGCCCGAATGGGGGAGAGGGCGGGCGCCCCTTCCCCCATTCGTGGGCGCGCGGTCATGGGTACGGGTAGGGAGTGGTGGTCGTCGTGCCGGTCGTCGTCGCGGTCGTCGTGGTGGTCGTCGACTTCACCACTGCGGCCCCCGCCGCCGAGACGGCGTACCACTTGGCGCCGAAGTTCGAGCTCCCTTCGCCGTTCACCTGCCCGGCCTTCGTGTCGAGCGTGTACGTGTAGAGCGGGTGCTTGTTGTAGGTCACCTGCCGGCTGCCGTCGCTTCGCTTCGTCGTTCCGATCAGCGACGCCTTGACGCCGGCGCCCGCGGTCGGCTTGCCGCGGGCGACGAGGGGCGGCCAGTACGCCGCACAACTCGACGTGCACGCGCTGCTACCGCCCTTGTCCTTCCGGAAGAGGTAGAGCGTGCGTCCCTTCGAGCTCACGAGGATCATGCCGAGCTTCGTGCTGCGAAGCGCGATGGTTGCATTCGTCGTGGCCGCGCTCCCCGCGAGCGCGCCTGCCGCTAGGAAGCCGATCGTTCCAAGAGCCGCCGCGAGCGTCGCGAAGACGACGATGCGGCGGGACCTCGAGCTTTTCATCGACTGGGCTCCTTTCGTGTCTCCTGTTCTACGGCGGCCGCGGGCCGGTTGGTTTCGTCGCGAATCCGAGGGGGACGCGCCTGCGTAGAACGAGGAGTCAAGAACTCCCAAGGGGGATCTCATGCATGGAACGAAGCGCATGGCGATCGCGGGGCTCGTGGCGCTGCTCGGGGCCTTCGCGTTCGCGTTCACGGCCCACGGCGACGGCGGCAAGGGGCACGACGCGGAGACCCACGACGCACAGGTCGGGTCGTTGCGCTCGACGCTCGCGCCGAGCCAGCCCACCGATCCCGCCTTCCACGCCCTCCCGCCCGGCGGCGCGCCGTGGTCACTCGAGGAAGGGACAGCGAGGCTTCGTAGCAACGGGAAGCTCAAGGTGGAGGTCGAAGGGCTGATCCTCACGACGCTGGGCAACGCGGGCCCGATCACCGGGATCGCGGGCTCGGTGTTCTGCGGTGCCGACTCCGTGACGACGCCGGCCGCGACGACGGCGATCTTCCCGCTCTCGTCCTCAGGCGACGGCGAGATCGAGGCGCACGTCACCCTGCCGAGCACCTGTCTCGCCCCGCTCGTCGTCGTGCAGCCGGCGAGGGGCACGACGCTCCTCCAGGCGTACATCGCGATCGACGGGTTCAGGCCCTAGGCGGGCTCCTGGTAGAGGCCGACGACGTTGCCCCCGGGATCCGTGAATCTCGCCGTGATCTCGGGGGCATCCGCGCCGATCGGCTGAATGATCCGGCCGCCGTTCGCGGCGACCGCCTCGGCGGCGGCCGCGCAGTCGTCGACCATGACGTAGACGAGGAGCCCCGGCTCCGAGGCGGGCGGCCGGCCGAGCACGAACGCGCCGCTCACCTCGCCGGTCGCGTCGTCGAAGGCGGTGACGCCGTCGCCGCGCGTTCGCAGGCGCCAGCCGAAGACCGACTCGTAGAAGGCGGCCGAGCGCTGCACGTCGGTCGCCGGAATCTCGATGTAACAGATCTTGCCGTTCGCGCGGCCGGGTGACACGAATCCTCCTTGCCGCTTGCGCGCGCATTCTCGCAGGGCCAGGCCGGCGGCACGAGCCAAATCGACGAACTTAGGCTTCGAGGCCTCGCGCCGGGCCGATCCGCCTTGACAGGAAGCCTCGGTCTTGGTCAAATGCCTAAGTCATCTGACTTGCCGGGGTCGAAAGGGAGGATCATGCTCTACACATCGCCACAGGACGCGCTCGGCGCCCCTCCTGAAGAGCTTCTCTATCTCGCCTGCCTCCACGAGGGCACAGGCGTCGACGCGCCGGACTTCCTGGCCGTCGTCGACGCCGAGAGCGGGACGATCGTGCACGAGACGCCGATGCCCAACGTCGGCGACGAGCTGCACCACTACGGCTGGAACCGGTGCAGTTCCGCCTGCCACGGCCCGGACCGCTCGCACCTGATCGTGCCCGGCTTCCGCTCGTCGCGGATCCACATCCTCGACGTCGCCGGCGACCCGCGGGCACCGCGGATCGAGAAGGTGATCGAGGCGAAGGAGATTCTCGCGAAGACCGGCTACACGCGGCCGCACACGGTCCACTGCATGCCGGGCGACAACGTCGTGATCAGCATGCTCGGCGACGCCGACGGCAACGGTGCCGGCGGCTTCGCGGTCCTCGACGCGAAGACGTTCGAGGTCAAGGGCCGCTGGGAGAACGGCGGCGGCACACCCAAGCTCAACTACGACTTCTGGTACCAGCCGCGGAAGAACACTCTGGTCTCGTCCGAGTTCGGAGAGCCCAACGCCTACGAGCCGGGCTTCGACCTCGATGACGTGACGAAAGGGCGGTACGGAAGCCGGCTCCATTTCTGGGACCTGGCCGAGCGGAGGCTCGAGCAGACGGTCGATCTCGGAGACACCGGGCTGATCCCGCTCGAGATTCGGTGGCTGCACGATCCGGACGCCGAGCAGGGCTTCGTCGGCGCTGCGCTCTCGAGCACGATGTGGCGCTTCCATCGCGCGAACGGTCGCTGGACGGCAGATCAGGTGATCGCAGTCGAGAGCGTCGAGCTCGAGGGCTGGCCGTTCCCCGTACCGGGGCTGATCACCGACCTGCTCGTCTCGATGGACGACCGCTTCCTCTACTTCTCCAACTGGCTCCACGGAGACCTGCGCCAGTACGACGTCTCAGATCCGAAGAACCCGAAGCTGACCGGCCGGGTCTGGCTCGGCGGCCTGCTCGGCAAGCCGAGCGACGCCGGCCGCGAGCTCAACGGCGGACCGCAGATGCTCCAGCTCTCACTCGACGGGCGGCGTCTCTACGTGACGAATTCGCTCTACTCGACGTGGGACAACCAGTTCTACCCCGGTCTGCGCTCGTGGCTGCTGAAGGTCGATTGCGATCCGAACGGTGGGATGACGGTCGATCCAGACTTCTTCGTCGATCTCGACGATCGGCCGGGTGGCCCCGCCCGGGCACATGAAGTGCGCCTTCAGGACGGCGATTGCACGACGGAGATCTTCCAGTGATGCTCGGGCACATCATGGGGATCCCGGTCGAGGAGACCGTCCTCCAGCTCGTGCCCATCGGCGCGGCGGGCGTGACGCTCGTCGCAGTCGCGGGCCGGCATCTGCTCGATCGGATGCGGAGGCGCAATTGACGGAACCGGGGCGCAAGACGGCGGCTCGCTCCGCCGCGGAGGAGGCGCTCCTCGACGCGGCGGAGCGGCTGCTGGTCGACGTCGGCCACGGCGGTGTCACGACGCGACGGCTCGCGGAGGAGGCCGGTGTCAACAACGGCCTCGTGCACTACTACTTCGGCTCCAACGAGAACCTGCTGGTTCGCACGCTCGAACGCTTCACGGAACGGTTGATCGCGCGGCAACGCGACCTCTACGCCGCCGACATGCCGTTCGTCGAGAAGTGGCGGACGGCGATGCGCTATCTCGTGAGCGACGACGTCACCTACGAAAAGGTCTGGCTCGAGCTGCAGGCGCTCGCCTGGAACAACCCCGACCTACGCGGGCGACTTGCACGTGTGAACGAGGAATGGCGAGCCGCGTTGACCGTCGCCTTCGAGCAGCCCCGCCGCGAGCTCGGCATCGACATGCCGCTCGAAGCGCTCGTCTCGCTTGTGATGACGTTCAACATCGGGATCATCGTCGAGCGGCTCGGCGGGGTCGAGGCCGGGCACCGTGAGCTCCTCGATTGGATCGACGCATGGCTGTCGAGTTGAAGACGCAGACGGGCGAGCAGACGCGCGCCCGATATCCCGACGCCGAGGGCTACGTCGAGCGCGACGGCGTGCGGGTGTTCTGGGAGCTCTACGGCGAGGGCGACCAGACGATCCTCTTGCTGCCCACCTGGTCGATCGTGCACTCGCGTTTCTGGAAGATGCAGATCCCGTACCTGGCCCGGCATTGCCGCGTGCTGACGTTCGATCCACGCGGCAACGGCCGGTCGGACCGGCCGCGCGACGGTGCGGCCTACAGCGAGTGGGAGTTCGCCGCGGACGCGCTCGCTGTCCTCGACGCCGCGCAGACGGCGCGCGCCGTTCTGGTTTCCCTTTCGCTCGGCGCGCATCGGGCGCTCATCCTCGCCGCCGAGCATCCCGAACGGGTCGCAGGCGCGGTCTTCATCGGCGCCTCGGTTCCCCTCACGGCGCGGAGCGCCGAGCGCACCGTGTTCGGGTCCTTCGACGACGTGCTCGAGAGTGACGAGGGCTGGGCGAAGTACAACCGCCATTACTGGCTCAAGGATTACGAGGGCTTCCTCCGGTTCTTCTTCTCCCAGTGCCTGACCGAGCCCCACTCGACGAAGCAGACCGAGGACGCCGTCGGCTGGGGCCTCGACACCGATGCCGAGACGCTGCTCCTCACCGAAGAGGGGCCGGCGCTCGACGAAGCGGCGACAAGGGAGCTCGCCGCGCGCGTCCGCTGCCCCGTGCTGGTGATCCACGGCGAGGCGGACGCGATCAGCCCGCACGCCCGGGGTGCGGAGCTCGCACGCATCACGGGCGGGACGCTCGCGACGATCGAAGGCGGCGGCCACTTCCCGCACGCCCGCGATCCGGTCGAGGTCAACCTCCTCATCCGCGACTTCGCCGTGCCGGCATCTCCGCCCGCGCGTTGGGTGCGCGCGAAGTCACGCCGCAAGCGCGCTCTCTACATCTCGTCGCCGATCGGCCTCGGGCATGCCCAACGCGACGTCGCGATCGCGGACGAGCTCCGCAAGCTTCACCCCGACCTCGAGATCGACTGGCTCGCGCAGCATCCGGTCACGAACGTGCTCGAGGCCCGCGGCGAGCGTATCCACCCAGCGAGCGCGCAGCTCGCCAACGAGTCGCACCACATCGAGAGCGAGTCGGCTGAGCACGATTTGCACTGCTTCCAGGCGATCCGCCGGATGGACGAGATCCTGCTTGCGAACTTCATGGTCTTCCACGATCTCGTGCGCGAGGAGCGGTATGACCTCTGGATCGGCGACGAGGCGTGGGAGCTCGACTACTACCTGCACGAGAATCCCGAGCAGAAGCGCGCCGCGTACGCCTGGTTGACCGACTTCGTCGGCTGGCTACCGATGCAGGACGGGGGCGATCGCGAGGCGTTCCTCACCGCCGACTACAACGCCGAGATGATCGAGCACATCGCACGCTTCCCGCGGGTGCGCGACCGCGCCATCTTCGTCGGCAACCCGGAGGACGTCGTGCCGGAGCCGTTCGGTCCCGAGCTGCCGCCGATCCGCGCCTGGACGGAGGAGCACTACGACTTCGCCGGCTACATCACCGGGTTCGACCCGGCTGACTTCGCGGCAAGGGAATCCCTTCGCGCCGATCTCGGCTACACGCCCGAGGAGCAGGTTTGCATCGTCACCGTCGGCGGCTCCGGTGTCGGCGGGGACCTCCTCCGGCGCGTGATCGCGGCGTTTCCCGACGCCAAAGCGCGCGTACCGGGCCTACGCATGATTGTCGTCGCCGGGCCGCGGATCGATCCGGCGTCGCTTCCTTCCCACCCGGGACTCGAGGTGCGCACCTACGTGCACGAGCTGTACCGCCACCTCGCCGCCTGCGATCTCGCAGTCGTGCAGGGCGGGCTGACGACGGGAATGGAGCTGACGGCGAACGGGCGCCCGTTCCTCTACTTCCCGCTCCGCCACCACTTCGAGCAGAACTTCCACGTGTGCCACCGCCTCGATCGTTACGGTGCCGGGCGCCGTATGGACTTCGACGAGTCCACCCCGGAGGTGATCGCCGCAGCGATCGCGGGCGAGATCGGTCGCGACGTGAGCTATCGCCCGGTCGAAACGGACGGCGCGGCACGTGCGGCTGCGATGCTCGCCGAGCTTCTCTAGTCGTAAAGACCGAAGCGACCGGGCTCTTTGCGCACCGCAGCTCCGTCGAAGGTCGACCTCTTGCTAGGCGACCTCGAGCAGGCGCAACGGACGCGGGATGAGAGCCGTCGTCGGCTCGTCGGCTGCCAGGACGTCCGGCCGCGTTTGCCCGATCTCCCGCAACGCGGCAACGACCTTGGTGCAGAACTGGGTTCCGGCGTTGTCTTCGATCTCCGCGAGCGCGGCTGCAATCGACCTGCCGTGTCGATACGGTCGGTCGGATGTGATCGCGTCGAATGCGTCGGCGACGAACACGATGCGTGCGGGCAAGGGGATCTCCTCGCCCTTGAGCTCGTCGGGGTAGCCGTGGCCGTCGATGCGCTCATGGCTCGAACGCGCGCATTCACGGACGATCGGGTCGAGGTCGAGCTCGGCCAGGATGAAGTCGGAGACGAGCGGATGCGTTCTCATGATCGTCCACTCCGCATCGTCGAGCGGCCCTTGCTTGCGCAGGATCTGCTCGGGAATCCCGATCTTGCCGATGTCGTGCAGGAGCGCGCCGATCTCGATCGCTTCGAGTGCGTCGCCGTCATACCCGAGATGCTGTGCGAGCGCGACCGAGACCGCGGCGACCCGGCCTGTGTGACCGCCGGTGTAGAGATCTTTCGCCTCCATGCTGCGCGAGAGCGCGGCAATCGTGTCGCGGTGGGCGCGGCGCAGCCGCACGTTCGCCTCGCTCACCTCTTCCACCGCCGCTGCAGTCCGTTCGAGGTACCGGCGCGCCGAGAGCATCATCAGCGCCGGTGGAACCGTGAACGCGACGAGGCCTTGCACACCCATCAGGTTGTAGGCCGTCTCGGCGACGAGCGCGAGCGGGCCGAAGAGGAGGAAGTAGAAGCGCGCCCAGTGGAAGCGCTCCAGCCACACGACACGCCACGCCGCGTTCTCGGCGAGGCTCATTGCCAGGCAGACCAGGCCGTTGTTGAAGGCGGCGTAGACGCAGCCGGCAACGGCCGCCGCGAGGAGCCGCGACGTGCCGTCGAGCGCGTGAAACGTCAGTCCCGCTCCTCCCGCCGCCAGGACGAGGTTCCCGGCGTCGAAGATCGCCTTGTCCAGCTCGCTGCGCCGGCGCGCCCACTGAAGGAGCGCGGCGACGACGGCGACCGCCATCGCGGTTTCGGAATTCAGGAGGAACGCTGCCGCGAGGATGCCGATCGCCGAGACGCCGAAGCCCCCGCGGCCGTAGACCGGTACCGAGAACAGCTGCAGCACGAGCGTCAACGCGAGCATCGACCCGACGCGACGAGGTTCGGCCGCGACCGTATGAGCGATCGTCGGCAGCGCGAACGCGATACCTGCGGCCGCGCCGGCCGCGACGGCGCCGATCAGGGCGCCGACGCGCGAGTCGACCGTTTTCGGGGGCGCGGCGATGGCGAAGTCCTCCCGGCTCAATTCCAGGGTTGGACGGGTCGGAGGCGTTTTGCTGTAGGCCGCATGCTGAGCAATCCCTGGGAGCCGCAAGGGAATCTCCCTATCGGTAGGCGGAACGGCGCAATCGCACGTCCCCCGGACGGGGATGCGGAGGGCGAACTTCCCTCGATCGAGGGACTCCGTTACGAAGTCAGGGCCGCCGCCGGAGCGAGCGCGAGCGAGCAGGCCTCGTCGAGCGTCAGCAGCCGCCCGTCCTCGTACCGCTTGGAAAATGTGCTCGTGTCGAGCTGGGACACCGTCCGCGCGAGCCAGCGCTCGTAGAGGATCTCGTGGTCAGGCTGGCGCCGCGCTCCGATCGCCGCCCGGCCGGCGTCGCTCGCACCGAACAGCCTCGCAGCTCTCTGACCCTCTCCTGTCGTGGCCGCGAGACCGGCGAAGATCTCGAGGCAGTCGGCGATGCCGTGGCTGTCGCCGAGCCCGCGGACGATCGCGAGGCTCTCGGCGAGCAGCGCCGCCGCCTCCGCGGCCTCTCCGAGCTCGATCATCGCGGCGGCGAGCGAGCGGGTGGCACGGCCCACCTCGAGCTCGTCCCCGACCTCACGGGCCAGGTCGCGGGCCGCGGTCAGCCAGGCAACCGCCTCCCCGGCATCATCTCCCGTCAGCGACAGGAGCCCGATGTTCTCCCTCGCGAGCGCCTCTCCGCGGACGTCTCCGAGCGAGGCGAAAAGGTCGATGCTCTCCTTGTAGAGCTCACGTGCCGCAGTCGTGTCACCGCTGAAGAAGGCAAGGTTCCCGAGGTTGACGAGCACGGACGAAAGCGCGCGCGTAGCCCCGACGGCACGTGCCTCCTCAGCGGCGGCGGTGAAGCTCACCCGGGCGGCCTCGAAGTCGCCCTGCTCTCCCGCGAGGATCCCGGCCATGTTGAGTCCGTTCGCGCGCAGCTCGGAGGGCGCGTCGTGCGGGAGCGCGAGCGCCGATTCCAGGCTCTCCCTGCCCTCCGCCAGGTATCCGTGGATCTGCCAGAAACGGCGCACGCCGACCACGAGGCGCAGTGCCGACCGGGAGTCCTCGATCTCGAGGGCGTACGCGAGGGCGGCCCGAAGATTGTCGTGCTCGCTTTCGATTCGTGCGAGCCAACGGGCCTGATCGCTGCCCGCGAGGCCCGGTTCCGCCTCCTCCGCGAGTGCCACGAAGTGCTCGAGATGTCGCCTGCGAGTGTCGTCGCGCTCGCCGGACGCGCCCAGTCGCTCGAGGGCGTAGTCGCGCACGAGCTGCAACAAGGTGAAGCGGGGCTCGCCCGACTCGCGTTGCGTGACGAGGCTCTCGTCGACGAGAGCGGCGAGCCCTTCGAGGACCGAGCCCTCGACCCTGCACACGGATTCCGCCGACTCGAGCGTGCACCCGCCGGCAAACACGCCGACCTGCGCGAAGAGCCGCTGCACGTCGGAGTCGAGCAGGTCGTAGCTCCAGTCGAGTGTCATGCGCAGCGTCTGCTGGTGGCGCGGCGCGTCGCGGCGCCCGCCGGTGAGGAGCTCGAGGCGGTTGCCGAGCCGAGCGAGCAGCGCCACGGGCGGGAGCAGCTTGGATCGTGCCGCGGCAAGCTCGATCGCGAGCGGCAGGCCGTCGAGCCGCACGCACAGCTCGGCGACCGCGGCCGCATTCTGATCGCTCAGGGCGAAGCTCGGATTGGCCGCGTGCGCACGCGTGACGAAGAGCTCGGCCGCCTCGTCCTCGGCGAGCGGCGGCACGGCGAACTCGTGCTCTGCAGCGATGTGGAGCGGCGCGCGGCTCGTCACGATTACCGTCAGCCCCGGCGCTGCGCCGAGCAGCCGAGCCACGGTCGGCGCGGCGGCCAGCACCTGCTCGAAATTGTCGATGAGCAGGAGCAGCCGCGAGCCCGACAACGTCCCGATCAGCGTCTCCTCGGGATCTCGCCCGGCCTCCGGAAGCCCGAGCGCCTCGAGGATCGTACGCGCGACGAGCGCCGGGTCTTGAACCGTCGCGAGCAGGGCGACGCCGACCCCGTCCGGGAAGTCGGGGGCCAGCCTGTCGACGAGCTCGAGCGCGAGCCGTGTCTTGCCGATGCCTCCGATGCCGGTGAGCGTGACGAGGCGGGTGCCGTCACGGCGCACGAGCTCGGCGAGCGCGTCGAGCTCACGCTCGCGGCCGAGGAGCGGATACGGCGGAGTCGGGACGCGCCTCGGCGGCCCCGTGGCCACCGGCGGGATCCCGAGCGAGGGATCCTGGGCGAGGATCGCGCGCTCGAGCTTCCGGAGCGACTCGCCCGGCTCGATCCCGAGCTCGTCGACCAGTGCCTTGCGGCCGCGCTGGTAAACCGCAAGCGCGTCCGCCTGCCGGCCGGTGCGGTAGAGCGCCAGCATCAGCTGGGCGCGCAGGCGCTCGCGCAGCGGCTCCTCGACGACGAGACGCTCGAGCTCCGGGACGAGCTGGCCGTGTCGCGCGAGCGCAAGGTCGGCGTCGATCCGGTCCTCGAGCGCGGCCAGTCGCAGCTCCTCGAGCCGCGAGATCTCCGCGTGCGCGAAGGGCTCCCAGGCGACGTCGGCGAGCGGTGCACCCCGCCAGAGCTCGAGCGCGGCGCGGAGAATCTCGGCTGCACCGGCCGCGTCCCCCTCCGCGAGCCTCGTCCGCCCCTCGTCGCAGAGACGCACGAACCGGAAGAGGTCGACGGTCTCCGGGTCGACGACGAGCCGGTAGCCCGGCGGCGCGGTCTCGAGCATGCCGTCGGGCAGGAGCTTCCGCAGCTGGGAGACATAGACCTGGATCGTGTTGCGGGCGGTGTCGGGTGGAGCTTCACTCCAGAGCGCATCGATGAGCCGGTCTCGTGAGACGATCCGGTTCGGTTCCAGGAGCAGGGCCGCGAGGAGCGCGCGCGGCTTCTGCCCCCCGATCGCCGTCGGCTCGCCGTCGCGTCTGACCGAGAGGGGCCCGAGGAGGGTGAACTGCGGCGGCGTGCCGCTCATCCGTGAGTCGTAGCACGATTTCAGCCCGGTTTCAGCGGTTCTTCAGCGTCATGGGCAAAGGTCGCATCGTGAACGCAGCGCCGAAGCCAAGCCTTCAGGTCACTGCGGCAAACACGCCGGCCGAGGTTCGAGCCGGCGTTACAGCTGGCGGGGCGGCCGGTGCCGTCGCGGCCGTCCCACAGCCCGAAAGGGGGAGCGATGAAGCGGAGCACCACTTGGGGCAGCTAGATCATCCGGAGGCGGGGGGCACTGCCCCTGCGGCGCCCCCCGGTCGACGGATGCGCTGGCTCCCGTGAAGCACGTCGTCGCGGCCGTGATCCCGGAGCGGCTCGAGCGGCCGCTGCGGTCGTCTGCATTCCGCCGGCTCGCGCTCGGTAAGAGCATCTCCTTCCTCGGCGACTGGGTGATGGTCGCCGTGCTCGTCGGCTGGGTCTACCAGTCGACGTCTTCGGTCGCGCAGGTGGCGCTCCTGATGGCCATCCGCCTCCTCCCGCCGATCGTGGGCGGCGGGCTTGCCGCGTCGGTCGTCGATCGGCTGCCGCGGCTGAAAGTGCTCGTGTGGAGTGAGATCGCCTGCGCAGCGGCGGTTGCGGGAGCGCTCGCCGGCGTGACGATCGGATCGCGGGCGCTCGTCTTCGCGCTCGTCGGTCTCTGCGGCCTCGCCGCGATGGTCTCGACCGTAGCCGGCAACGCGCTCATCCCGATGACGGTCGAGCAGGAGGCGCTTCCGGCGGCGAACGCGATCCATTCGGTCGGCCAGGAGGTTGCGATGGCGCTCGGCGCCGTCACCGGCGGCGTCACGCTCGCGGTCGGCGGTCCCGCGGCCGGGCTCGCCGCGAACCTCGTGAGCTACGGCCTCGCCGTGCTTCTCTACGCGCGGATCCACGTCGATCCGGAGCCACGCGAGAAGCGGAGTCGCAGGCGCGGCGGGCTCGTGGAAGGGCTCCGCTATGTCGTCGCACAGCGCGCACTCGCCGTCGTAGTCGGAGGCTTCGCGGTCGTCACGCTCGCAGCTGGGCTCGTCAACGCGACGCTGCCGAAATTCACCGCCGGGTTGGGGCTCGGCGCCGGCGGCTACGCCTGGGCGCTCTCGGCGCTCGCGGTCGGCATGATCGCCGGCGAAGCGCTCACGGGTGCGATCGCGGAGCGCATCGAGCCGCGCTGGCTGGCGGCGGCGCTCGCCGCGATGGGCTGTCTCTTCTTCGCGTTCGCGTGGTCGGGAAGCGCCGTCGTCGCGCTCCTCATCTTTGCGTCGTTCGGCGTCGCGAACGGCTTCGCCGAGGTCGTGATGATGACGGCGATCCACCAGCGGGCCGATCCGGCGTACCAGGGAAGGGTGTTCGGCGTCGGCTCGACGATCTGGCGAACGACGATGCTCGGAGCGGTCGCACTGGCGCCCGTCGTC
>Ga0310811_10002246_pt1 | contig 24077 bp, 24 predicted proteins | sample YCmetagenome_FD_207642 | JGI IMG/M metagenome (GOLD analysis project Ga0310811, IMG submission 207642) | Soil microbial communities from experimental microcosm in Duke University, North Carolina, United States - YC | ecosystem: Engineered > Artificial ecosystem > Soil microcosm > Unclassified ... | reverse complement strand
CGTTGCGGAGCGCCTCCGACTACTCCTACGGGTACGGCCCCGCTCTCGCGGACGGCGTCGTCCGGCCCGTGATCTTCCTGGCCTACTCGGGCGAGATGAAGTGGCGCACGCGGGCGGGTGACGAGATCACGGCCACGCTCGGCACCCCCCTCACCAAGGACCAGCTCTCCCAGGCCTGGCGGGCCGCGCTCGATCCCAAGGGCGACTGGATCCGCCAGGTCATCCAGGCGGCCGACCGGCGGCTCACCGAGGTCAGGCGGGGCATGCCCGACGCGGGCGGCCTGGTCATCGCCACCGACCACGAGTCGGCCCGCGCCTACGCCCGGCACATCAGGACCGTCACCGGTGAGGGCGCGCAGGTCGTGCTCTCCGACGACCCCGGCGCCTCAAAGAAGATCAAGGACTTCGCGACCTCCGAGGCGCGCTGGCTGGTCGCGGTCCGGATGGTCTCCGAGGGCGTCGACATCCCGCGCCTGGCCGTCGGCGTCTACGCCACGAGCATCTCGACCCCGCTGTTCTTCGCGCAGGCGGTGGGCCGCTTCGTCCGGGCCCGCAAACGCGGGGAGACCGCCTCGGTGTTCCTGCCGTCGGTGCCCCTCCTCATGGGCCTCGCCTCCGAGATGGAGGCCGAGCGTGACCACGTGCTCGGCCGCCAGCGCGATGAGGACGGGCTCGACGACCTGCTCCTGGAGCAGGCGCAGCAGGACAAGAAGCAGCCCGACGCCCTGGGTGATGAGCTGCCCTTCCAGACGCTGGAGGCCTCGGCCACCTTCGACCGGGTGTTGTTCGACGGCGGCGAGTTCGGCACCGCCGCGGCTCCCGGGTCGCCCGAGGAGGAGGACTTCCTCGGCCTTCCCGGGCTGCTCGAGCCGGACCAGGTCGCGTCACTGCTGCGCAAGCGCCAGGCCGATCAGCAGGCCGCCAAGCGGAAGGTGAAGCCGGTCTCGGAGTCCGAGCCCGTGCTCGCCCCGCATGAGCTGCTGCACGAGCTGCGCAAGGAGCTCAACGGGCTTGTGGGCGCGTGGAACCACCGCACCGGGCAGCCGCACGGTGTGATCCACGCGGAGCTGCGCAGGGCCTGTGGAGGTCCGGCCATCGCCCAGGCCTCCGCTGAACAGATACGCGAGCGGATCGCGATCATCCGCAAGTGGGCCACGCAGCGTAAGTAAGGCAAGCCGGGCCCCGCGAGGCCCGGCTTCGCCACTTCTTTCCACGTTCCTGCTGCGTCCCCTCTACGTTCCGGGGGACGCAGGGATTCCCGGCTTGAGCGGGATGCGATGGCCGGTGCGGGCGTCGATCGCCACGTAGTGCGGGCGGGGACGCAGCGGCGGGCTGAGCTGGAGGTCGAGCGACGCCTGGCCGCCCGCCACCGTGACGGGGAGCGCGTGCGCCCCCTCGTGGTGTTCCGCGATTCCTTCTTCTAGCCAGATCTGCAACCGCCGTCCGGCGGGCCGCAGGGCCACGGAGGCCGTGCCGCATTCATGGGGGGTGGCGGCCCAGTAGACCGTCATGCCGTCCACTTCGGTGCCGTGACGCGAGAGCCGTACGGACCCGGGGGTGAGCGCATGGACGGCGCAGGGGCGGGCGGTGACCGACGCCAGGGGCGTGGCGGCGGCGCCGTCACGAGAGGCGGCATGAGAGGGAGAGGCGGCGTGGGAGGGGGAGCCGGCCGGACGGGCGAGCGGGTGCGACGCCACGGACGCGGGAGGCTCCTCGAGGAACCCCATCAGCAACGTGCCCGCCTGTAACCCCGCCAGGGTCAGGGCCGCCGCCCCGCGGGCGAGCCCGCGGTGGCCGCGGCCGAAGAGCAGCCAGACGCACACCGGAGTCAGGATGAGCCAGGAGAGGCCGAGCACGAACGCGAACATCGAGGCTGCCAATCACGAGGAGATGTCGCTCTACGTAATACACCCATGACGCATCGTGGTGAAGGCATTGAACGTCCCGTGACCGGAGTGTCGGCGGGGCGTGGGACGCATGCGGCCGGGGTCAGGGGCGCACCACAGGAGTGCCGACGAGCTCGACCCCTGCCTTCTCGAGCTCTCTCAGGGCGCGGTCGGTCGTGTGCCTGGCGACGCCGGCGGTGAGGTCGAGCAGGACCCGTACGGCGAAGCCGTTCCGCACACCGTCGAGCGCGGTCGCCCTGACGCAGTGGTCGGTGGCGATGCCGACGACGTCCAGGGCCTCCACGTCGTGCCGGCCGAGCCACTCGCGGAGGCCGACGCCCGACGGGTCGGCTCCCTCGAATCCGCTGTAGGCGCCCTCGTGCGCGCCCTTGCTGAAGACCGTTTCCACGACCGCGGTGTCGAAGGCGGGATGGAAGTCGGCTCCAGAGGTGCCCGCGACGCAGTGGGCGGGCCAGGTGTCCACGTAGTCGGGTTCGGCCGAGAAGTGGCCTCCCGGGTCGACATGCCGGTCGCCGGTGGCCACGACGTGGTCATAGGCGTGCCGCCTCGTGTGCCGGGTGATCGCGGCGGCCACCTCGGCGCCGCCGTTCACGGCGAGGCTGCCGCCTTCACAGAAGTCGTTCTGGACGTCCACGACGACGAGCGCGGTTCTCATTCGGTCTCCTCACGGCGAGGGAGGGCGCCGGCGTGACTCTCGCGCGCCGGCCTCGGTGTGATCAGCTGCGATCAGCTGAAGACGGTGGGGACGGCGGGGTCGCCGGGCGAGAGGCTGTGGGCGGCCGAAGGCAGCTCGGCCAGCGTGGCGCGGTGCCGTTCGCGGGCGGCCTCCAGGGGTTCACGGCCGACGACCCGGCCGTCTCTGACCAGCTCGGCCAGCAGGGGCCTGCCGCCGGACTCCACCGGCGCGCCTGTGACGATCTCCGCGGTGGCCGTCCCGCCGGACGTCTCCCGGTAGGCCCACTTGCGGCCGCCCTTGCTCGGCTTGCCGACGGACCGCTTGGCGACCGGCTGCAACCGGCCCGAGGCGTCCTCCCGGGCGACCAGCTTGTAGACGAGGTTGGCCGTCGGGCACCCGGACCCGGTGACCAGGGCGGTGCCCACGCCGTAGCCGTCGACGGGGGCTGCGGCGAGTCCGGCGATCGAGAACTCGTCCAGGTCGCCGGTCACGATGATCCTGGTGTCCTCCGCGCCGTACGCGTCGAGCGCCCGCCGCACGTCCAGGGCCGCCGCCCCCAGGTCGCCGGAGTCGATCCGCACGGCGCCCAGGTCGCGTCCGGCGAGCTCCACGGCGGTCCGTACGGCCTTCGCCACGTCGTAGGTGTCCACCAGCAGGGTCGTGTCCATCCCGAGGGACTGCAGTTGGGCGCGGAAGGCGTCCTCCTCCGAGTCGTGGAGCAGGATGAACGCGTGGGCCGCCGTTCCCGCCGTCGGCACGCCGTACACGCGGCCCGCCCTGAGGTTGGAGGTCGAGGAGAAGCCGCACAGGTAGGCGGATCTGGCCGCGGCGACGGCGGCGATCTCGTGGGTGCGCCGGGAGCCCATCTCGATCAGCGGCCTGCCGCCGGCCGCGTGGGCCATCCGCGACGCGGCGGACGCGATCGCGCAGTCGTGGTTGAGGATCGACAGGACGATGGTCTCCAGCAGCACCGCCTCGGCGAACGTGCCCTCCACGACCATGATCGGTGAACCGGGGAAGTAGGCCTCGCCCTCGCGGTAGCCGTACACATGTCCGGAGAACCGGTAATCGGCGAGAAACGCCAGAGTCGGCTCGTCGACGATGCCCGCGGCCCGGAGGTAGTCGAGATCTGATTCCTCGAACCGGAACTCCTCGAGTGCGTCGAGGAAGCGGCCGATCCCCGAAACCACCCCGTATCGGCGCCCACCGGGCAGCCGCCGGGCGAACACCTCGAAGACCGCCCGCCGATGCGCCGCACCATCGGCCAGGGCGGCCTGGAGCATCGTCAGCTCGTACTGGTCGGTCAGCAGGGCGGAGCCCATGGTCGTGCGCACGTGTCGAAGACTACGACCGGCGTGGTGCAGGATGGTCCTGTGGGTAGTACCGCTCCGGCCGAGGTCGAGCGTCCGTCGACGGACGTGCGGCCAGACTTGCCTTGGCTGACGATCGTCTGGAACGACCCGGTGAATTTAATGTCGTACGTCACATATGTCTTCCAAGCGGTGTTCGGCTATCCGCGGGAGAAGGCGGAGAAGCTGATGATGGACGTTCACCACAAGGGCAGGGCCGTCGTCGCCAGCGGCGCGCGCGAGGAGATGGAGCGCGACGTCCAGATTCTGCATTCCTACGGCCTGTGGGCCACCGTCCAGCGGGACTCCTGACGTGGGCGGCGTGTCGGGCGGGCATCCGAGCGGGCATCGGTGCGGACGTTCATGCGGGCGTTCATGCGAGCGGGGGCCGGGCCGATGAGCACGGGTTTCAAGTCATCGGGCAAGGGCGTGTCCGTCAAGCTCGATGCCGGTGAGGTCTCGCTCCTCGTCTCCCTGGTGTCCCAGGTCCTCGACCTCGTGGAGCCCGGCGCGACGGGCGACGACCCCCTCGAACGGGCTCTGGGCATCGGGTCGCCCGAGGCGCCGTCGGACCCGGTGCTGGCCCGGCTGTTCCCCGCGGCGTACGCGGACGACGACAAGGCGGCGGGCGAGTTCCGCCGCTATACCGAGGCGACGCTGCGCGACGGGAAGCGGGCCGACGCCACGACGTTGCTGGAGACGGTCGAGCCCGGGAAGGTGCAGCTCACCGCCGAGCAGGCCCTGGCCTGGTTGCGCGCGATCAACGACGTACGGCTCGCGCTCGGCATCCGGCTGGAGGTGACGGAGGAGGTCCACGAGGAGATCGCGGGCATGTCCGAGGACGATCCGCGTTATCCGGCGTTCGTGACCTACGACTGGCTGACCTACCTGCAGGACACCCTTGTCCGGGCCCTTTGGTAGCTTTCCCGCATGCTGACGATTTCCCGTGAGCTCGTCGACGCCATCGTGGCTCACGCGCGTGCGGACCATCCGGACGAGGCCTGCGGCGTCGTGGCCGGGCCTGAGGGGTCCGACCGCCCCGAGCGGTTCATCCAGATGGACAACGCCGAGCGTTCCCCGACGTTCTACCGGTTCGACTCCCACGAGCAGTTCCGCGTCTGGCGCGACATGGACGACCGCGACGAGGTGCCGGTGGTGATCTACCATTCGCACACCGCGACCGAGGCCTACCCCTCGCGTACGGACATCAGCTACGCCTCCGAGCCGGACACGCACTACGTCCTGGTCTCCACGGCCTACGACGAGCCGCAGTTCCGCTCCTACCGGATCGTCGACGGCGTCGTGACCGAGGAGGACGTCAAGATCGTCGAGGCCTACGGCTAGACTTGCCGCATGCCTCGCGACGACATCCGTACCGTGTCGTCCCGCGCTGCCCTGCAGAGGTTCCTTTTCGCGCACACCCCCTCCGTCGTCGTCTACGACTGTCGCTGAGAATCCGTCCCGGACGGAATCCCGCCCCGCCTGACCATGTTCCAATCAGGTGGGTGTCCAACATCATGACGACCACTGATCAAGGAGACTGAGCCGCGATGGCCATCGAGGTTCGCATTCCGACCATCCTGCGTAACTACACCGACGGCGCCAAGGCCGTGGACGCGAAGGGCGCCACGCTCGCCGAGCTGATCGGCGACCTGGAGGCGCGTCACCCGGGCCTCAAGGAGCGCCTGGTGGACGACGCCGGCCTGCGCCGCTTCGTCAACGTCTACCTGAACGACGAGGACGTCCGCTTCCTCGGCGGGCTCGGCACGCCGGTCGCCGACGGCGACACCGTGACGGTGCTGCCCGCCGTGGCCGGCGGCGCCCGCTAGGGCCGCGCGCCATGCGCTTCGATTCGCTGGTCGACTCGGTGGGGCGCACACCGCTCGTCGGGCTTCCCCGGCTCTCGCCGTCCGATGACGTGCGGGTCTGGGCCAAGCTCGAGGACCGGAACCCCACCGGGTCGATCAAGGACCGGCCCGCCCTGTGGATGATCGAGCAGGCGGAGAAGGACGGCCTGCTCACGCCCGGGTGCACGATTCTCGAGCCGACCTCGGGCAACACCGGCATCTCCCTCGCGATGTCGGCCCGCCTCAAGGGATACCGGCTCATCTGCGTCATGCCGGAGAACACCTCGGAGGAACGCCGGCAACTCCTTCGCATGTACGGCGCGGAGATCATCTCCTCGCCGGCGGCGGGAGGGTCGAACGAGGCCGTCCGGGTCGCCAAGGGGCTGGCGGCGGAGCATCCCGACTGGGTGATGCTCTACCAGTACGGCAACCCGGCCAACTGGCGGTCCCACTACGAGTCGACCGGTCCGGAGATCCTCGAGGACCTTCCGACGGTGACGCACTTCGTGGCCGGGCTCGGCACCACGGGCACCCTGATGGGCGTCGGGCGCTACCTGCGCGAGCACGTCCCGGGGGTGCAGATCGTCGCCGCCGAGCCGAGGTACGGCGAGTTGGTGTACGGCCTGCGCAACGTGGACGAGGGCTTCATCCCCGAGTTGTACGACGAGTCCGTCCTGACCACCCGCTACTCGGTGACGGCGGCCGACGCCCTGCGCAGGACGCGGGAGTTGCTGGCCGTCGAGGGCATCTTCGCCGGCATCTCGACGGGGTGTGCCCTGCACGCCGCGCTCGGGCTGGCGCGCAAGGCCGTACAGGCGGGGGAGCGGGCGGACATCGCCTTCATCGTCGCCGACGGGGGCTGGAAGTACCTGTCCACCGGAGCCTACGAAGGCACCCTGGACGAAGCCGAAGACCGCCTAGACGGCCAACTCTGGGCGTGATCATGCACACATTCGGTGAAACGCCTTTTGACCTGGCCTTTCATCGAGCGTGATCATGCGCGGATTCGGCGAAGTCGGCCATGACGTGGGCATTCGCCTTTCGTGATCATGCACATGGAAGCGGACGACCCCGGCATGTGATCGGATCACATACCGGGGTCGTGGCGTTCCCGGGCCAGCTGAAACGTCAGCTGAACGATCAGTTGAACAGGACCCGCAGGGTAATGCTGGTTCCGCCCGTGTAGTTCCCGCTCAGCCCGATCGCGCGAAGCACCTGGACGTTGGCCTTCTCCTCGCCCTTCAGGCCGCTGAGGTAGAGCGGCTCGAGCTTGTCGAGGTCGACGTACATGGCGTAGTTGGCCGCGTCCGCGTCCGGAACGGCCAGCTTGAAGGACTCGCTCTCGCCGAGCGTCCCCTTCGTGCCCAGCTTGTCCGCGTACGTCTGCGTGCTCGCCACCACCAATTGCCCGTCGCCGGGTTTCGTGGCGAGCTGTAGCGGGGCGCCGGACCCGGCGAGGATCCCCTCCAGCTTGGTCACGATCGTCTGAGCCTTGACCGGGTCGGTCGTGAGGACCGCTCCGACGTTCGGCTGCTGCGCGTCGAGGCCCTCCTGGTCGAGCGCGATCGTGAGGCTCTTGCCGAGCAGGGTTGCGATGTCATCCGGAACGGAGATGCCGTAGAGCTGCTGGAACTGCTCGAGGCTCTTCGTGACCATCTGGCCGTCCGGGCTCGCCTCCGCCGCCTGCTGGATCTTGGGCCACTGCGCCGCGAACCCGTCGCCGAGGCCGGAGATCGACACGGCGCCCACCGTCGAGGCCGGCAGCTCCGCGATCTTGACCGGCTGCCCCTTGAGGGCGTTCCCGGGGCCGCCCCGGGTGATCCCCGTCAGTTCAGCGTAGTCGCCGTCGAAGCGGAGGGCTCCGGCGAAGCGCGTGCCCTTGATCGATTCCAGCGCCGCCGGGCCTGCGGTGGTGGCGGCGCCCGACAAGTCGGCCAGCTTGCCGAGATCCATCCAGAACGACATCACGCCGGGCTCTCCGACGGCAGAGGTGTCATCGCTGAACTGGGCGTTCTGTGACAGCGGCGCCGCCTTGGCGTACCCGTCGGCCGCCGCCTGCGTCTTGGCCAGGATCGCGTAACCGTCGCGGAACGCGAGCCCGAACCCGTCCTTGGCGCCGAGTTTGGCGATGCCCTCTCGTGCCGCGGCCTCGTCCTTCACCTGCACGGCGGCCGCGACGTCGGGTTCCTTGCCGGTGCCGGCGGACAGTACGGCCAGGCCCGCGCGCTCGCCGAGCCAGGGCTCGACGTCCTTGGCGTAGTCGACCTTCGACAGGTCGGGGGAGTCGCCCTTGATGGCCTCGAAGAGGGCCTTGCGCGGATCGTCGTCGCTCAGGGAGTCCTTGATCCCCGGGAACTTCCTGGCGATGGTCAGCAGGGCCACCTTCTGGTTGGCCGCCGGGTCGAGGTCCAGCCGCACATAGGCGATGGCGTTGCCGGGCAGCACCTCCTGCGGCTGTGTTCCCCCACCGCTCAGCTGCGAGAACGCCCATACGCCGCCGCCACCGAGGATGACGACGACGATGGCGGAGATGGCTGCGAGCAGCCAGCCGCGGCCGCGCTTGGCCGGTGCGCCTCCGGTCCCGTCGGGAGCATTGAACCCGAGCTCCTCGGCCTGGCCGTACGGCAGTTGCTGGGTGTGCGCGTCGTTCGCGGCAGCCCGACCGGGCTGTGGCGTCCGGTGTTCGATGGTCCGATCAGGGTCCGGACTCTCCGGGAATGAAGCCCCCGGAGGAGTTTCGGCAGACATAGTTCACGCCCCGTATGCATTTGTCGGATGATCTGCCAATTGTGCCGATGAATTGGAGAAACCTTGGCCATAAAGTTGATTGCGTCACATATCCGTGACAAGGCGTGGACCTCCGCTAAAGTACTCACTAGAACAAGGTTCGGTTGAGGCTTTCGTGCGAGGAGCGTTGTGACCAAGTTCGACGAGGCGACGCAGGCGATCCGGGTCGACGACACCACCTATGACGTGTGTCTCGATGACGGATATTCGATCGGCGGGCCCCTGAACGGGGGTTACCTGCTGGCGACCGTCCTGCGGGCGGTGGTCGACGAGTCGCCGCACGCGCATCCGGTGTCCACGAGCGCCCAGTTCCTCCGGGCCGTGACGCCCGGACCGGCCACGGTCAGGATCGAGCGGCTCAAGTCGGGCAGGACGGCCACGATGACCCGGGCGACGCTGGTGCAGGACGGCCGGTCCTTCATCGAGACCCTGGTGACGACGGCCGCATTGGATCCGGCCGCCACTCCGGAATGGACGGACGGGCCGGCGAGCCTTATGCCGGATTTGTCCGAATGTACAAAACTCCCGGACCCCAAGCCCGAATCGAACATGAACCTGAACGCGCAGATGGAGTTGCGATTCGATCCGCCGACGATCGGATGGCTCGCCGGAGAGCCCACCGGCAGGCCGGAGGCGCGGGCCTATTTCCGGATGGCGGAGACGCAGGATCCCGATCCGTTCGTGCTCGCGCTCGCCGTCGACGCACTGCCGCCGGTGGTGTTCTCGGCGGGAGCGCGGGGGTGGGCGCCCACGGTGGAGTTGACGTGGCACCTGCGTGCGCTGCCGGCCCCCGGATGGCTGACCCTCCTGGGCAGCGGAAGGCTGATCAGCGACGGCTGGTTCGACGAGGACGTCGAGGTGTGGGACTCGGCGGGTCGCCTGGTGGCCCAATCTCGGCAGCTCGCGAGGGTGGGACGAGGCTGACCCTTCCGTACGGCCCGGCCGCGCTGGTTCGGATTCCGCGCCTATTTGCATGATCACGCTGGGTGTTTCCGCTGGTGAGGCCGTTTTCTTCGAACCTGCGCATGATCACGACCGGGATCGTGGCAGGTCAACGGTGCCGTCACCGAATCTGTGCATGATCACGACCGGGAAGTTCGGGAGGGCGTTGTGAGGATTCTTACCGTGAGTGGCCGTGCATGATCCCCTAACCTTGGGAAGCGTGCCGGACAACAGCGGGGCGATCGGGATCTTCGACAGTGGCGTCGGCGGTCTGACCGTCGCCCGGGCGATCCTCGACCAGCTGCCCCACGAATCGATCTTCTACGTGGCCGACACGGCGCGGCAGCCCTACGGGCCCAAGCGCATCGCCCAGGTCCGGAGGTACGCCCTCGAGGTCATGGACCACCTGGTCGAGCACGACGTCAAGATGCTGGTGATCGCCTGCAACAGCGCCAGCGCCGCCGTGCTCAGGGATGCCAGGGAGCGCTACGGAGTCCCGGTCGTCGAGGTGATCCAGCCCGCCACCCGCCGGGCCGTGCGGGCGACCAGGAACGGCAGAGTCGGCGTGATCGGCACGCGGGCTACGATCGAATCGATGGCCTACCACGACGCCTTCGCCGCCGCGCCGCACGTCGAACTGGTGGGGGTCGCGGCTCCGCTCCTCGTGGACTTCGTCGAGCGGGGCGAGACGATGAGCGAGGAGCTCATCGACGTGATCCGCGGTTATCTGAAGCCCATCCAGGACGCGGGCTGCGACACCCTCATCCTGGGCTGCACGCACTACCCGCTGCTGACGGGCGCCCTGTCCTACGTCGCGGGAGACGCGGTCACCCTCGTGTCGAGCGCCGAGGAGACCGCCAAGGACGTCTATCGCATCCTGCACGACCGGGGGCTGGCCGGTGGAGCGGACGCTCCGCTCCACCGCTTCGGGGCCACGGGTGACACCGCTCTGTTCGAGCATCTCGGACAGCGGTTCCTCGGGCCGGAGATCCAGGCGGTCGAGCTCGCGGCGGTCGGCGACGAGTCCGACATCGGGAGGTCCGCGTGAAGTTGACGATCATCGGGTGTTCGGGGAGCTTCCCCGGCCCGGAGAGCCCCTCGTCGTGCTACCTGCTGGAGGCCGAGGGATTCCGGATGCTCCTCGACTTCGGCAACGGTTCGCTGGGGGTCCTGCAGCGCTACGCGGGGATCTACGACGTGGACGCGATCTGCCTGTCGCACCTGCATGCCGACCACTGCCTCGACATGTGCTCCTATCACGTCGTCCGCACGTACTCGCCAGCCGGGCCGCTGCCGCGGGTGCCCGTCCACGCTCCGGCGGGGGCGGCCCAGCGGCTCAACGCCGCGTACGGCATGCCCGACGAACCGGTCATGGAGAAGTCCTTCGACTTCGCGCGGCTCTCGCCCGGCACGCGGGAGATCGGCCCCTTCGAGGTGACGGCCGCGCCGATGAACCATCCCGTCGAGACCTACGGCTTCCGCGTCACCCACGGCGGCCGTTCCGTGGCCTACTCCGCGGACACCGGCGAGTCCGCCGAGCTCGTCAAGCTGGCCCACGACGCCGATGTGCTGCTGTGTGAGGCATCCTTCGTCGACGGCCCGGGCCTCACATCCGGTCTCCATCTCAGCGGACGGCAGGCGGCGGAACACGCGGCCCGGGCCGGGGCGCACACGCTGGTCCTCACCCATCTCGTCCCCTGGAACGACCAGAAGAGGGTGCTGGACGACGCCTCGCGCGGCGGCTTCGCCGGCAGGATGGAGCTGGCTCGGAGTGGCGCCGTCTATGACCTAGGGTGACCCCTATGGCTCGTTCAGATGGACGTCGTCCCGATCAGCTTCGCCCCGTGACCATCACTCGGAACTGGCTCGCGCACGCCGAGGGTTCCGTGCTCGTCGAGTTCGGCGGCACGCGGGTGCTGTGCGCCGCCTCCGTGGAGAGCGGCGTGCCCCGATGGCGTAAGGGCAGCGGCCTCGGCTGGGTGACGGCCGAGTACGCCATGTTGCCCCGCGCCACGAACACGCGCGGTGACCGTGAGTCGGTCCGCGGCAAGATCGGCGGCAGGACCCATGAGATCTCGCGGCTGATCGGCCGTTCGCTGCGTGCCTGCGTGGACTACAAGGCGCTGGGCGAGAACTCGATCATCCTCGACTGCGACGTGCTGCAGGCCGACGGCGGCACGCGGACGGCCGCGATCACCGGGGCCTACGTCGCGCTCGCCGACGCCGTGGCCTGGATGCGCAAGCGCAAGATGTGCCCGGGAGACCCGCTGGTCACCTCGGTCGCGGCGGTCTCCGTAGGCGTCCTCGGCTCGGAGCCGCTGCTCGACCTCTGCTACACCGAGGACGTCAAGGCCGAGACCGACATGAACGTGGTGATGACCGGCGGCGGCGACTTCGTCGAGGTGCAGGGCACCGCAGAGGGGGCGCCCTTCGACCGGGTGATGCTGAACGGCCTGCTCGACCTGGCAGCCGGCGGCTGCGCGGAGCTGACCCGCCTGCAGGCCGAGGCGCTCGCGGCGGCGGCCGAATGAACAAGGTGGTTCTGGCGACCAGGAACGCCGGCAAGATCGTGGAGCTCCGCAGGATCCTGGAGGAGTCCAGCCTGCCGATCGAACTCGTGGGGCTCGAGGACTTCCCGGACATCGCCGACGTGGCTGAGACGGGCCTGACGTTCGCCGAGAACGCGCTGCTCAAGGCGCACGCTGTAGCGAGGGAGAGCGGCCTGCCCGCCGTCGCCGACGACTCCGGGCTCTGCGTCGACGCCCTGAACGGCATGCCGGGGATCTTCTCCGCCCGCTGGTCCGGCACGCATGGTGACGACGTCGCCAACCTGTGGCTGCTCCTGGCCCAGATCTCGGACGTCCCCGACGGTCGTCGCCAGGGCCACTTCGCCTGTACGGCCGCGCTCGCGCTGCCTTCGGGTGAGGAGCACGTGGTGGAGGGGGCCATGCACGGCCACATCATCCGTGAGCCCAGGGGCGCCAACGGCTTCGGTTACGACCCGATCTTCGTTCCGGACGGCGACAGCCGTACGACGGCGGAGATGTCAGCGGGAGAGAAGGACGCGATCAGCCATCGAGGCCGGGCTTTCCGCGCCCTCGTGCCGGTCATCGAAGCGGTCGTTCTGTAATCCACCCGTAAGACCTTCCGGTACGAGTGGGGCGTAGCGTTCGACTGTGAACAAGGACGACGGCGGCTCTCGCCTGCCCTGGTGGGCGGCGGCCGTGATCGGGGTCGTCGCGGGAGCGGTGGCGCTCGGCGTGGCCCAACTCGCGGCCGGACTGACCAACGCGAGTGCGTCACCGGTGATCGCGGTCGGCGGCGCGGTGGTCGACCGGACCCCGCCCGCGCTCAAAGACTGGGCCATCAGGAACTTCGGGTCGAACGACAAGCTGGTCCTGATCAGCGGCATCGTCGTGGTCCTGGCTCTGATCGCCGCGGGTCTCGGCGTGATCTCCCGCCGGCGGATCGGCTACGGCATGACGGGGCTGCTGCTGTTCGGCCTCGTCGGAGCGGGGGCCGCGGCCACCAGGCCGGACTCGGGGCCGTTCGACATCCTGCCGTCCCTCATCGGTGTGGGCGCGGGAGCGTGGGCGCTCTCCCTGCTGTTCCGCCGGGTGGAGTCGAACGACTGGGACGACCTTCCGGAGGAGTATCCGGCCGCGGCCGGCACGTCGGCGTGGACGACCGACCCGGAGCACCCGGCGCGCGACACGGACGAGGGGGAGCCGGACCCGAACGAGCAGGACGGGAACGAGCCGGTCCCGCAGCCCGCGGAGATGCCGCCCGTGATGCGGGCGGGCGACGACCTCTACACGTTCGACCGGCGGCGCCTGCTGACCGGTGTGGCCGTGGGGGTGGGGGTCGCCGGAGTCGCCGGGTTCGGTGGGCGCCTGCTCGGGGCCTCCAAGGACGTGGACCTCGCCAGGAGGACCGTCGCGAAGACGCTGCCACGGCCGGCCGTCGCGGCCAAGCCGATCCCGGCGGGTGCGGACCTGCACCTCAAGGACCTGTCGCCCTTCATCACACCCAACCGCGACTTCTATCGGGTGGACACCGCCCTGGTCGTCCCCTCGGTCGATCCGACCGACTGGACGCTGAAGATCCACGGACTGGTCGACAAGCCGGTCGAGCTCACCTTCGACGACCTGCTCAGGCGTCCCCTGATGGAGGCGGACGTCACGCTGACCTGTGTGTCCAACGACGTCGGCGGGCCGTACGTGGGCAACGCCCGCTGGCTCGGCGCGCGCCTGGCCGACGTGCTCAGAGACGCGGGGATCAGGTCGGGAGCCGACATGCTGCTGAGCGTGTCGCAGGACGGCTTCACCTGCGGCACCCCCGTCGACGTGGTCATGGACGGCAGGGACGCGCTGCTCGCCGTCGCGATGAACGGCGAGGTGCTGCCGGCCGCGCACGGGTTCCCCGTCCGCCAGGTCGTCCCCGGCCTGTACGGCTACGTGTCCGCCACGAAGTGGATCACCGAGATCAAGGTGACGCGGTTCGACCAGGACGAGGCCTACTGGACACCACGCGGCTGGTCTCCGCTGGGCCCGATCAAGACGGAGTCCCGGATCGACGTCCCGCGGGACGGTGACGCCGTACCGCACGGCCCGACCATAATCGCCGGAGTCGCCTGGGCCCAGCACAAGGGGATCTCCGCGGTGGAGGTCCAGGTGGACGGAGGCGAGTGGCGGGAGGCGAAGCTCGCCGCCGTGAACGGCCCGGACACCTGGAGGCAGTGGTCGATCGAGACCGACCTCGCCCCCGGAAAGCGGGTCATCACGGTCCGTGCGACCGATGCGAGCGGCTACACCCAGACGCCGAATTATGCTCCGCCCGCTCCCGACGGTGCGACGGGCCACCATGCCATCGGCATTCTGGTCGGATGAACCCGGACGAACCCTGCTGAAGGCCGCCGGCCATCCTTCTGGACTTGGGAAAGGCGCTGTGACGGCGGTGAGGCCGCCTCTACCATCGGCACCCTGATTACGTGTCAGGGAGGGGGCCGCAGCACGTGACTCAGGAGACGACTCGCAGGCATGCCCGGTGGCGGTTGCCGACCGGTGTCTACAACCCGATCGTGAGCGCAGACGGGCGTAGGTGGCGCGATTACGAGAAGGCCGCGGAGACTCCGGCGTCCGGGGAGAACCGGCACCTCGACGATCGCCACGTGGAGGATCTCTGCACGGAAGGTCGCGGCCAGGAGAATCGTCACGCCGAGGTGCGTGCGGTCGTCCTGCCGGACGGCCTGGCGAACAGCGTGGCCGGCGGCGTGGTGAACGGTCCGGCGAAGAGCATGGCGAACGGCCTGGCCAACGCGACGTCGAACGGCACGTCGAACGGGCTGCTGAGCGGCCTGCTCAACGGTTTGACGAAGGGTGCGCGGAACGGCCTGGTGAAGGGAACGTCCCATGCCCTGCTGGCCGGCACGCCGAACGGCCCGAGCGAGACCTCGGGCGACAGTCTGGCTGACGGCCTGAATGCCGACCTGAATGCCGGTCTGAACGGCGGCCGGAATCACGGCCCGAATCACGGCCTGGATGACGGTGCAGCGGCGGTCACGGACGCGGCCGAGGGCGCCGTCGGCGCGGCGCCGGACGACACGGACGACACCGCCACCCACACGCCGGAGAGGGCCGCGTTCGCAGCCGATCCGGTGAGCGAGGCGATCGACGACGCGGCCGTACAGCCGGGAAGGCAGTTCGAAGCACAGCCGCGAACGCAGTCCGAAGCACAGTCGGGGACGCAGGCTGAAGTGCCGGTTGAGGCATCGGCTCCGGCACCTGTTGAAGGGCCCGTTGAGGCCGTTGCCGCGGTGCCGGTCGAGGCTCCGACTCCGGCGTCGGCACTGCCGCACGCGCCCGCCTCCGACGGGGAGGGCCTGGCGGACCCGTCGCCGGTCGTGTCGGCCGAGGGCGTGGTCGCTGAGACCGCCGCACCCGATGCCGGCATTCCGGTTTGGGGAGAACGTCCAAAATGGGGCCAGAGTCCGGCGCGGTCAGACGTCGCACCGCAGTCGGACGTCCCGGCGCGGGAACAGAGTCCTGTGCGGGAACCGGCCGGATCCCGGGTCCTGGGCGACGCGGGCGCGAACCTCGAGCCTGACTGGTTCGACAGTGTCCGCAGGCCACCGCGGCTGGAGGCGACGCGTCCGTACGGCAAGCCGGGCGGGCTCGCGGAGTCGAGGCCCGGGACCGAGGAGATCCTCGCCCAGGAGAGTCTCGTCCAGGCGGTCAGCGGGCGCTTCCCCGATCCACGGGGCATGTGGATCCGCCTGATCAACGCGGAAGGGCCGACGGAGGACCCGTTCAGGTCGACGAACGCCGTCGACTGCGCGCTCGCCGTCATGTCGACCTGGCACGGGGAACCGGTCGTGGCCGCACGCCGTCAGCCTGAGTTCGACGCGGGGGGAAAGCCGCTCCTGACCGGTGAGACCGGGGGAGTGGCCCGCGCCGAGCAGTGGCTGGGGCATCGGTTCGAGTATGTCGGGCACGGCCGTCGCGCCTACGTGGCCATCGCGCAGCGCCTGGTCTTCGGAGGTCACGGGGCGAGCGCGATGCTCATCACCCGCTGGCCGGGTGGTGGGAGCCACGCATGGAACGCCGTGAACTGCCGGGACGAGGTCCTGTGGATCGACGCGCAACGGGGTCACATGGCGGTCGAACCGCCGTACGAGGTCGTCACCGGGGTCTTCTGCGTGGTCATCGACCGGGAAGGGCAGCGCCTTTGATGGTCTCGCCCGACCAGGCGCGGGAGCTGGCGGAGCGCTATTTCGGTGTTCGCGGCTCCGAGGCGGAGATGCTCGCCTTCGACGGCGGCTACGTGGCCTGGATCGCGGACGACGAGCCGGAGGACCCGACAGTCCCCCCCGAGACGGTGGGGGGCGGCTGCGTCGTCATCGACGGCACGACGGGTGACATCGTCATACGACCACTGCTCGGCCCGAACGACGTGGCCGAGCAGTGGCCCACCCCCCTCCCCCCACCTGCGTGATCACGCGTTTCAGTCGCTCGCGAGGGAGCCCACGATGGACGTCCGCGCCGCGCGCCTGGCGGGAAGGACGGCCGCCAGCACTCCGGCCAGCCCGGACGCCGCGATGAACAACGCGATCTGCCCGACGGGCAGCCGGAAGCTCACGGACTCCGAGATCGTCGTCGTCGCGGCCCAGCCGTACACGATGCCGAGGACGGTGCCGACGAGGGCGCCGACCAGACCGAGGATCAGCGCCTCGACGGTGAGCATGCCGCGCAGTTGCCCGCGCTTCAGGCCGAGGGCGCGCAGCAGCGCCGACTCACGCGTCCGCTCGTGAACCGACAACGACAACGTGTTCGCGATGCCCAGCAGCGAGATGACGATCGCGAGGCCGAGCAGACCGGTGATCACCGACAATATGCCGTTGATCGCCTCGTCGAACTGACCGCGGATCTCGGTGGAGCTGGTGACCTTCACCGCCGGGTACGGCTGGGTCGCGTCGTCCACGATCGCCCGTGCCTTGTCCAGGTCGGCGCCGTCGGCCGCGGTGATCAGGATCTGGTTGTCGTCCGTCTTCCCGAAGCGCTCGTCGAAGAACTGCTCCGGCACGGTGATCGACGGCAGCAACGACTGTGAGTCGAGGATGGCGACCACACGAAGCGGGGTGGCCTTCTTCGCGGTTCCGACTCTGACGTCGTCGCCCACCTTGATCTTGAGGTGCTCGGCCACATAGTCGGCGATCATGACCGTTCCCGGCTTGAAGCCGTCGGCCGAGCCCGACGTCGCCTTCGGCCGCATAGCGGTCTCGAGCACCGACGACGTCACCGTACCGATGGGGTAGTCCTCGTCGTCGAGCTTGCCCTCGGTCTCCCTGAACTCCGCCACGGTGGCCAGCTCCGGGTGTCCGCGCAACGCCTCCGCGACCGTGTGGGGGACGTCGCCGGTCTGCGCGGCGACCCGGTAGTCGGCGGGGAACTGCGAGTCGAGCTCATGGTCGGCGGTGGCCCGCATGGTCGCGGTGAGGACGGCCATGAACGTCATGAGAGTGACGCCGATGGTGAGGGCGATCGTCGTCGTGGCCGACCGCTTCGGGTTGCGCCGTGAGTTCTCCGTGGCCAGACGGCCCGGCACCCCGAACAGCCGCCCGGGCAGCCAGCCCGCCAGCCCGCTCAGCGGTGTGACGAGCACCGGTCCCAGGATCAGCACGGTGAAGAAGGCCAGCACGCCGCCCGCCATTACGGTCATGAGCGCCGTCTCGTCGGGCTTCGCGGTCACGCCCGCGTACGTCAGTCCGGCGGCGGCCAGCCCGAACAGCACGGCGAAGATGATCCGTACGACGCCGGCGCGGAACGTGTGCTCCTCGGTCTGCGTGCGCAGGGCCGCGACGGGCGCGACCTTGGTGGCCTGGCGGGCCGGGAGCAGGGCCGCGACGACCGTCATGATCAGGCCGGTCGCCAGGCCGATGACGATGGTCTGCGGCGTCAACGTCACGGTGCCCGTGGGGACCTCCACGTCCGGTTGGTAGGTCCCCAGCAGGTACACGGCGAGCCATCCCATGCCGAGCCCGGCGGCCAGGCCGAGGATCGAGGAGATCAGCCCGACGATGGCCGACTCCAGCACGATCGACCCGAAGACCTGACGCCGGGTCGCCCCGATGCACCGCAGCAGTGCCAGCTCGCGCATGCGCTGGGCGACCAGGATCCCGAAGGTGTTGTAGATCACCAGGCCCGCGACCAGCAGGGCGACGAATCCGAACATCAGCAGGCCGACCTTCAGATAGTCGGTGCTCGCGCCGTTGGACGCCGCCAGATCGGCGGCGCGCTCCTCCCCGGTCTGGACCTTGGCGCCGGACCCGGCGACCGCGGCGACGGCCGTACGGAGACTCTCCCTGGACGGGCCCGCGGTGGTGACGTCGATCTCGGCGTAGCCCGTCGCTCCCGTCATCCGCATCGCGGTCGCCGGCGTGTAGGCGACCGCGCCGCGGGCGGCGAGTGACTGGTCGACGCCGACGTCGAAGGTGCCGACCAGCCGGAACTCGTGCCGGACGTTCTTCTGGTCGAGGACGGAGACGGTGTCCCCGATCCGGAAGCCCTGCGCCCGCGCCGTGCTCGTGTCGACCAGGGCCTCGCCGTCCGACGCCGGCGCCTTGCCGCTGGTGACGTCCAGCCGGTACGAGGGGAACGACACCCCGGCGGTGACGAGTTCGCCGACGGTCTTGCCGTCCTTGCCGATGAGGGGCGCCTCGCCGGACACGACGGGCTGCGCGTCCTTGACGCCGGCGACTGATCCGACCTTGGCGAGCAGGCTCGGGGGAAGCGGGTCCTCGTCCCCCTTTGAGATGACCGCGACGTCGATCTTGTCGGCGGCGGCGGTGAAGGACTGGCTGAAGCCGGCGTCGATCGTGTCGGTGAGCACGAAGGTCCCGGCGATGAAGCCCACGCCGAGGATGATGGCCAGCGAGGTGAGCAGCAGCCGGAGCCGGTGCGCCAGCAGGCCCGTGATGGTGGTCCTGAACACGGGTCAGGCCTCCAGCGCCACGAGCGTGTCGAGGACGGTCTGCGGCGTCGGCTGTTCGAGTTCGCGCACCAGCAGCCCGTCGCGGAGGAACACGACCCTGTCGGCGTAAGACGCCGCGACGGGGTCGTGGGTCACCATCACGATCGTCTGCCCGAGTTCCCGCACCGAGGTGCGCAGGAACGACAACACCTCCGCGCCGCTGCGCGAGTCGAGGTTTCCGGTCGGCTCGTCCGCGAAGATCACTTGGGGTTTGCTGATGAGCGCCCGCGCGACCGCGACCCGCTGCTGCTGCCCGCCGGACAGCTGGCTCGGCTTGTGCCGCAACCGGTCGCGGAGGCCGACCGTGTCGATCACACGGTCGAACAGGGCCTGGTCGGCCTGCCGCCCGGCGATCTGCAACGGCAGCCGGATGTTCTGCTCGGCGGTCAACGTCGGCAGCAGGTTGAACGCCTGGAAGATGAATCCGACGCGGTCACGGCGCAGCAGGGTGAGCCGCTTGTCGTTCAGGCGGGTGATCTCGACGTCGCCGATGGTGACATGGCCGTCCGTCACCGAGTCGAGCCCGGCGAGGCAGTGCATCAGCGTCGACTTGCCGGAGCCCGACGGGCCCATGATCGCGGTGAACGCCTCGGTGGCGAACCCGACGTCGATTCCGCGCAGGGCGTGCACGGCCGCGTCGCCCGTGCCGTACACCTTGGTGAGCCCCTGCGCGGTCACGGCGCTCCGGACACTCGTGATTGTGGTCATGCGAAAACCCTAGGTTCGCGATCATGCGTGCACCTCTGCCGTGCGAAGGGCTTTCTGATCCGTTTGCTGAGGGTCCGTACGGAGGATCTGCGATTTCTGATGTAGTCCCGAGTCAGCCCTGGGAACGATCGGGCGTGACGAGCCCGCTTTCGTACGCGTAGACGACGGCCTGAGCACGATCACGCAGGCTCAGTTTGGCCAGGATCCGGCCGAGGTGGGTCTTCACCGTCGCCTCCGCCAGCTGCAACTGCTGGGCGATCTCCGAGTTCGACAGCCCCAGGGCCACGTGGTACAGGACTTCGCGCTCCCGCGTCGTCAGGGTATCGTCGTCCCGCTTCAGGGCCTCGCCCGCCGGCAGATGTACGGCGACCCGGTCGAGCAGCCTCCGGGTCGTGCTGGGGGCGATCACGGCGTCCCCGGCGTGGACGGAACGGATGGCGCTGATCAGCTCGGGCGGCGGAACGTCCTTGAGCAGGAAGCCCGAGACGCCCGCCTTGATGGCCTCGAAGGCGTACTCGTCCAGGTCGAAGGTCGTCAGCATGAGGACCTTCGGCGACCCGGGGGACGCGCAGATGAGCCGGGCCGCCTCCACACCGTCCATGCGGGGCATCCGGACGTCCATCAACACAACGTCGGCCTCGGTCGTGCGCAACGTCACGATGGCCGCGGCCCCGTCCGCCGCCTCGCCGACGACCTCGATGTCGGGCTGCGCCCCGAGCACCATCCGGAATCCCGTGCGCACCAGTTCCTGGTCGTCGACCACCATCACTCGAATCATCGCCGCCGCTTCCTGTCCGTCATACCGTCACTCCGGTCGGGATCCGCGCGAGCACCTGGAAGCCGCCGCCGGCTTTCGGGCCCGCGTCGATGCTCCCGCCGTACATCGCCGCCCGCTCCCGCATGCCGACCAGTCCGTGTCCGCCCTCTGACGCGATCGCGGCCGCGCCCCTGCCGTCGTCGGAGATCCGCAGCACGACCTCGCCCCTGCCGTACGTCATGTCGACCAGGGCACGAGCGCCCGGCCCCCCGTGCTTGAGGGTGTTCGTCAGCGCCTCCTGGACGATCCGGTAGATCACCAACTGTTCTCCCTCCGGGAGCACGTGCGGCACGCCGGAGACGGTGAAGTCGATCGGCAACCCGGAGTCGCCGACCTGCTTCACCAGGTCGCCGAGCTGAGCCACTCCCGGTTGCGGAGCGTACTCCTGCGTGTGGTCCCCCTCCTGCCTGAGCACCCCCACCAGGCGTCGCATCTCCGCGAGCGCCTTGCGCCCCGTCGCCGAGATCGCCTGTACGGCACGGCGCGCCTGCTCCGGGTCGCTGTCGATGGCGTAACCCGCGCCGTCCGCCTGGACCACCATCACGCTGACGTTGTGCGCGACGACGTCGTGCAGCTCACGGGCGATGCGGGTGCGCTCGGCGGCGGCGGCGATCTGCGCCTGCTGGTCCCGCTCACGTTCGGCGCGTTCGGCGCGCTCCACCAGGCTCTCGACGAAGCGCCGCCGGGTGTTCGCGTAGATCCCGGTGACCCAGATGGCCACGACGAACACCGACATGGAGGCGAAGGTCGACGGTTCGAAAGCGGTGTAGCGGGACTGGGCGAGTGCCAGCCCGACCTCCGTCACCAGACCGGCCGCGACGGCCCAGGCGGCGGTGCAGCGGGCGGCCACGGCGTACATCGCGACGAGGACGGCGAGGTTCGCCGGGATCTCGGCCAGACCGGCCAGCCATTGGCCGAAGCTGAGGAGGGCGATGGCCGCGAACACCTCGCGGGGGTGGTTCCTGCGCACCATGAGCGGCGCGAGGAGCGCGATCGTCAGGAACAGGCCCGCCGGCATCCCCACGCGGGAGCCGGCCAGCCACTGGGCTTCGCTGAAGTTCCCGACCGTGGCCAGGCAGAACAGGACGAGCGGTGAGACCGTGAAGGAGTCGATCAGGACGGGGTGACGCCGGGCCCAGGCGCGTGGTCTGCCGAACACGGTTCCAACCATACGTAGTGGCTGCTCAGCGGTGTTCCGCCTTCGGGCTGATCCGGGCGTACGACTCAGGTCGCAGATGCGAGGACGGGGCCTTACGTCGCCTTTACGAAACGAGGACCATCATTATCCCCGGGAGCGCCTCGGTGGGGCGGACAGGAGATCTGTGATGGCGGATCAACATGGAGGGCCGCGCGATGCTGAGGATGAGTCGCGCGTTCCGGGGCCGGGAGAGGGCACCACACCGCTACCTGCCGAGGCGGCTCCCGACCAGACCACGGCGGAGCCAGGCTCCGGATCTGCTGCAGGGTCCGGAGTAGGCTCCGCCGGCCAATCCGCGTTCCAGGCGCCGGGATACGCCTACGGTCCCGGAGGGGCCGGTTGGAGTGCTCCCGGCTGGCGGCCCGCGGCGGGACAGGCTGGGCCCGGAGTCCATGGTGTTCCACCGGGGGGACCTTCGGGCGCTCCTCGGCTGGGTGGTCCTCAGCCGGGTGGTCCTCGACCCCGGCGGACGGACACCAACCGGCTCGTGATCGTCGGTCTGGTGTGCGCGGTGGTGGGAGCCCTGTTCGGCGGGGGCGTCGTCGCGGTCGGTGACGTCCTGTGGCACCGATTCCACGGCCCCCATTACGGCGTCGTGTGGTCGAACCCCGACCAGGGGCCGCGGCGGATGCCGGGAGACGGCCAGAACGGCCGGCGCTTCGGGCAGGACCAGCCGTCGGACGGCCTGTCCGGATTCTGCCGGCGGACCGACGATGGAATCCGCTGTGACGGACCCGGAGCGGTACCGAATCCTGCTCCGGCCTCGTAGCCGAATGGCCGGTCACACAGTGGGGCCGGTGGGATTCGAACCCACGCTGGACGGCACCTAAAGCCGCTGTCTCTGCCGTTGGACTACGGCCCCTGAGCTTCGACGCGCAACGTCGACGGACGGCGCGCTCCCTGTGGCGTCACAGGCAGGCGCCGCCCATCGTACAGGTTGGCTACCGCCAAGGGCCGCCCGTTTTGCGGGGGCCCCTGCCGGTGTGACCGTACGGGTCAGGAGATGCCGAGCTCTTTCACCAGGCGGGCGACATGGCCGGTGGCCTTCACGTTGTAGAGCGCCTTCTCGACCTTGCCGTCGGCGTCGATGACGAAGGTCGAGCGGATGACGCCCAGGATCGTCTTGCCGTAGTTCGTCTTCTCGCCGTAGGCGCCGTACGCCTTGTGCACGTCGAGATCGACGTCGGACAGGAGCGGGAACGTGAGCGCGTCACGCTCGCGGAACTGCTGGAGCTTGGCCGGCTTGTCCTTGGAGACGCCGAGGACCACGAAGCCCTTGGCGGTGAGAGAGCCCAGATTGTCGCGAAAGTCGCAGGCCTGCTTGGTGCAGCCTGGAGTCATCGCCGCTGGGTAGAAATAAAGGATGACGCGCTGGCCACGGAACGACTCGAGCGACACCTCTTCGCCCTCGTCGTCCTTGAGGGTGAATTCGGGCGCGGCGTCGCCGACCTCGAGCCTGCTCATGAATACCTCCCGTGAGGGTGACCCGCGTCGATGTGCGGACAAGCGTCAACCAAACTACCGGTTCGGCCGTTGTGCGGGGTGCGTACCGGACCTGGCAGACTGATCACCTACGGAAACCACAGGAGGGGATCGCATGGCTGACACCGATCCCGATGCGCTGGAACGAGAGATCGAGCGCACCCGGGCCGAGCTGGCTCGCACGGTCGACGCCATCGCGGACCGGGTGAGCCCGAAACGGGTGGCCGAGCGGAGCGTCGCCAAGGTCAAGGCCAACGCCGAACACCTGGTGTCGTCGTTCGGAGATCTCGTGGGGGGTTCCGCATCGCGTTCCGCCGCCGAAATGGAGGGCGAGGAGCGGTACCCGGCGCAGTCCATGGCGCCGGTGCTGATCGGCCTCGGCGCCGTCCTGGTCGTGGGTGCCGCGATCATCCTGCTCCGCCGCCGCAACCGCTGACCGCCCACCCACGCCCCACTCTCCGCGCCCCGCGGAGGGTGGGGCGCGGCGCGTGTCGAGTCGGGCTGTAAGGCGTGATGGAGATGCGTGATGGAGATGCGTGATGGGGTGGGGATGGGGATGCGTGATCATGCACAGGTTCGTGAAGAGGCCCCCTGGCCAGCCCAAACCTCGGGCGTGATCATGCACAGGTTCGTGGATGTCCGGCCTGACCTGGGCGGATCCATTTCGTGATCATGCATGGATTCTTCTGCGTGGCCGTTCACCAGGGACAACGTGGCTCGTGACCATGCAATCTCAGCTGTGGATCGGAGTCCGAGACAACGGGATGCCACTGCTGTGCATGATCACGCATTGAAGAAACGCAGGTCGGGTGGGTCGCGTCCGAATCCGTGCATGA
>Ga0310811_10002245_pt1 | contig 24079 bp, 21 predicted proteins | sample YCmetagenome_FD_207642 | JGI IMG/M metagenome (GOLD analysis project Ga0310811, IMG submission 207642) | Soil microbial communities from experimental microcosm in Duke University, North Carolina, United States - YC | ecosystem: Engineered > Artificial ecosystem > Soil microcosm > Unclassified ... | reverse complement strand
AATGGCGGGCAGGATCAGCGTGCTGATAAATCGTTTCATATAAAATTTTGATCGTTTAAAATAACCGGGTAAAATTAGCCTTGCGCGGATGCGCCGGCAATGACGATTGCGCCCAAACCTTTATACAGATTTCCCTAAAAAAAAGTCGGTTTTTTATTTTTTCCCATTTAGGCAACGCGTCGGGAAGTTTTGGCATTTGCAGGAACCCGATGTTTTGGGAAATTCGGGCCATGGAAAAATTAGCACTCCTCGTCAGACTTGAGGCCAGACCCGGAAAGGAAAAAGAGCTGGAAGAATTTGTCAAAAGCGCGCTGGCGCTGGCCCAGAACGAGCCGGAAACCGTCCGGTGGTATGCCCTTCAGCTGAGCCCCTCGACATTCGGCATATTCGATACGTTTGCTGCGGAGGAAGGCAGGCAGGCGCATCTCAGCGGCCCCATTGCCCGGGCGTTACTGGAAAAGGCAGACGAGCTCCTTTCCTTGCCTCCGCAGATCGAGCCGGTCACGCTGCTTGCCGTAAAGTAAGATCACAATTTCATTTCAAGAAGCAACATATCGCAAAGCCTTTCTCCCTCTTCGAAGATCGGCTCCGGATAATTGTCCGGGAAGAAGTTCTTGCGAAGGCCGCAGGGCGAGAACCCATTCTTTATATAAAAATCGACTTGTCTTCCGACGGTCGCAGTTCCCACGAGTAACCTGCGATAACCGCCCCGGGCAGCAATTTGTCGTATCTCTCTGAGCATAAAACCGCCCATCCCTTTCCCTTGAAAAGATTCAAGGACGGCCATATTTTTTAATTCAATCTCCTCCGGGCTATTCTGGTGCAAGGCAAAAACGCCTATTGGTCCGATATGATCCAGAACCAGAACATACACGTCACAGCGGTAAATATATTTTTCGATCGCTTCGACGGTCTCGTCGGCGAGCAACAACAATGACATAGGCAGCGGGGCGTCCTTATCCAATTTCATTATACATGGAGGTCCTGACATAGCTTAAAGTTAGGGGATTCGTCCAAATCTCCCCTCCACAAAGTCCATATGGCCCCCAGAAAAATTGCCGATTAAAAAGGAGTTTTGTCAAACAAACAATCACTTAATCATTAAAACCGAAGTCGTGGCAGAAATTATCCATAAGCTGGTCATTAAGGTTAGTCCGGAAAAAGTTTACGAAGCAATTACGAGCCAGAAAGGTCTCGAGTCCTGGTGGTGTAAGAATACGGTCGCCAAACCTGAGTTAGGATTCACCAACGTGTTTACGTTTGGAAAGGACGTGAGTGAATTTAAAATATCCAACCTCACCCCCGGCAAAAAGGTCGAATGGCAGGGCATCCAGTCTGTCGACGAATGGGTCGGAACCACGATCTCCTTCGATCTGACGGAAAGGAACGGGAATACCGTATTACGGTTTACGCATGGCGGATGGAAAGCCGTGACGGACCTTTATGCGGAATGCAACTATCAATGGGCGCTATTTATGAAAAGCCTGAAGTCCCTGTGTGAAACGGGAACCGGAACGCCTTCATAAAGGGCGGCCGCTTTTACCGAACGGTCAGGCCGGGGGAAGCTTTTCCAGCATATCTCAGCAGATTGACCCCCACATAATAAAATAGCATGATCGGAACGGCAGGTATCATGAACGGATAATAGGGAAATCCGGAGAAAGCCGTTGCGCCCGGATAAAGAGGGAATAACAGGATAGACAGGATGGCGATGATGCTGAATGCAATATAGATGAACACCGGCGCCCGCCTGAAGATCCCGGTTTGTCGCAGCGAGGCGGCAAACATAGCAACAGAAAAATAGGTAAGCAGTACCTGGCCGATGGTAATGACCCAGATCTGTTGAGCGGCGGGAGCAAACCATTCCAGTGGTTTTTCGGGGTTGTTACCGGCAATTTTGATCTTATAAGATTGCAGAGCAAAGCTATGCCAGAACGAGGTATTGATAAAGAACAATGGAATGGCGATGACTACGGCGGTAAAGCCCAGCTGGGTGAAGAGCTTCTCGCCTTCCTCCTGGAGAAAGAGCTTGATGAGGGACAGTCCCAGGGCTACCAGGATCCCGTCGACGAGCAAAATATCGAACCGCGCCTTTTGTTCGGTAGCCGTATCCACCCATCCCCGGATGGTGTCTGGCGGAGCCCCCATCCCAAACAGTATCGAAAGCATGGCAATGGGCAGGACGAGTAAACAGCCGCCAAAGATCAGGAATTTTTTTTCCTTCGGGGCCGACTTAGACAGCGTCCATGTCGCGAGCGCCATGACACAAAAGTTCAGCAGCCAGATGGGGATATATAGCTTGTAGCTGATATGACCGGTAGTAAAAGCGAAAACAAAGGTCAACACGGGAATCGAACAGAGATAGAAGTAGCTGAGGGATCGTTTGTCCATTATTTATGTTTTATTTCTTTTTCATCTCATGCCCAATAATTTCAGGAATTCCTCCTTTTTCTTCCTGGAAACGTCCACCAGTTCGCCATTCTTGAGTTCGATCTGACCGCCGTCACCCTTTATATACCTTTTGATAAACTGGAGATTGATGATATGGGAGTGGTGGGTCCGAAAAAACCGTTCCGCCGGCAGCAGGTCTTCAAATTCCTTCAGGGTCCTGCTCACGGTAAGGCGGGGGCGATTGGTAAAACTGAATACGGTATAGTTGCTTTGCGCTTCTATGTGAACAATTTCGCTGATATCGAAGAACAGCAGTCCTTCGACAGTAGAAATGACTATTTTATTAAGTGCTGTTTGCAGATTGTAAGCCAGTGTTTCCAGCCGTCCACCATTGTTAACAGGCTGACCCACCTGAATTATTTTCTCAACCGCCGCCTTCAGCTCTTCAATATCGACTGGTTTTAGCAGATAGTCGAATGCGGCAAACCGGATAGCCTTTATGGCGTACTGGTCATATGCTGTGGTAAAAATGAGATGAAACGATTTCCGCTGCAGCTGCTGCAGCATTTCAAAACCATCCATTCTGGGCATCTGTATATCCAGAAAAACGATATCCGGCTGGATCCGTTCGATCAGCGTCAGGCCTGTTTCGCCATCTTCGGCTTCACCTGCCAGTGCGATGCCGGGACAATAGTTTTTCAGCTTTTCCCGAAGGGCAAGACGCCCCTTTGATTCGTCGTCGATAATAATTGCGTTCATCGTCAGTTGAATTTTAAAGAGACCTGTACCCGGGTCCCCGCAGCTTTACCAAACTCAAAAAGATCGGTTATAATGACCGGAAAATATGCCTCCCCATTGAACAGGTTGACCCTTTCACGGCTCATTTCCATTCCCAGTGACCGGTGGCCATTCTTTTTTAGCGCCGCCGTCCTCCCTACCCCATTGTCCTCGATCAGATAGACCAGGTGCTCGTCCTCCCTCATGACCCTGATGATCAACCGGCCCTGTCCGTCTTCCCGCATACGAAGGCCATGCACGATCGCGTTTTCCACATAAGGCTGGATGATCAGCGGCGGCACCCTGCAGTCCTCTTCCAATAGCTCCTGGTCGAGGGTGATCTCGCAGGCAAATCTGTTCTCATCCCGAAACTGCTCGAGGTCGATATATAGCTGCAGGTTCTCCATATCGCGCATCAGCGGAATGGTCTTTTGCTTGCTCGTTTCAAGAACATTTCGGATAAGCCTTGCAAACTTATTCAGATAGACGGTCGCGTGATACTTGTCATTGCTTTGGATGAGCGCGTCGATACTGTTGATGCAGTTGAATATAAAATGCGGGTTCATCTGAGCCCTGAGAGCCATCATCTCGGTCTCGGCCACCTGCTGCTTGAGGCGTTCCTTATTCCGGAGTGAATTTTCCCGCCAGCGAAACAGGAGGAAAACGATCAGAACGGCCGTCGCCAGAACAAGTGCATCGAACCACCAGGTGGCCCAGAAAGGAGCCGCGATATAAATCTGCATTACCGCCATTTCCTGCTCGCCGGACGAACTTTCCGTCCGGACCCGGAATGTATATTTTCCTGGCGTCAGATCTGTGTAGCTGGCCACACCCAGCGTCCCTCCTGTCACCCAGCCCGGGTCCACGCCTTCCAGCTTATAGAGGTATTTAGCCTGTTCGATACCGGCATACTGGAGACCCGAGAATTCAATGTCGAGGAAATTTTGTCCCGCCGCCAGCCTGACTGGCTTCCTCTCCTGCAACAAGGAGTCGATAAAGATCGGATGTGAGAAGACCCGAAATCCTGTGATAGCTACTTTTGGAGCAGCCCGCCACCGGGCCAGAAGATTCTGTACATAAAAGGCTACTACCTCCGTGCCCGTCGCCGTCATCCACTTTCCGTCGGGAGCGGCGAGAAATTCCTGTCCCTGGAATGAGCTGTTCAGCAATCCCCTTTCAGGCTGACTGGAAAAGAAATTACCGCTCTGCGGATCGTAGCAGCATACGGTGTGGTCGTCGGTAAACCAGATCTTTCCTGAGCTGTCGACTTTTATCGCGTGCGCAGACCAATACTGCTGTTCGTTGTTCACCAGTATCCTGGTAAAACGTTTTGTCCCGATGTTAAAATAATACATCCCGGCGTTCTCCGTGCCGACAATAAGCAAAGAATCCCTGTATGGGCAAACTCCCCAGCATCGGACGTCGACTGCTGCCGGCCGGTAAAGCCCCGTGTAGTGACGGGCGTAGGTATCGAACGCGGCAAGACCCCGGTCGGTGCTCGTCCAGCATGTCCCGTCTTTTGCCATATAGAGCCCTTCCACCGGTGTACGACGAAAAAAACTGTCCGGCACATGGCGCAGAAATCGGTCGCTGACTTTATCGTAGACCACGATCCAGCCGTTCTGCAGGCCAAGCAAAATATTTCCCCGCCCATCGTCCGTCATGCATTTTACTGTGTGGTGCTCTAATTCCGGAGGCCGCATCGTCCGGACAAGCTGACCATGCGCATCGATAATATGGATCGCTCCCGACTGACATCCTGCCCAGACAGTCCCGTCCTCCCTTTCAAGGAAACACCAGACCATATTCTCGTCATACAGACCAGGGAAAAAGTAATGTTTCCGGAGTCTCCAGGCTGTATCGTAGACCTTTATGCCGCCCCCCCATGAACCCACCCAAAGCTGGTTCTTTATCAGCCGAACCGGTATGATATCACTGACGATCTTCGAGGGCGTGGCCGCCTCAAGGTTCGAAAGCACGGAAAAATATTGCCGGTAAGGATGAATGATGCTGATCCCTTTGTCGGTACCGAGCCAGATATTTTCTTCCTTATCCTGGAAAATGGTATTGAGCTGGTCTGTGTACTGCAGCCCCAGGCTATTGCCGGTCTGGCGCAGAATGTATAAAAAAGAATCGCTCGTCTGATCGTAGCGCAACAGGCCTGCCTGGCCGGTCGCCAGCCACAGGGCGCCGTGGTTGTCGTGCAGCATCGCGGAGATCCATACCGGAAGGGTGCTGTCATTTCCCTCCTGTGTAAGAATATTGGCAAGCGAATAGGCATGCAGTTTATGCGTCTTCAGCTCGTACCGGTAAAACTCTTTTGACCAGCTGATCAACCAGAGATTGTCGTTCCTGTCGGAAAAGATGAGGTGGATAGTGATAGGGTTGATGGGTAGTGGAGCAACCATTGTCGTCCGTCGGATCTCGTCCAGCAGCTGGAAGCCTCCGCCGCGGATGAGGAGCCAGGCCTGGCCACGGGCGCTGTCTCTCAGGTAGGTGGCTGGCTTGTCCTGGTCGCCGCCCTCCTCATGAACAAGCACCAATCCGTTCTTCTGCGGCAGGTCTCCGTCCTTCCAGACCGGGCGGATGGTCAGGTGCTTCCCCTGTGGGTCCGTGTAGATGAGGTCTTTCGAAGACAGCGGAGGAGTGGCTACCGGCGCGGCGGTATGGCGCAGCGGATCCCACTGCCAAAGGCTGTCGTCCGCCCGTCGGTACAGGATCCTGCCCTGCGCGTCGTCGGGGTAGATAGCGGGAACGTCCAGTGCGTTCGGCGAGGTCCCCTGCAGATTGCAGGTGACGAATCGAAGGCCGTCATAGCGCTGCATGCCCTTATCCGTCCCGATCCAGACAAAGCCTTTTTTGTCCTGGGCGATCGAGAGGACGTTGTTGCTCATCAGGCCATTTACCACGTCGATGTTCCGGGACACAAAAGACCCATGAAAAGGGGCCGCCCTGGTCGACTGTGCTTCGACGGACGGCCCTCCAGCCATCAGGCTCTGTAAAAAAACCAAAAAGAGAGAGCGCCACATTCTTAAATGTACAAATATTTGGATCACCCGACTGGCCCAAAGTACGACAGGCCCCCGGCCAGGAAAAAGGCGTTTAGCGGTTGGCGGAAATGGGTGAGCCGCTGGCCGGGGGAAATGCGGGAGTGAACAAATTTCGGCGGGATGGTGGAAAATCCATATATTGCTAATCAGGTTCTAACCAATCGATTCTGTAGCATGAGGCCCCAGTTGCACAAACTTCCGCTGTCACCCGACTCTTCCTTTATTTATATTAATTGGGAATGTAATTATTTTGACAAGGCCTGGCATTTTCACAAGGAATACGAGCTCGTACTGATCGACAGGACGGAGGGCACCCGCTTTATCGGCGACAAGGTCAACTTCATCAAGGAGAGCGACCTGATGCTCATCGGACCCAATATTCCCCACCTCTACCGGAATACGGAAGAATACTACCAGAACAAAGGCCTCGTGGCCCGCTCGAGCTTTATCCATTTTACCGACGACTTCCTCGGCGACAGTTTTTTCCAGCTGCCCGAAATGAAACTCGTCCGCCGCCTGCTGGACCGTTCCTCGCTCGGCCTCGAGATCCTCGGCAAAGCCAATAAATATGTCAGGGGCAAACTAAAAGAGATGGAGTCGATCCCGCCCGCCAACCGGCTGATCCGACTGATGGAGATCCTCGTTTTTCTATCGACCAGCAAAGACCTTGAACCCATCCTGTCCCGAACCTTCACCGCCAACAACACCAACGACACGGACAAGATCGATACGGTCTTCCAGTTCATCCTAAAAAACTACAAGAACGAAATCTACATTGAGGAAATCGCGGAAAAACTGAACATGAGCATCGCCTCTTTTTCCCGCTACTTTAAACACCACACCCGAAAGACCTTCTCCAACTACGTCACGGAGATCCGCATCAGCAATGCCTGTCGCCTTCTGATGGAAGGCAACCACAACATATCCGAAGTATGCTACCAGAGCGGATTTGAGAACCTCTCCAATTTTTATCGTCACTTCAAAAAACACACGGGCCTCATCCCGAAAGAGTACAAGGGACGATTCCTTACCGGCAGCCAGGTCTGATGAATTCCATCCTCGGTGCTACTGGAACAAAGGTGCCAGCGATTGCTTTTGCAATACTTCCGCCGCGATCCTTTCCATGTTATTATAAGTGGCCTTGTATAAGAATGGGGCCATACTGATGCGTTTTACGCCACATTCCGCCAGCACAGCTGCACTGGCTATCTTTGAAACACCTACTACGTTGACCGGCAACGCGGTGGAGGAGGTTATATTTCGGATGACGTCAACGTCCTGCACCGCCGTCACAAATAGACCATCAGCACCGGCCTCACCGTATAGCCCCGCCCTTCGGATGGTTGTTTCCAGCGGGGACGGAAGTTTCTGTAAAAAGCCATCCGTTCTTGCATTGATAAACAGCTCCTGTCCGGTTTTAAGCAAGTAGTTCCTGATAGTGCTCAATTTTTTCAAATACGCGGCCTCTCCTTCACTGTCTTCCAGGTTTATTCCAACGACCCCAGCGTCGATCAATTTCTGTATATTGTCCGTTAGCCTGTCCAGATCATTCGAATAGCCTCTTTCAAAATCGACTGACAAGGGGATAGCGGTATTCTTTTTGATACGCCCGATGATATAAAGGAGTTCGTTGAACGGGATCTGCTCGCCGTCCGGATACCCAAGCGATTCAGAAATGGCACCGCTTGACGTGGCCATGGCTTTAAAACCACATTTTTCCACTACCTGTGCACTTTTGACATTCCAAACATTGGCCAGAATAAACGGTTGCGTCTGCTGATGAAGCTGATAAAATTCCTGATAATTTGACATGGTCAAATTTCCCGCTAAATGAGCACTTCACCGGGGTATCAACTGGACTTTATAAGGGGGAGATTTGGACTTTCCCAAAAATGTGGCCGTCCCTGGTCCAACCAAAACCCAGCCCTAGTCCGAACTTACCTGATCCAGTAAATACAAAATCGACCGGTACTCCTTCCCCGATACAGCCGACAACGCCATCTCACAGGTCTTACCCGTAGAATAATACCCGCATCCGTCCGCCGCCGCGGCCTCGGCCCCCTCCGCCTTGCCCGCCGCCGCCGTCAGCCCAGGATAATAAAAACCCCTGTCTCCCGCCATCCCGCAGCATCCAGCGGAAAACGGGATCACCGGCTCGGCAACCGTCATCGCACCCAACTGCTCCAATTTCTTATAGGTCCCCATCTTGTGCAGTGAGCACACCGGATGGAATACCGCTTTTCCCGTCAATTTATTTATTTTCAGCCGCGGCGCCAGAACGTCAACCGCAAACTCCAGGCTGTCCAGGATCCGTAGTTTGTCGAAACGCGCCTGATTCTCTACTGTCAGATATGGCCGGCAGGTATGCAGCGATTGGGTGCAGCTGCTGATATCCAGCACTACGGGAACAGCCCCCTGACGGGTCCACTCCCATATTTTTGCAACCGTCTCATTCACCTTCCATTTGTACGCGTCCGCAAATCCCTTCGACGAGAACGCCTGTCCGCAGCAAACACCGGTCATCGAAGATGGTACAAACAGTTGAACCCCTGCCCGGCGAGCCACCCTCAAAAAAACGTCTACGATCGTATCTGGTTCCGATATATCCTTCCCCATCATCCGTGTGATACAGGTCGGGAAATACACAGCCCCCGAACCAGCCGCGGCAGGCACTTTAACAGGCCCCGTCAGCTCGCGTGTCCAAAGCGGAAAGGCCGGCGCCACGCGACGCACCGCCCCAGTCAGCTGTTCCATCACCGTAGGCCCGAATACGCCTCCAACCCGCAGTCCAACCTTCACCAGCCTTTCGACAAAAGCAAACGATTTCGCCACGCGCAGCGCCGTCTTATTCGCAGAAGCAGAATGATTCTCGCGCCGCAGCCGCTTGATCAGCTCCCCCGTATTGATATCCACCGGGCAGTTGGTCGCGCACATCCCGTCCACCGCACAGGTGTCCATCCCGTCGAATGTATAATCGTGTAAAATCTCGTCATATACGGCAGTATCTCCCGCCGCCTTCAGTCTCGCCAGCGAGCGCCGAAGGACAATACGCTGCCTGGGTGTCAGCGTGAAATTGCGGCTCGGACAGTTGCCCTCGCAGTACCCGCACTCCACGCATTTATCAACCTCCTCCTCCACCACCGGCAGGGACTTCAGATGCTGCAAATGACTATCAGGACCCGGACTCAGGATCACCCCGGGATTGACGATATTCGCCGGATCGACAAGGGCCTTCAGCTCCTTCATCACTGCATACGCCGCCGGGCCCCACTCGGCCTCCACATAGGGCGCTATCTGTCTTCCCGTTCCGTGTTCGGCCTTCAGCGCGCCGCCAAAGCGAACGATCACGAGCTCCGCCAGTGCGTCATTGAACTCGCCAAAGAACCGGATCTCCCCGGGTGTCGCCACCGCCTGTGAAACTACAAAGTGCAGGTTCCCGTCCTTTGCATGCCCGAATACGATCGCATTATGATAGGAAAAGCGCTGAAACAGTTCCTGCAGCGCCATGATCGCGTCCCCCAGTCTCTCAACAGGTACAGCCACGTCCTCGAGCATCACCGAAGTCCCTTTATCCCGCACGGCCGCCACGGAAGGATACATTCCTTTCCGAATCTTCCAATAGTCTCCACGAATCTTTTCATCGGACGTGAACGCTGCCTCAGAAACCAGGGACAACCCACCAACGCAGCGACGGGCCGCGACCAATTTCTCCTCCAACGCGGCCTGGCTCTCCGCCTGGTACTCGCAAAGCAAACAGGACGCCCCTTCGGGCAATTCCCGCAGGAACGGAGGAGCGATCGCCAGATGCTCTATCGAACGCAGGGCCGCGCGGTCCATGAATTCCAGCGCCTCGGCCCCTGAATCTCTCAGGGCAGGCACCGCGTCGCAGGCACTGCGGGGCGAATCGAAGAACAGCAGCGCCGCGCTCTTCAGCGGCTTGTCCGGTATCGTCCGCAACACCGCCTCCGCGATAAAACCCAGCGTCCCCTCGGCCCCGATCAGCAGATGCGCCAGAATATCGAGCGGATGCTCATAGTCAACAAATGCATTGATCCCGTATCCTACCGTATTCTTGATCTTGTATTTCTCCCTGATCCTTGCCACCAGCGAAGCGTCCTCCATCACCTTCCGCCGCAAGCCGGCAATACCGGAGAACAGGTCAGGCCGCAAACGCCCGAATCGCTCATAGTCGTCCGGGACCTCCGTGTCGAACACCGATCCGTCGGCCAGCATAAAGCGCACGTGCAATAAAGTATGATAGGAATTGTCCACAACCCCGCAGCACATTCCGCTGGAGTTATTGGAAAGGATGCCGCCGATCATCGCGGCATTGATGCTTGCCGGGTCGGGGCCGATCTTACGACCATATCCCCGGAGGACGTGATTCACGACCGCCCCCGTCACGCCTGGCTGCACCCGGACCCTGGCGCCATCGTCTTCGACGCGAACAAAAGGCCAGTGCTTCGAAACATCCACCAGGATGCCGTCCGTTACCGATTGCCCCGAAAGGCTCGTTCCACCCGTCCGAAAGGTCAGCGAGGTTTCAAAATCCGCCGCCAGCCGGAATAGCAGTCCGATCTCATCTACCGTTTCAGGAAAAACTATCGCCCTGGGCACCAGGGTATAAAAGCTCGCATCGGAAGAATATGCATGCCTGTCGATCAGCCTTGTCTTGAGACGCGCAGGGGGAAAATGCTCCTCCAGCTTCACTACCAGTGAATCACTCATTGAATCATTTTATTCCTGGTCACCCCCAACTTCTCTATCTCCACTTCCACCACGTCTCCTGGCTTTAACCAGTTCTTCTCCGCCAGCCCCATGATGACGCCCTGCGGCGTTCCCGTCAGGATCAGATCACCCGGCTCCAGCGTCATATGCTTCGAAAGGTCTTCTATGATCTCCGCTACGGAAAATATCATATCGGACGTGTTGGAATCCTGCCTGACCTCGCCATTTAGCATGCAGCGCAATTGCAGCCGCTGCGGGTCCCCCACTTCGTCGGCGGTCACCAGATATTTGCCCAAAGGTAAAAAATGATCCAGGCTTTTACCCATTAACCACTGACTTGTTCTGAATTGAAGGTCCCGGCAGGACAGGTCGTTCGCCACGCAGTACCCCAGCACATAGTCCAGAGCCCCCGAAGCCGCCACATCCTTGCATTTGCGGCCGATCACCACCCCCAGTTCCACCTCGTAGTCGAACTGCGATCCCACCTTCCCCAGGGACACGTCCCCGCCATAGTCGACCAACGTATTATTATATTTTGTAAAGACTACAGGTACCGCGGGGATCGCCATCCCGCTCTCGAAAGCGTGCTGCCGGTAGTTCAGCCCTATGCAAATGATCTTCGAAGGCCTCCCCACGCAGGGCCCGATCAGCAGATCTTCCTCCTTCCTCAGCCCCCCCGACTCATCGACCACGCCTTCCGCCGTAAGCGTCCCCCGGCAAAGCCGGCCATTTTCCCAAAAATTCAGCAGTTTCATATCAGTAGGTCGCCCTCCCACCCGAAAGGTCAAAGGTAAATCCCGTGGAAAAGCTATTATAGGGCGACACGATATACGCCGCGATATTCGCCGCTTCTTCGAGCGTTCCGCACCGTTTCATGGGGATCTTGTCCGTCATATAACGCACCTGCATCTCCGGCATATTGTCCACTAAGGGCGTCCGGATGACCGCCGGCGCGAGCGCATTGACCGTGATCCCGCGCTCCGCGTACTCCTTCCCCTGTACCTTGGCCATGCAGATGACCGCGGCTTTACTGGCCGAATATGCCAGCATACCCACATTCCCCTCTTTGCCCGAGATAGAGGCGATATGCAATATTCTCCCATACCCCTTGTCGATCATGTGCGGCAGCACCGCCCTGGACGTATAGAAACTACTCATGAAGTTCACCTCGAATACCTTGTGCAGGTCCGCGCTGTCCACTTCGTGACTGAAGATATTCGTCAGCCCCGTGATGCCCGCACAGTTGACGAGGATGTCGATCTTCACAAAACGACCCGCCATATCCTTTACGGTCCGCTCGACCAGCGCCTGGTCGCTCACATCGATCGATACCGGAACCGCGCGATCCCCATACTTATCGAACTCTTCGTGCAGTCCTTCGCTGTTCAGATCGAACAGGATCACCTGCGCGCCCTTCGCCAGCAGTTTGTGGCCGATCGCCAGACCGATACCCGATGCCGCCCCTGTGACGATGGCGACCTGCCCGTTAAAGTCTTCCATGTTAAACCTATTTATTTTAATGTTTTGACCAGGTTAACCACCCGTTGATTCAGCTCTTTTATATATTTCACGCTCGACGGGTCCGGTATATAGGCCGCCTTTCGCGCGATACTGTTGGTCAATACACCCCGGGCAATCAGCAGCTCTTTCTCCGCATAGTGGAATAGCTCCATATTCTGCAGCGAGAAAAAGATCTGCGGCATCACCTTCTCGAAAAGATCGAATGCCTCGTCATGCTTTCCTTCTCTCCGCAATACAAACACCTTTTGCAGGATATCCGAGACCGCCAGACCCGGCATCACACCCGCGATACCCAGCGGGGTCAGCTCGAGCATATACAGGCCGCCCCACCCTTCGAAAAGACCTACTTTCCCGCCGGTGGATTTGATGATCTCCTCGAACTTGGGCGCGCAAAGGGGCTCCTCCAGCTTGAGGTATTTGAAATTGGAATGTTTTTCCATCAGCTGTTTGATAAACCCGACGCTGATGGACGAGCCACCGGGGTTAAAGTCCTGCACCAGCACGGGCGTCGTGGGGATCGAAGACAGGAACCCGGACAGATATTCCCGGATCGAGTCCTCCGGCAGACCAAAGATCCTCGGCACGGCCAGCGAGATCACGTCTGCGCCAGCCTTTACATTCGCCTGCGCCAGCCGGATCGCTATCTTTAAGGAAGGACTGTTGGACTGCGCCACGATCTTTATCCGGCCCGCCGCGTGTTCGACGGCTATCTTTACCACCCGCAGTTTCTCGTCATCAGATAATTTATAGAATTCGCTCGCATACGCCGGCAGACATACTGCCTTTATCCCGCCGGCTATCGCAAAGTCAATGAGTCGGCGCAAGGCATCCTCGTCGATCTCTTCGTCTTCCCTGAATGGGGTTGGAACGATCGGCACCACTCCAAATAATTCATTTTCCATCATAGTCTATGTATTTAGTTTTAGCGTATTTCGGTATGTCCGGTGATCCACGATGGTCAGGATAAGCGTCGCTACCAGCACCAGCAGCCCGCCGACCACCGACTGCAGGCTCAGCCGCTCTCCCAGCACAAAAGCCGATATCGGCAGTCCGAGGAACGACACCATATAGTTGGACAGCGCCACCTGCGTAGCATCGAGGAATTTCAACACCCAGAAGAATAGCAGCATCGACAGGAAGTTATGGAACAGCGTCAGCGAAGCCATACCCAGCCAGGTCTTCGTCGTAAAATGCGGCACCTTCGCGAACATCCCCGGCTCGTAGTAGAGTACCATCGGCGTCAGCATGATCACCAGCACCAGATAGGTATAAAAGACCATCTCCATTTCCGTAAAGCGTTCCGCCACCTTCTTACAGCCCACGTTGTAGTAGGCATTTCCAACGATCGCCAGAAAGATCAGCCCATTCCCGACCGCGTACTTCGACCCCAGGTCCATCTGACGGATATCGTCGGTACTGCAAAGGACAACGCCGAGGATCGCAATGGCAAAACTAGCCCAGCGCAGGCCATTCATCTTCTCCTTTAGTATCAGAAAGGCAAACACGGCGGTAATCACCGGAAGCGCCAGCACCAGAATGGCCGCGTTACTCGCCAGCGACAGCTGCGTCCCGTAGGTCATGAATACCTGCGAAGGAAAGGCGCCGAGTGCACCCAGCTGTACGAAGATCAGGACGTCTTTTATCCTTTTCTTGCCTTTTTTGAAATCCCGGACGGCAAAGGGCAGAAGGAATATCGTTGCGAGCAGCATCGGCGCCCAAACGGTAAAGTAGGGCCCCACCTGATCCTGCGTCAGTTTGATACTCGTAAAATGGAATGACCAGATCAAATTGCAAAATACCAGGGTCACCCAGGCGATCAGTCCTTTCTTCATAAGCTTGTTAGTATATTAAACCGTTTTCTCCAGTTGTTGTCCCGTTGCATGTCTGCCCAGCGCTGCGCGATCCAGCTCTACTCCCAGCCCCGGCCCCGTGGGCACCACTGCCGCGCCGTTGCGAAAGGCTATGCATTCAACGATGAGGTCATCGACCCGCACCAGTTCGCCAAAAATATCCGATGGGATCGTGCAGCTCTTACTCGCCGCGGCGATATGCAGCCCCATCGTCTCGGAGATACCGAGGTCGACCTCCGACCCGCGCCAGCAGGTCTTCCCTTCCAGCCCGGCGATCTCCGCCAGAAGCAGACAGTTGTAGGCGCCGCCGTTGAAATTGTAGCCATCCGTCGCATCGGCCCTCACGAATTTGATGATATCCTTTATATCCTGCGTATACGGCAGCGAGATATGCCGGTACAACGGGATACCTAGTTTCGCTTTCAAATATTTGTATCCCTCCACGTCGGAATGTTTGATCGGATCCTCGAGACCCAGCATGATGCCGTTGTCCACCCCATCCATCAGCCGCATGGTGGTCTCCACGTCATTCCACCGCTGGTTGGGGTCGAGGATGATCTTTATCCCGTCTCCGCAGCGTTTGCGGATCTCCGTGGTCCATAGCCGGACAGGATCTTCATCCGAGCACTTGAACTTAAACACCTTGTGCCCCTTCTCCATCGCCTCCCATGCCTTCTGCGCGGCGTCCTCCGGAGTCCGCCGGCCGGTCCATCCATTGCAGTCGACCTCGGGGCGAAAAGTCCCTCCCAGCAACTGGCAAACAGGAGCCCCCAGAACCTTGCCCGCCAGGTCCAGCACCGCCGTCTCGAACGCTTCATAGATCCGCTGGTCTTCGACCGGCAGGGCCCTCCAGTTCATTTTCAAAATATCCCTGCCTACCAGCCGGCCCATCGCCTCCTGCACCAGTTCTTTGGAAGCACTCCGATAGGTCTCTCCTATTCCGACGAGGTCATTCTCCAACACGATCTCCACGATCCATTTCGGCTGGTTCGCAAACTCCGTCCAGCTGCCGCCGGTGAGATGCCGCTGAGCAAAAGCAGCATCCGTATCCAGTACATTTTCCGAGTTAAGACTCCCCGGCCTTGCGGGCACAACCACCTCCGTCGCCCTGATCATTTTTATCGCTGTCGCCGCTCTCATATCTTTTTATCATATTTTTCCGCCAGCTTCCGGATATCGTAGCTGAACTCGATAAATGTTTTCTCCCAGAGCTCCGCGCTCTCGGGCGTATACGGATAAAACCCTTTTGCATTACTGACGCCCCTGGCTCCGTCCGCGACCAGTCGTTCCATCGACTCCGGCGTGGCAGTAGAATTATCCAGGTCGGGGAAGAGGTCCTTCATCACCGTCAGGTAGGCCGGGATACCCGTCAGGTCCATGAACCGGAATGGACCCGCAAACGTGATCCAGTATCCCAGGTCGTTCCGCAGGCTCCTGTCCACGTCCTCCATCGTCGCATAGCCCTTTTCCACCAGGTGGAAGGCCTCCCGAAGCATCGCATACATGATCCGGTTGGTAATAAAGCCGCGGATATCCTTTCTCAGCAGGGAAGGCTCCTTGCCCCATGACTCCGCGAGCGCGACGATGGTCTCCGCAAACCGAATTTCCGACTGGTCGCCGCAGATGACTTCCATAAACCGGGTGATATGCGCGGGTTCGGCCCAGTGGATTCCCAGTACCCGTTCCGGATGCTGCAATCCTTCCTGCAGAACCGTCACCGGTATCGCCGATGTATTGCTTCCGATGATCGCCGACGGCGAAAGTACCGTTTCCAGTCGCCGGTAGACCGACTTCTTTTCCTCCACGCTCTCGATGATCGACTCGATCACCACTTCATGGTCTTTCAGCAACGCCACGTCGTCGGTGATGGTCAGTTTTGCGAGTAACTCTTTGGGCTTCCCCTTCAGCATTCCTTCTTCCTCCAGTTCTTCCAGGTATCCCAGGATCCGCTGACGCGCTTCCTCCGCCTGATCCATGGTCTTGACCAGCGAAGTGACGGCATGCCCGGCGGCCAGTATGCAGGTGGCAATACTGCTGCCCATCAAACCCAGTCCAACCGTCCCTATTGGTATCTTGTTACTCATAGTTCTATTTCTTTATGACCGCCACGGCGTCGATCTCCACCTTTAACCCGTCTCCCAAAACGGACTGCACCGTCGTCCTGGCAGGAAAAACGCCGCCGAAAAAGGATGCATAAGCCTTGTTATACCGGTCAAAGTCATTCATATCGCTGAGGTGCGCCGTACACTTGACGATGTCGCGTACTGTCCCGCCCGCGGCCTCTACAATTCGTCTGATATTCTCCAGGGTCAGCATGGTTTCCTCCTCGATAGTGCCGCGCACCACTTCTCCGCTGACCGGGTCCAGGGAACCCTGGCCGCTGACGAACAGCAGTTCGTCCTGCTTCACACCCGGCGAATACGCACCTGTGGGTATTCCTGCGGAAACCCGCTGAGGTCCGTGGGCGTCCGCGGCCGAAACAGCACCCGGGCCAATCGCCGGCAAAAACGGCCACTTCGCAAAAGCCTTCAGGAATTTCACCAGCGCCCCGACAGCCTTCTCATACAGATGCGCGCCCTTCTCCGCCGTCGCCAGCTGCGGCTCGCCGCTGCTGCCATTGCTGGAGATATATTCCGTCCCTTTAAATATCGTCACTCCCCGGTAGGGCTCGTCGTCTTCCCAGCCCGTATATCCGTTGCTGTCCGGTCTCCCTGCCCTCTCCACCCTGTCCATAAAGACCTTTGACGGAAACAAATGCAGCATCAGACTCGTCTCGTATTCGCAGGCATGACTAAGCGCCGGGCTTTCCATCGGCGCCTCGCCCGCAAAGGCGGTTCCAGCCAGCTCCCAATAGGTCGCCAGGACGATATTCGCCTCGCGCGACAGCGGATTGTCCGCATTCAGGATGGCCAGCGCCTGTTTCACCGGCGTTATATTTCCCCCGTGCCCGTTGAGCAGCACTATCCTCCTGAACCCATTCTTCAGCAGCGACCCAACCAGATCGACCACCACCTGCGTATACAGGGCAGGCGAAAGGCTGAGTGTACCTCCAAAAGACAGGTGATGGTGGCTCGACCCGAACGAGAGCGTCGGACAAAGCACTATCTCACCCGACAAGCGTTCTTCCGCACCCATCGCCACCATCGTGACGATATCCGTATCCGTCGACACGGCAAGATGTGGCCCGTGCTGCTCGATGGCGCCGAGCGGAAGAACGACCACCTTGCCCCCCGCGTTCACAGAAATGCCCTTATAATCCTTCGATGCGTATAGCATATTCATGATTTAAAATTAGCCGTAAACGTCAACCCATAACTATATTTCCCCGTCAGCTTTGTATACTTTTTTAACGCTGCCGCCGACCGTTATATACGCTAGCGCTTCCTCGCCATTTCCAGCGCTTTTGTCGTCGTATAATACTTCGCCAGCATGTTCGGCACCTCCCAGGGCGGCAATTTCCCCGTCTTTACAAAACCCAGATATTTCTTCGTCACTTCCGCGAACGTCGCTTCATGATCCAGCTCGAACCGCGCCGGCACAACCAGTTGCCAACCAGCAGCCGTCTTCTGCAACGCCAGCCCCGGATACTCCGACTGTAAACCCGCTATCGCGCCGGTCAGTGCCTGCTCGTAGTCTGCGGTCATCCGCAGCGGCTCGACCGACAGCACCGGCTTGTATCCATGCGCCGAATCCTGCCGGATCACGAGGTTCGCCAGCGTCCCCCGCAGTATCGAAAAATGCGTATCCCCGCCACCGGGCGGCGCCTCGAAATTCCACCGCACAGACACCCGCGCGTGTACGCCCCTGATCGTATAGTCCATCACGCCGTTCGCGTATACACTCAGGGGAGCGTCGCGCCCGACCCCGGTCACCTTCTGAAACTGGGCTACACTCAATTCAGTCGCCCAGCGCCGTGCCGCCAGCATCTTAATATCCTTATGATAATCCAGCGCCAGGTCCGGAAAACATTCCCACTGGACCAGGTCCACCAGATGCGTCGTAACGTCGACGATCCCTTCTCCTTCCTGTGTCACGTCAAAATACCAGGACGGCCGGATCAACGGCTTGCCCGATACCGATTTGAAGAAATGATGGACGCTTTCCTTTGTCACGGCGGGGTTTTCAACAGTCCCCTTCTCCAACACCCCAAAAACCGAATGCAGCATCGATAGTCTCTGCTGCAGGATGGTGGTGATCTGATATCGTTCGGTCATGATATCGTATAAAACGGTCCCTTTTTGCCGGGCCGTTTCAAATGCCTTTTCCAGTCGCGGAAGATCCCGCGCCTCGATCACCATCGGCTTGTCTGAAAAAACATTGAACCCCGAATCCACCGCCTGTTCGATATAGTCGATCTTCCGCCGGTTATTCCCCGCCAGTACGATCACATTCCCGGCCCTTTCCTGAAACATCCGGGACAAAAAATCCGGCCCGGTATAAACCACCTCCTTCCAGTGCGTCGGGTCCTCGCTTCTCGTGTTATATTTATCGATCAGCGCCAGATGGGCCTTCAATTCCTGGCCCTCCGGAGCATAGACGTGGACCGTCGGATCGAGATCCGGATAACCGGACTTCTGGACCAGCGCCGCGTGAAAATGGCCCGGGTCCAGCGTGATCAGCCGGATCTGCGCCCTGCTTTCCAAAACACCTATCGTGGCTATCATGACTATCCAGTATCTCATCCTTATAATTTTACAGCACTATCGGCATCTAAAAATAATTCCGCTTCCAAATGCCGGCGCAGTACCGTAGACGGATACGCCTCCGCGATCTCCTGCGAAACCGTGTTATAAACTGCCTCGGCTTTTAGTCGTCCCGGCACCATGCAATACACGTATTTCCCCGCCATCAGTGCCGGCACCGTCAGTGTGATCGCGTGCGTAGGAACTTCCCGCAGCGAAGCAAAACACCCGTCATTCACCTGCTGCCTCCGGCACGTCCCGTCCAGTTCGACGACCTTTACCAGGAAGGGATCGGTAAAATCGGCCACGGGCGGATCGTTGAAGGCGATATGTCCGTTCTCTCCGATGCCCATGCAAACAATATCGGTCGGATAGCGCTGCAGCAATCGCGAATACCGGACGCATTCTCCCCCCAGATCGGCGGCATTTCCGTCGATATAGTCGACCGAGAGAAAAGGCGCCTTGTCAAATAACCGCTCGCGGAGAAAATTCCCGAATCCCTGCGTCGCGTCCGGCCGTAGTCCAATATACTCGTCCATATGAAACCCGCGCACCCGCGACCAGTCGACGGGCGACTGCAGCAAGGCGGCCAGAAATTCGTTCTGCGAAGGCGCCGCCGCAAAGATCATATTCACCGTATCCTGTGTTGACAGCAGCTGCCCGATCCGGCCGCTCACCGCAGCCGCGGCCGCCGTACCCATCTCCACTCTTGTCTTATAGATCTGTGTGTTCATAAACCAATTCTCCGTTTACAATGGTTGCAAGTACCCTGATGTCTTCGTCAAAGATGACCAGGTCGGCGTCATAGCCCGGCAAGAGAGCCCCCTTGCTTCCCGCCAGTCCCAGAATCGCCGCCGGCGTGGCCGTTATCATTTTTATAGCTTCGGGCAGGGGCACACCTGCCACCTGAACCATCGTCCTGACCAGCCGGTCCGCGGTCGCCACACTACCCGCAAACGCGCTCCTGTCCGGCAGCTTCGCCACGCCGTCTTCTACGATCACCGGAAGTCCATGGTTGATATTCCCCAGCACACTTTCTCCTTCCGGCATCCCCGCCGCCCGCATCGCATCCGTGATCAGCGCAGTCCTAGGGGCCCCCTTGATCTTGTATACCAGCTGCAGCAGCGGCCCCGGCAGGTGCACGCCATCCGCGATGATCTCTACGTCCATGTCTTCGATCAGAAAAGCCGCTTCGACCGCGCCGGCATACCGGAAAGCATTCCGCCTCGTGACACCGGTCATCGCCGAATAGAGATGCGTCGCCAGCGAATAGCCGTTGTTCCAGGCCTCCAGTATTTCTTCATAAACAGCATCTGTATGCGCCCAGGAAACCAGCACGCCTTTCTCCCTCGCATACCGTGCAAACTCCAGCGCCCCAGGCAATTCGGGCGCCGCGCTCCACCGACGAACAAGATGCGCCCGCCGGAGGATCTCCCGATACTCGGCAGGGTTCGGATCCCGGATATAGCGCGGGTCCTGCGCCCCCCGCTGGTTCATCGCAAAATATGGCCCCTCGAGGTGCATCCCCAGCAGCTGGGCTCCGCCCGTATTTTTCCCAGACACCCGCTCATAAACATCCAAAATATGCAGGAGCTCCTCTTCCGAACCCGTCAGGGTCGTCGGCAGCATGGCCGTCGTCCCATACCGAACATGCGTCCCGGCAACCCCAAAGAACGCGGCCTCGGTCCCATCCATAAAATCATGCCCTCCGCCCCCATGCACATGAATATCGATAAAACCAGGCGACACATAACAGCCCGCGGCGTCGACCACCCTGTCGCCGGGCGAACCCGACTCCACGATCTTCCCGTCGCGCAAATACAGATCGCCCCCCGGCACAAGACCGTGCGGCGTGATGACTTTACCGTTGATGATTCGAATTCCCTTCATTGACTAAAAATACCCCAGTTCCTTATCCTGTGGCCATAGCTGGCGTAAAAAAATAAATAACAATAGCAGGGCAGCAGGATCCAGTAGGCCTGCTGAAGACCGTTGCGGTCCGCCAGCCAGCCATAGACCAGCGGTAGTATCGCGTTTCCGCAAAGCCCCATCACCAGTAGCGAGGCGCCCGCCTTTGTGAAGCGTCCCAGACTGTCCAGCGCCAGCGGCCAGATACCCGCCCAGATCAGCGAATTCGCCAGGCCCAGCAGCACCAGGAACCAGATCGAATTCTCCGTCTTGCTCAGCACGACCAGCAAAGACAACGCTACGCCCAGGACCGTACAGACAAGAAATGCCTTCGCCTGACTGATAAACCTCGGGATACAGATGATGCCCATTAAATACCCGCCGATGGTCGCCATCAGCGTGTACGAGGGGAAGACCTTTGCTTCCAGGAGCGGAATATTCATCGACCCCGCATACCCGATGATCGTGTCGATCGCCAGCACCTGGGTACCCACGTGCAAAAAGATCGCCACCGCACCCAGTATCAGGTGCGGAAACTGCAGCAGACTGTTCTTTCCTTCCATCGTTTCCTCCGTGCCGATCTCCGGCAGCGAGGAATACCGTACGAGACAGCCCAGCCCAAACAATACAACTCCCACGCAGATATAGGGTACGACCACCCGTCGGATCAGTGCATCGAGCGCCGCCGCACGCTCCGCCTCTCCCATCGAAGGCAGACTCTTGAACAATATGCTATCGTTCGTTCGCAGGATCACCGCCGCAAACAGCAGCGGCGCCAGTATCCCCGCCGTCTTGTTACAAATCCCCATGATGCTGATCCGCTGCGCCGCCCTGTCTCTGGGCCCCAGCACCGTGATATAGGGATTGGCGGCCGTCTGCAGGATGGCCAGCCCCCCGCCTATAGCAAACAGACCAGAAAGAAACCCCGCATAGGCCCTGCTCAGCGCCGCCCCCACGAAAACAAAAGCTCCCAGCGACATGATCCAGAAACCCAGCATCATCCCCTTCCTGAAACCGATCTTTCGCAGCAGATAGGCCGCCGGCAGCGATACCACCAGATACGAGATATAAAAGGCAAATGCCACCAGATAGGACTGGAAATTATTCAGCTCGCACGCGATCTTGAAGTACGGGATCAAAATCGCATTCACCCAGGTGATAAACCCGAATACGAAGAACAAAACTCCGATGATGGCAATATTCTTTGTCATCGCGCCCCAACTTTTTTCATTACTCTCCGGATCGCCACGGTCACGCTATCTTCCACGCTATTGGCAAACGGTCCGGGGAACCCATAGTAGATCATACTCTCTTCAGGCTCATATCCGCCTTCTTTCAGGAGCCGCAGCGACGGAATATAGCACATCACTTCGCTGGAATACCCCGCCACATACAAGTGCTCACCCGCGAATAGCCGCTTCGCCTTCAGCGAATAGTCCACCACCGTCTCCCCGCTCAGCGCCAGTACACACCAATCGGTCCCAAACCGGACCGCCTGCACCGGGTATACGAGGTGATCCGGCGTAAAACCTCTGTTATAGGCCGACAGCATCAGCCTGGCCCTTCTCTGTAAAAATTTATCGTCCCCTACGATCTCCTTCTGGTATTCCGCCACGTCGAACGAGCGGTACGGCAGATCTACCGTCGTATAGGCCGTCCTGATCGGCGCCCGCACCGCCTTCATCTGATTTTTCAGCACCGCACCCACCGCATCTGCCAGTTCACGGCCATGCGATTTCGCCAGTTCCACCGTCCCGCGCGGATCGGGATTCTGGTCTCCGCCGCATCCCATCAGGAACATACAGGTCGTCCCAGGGTTTTCTTCTTCCAGTGCCGCCTGTGCAAAACCTGCATAGTCCCCGTTGATCAAAAAATTATTGTCTACCAACGTGGTGTTATGACAGGCATACCCGAACAGGATCGCCGCCAATTTACCACCGGGCCGCACCACCTTCACAACCGGTACGTCATGATCTACCGGCCCATCCGGGTGGATCTTATTCCTCCTGTTAATCGCAAACCCGGCTGACCCAAGCCCCGAATACAACTGTGCCGGTGCCCGGTCCGCCATCGCCATCCCGATCACCTTGACCAGATCGGCCGTCAGCCGCTGCGAATATTGCGATACCCTCCGCTGTTCGTCCAGCGTAAAGTCAAAGATCATATCTACACAGGGCCATACCATCGGCCCCGAATGCGTATGCGAGGAATTCAAAATCAATTGCTCCCGCCTGATGCCATACAGACTATCCACCAGCCTGGCCACGTCCGCCGACACCTGGTGCGAAAGCCCCAGCAGATCGGTCGTCACGATCACTACCCTGTTCTTTCCGTCTTCCAGCACCAGCGCCTTGGCCCAGAGGTCCTGCAGCACTTCGGTAGCCGGCTTCTCCCGTCCCGCATAGCCCGAAAGCCACATCGGCAGTTCGGGCGTGATCTTCACCCTGCCGACACCCGCGACCAGCTGCGCCTCGGAACGAAAACCCAGCACTACCAAAACACAAAAGATCCATTTCATACTTATAGTTTTACCGGCGCCACCTGCACAAGGTCCGTCCGGGTCTTCCCATTCTCCGTGATCCGCGCCAGCGTATAGACTGTTCCGTCCTTCGCTACCGCTATCGAATTTACATAAAGAGGCCGGGCTCCGTCTCCATAGAAGATCGCGCCGTGATCCAGGTATTTCCCCGTGGCGATATCATAGGTCACCAGATGCAGGTCCTCCAACCCTTTCGCTTCCCCCATCGCCGTGCTGCTCTTCCCCCTGACCCGGTGTCCGTCGATATATACCGGCCCGCCGGTCAGATAATACAGGGTATGTTTGTCCGGACCCAGCGTAAATCCCAGATAGCCATAACTAAACTCGTCAAACATCCCGCTACGCTTCGACGGCGCCGACGTGATCCGGTCGATCACGTTCACCCGCTGCGCCCGGGGATCGAACTGGAACAGGTATCCGGAATTGCCGTGTACTCCGTATACCGTTTTGTCGCCGGGATACCAGATGGTCTGTCTCCAGTTATATCCCATATGCCCGGCCGAAGTCGGATCATATAGTCCAAAATAATCCTTTTTCAAATCTTCCTCCAGCGCTTCCAGCCTGTCGGTTCCTGGCTTGAGCCGATAGATCGTTCCCTCGGAACTCGTCGCATATACTGACCCGTCACCCGGA
>Ga0310811_10002244_pt1 | contig 24087 bp, 26 predicted proteins | sample YCmetagenome_FD_207642 | JGI IMG/M metagenome (GOLD analysis project Ga0310811, IMG submission 207642) | Soil microbial communities from experimental microcosm in Duke University, North Carolina, United States - YC | ecosystem: Engineered > Artificial ecosystem > Soil microcosm > Unclassified ... | reverse complement strand
ACAACTGTGAGCTGAGACAACGTCAGTACTTTTGCGCAAACTGTCTCAAAAACCGGTACGCAAAACACCTGTCATGACACGCAGCCCATGCTGACCTTGCCTGACATACAGTCTACCAGATTTCCGCATTCAAACTCACCATTCTTCTTTGGACAAAGATGAGCATATTGCTCGTGCATCTTGAGCATTCAGATCTATCGAATCTGGTCGTCTCCTTCATACAAAGATTGCACGAGCCGACCACAGCCTCGATCAATTTGCAGATGATCATGCCAAAGTGAGAAGAGACTGCGAGAGCAGTACGCGTCTTTCCCTTGCTCATATGTACTGTTCTAATCTCTCTGGAGCCTGACCACCTTTGTACCCTATGAGAGACCCTTGCTCAGCGCAGACGCACACTTAATGCCGCACGCCTCCTTCCACCCCAATCGCAACTCTCTGTGCTATTGCTAAAGCATGTTTGGGCCTTGTACAAGAGCTCGTGGAGGTCTTTCATGTTGTTGAATCCAGCGGACGGCCAGGCGCAAGGGGAAGTGGACTATTGGTGGACCTAGGTACTCCAAATGGCAAATAATTTTCGGCCGAGCCAAACTCACTACATATTAGCCGAACTCCCTACCTGACATCAAAATCTGTCGAAATCAAACTCGCGGAGGTATGGGACCTCGTCATGTTCAGATGCGAGCTTTTGGAGGATCTGCTGTACTGCTGGCCCCATATCTCAGGATGCAACTGACAGTGTGATGTTATCACAGACGGCACAGGAAAGGCTTCACATCCGAAGCGCTCCCCCAAGTCTAGTATAGTCCTGTCGGCCCCATTATCTCAGGACACGATGGAGTGGACAATGGCGTGGGAGGTCTAAAAGAGTGCGCAACTGACAACATGATGATACTAACAAGTTATCACAGGCGACCCAGGAAAGGCTTCACGTCCGAAGCGCTCCCCCAAGTCTGATATGGTTATGTCGGCCCCATATCTCAGGACGCAACTGACCACATATTAACAAATTGAGTATCACAGATGACCCAGGAAAGGCTTCACATCCGAAGCGCTCCCCCAAGTCTAGTATAGTCCTGTCGGCCCCATTATCTCAGGACACGACGGAGTGGATCATGGCGTGGAAGGTCTAAAAGAGTAATATATATCTGTATTCAAACTCAGATTCAATCAGAAGTATGTTTAAAGCTCCGCTTCAATAACCGCTCCCGGCTGTTATGCAACAATATTGAGACTCATAGTCATAGAACGACTCATATCAAGTGAGATATCATAATATCAAGTGGGTTTGCATAATGTATATTTTAGTGACCGAAAACAACACTCTGCGAAGACGTTACAAACACATCAATAATACACGCCCTAACCTGTACAACTGAATGCTATACCCACTCCAACATGTAGCTCTGTCAATGGATTTGGTGATGGGTAAGAGCACGTTGTCATCGTCTTCCACATTACCTTTGATCTATAGCGTCTTTAGTTTTACAAACATCTGTTCATCGGACCATCATCTGTCGCCAACAACTCATCAAATGTTTGTAACTCTGCCAAACTATCTAAAAACTGTGCATGAGGTTTGACAGTAGTCAACAAATACATCATTGCATATGTGTACATGTTTTAAGTCTAAACTTTACACGGATGAGTATCACAATAATCCTCCCATGAACCCTTAGACAAGTTTTACAATGAGTACTCAACATTGGATGCAGTATATTGGTGACATTGGCTATTAGGACTGCATCTCTCTCATTGCACTTTCTTCTCTGTTTCTCGCATTACTGCTTCTGCTGGCATTGACTGAATGCCCACTTTGGACTTTGCCACAAGGACTTTGTACAACTAATGTATTTTAGCTACTGGTGTTATGCCAATAGACCTACAAGACTTTTTTGGGCATATTATTGTTGCTGCCTATCAGGATGCCTACCATAATCCTGCCAGTAACACTATGGTAGTACCAAGGAAGCTGGGACTTATGGACTTCTCAATGAAGCACTCCAATAATATAGAAGAAGAAGAAGAAGATCATGATGGTGATGGTGATAAATTGTTGCTGGCATTGCAGCCTTGGTATTTCCCTGACTCATAGCCCAGAGCAAATTCACTTTATCATAGTATTGTCATTTTCAACCAGTTCATAGTGTTATATTGACATATCTTTTATCAATCATGAGCCAAACACTTTGATTATTATCACTGCCTAAAATATTAAAATATGGCTGGTATTATATATTCTCAACCATGCCAATGGAATTTGTAGCACAGAAAAATAATGCAAGAACTATTCTTGATCATTTCCACCACAGCTAGAAGTCCCTCTGGCAGATGGCTGCTCTCATTCCCCAGTTGCCACCAGACAACTATCAGGCAAGTGTGATTATGATATCGCTTGCTCCATGCCATTGACTTTATTGTCTGAAAAGGATTGCATTACTGGCCACTGCTGGCACTTTGTTGCATGGTTCTTAATTCCAGAAAGCATCTGGCATGGTGCCCAGCATTGGTCATTATGAATATTCTGCAATACCTGGACATTTCCCCACAAAACCTGTGTGATATCTTGAGAGGGCATACTTCAGTCATAGAAGTAGGAGAAGTTGTGGATCTTGGCAGTTATCTCTTAGAATTTACACATGCAGTGTAGCAGCAGTGGTAGCCAAGCAACACTCTGGCTGGGAACCTATTTCATGTCTACAGGCATTGGCTCCTCATTACACTTATCCCACAAAAAGGTACAGTGATCAATCAAATAATTTGGAAACAAAGCCCAGGTGCATGAGAAGAAGGTGAGTGCTATTAACATGGATACATGGGATTCTTGGCTCCAACCTGATCATCATTGCACAAGTTCCTATGGATGGATGCCAAGCTAATCTATCTCACTGTCTATCATGGCCCAGTAAGTCTAGAGCTGTGAGGGACATAGCATACGAGTTCATATGGGAAGGTCAGCTAAGGCTCCCCTGGGCATCATATTCCTATCTCACTAGTTCCAGCAGGTGATCCATTTCCTGCCCATCTAGTGGATCTTGGCAATACTCAATTTTATGTAGGAGCATATGATTTGACCCTGGGCCCAAGGTGGGATAAACACTGCCATGATGGGGCAACTAGAGATTGATAGGTCTACAAGGGGCCCTAGCATTCAAGAATTTGAATTTTACTCTTCAGGTCTCTGATGCAAGGAGATGGCCTGTTTCTACTTTTTACATACTTATCTCAAATTAGCAGGTACAATCATTATTAGTAAGCAGGTACATCTGTGATTTTCAAGGCTTCTTTCTGATCCTTCAATTCAGTAACACATTTCAAACAAGACAAACCAATAATCATGCCAAATCTTAATCAACCATCCTCATCCCAACTCCCACTTGGGTCCCCAGCATCATACATCATAGGAGGTGTGAAGGTGTCACCTCATGATCTGTATTGTCTTGAAAAAAATGGAGAAAGGATTGAAGACACTGTCATGAATGCATACAGTATTCTTGTGCCTGATAAGGATGGTGGTTTGACTAAGGGAGGATGTGTTATTATTAGTTCCCTGGTCCCTCACTTCATGCATGGAAAAACTTCACTAGGAACAACCCTGGAAAACATTGTTTCTCAGGTAAGTACATCCATACAAGCAGTCATTTATAAACTCAATTTTTTTCTGACTCCTTTCATCCAGATAACCAAAAAAAAGTTACTAGCCTCTAGGCTTTGGGCTTTTCCTTTGTCTGGAGGAAGTACCCTTCACTGGGTCCTGGGTTGGGTAGACTGGTCAACCCATAAAATTGGTTTCTTTGATAGTCTTGGAAAGGCTCCTAACTGGGCTGAAAAGGTTAGCAGATTTTTTATTTATTGATATACCAACATGTAGGTATCTGATGTAATGATTTTTCTATCAGGATTTGCAAGATGCTGCTGCTGGCCTGGAGCATTGGCTAAAATATGAAACTTATCCAGAGATTACATCACTCGAAGACCGTTTCAAGGACTGGGATATCAACCATTACACACCAGCAATAGATCGCAAACAAGTAGATATCTGGTCTTCTGGTCTATTTGTTATGATGGCCATGCGTGGGCTTCTAGACCTGGAATTCTCATGTGCCAATCGATCCAAGCTGAGAACCACAAGGTTATCTGCACTAAAAGCTATAAAGAAAGTCAAGTCAGTCTGATAGATCACCTAAAATTCTAAATAGACATACTGACATGAGAGCTTTAGGTTGATTATGAACCCCCTCCATTCTAAAAAATGCCGTCTCAACTCATCCCTGAATCATTCTGAACCATCATCCTTATTATCTGACTATACCCCTGGAAATAATATTATCTTGAAGTCTCCCAGGAGTGAAGAGATCCAGAAAATTCTGGATGTCATATTAAATGCCAAAAGCCTGGTTATCATTTGTGGTATGATAGAGTCCACCTTTTGAAAGCTTTATGCTCAAGAAATCCTGTTGTATCTCACTCACTAACTCTAGGTCCAGGTGTATCTATTCCCACTGGATCTTCATCTTCACCCCTGGTTCATCCTTTTGAGTTACTAGTTCCTATAATCTGGCAGGTATGCAAGACAATGCTCTATATGTCTAGAAAAGCATCTCACATATCACTACATTCATAGGATCAGACACAGTCATCATCAGTGTTTCAGACCATGAGGCACCATCTGAGACAAGCATCTCAAAAAAACTTGTTTCACCAGGCTATACACTCCTTGGACAGGCGTGGGAATCTGTTGCGCATCTACACTCAAAATATTGATGCAATGGAAAAGACCACTGGACTCTTATCCTATGGAGTTCCATTAGCAAATCAGATAGGTCAACCAGATTGCCCCAGATGCATTCCATTGTTGGGTCGTCTGGATCAGATGTCTTGCTCTCTTGGTTCCCATGTGGTCCCAACAGCCACTTTTCTGGATAAATCTCCTTCAGATGGACTACCTATATGCTCTAACTGCCAACCTTACACCACCTATGGACATCATGGGATCTGCCGTCCAAGGATAGTGGTCTCTAAAGAGGAACAGCCAAATTTGGATGTCATTCTTGATCATGACAAGAATCTTGTGGATGTAGTGCTGGCTGTTGGTATTCAACCCATGCCTTACTCTGATCTTTCAGTTCTCATCAAACAATTCACCCAAGCTGCACATTCCAGAACTCAGGAAGGGATTTCCTCATCTATTCTAATAGACCTGGATATGCCTACTATGGAGAAAACTGGGATTTCTGAGCTATTTCAAATTTCTTTGGAGCTAGATCTACAAGACTTTTTTGGAAGAATTATCAGTACTGCTTATCAGGATGCCAGGCATGATCCTGCTAGCAATACCATGCTGATACCCAAGAAACTGACTACCACAGACTTCACTATGAAGCTCTGTGATAATCAAGAAGAAGAAGATCTTGGACAGGATCAATTGTTGCTGACACTGAGTCCTTGGTATTTCCCTGTTCTTTAGTTATGTTAGTGTTAGGGAAGTTTCACTTTACCACAGATTATTTTCATCTTCAATTAGTCTGTAGGCTTGTATTGATGAACAATCAGAAAATTGAAAATCATGCTGTAATTGTATGAGTTAAATTGTTCTGATGGAATTTGTAGTGCAGAAAAATGAAGTAAGAACCCTTTTCTATTATTTTTACTCAGGCCAGAAAATTCAGTTGTTGAACCAGACAAAATACTTCCAAGTGAAGATATAATAGCTATCTAGAAGATTTCAATGGGAAGCTCTGAGGTTTGAGGTGAAAAATTAAGTCATATTCAAATAAAGCCCAGTTTAGCTTTCATTCAAATTCAACTGACTTTCACAGCAAGTGATGTTTCACAAGGAAGGTGTTGTATTTGTTCATCAACCATAGGTGTCAAGTGACTACACAAAAGTAAAACCTTGTTAAAAACTGTGCTGGCCTCTCATAGGGAGACTGGTTGACTGATTGAGAAGGGCTTTGGCCTCAGTTCATATGTTGTACCTCTCACTAGAATACTGTGCACCAATCACTGTCTGAACATCCATTTAATGGTTATTGAAATGCTGGACCCTTTAAACAGTATGCATGACCTAAAATGGGTCCTCAAGTTCAACAGTAATGCACCTCCTCCAAAATTCATGGTATTTTGCAATGAATGCAAGGAGACAGAGTGATTGTACAAATTTGTGCAGTCAGAAGCATCACCTAACATGGCAGAAAAGCCGGTTTGGTTTCATTCTGGCATGAGTGTTGATTTTTGAGCTGAGACAATCAAGAACCTTTGGAAGGGTGAGATATGGGGTATATTCTGCACAGATGCAGCTGGTATGGTCAGTTGTTATATGTTAAACACAAGTGCAAAGTTGATACCTTTATAGGGCCTAGACCTTTGTGACATCTTGATAGTAATCTAGTGGAAATATACATTGTCACTTTGCACACTTTGGCTATGCTTAGGCAGGGCAGCATGAGATATCTCTACAGAGGTGACTGGGATCTATCTTGTTGAGCCACAGTACATTGAGTATCAAAAAGAGAAGGCAAGAGAAAGAGCTAATGCATGCACTGCCAAATGAAAACAAGTTGACGATGGTGGTGGAAGTTCCCAAAAGAAACAGAAATCAACAAGTACTATCACACAAGAAGTGCTGCCAGCAAGTGTGGAGATTCAGATGGAAAGTGGAGATCAGGATATGAGAATTCTTCCAAAGGAACTCAATGATGAAGAATATGAGGTTGCTGCAATGGACGCTTACATCAATGCTCGAGCTCATGGATTCTGCTATCACAGCGTCTCAGATGAATATTTTGACAATCCCCAGATCAGCCCAAGTAAGTACCTAATGTATGTAACTGCTTGTGCTGTTGTAAGGAATCATAATTCTGTGGGCATGAAAAGGCCATATTTACACAAGCTGTCCATTGATCATTTGCACTATGGAGTTATATGACACTTCCCTGTATAGTGCACCAAAGGTACACGCTTCCCGCACCTACGCCTTCTCACGCCTGCGCTTAGCGCGCGTTCCCACGCTCTATCGCCCATCATCCAGGAGGACCAATCCATGGCCGAACACCCTCTAGTACATCATATTCCATGCTGCACAAGTGTAACAAGGACTGCAGCGCTATTACATGTCATTACATACTATCGTGCATGTTCTCCCTATCCCTTCCACATCTGATGAGATCTTACTTAGTATAAAGCCTGATGGTAGCACTACTATTCCTGATTACTCCCCTTTACTGTACTTCCCTAGCGTTTGGGTTTTACTTTAGAGTAGTAGTCACCATTAGGGCGTGCGCCCTGTGGTTATCGTATTTTGGCTTAGATTAGATTGCCTAATCAAGCCTTGCTTCTTGCCTGCTTTGCTTTTGCTCTCGCTTTCACTCACATCACTTCATGCTCATTACAAATCCCTACACTGCTCCTTACCTTCTGCATGGCTTGCGTGCTTTCATGTGCCCACATGCACCATAGGCACATGCCTTCCTGCACTTTGCTTACCTTAGCGTGCGCTTCCCATGCTCTGCTTACTGCGCATTTCTCATCACGCACCTTGCACCTCTCTATATCCTTGCACGCACCTCCTGTCTACTTGAGTCATCTCTTATTTCTGGTTCTGTATGTGGTAGCAGTCCCCTTTAGGGTCGAATGCATCTGTCTCATGCATAGCAGCCTAGGCACAGTGAGACCCAACATTCTGCCTCACCAGCAGAGTTGTTGATCTCACATCTAGAGATTGATTGCACACGCCTCAGTCAGTCTTTGTGCCTTCACCATTCATTAACAATTCTATAGATGCCAGCTGCAGATCACTGGTGTGTCATCCCAATTGTGCATGGTGCATTATCAAACCTTCCCACCTATGCTGTGACTCATGTCATCTTGGCTCCTTCATCTTTCCTGCACCCACCACAAAAGCACCTAAGCAAACCCAAGTGCCAAATAAACTCAAGACATCTGACTATCAAATGGGCCCTGGAGACTTGGCATTGAGAGATGAACTGCAGGAGTGGAGAAGACAGTGGCTGATAGAGATTGGTGCAGATGGAGATGACTTTTTCGGGGTGCAGCTGATAATTGCAGATGAAATTTTAAACCACCTCATTGACTTAGCACATTTCCACAAAATTGATGGAGTTTCTTCAACTTGTGATCAAGCGAGCTGGCACTACTGTGACCAGTGGGGCTCTCAAGTCTTTGAGATCATTCAGAAGCATCACCTGCAATCTGCCAACAACGTGCCTTCCTCTCTTGCAGAAAATCCAACCACCTTTGCAATGAGTCTCAATATCAACCAACCTGAGAACAAGCTGCCACCATGTCAAAAACCTTCAATGTGTTGTGCATGCGGTCAGGCAGAGCATATTGGTAAGTTCATTATGATTTCACAATTATGCAATTACTGAACTCAATTCTAGCATCAAACCATCTGTGTCCAAAGTATGTACCTAAGCAGCAAAGAGGTCACCAACCAAATGATGAAAATATGGTGCCATCTGCAGGTTAGTCAAAGTCCCCTGCCACTACTTCATAGTGATCTCCACAAGTAGATCCCACTCCAACTCTGATTTTCTGAACTCCTCTAACATTTGCCAATCAATCAGCTTTCAGGATTGTGCTTCAAGGCACCAGCATTCAAGAATTGAAGCATGTAGGTCATGGTGTATGACATCATGCATACATCTAAATCCAGGTTTTGTAGATATACACCCTGTTTCTTGTGGTTGCAAGATGCCTACATGCTGGAACATGCTATTTGGGTCATCTCAGCCTTCTTTAGGTTGAAGATATGTCCTCCATATTGCATCAGCACATGCCATTTTGTAGTGAAACAACCCTGGCAGGAAGATGATGTACTGGAATCAGTTTTTTGGTGTGCTCTCAATTCTCCATGTATCACACACTGTGTCAAGCCATTCCTTGGTGAGTAAATCACCATATATGAGCAAGACATGTTCTGACATGTCAATGTCTCCTGCAGATTTGAACTCTTTATCTGTAGGATCTCCGATTCCTCCTTGTCACAGCAAGTTCTCTATCACCTCCATATTCTCATCAGCAGTTTATTGCATAATCCTCATGGAATGGAAAGGTATTTGATCTGTCTTTGTGACAGGTATCCATAGGACTGATTCTGGCTCTCCAAGTTTGTCTGCAAATGATTCAAAATATTGTCCATGTTGGACAAGAATTTCTTGTACATGCCATGCAAAGGCAGTGAGTTGTGGGCTGAGACACTCACCTTGTTTGGGCCTACTGTAAGTGTCATTGATGTGATGTTGTAGCATGTAAAATTCATCAGTTTTGACAGCAGAATTGACAGCCTATAATGCTGCTGAGTAGCAGAGTACATTGGGATTGTCAATGCTTACAAGTGGCACTTAGATAGTGGATGTTGCACTAATGAAGGTTGAACAATGTCCAATGTTAGGTTCTGAAGTTTTGAAGTCGATGTTGAAGTTGTCATATGCAACAAACACCTTCAGTGACCAGATGCCTTGCTTGATGTTGGCTGCAATTTCTTTCGACATTGAGTGTATTGCATTGTGTATTGATGTGACACTAATTGATAATCCTGCATGTGCCAGGACATCAATAACTTTCTGTGGAACGCTTGCTGAGTGAAAGAATATGCCAAGGATACCTGGTAAGTAATTGCATCTTTCATTTGAGCTTTACAAAATGATACTGATGCACACAACAGTTTTCTGTACATATGTGAGTCTATAAGCTTCAGTGCAATGTGATGGAACTAATGATTATCTGCAGTGTTGCATTTCTGGATGGATGCTCATGTGAGTTGTTCTTTTGTCTGTCACTTATATCTGACATTAGAGTTTCATCTACACCATTATCACCCCCAATCTCTCCAAGGTTACATTCCACATCTGCAAATACATCTGTCATCACCATGTCATCAGCCATTGCTTTTTTTGTGCACTGTCATTCATCAGAAGCCTCAAGAAGTGAGAACATCAATCTCCAAACAGTTGATGCGCATCTTCTGATTTTTTCTGCAAGTTGAGGCATAAACAAATTTTCTAACTGCTCTGTCATTGCAGAATTGGCATGAAAATGCAGTCTGTTCTCCTTCCACACCAGGTCTTTGATCTCAGCACCAAGCACTTCCCTCACGACTCCACATGCCCACACAGATATTAATGTGCAAGCATCAGAATACTGATAAAGATGAGTGCAAATCTCTGAGCCTTGTTGCACTAAATTATTCTTTGCTGACTGGTGAATCTTGTCCGTGCTTTGGAGAAGTTGTTCTATGAAATCTGAAATGGTCATCCTGTTGACCTCCAGGCACTGTAGTACATTGTTGAGCTTTTGTGTCGGTTGATAGTCCATCAGTTGAGGATTTGGGTGTAAGTATGTAGCATTATATTTCACAGCATAGGTATGTAGATGAGTGCTTGTCAATTGACATGCCTTTTGAGCATGGCGAACATTGATAATGAATTCTCATGAGCATTGAATTAAATTAAATAACACTACATAAACTCAGTATTGTCACACTGAGTGTGTCACTTGTACAAGTCAGTCTGAATTGAGGGATAACAGGTAAAATCAACAGAGGCAAACTTTGCACCACCTGCAAGTTTTGCCAGTCAGCTGGGTGTGTAAGTAGCCTCAAAAGGTTTGGTAAATCATTAAAGAAATTTTGCTTGGTTGTATTTTGTCTGTGGCTGTCAGATGTCAGGGGCTCTCTTACATACCTGCCAATGGGTAGGAGTCTGGATGAATACTGGAAACTATTTGTCTAAGCCCTCCAAGCTTAAATTGTCGTTATGCTTAATTCTATCTTTGAGCACTCCTCATTGATAGCCAGAACCCTTGCTCAGTTGATGACAGTTCTCTTTTGAACTTCAGCTGTTATAACCATCCTAGTTCATAACAGATAGATAGAAGGTGGATGAGCAGAAGGTGGACAAGTGGGAATGAGTATGGATGAGGTCTGGATATTATGCAAGCAGACTTGCTGCATGCATCCAAAGGTCTGGATGTACAGAGGTATAGAGGGGCAGAGGTTTGGAGATATCAGGATGAGGGCGGGGGTAGGATATGGAAGCCGGACAAAGTGCAAGTACAGAAATGCAATATGATGATTAGTCTAGAAATCTGACTATATTGGATAGGTCTGGAATCTGCCATATGACAAACCTGATGTTTTACTGGTTGCTAGCACCAGCCCCAAGATCTTCCATCTGAAGCTGCATCCTTCTGAAAAGGCAAGGATCATGTTTTGTTAGATCTAGAGCATCCATTTTACATACCCAAGATCTAGATCTTGCTTGACATTCTAGCTAGTACATGGATATATCTGGAGTCATATATGCAATTATGTTGAATAGATACTAACATCAGATTCATCTGCCTCCTCATCAGCTTCCTCTCCACTTCCATCATAATCAAATAATGAATCCATTTCAGACTCATTGTCATCTGCAGCATTAACATTCTTCTGGTCAAAAAGTGAATTTGATTCAGAGGCACTGTCATCACAGCTGGTGATATTGGTATCAGAATGATATTCTAGATCTGCTTTGAATTTTTTGTTGGATTTATTTTGCATATTTGTGACAGAACCTGTTGTGTGATGTGATGAAGGTAAGTTCTGATTAGGATCAGATTTCTAATGGTGAAGAACTGAGTAAACTGTGAAGTTAAATGATTTGATCATCATACCTTGATGTGCCTGGTTGGTGGCTTTCTAGCTCTCTTTGACTTTGTGGAACGGCGGTCTACTTTAGTCTCTCTTTGTTCTGGTTTATTTCTCCTGGGATCCCGACCTTGCAAGGTCATGATAGTAAGACGGAAATCTTGAGGTCTTTTGATAACAGCTGGCCTTTTAGTGGTTCTCTTTCTTCCTCCAATTTTTTGTATCCTGTAGAAACATGGATTGGTCACTATCTTGATGCTATCCTCACCAGATGCCAGAGTCCAAGTAGAGCCAGGACTTTTGGCAGTTGGTTTGTTGGAATCTGGAAGACATTGAAGATTGGCAAACAATATATCCAGTCTGTCATGAAGATGCTGCAACTGGAGTTCTGACAATTCAGAGCACATTTTATGATAGTGTGCAATGTATCCTTCGGTCCAATAAATCTTCCACTTTGATGACTGGGGTGGGGTGGAGTCTTTATCAGGGAAAAATGTGGACCTTCTCTGGATAAATGACAGATGAGGTCTTCCAGGTTTATCTCCCTCAAGCCCAGCACTGCAGGCCTGGAATTTGATGGAAATAATCCATTTATTTACCCTATCCAAGGACCAGCAGGTCATGGCTTCCTGCAGATCATCACAGATCCTGGGATTGATGGTGATGGCATCCATAAATTCATTGGTGGTCTGTGCTCCATCTAGCTGCAACCAAAACTCTCTGGTGAATTGAATGAATAGCATGCCAACATTCAAATCTCCTGGATCCCAGATTGGATTGTACACCCAAGACCTCATTAGAAGTTGAGGTTTATCTTGAATAATCTGCACCACATCCTTCCAGCTAGGTTGTGGACCAATAGGCCAGTCATGAGAGATTGTTGTAGGATTTTGTGAAGCAAGAGACTTGGGACGGCTTTTGACATTGGCACCCATGATTTTATGAATCTGAGCATTGTCTTTGTGGATGATCTTGTCTTGCATGTCATAAAGAAAGAGCATGCCATCATGGTCACAAATCCTTTTGACATCTAGACTTTGGAGAGACTGCCTCAGATGGGCATCCATTACAATAGGAGTGGAAGTCAAAGATCTCAGGAGATGACATAAGATGCTGGTTTGGATGCCATAGTTGAGGGGTTTGTTTGCTTTCAGAGATTTTTGAGCATGTTTCAAGCCCTCCAGTCTGCTGTCCATAAGGCCAAACCAAGTGTTGGAAGGGATCCAAAGAATAGGTTGGGATTTCATAAAAGCTTCAGCCTGGTCATTATAATTATGTATGAGTAAGATGAAGATGATCAAAAACCTACCTGCTCTTTCAAATATGGAAGCACCTTCAAAGCAGCTTGTCCACTCATCCTATACTCATCCCTGCATCCATAAGCCCTTTGGGAAGGACCTCCACTATAGATTTCATGCATCCATTGACATTCTTTAAGGTATCCATCTGTGAGATGGTAACCATCTCTATCAGAAATGCACTTGGGTTGGTTGTTGTTGGGTCTGATGGCCTCATAGCACAGCTGATAAGCTGATCTGAAGCAGATTTGGCTGGGTCTTGCATTGGCCAGCAGCATCTCTGCCTGAATTCCTCCATATCTTCCTAAAGTGTTGGTGTGATGAGTAACACCCTTTTTGAAGCCTCCTTTCTGAAAAGAAGCCTTCAAAGCATCTAGCCTCCAGAGACCCACAAACTGACCAGTAGGATTGAAGCTGATCCCCACATCCAAGTATAGTTCTCCATGCTTTCTGTCCATCATATAATCCCAGTCCAAGTTTGTGAAGTTTTTTTTCAAAGCTTCATATGGGGTGTCATATCTGCCATCCTGGCCATCCTTGGTCCACAGTTTGATGCCTTTGCCTTCCAAGACAAAGAAAAAGGATCCATATGGAGCCAACATTGCTTGATCTTTGATTCTGGTCCTCATGCTTCTTTGAATCCTTTCAAATGTAACTTTAGAGACAGGGGTAGCCTTGGGTCTTTGGCTCCCAGGTTGACCAGAGCCACCTTTCCTAGATTTATATCTGATCTCATCCACAGTGGTATCCACATAGGGCAGAGAAGAATTTGGTGCCTCCTGAGATATAGAAGGTAGGACCACCTCATTCCAGAATAAATCAATGACATCAAGAGGAATCCTGGTGGCCTTGAGAGATGAGTTGGTGCGGTTATGGATCATCCGGGGGAAGAATAGCAGAAGGTTGGAGGCATGATTTGCTGTACTCAGCATTCCAAATGGCACATGAGGTATGGAGCTCAAAGGAACAGACTTAGTCCACCACTCTTGTCTTTCAGTACCATCTGGACCCTGGTCATCAGCACTTTGGGGAATGAGAATGTCCACATAAATATGGTTATGCTTGTGGATGGGAGCTTGATGGTCAATTACTGGAGCCAAGTAGATTCCTAAGCTGAGGGCTGGGGAAAAGTTTGAAGTGACCCAGATGTAGCTGTCAATGTCCACTGAGACAGTGATTTCATCAGGGACATCCATATCTAGCTCCAGATCTAATATGATCCTTTGGCCTCCAGTAGGATGGGCTCCATAAACAAACAGAGTCTCATATACTCCTCTCTTCTCTGAAGCCAGCCTTTGGGCATCCAGTAACATCTCTGATGCAGCCATGATCCTGACATCACTTGGAACTACTCTTCTCTCATCTGGAAACATGGAGCTTCTAGACAGACCATGACTTTCTGCTCTCCAGTGACCAACTTGCCAGCTGGGATCATATGAGTCAGACACCCCAATTCTCATCATGCAATCTAGGGTATCCACTGGAGGGCCCAACCAAAACATCTGAGAGAAGCTAGGCAGAATTCTGTAGCCATAATCCCTGAAGAGCATAGCAGATCCTAGTCCACTAATCCATGCACTCCTTGATGAAGACCATATCTCTCCAGCATCCATGATAGGCTGCATAGACTCCAGAGTAGGTCCACCCCAATATTGATCAAATCTTGCATCAAAAGGCTGCCATCTGGATGGCATGTTGGTAGTATCACGGAAGTGGGTGCCAGTAGTCAAAGAGTGAGAATCCAGGAGCTGCTTTAGATTTCGTGTCATCTGGCTGCTTAGAATGAGATTTGTGATGGGATTATTATCTTCAGGATCAGGATCCTCTGGTGATGAATCATCTGATGAGATGGTTGCTGGCACCCTAGTTTGAACCAGTTTTGGTCTGCAGTCAGGGCAGTTGTACAGCAAGATGGCAAGTTGAGTGATAATGGCCTGGTGAGTATGAGCCATTTGCTGGGGTTGTTTTAATCTGGCTTGTAAGACTTGCTGAGAGATGTGATCTGTGTGGTCCCAATTATCTGGCAGACTGGATTGAATATAGAGATAATGGCTCCACTGGCGTCTGCAGCTGAGCTTTACCATCTCCAAGATTCTGAGACGGATGGTGTGTCCACAGGGTATGACTGGAAGCTGCAAACTTCCATCAAGATGATAGCTCAGTCCTTCCTCCAGAAAATGCTCCAACAGGGCACATGAAATTGCACCACAATCACAGTTCTGTGTCTGCTGCTGGTAGAATCTGGAATTTTCATGAACATGAACAGCAGCAACATCTCCATGAGGCCATCCATGCAGCAGGGCTAACTTTTTCCAATATGATGGACCATGCCATATCTCCCAGTTGATTGCAGATTGAGTCATGGAAGTGATGTGGTGTCCTAGGATGTGGGCAGTTTGGATCCTATAGTCAAAGATAGCTACCCAGTGATGTTGAGATATGGTTAAGATAAAACCAACTTGAGATGGAGGATGTTCATGAGAAGAAGACAAGAAGTGTCTTTGCTGAAAAGTTTGGATCTCCTTCAAGTCTGGCATTTTCTCCATATTATTGACCAGCATAGGAGCCACAGCCACCATATCAGCATATCTTAGAGGACCTTGGCCATGCTTGGGAAACCACTTGGTCATAAGAAAGAAATTAAGAACTGCATTTCCAATAAGCATCTGGGGATTTAATGTATGAAGCTGTTCTAGAGCAGGAAGCCATAGGGTGGGGCGTGCCAGGTTCAACATTGGGTCAACATTTGCTGTTTCATCTGGTCAGATAGGTTTTTAGCTTTATATTTTCAATATCATTCACCTGGTGATTCAACATTATCTTCAACCTCTGAAATTCTAGCTGAACCATCAGCCTGGGAAGTTTTGATCCATGTAGGACCCCATTCTTCTGCACTTCCAGGTTGATAATCATCAGCTGAATCATCACCATCTGATTGTGACAGTGGATCTTCTATCTCAGACAATAATCCATGGCTTTGAATATATTCCTCCAGAATATCTGACAAATCATCATGCTGACTGACTCCAGAATCAGAACTATCAACATCATCCAAACCTCTCTTGGAAGATGATCTGACAGAATCTTCTTGGTTATAGCCTATATCAGATACCACTTCTGAGCTATCCTCTGATGATAGCTGCAACTGAAGCCATGAGCTTTGAATGGCAGATGAACCTTGACATGGGTTCTCTAAACTGGAGGTATATTGGAGATCAGAATCAGAGGATAGCTGCATGTTTAACCATCTTGAAGCATGCTGTGTTGAATATGATGAGGATTCAGGCATGATAGCTGTCAAGATTAATGAACCAATTCTGAGCATGTCAAATAAAAACCTACCCAGTAAAGTCTGCAACCTAGTGTGTGGTTGAAGCAGATAGATTATACAAACAGTAAAGTGAGATGATTAGAATTTGATTGATCTAGATGTGACTTAGGCAGGGTTTCATAAGCAATTTGAGTCTATTTGTATCTCCTGAAATGAAACATGCCAGATACTCTCACAGTCTGACTTTGAACTCAGTAGATTGGAAGTTGCTTCAAAATGTCAGAAAGGCCTAAAGGCATGACACAAAAGACATTCAATGAATTGCCTACTACAAGAGCAATCAGTAAGTCTATTTTTGTACTTTTGATATTTTGCTCTGAGTCAAATAAAATCATTCAGTTTTTTCTGTTGTATCAGATGGAGTGAGAACAAAAATTGTGTATGAAGTTGGACAAAGGTGTGTTTTTTCTGGAAAAGAGTCTGATGATCAGTATTGCTGAACTGATTTTGATTGAATTTAGTGTTTCAGTATATGCTCCTAAAAAAGGACGGAGAGGAGTGGATGACAATGATTTATGGTATGGAATCATTGAGTGTTTTAGGGTGGACAAACGTCCAAAAGCTTTCTTTGTATGTCTTTGAAAATATGAATATATACTCTTATTTTATGCCTGATTGTATATCTTTTTCTTTGCAGCCTTTCTGGGTCAAAATTTGCTGGTATTGGACCAAAGATCTTCAAGAACAGTCTTTTAAATCAGCTGCAAAATCTGATTTCAGATTGTTTGATATGGGAACCAATGAGCTTTTGCAATCAGACCTCACCCAGTGGTCAGAAGCTTCAATATTAGCTGGTCAGAATCTTCTCATTTTTTTTTTCATTCACTAATCTTACATTTTTGCACTGCAAGAGACCATCAAAGTGGTCAAGTTTGATGAGAAGTTAGGATTCCAGAAACCTTGGAGTCCTGATATTCTATACACCCGTTGGTGTGCATCCTCCTTGACTCCTAAACTTCAGGTCTGTTATCATACACCAACTCTGATTTACATATGTCAATCTCATTCATCTTCATCTGGTGGTCCTAGGATGATTCAATTAGCCTCTCATGCATCTCAATCTGCAACAAACCTTACAGTCCTGACAAAGAGACTCAAAGATTTTGCTTGAATTGCAATAGGTGGTACCATATAAGATGTCTTCAAGTCCTTTCACCACCAGCCTCCATCAAATCCAGACTTCCTTCTACTCAAGTCAATCTTGACTTCACTGATCAACTTTTCAAAGCACTTCTCTGCTGTCCCATTGAAAGAGGAATCACAGCTGGAGTATCTGGAAATGGATGGGCTATATATCAGATTAGGAAATGGTACAACCAGTTGGTTATGAAAGGCCATCCTCTGCCTCATAACTGGATCATGCATCTAGATCAGGTTGATACCAGATGGATCATTCCTACAAAACACTTGGCTACCACTGTCTATTATCAATGTCCTACTTGTTCAACATTCTGGTTGTAAATAACAAAACACAGTAGAGCTTCCTTATGGTGCTGACAACAATCTTTTGACTTACTTAGAGGGCTTTTGATACTTACTGACCAGCCATCTGGACATACTTTGATTTCTAGTAGACTGTACTTTCTGTTTTCAGCATTTGAATCTGATTTTTAAAAGCTTGAGAAATTTCATAAAATCATGATGTTATAGAAAATCAGCCAACTTTGTAGACTAAGCCTTCATTTCTAAGAGTGTAAATAGAATCTTGAATCCAATTCTAGGCTCTTCAGGAAGCTTGGCTGTTCCTTTTTGGTTTTTCATCCAGTAGAAATACCTGACTATTACATCCATGTCAGTCTTGAGTTGTTTCTGCAGAAACTTTAATGCAACCAAACCAAATATTATGCAAGTATGACATACCTGGACATCCTTGGAGGCCATTAACTTCCCAATTTGCTGCTTGATGCTGCTTTGTAGCTCAGTTGATTGGGTCCACTCATGTCCAAGAAATGAAAAGAATTTAAGAAACTATGATGATATGATTTAGTATTATGTGGTGATCCTCTCAATTAAAAACTCACCTTCTTATTCCACATCAAACTCTTAGACTCAGATAAAGTCTGTGCATTTTGGCATGCTTTAGCCACTGTTGACATATTTGCAGGTAGTGTCAAGGTGGTCATGGACTTGATGCTAGGACCAGAATGAGCTGTAGATGATTCATCTGAGTTTACTGTCTCTCTCTTTTCCTTCTTTTTTCTAGTCTGAGTCTGAGATGTAGATTTTGGCTGCCATCAGTCATTGTTGATGTCAAACAGAAACAAGTACTCACTGGTATTTCAGAGTTCTTTTGGAAAGACTTGGCAGATTCTAACTGGTCCTTGGATTTGGATTTAGCTTTGCCTTTGTCTTTGGATTTGGGTGCATCAAGCACCAAGAGGACTGAATCATATACAAATCTATCATCAAAGCTTTTGGTGAAAATCAAAGTGCCCTTGGATGTTTTGCTGGTGATTGATGATGGTTGAGCTGATTTTTCTTGACTAGACAAAGACAGAGATAGAACAAATGGTGATTCTCTTTCCTCCATCATGGGCAAAGAAGGAGAGGAGTCAACTTACAGCTGCAAATTATCTTCAGATAAAGGTGAAGAAACAGATGGAGCAGATGTAGTTTCATCAAATTCTTCTGAACAGTTTAGGCTGACTGCAGGTGAAGAGAATCTAACATTCCTTGACAACTCTGAAGAGAGCTGCCTGTAATTAGATGTTGAGTTGTCTTGAAATGTGATGTTGGTGTTCATAGCCTGGTCTACTATGCCTTCATCATATAATGAAGATTCCGACTCTTCATTAGGTACCGTGCAGGAATCTGAAGAGTAATCCCAAGACTCAGTATAATCAGAAAAAGATGATGGGCCATCATCAAATCCGAAACTGTTGGGTTGTGTTTTCATCACATGAACTGGTGCTTCAGCAGGCTCTGCAATTTTTGATTGCATCTGCTCTTTTTGAGATAATTCAAAATGTCCTCTGACAGACTGAAATTCCTCAATGAGTTTGAGTATGAATGCTGGTTCTTCAAAATAGTTGCTTACTGTTGAGAGCAAAGATGATTTTTTAGAGTTTGAACTAGACCTTTTGAAGAACAGTTTGGATAGATCCAAAGCAGGTACATCATTCTTTGCAGATATCATCTTTGAGGAGTTGGTTAATGTCTTTGAATCTGCCTGCAGAAATTATTATATCAATGATCAGCCAATATGATTAACAAGATGAGATGTATCACAACTTAAATATAGAAAAATAAGCACCTTATTTGTTGATGATTGATCTAATTTGCATGTCCTATATATTCAGATTATTCTTGGTACTCTGAAATGCATGTTGATAAGAATTGCTCACTCTTTGTCCAAAGTTTCAACTCTTTTGAAAACTGAGGAGGTGTCTGATTGAACAGTCTCTGATCTTGAGACTGAAATGACATCTCTCATCTCTATTGAGCTGGAATTAAAAACAATAATGTTTACACTAACTGACCTTCAATAACTTCAGATGTCTCTTTCTCTAAAATTGCTTCAAAATTTTGAGACAAGAATGATGAACCAGCTGAATTTTTGCCACGGAGTTTTATAGGAGATCTGGGCATTGATTGAATTTCCATGATAGTCCTGTTGAGCACTCCTTTTGGACGGCCTCTTCTCTTCTTCACTGCCATCTTACATGCATTATTCTCAACAACATCTGCAGCTGATCTAAATGATTGAAATGACAAGATTAGTATTTTTATTTATTTAGGTTACTGATTTCAATGATAGCTCACTTAAGCACCTCTAGTTCAGACTTGTCCTAAAAAAAGTTTGGTGAGTGGTTACAGCATGAATGAAGAAAATAAATATATGTACTGTTTGGATTTTCTGTCTGGGTTGAATCAGTATATTGATGATGCCTTTACACCACATTTCAGAGCAAGGCCCAGGAGACTCCATGTTAGGTTCCAGTGCAATCTTGGCTTGAATGGCTTCAAGCATGGCAGTCTGGTATTCTGCAGAATGCTCTGGAAGTCTTCCCCACAATCCAGGGATCTCTTGGTTATTGGCCCAATTATACCAATCTTTCATCAGTAAATTAGTTACCTCTGATGCATAAAAAAAATTATTGCAGACTTACTGTATGTCTGAGGATCATCCAAGAAAATAGCCATCATATGAGGTTTGTGTTGAGGATTTATGGATCCACAGTAATACATGTAGGCCAGAAAAGAGTTTAGGACAGGTGACATATATTGTGTATTCTTTACTCCAGGCTGGTGATATCTGAATTTATTCTGGACCTCCTGAATAAACTTCTCTCTTATCTTGGCTAGCACCAAGATTTCCCTTCCAAAGGCCTCATATTTGAGCTGTAAGATATCTCCATGACATAGAGGCTCTAGATGCTGCAGCAGTTCTTGTAGACAAATAATGATGTGGTTGAGAAATCTAAGACCATTCTTGTAATGAGCAGGAATCATGACAATGAGTTCATGTCTATGAAATAGCTCATAGGTCCTGGTGTCAGGTATGAATTTTCCAAGATGATAAGTTGGAATGATAGACAAGTTTGAATGAGCAGGACATGAATCATGCCACCACTTGTCAAAGTGTTGGAGATGGAAATAGTGCTGGACATCCATTGAGTTGTAGCAGGGAACAGAGAAATCAAATGGACAAGCTGAATAATTGCAAAATCTGTAATCTGTAGAATGACTAAATGTTACCTTATTTGGATGATTGATCATGAAACAAATATGAAAATCAAAATGTGATCTATAAGAACTTTAAATGCTCGATAAAATGCTGTTATATACAGAAAAATATGGCTAATTGATGACATGACATAGTTCTGTTCAGATATCTGCAAACTCTGTAGTCAACTCTAAAATCCTACTCCATTCCTGAATCCTGATGTCATGGTCAGGTAATGTCAGATCAGTCCTGCTATGAGCACATTTCCTATAAGACTCTTCAGGCTCCACCATGATTACATCAAGATTAGGCAATGAATGAGCTAGAAATGCTGCCACAGTGAAAGTACTGTGAGGAGGAGAGAATCAAACATGCAATGTGGTGATCAAGTTATTGGTGTCAGCAGATTCAATCTTGTGATGTCATAAGCTGCAGCAAAACAGCAGACCAAGTATCTCTAGATGAGAACAGTGGTGGAGGATAAGTGATATTTCCCATAGAGTGACTCTTGGAGGTTCTTCCCAAAGTTGTCTTGTGCCTAACAAGAGGCATTGAAGATAAGGTAAGCTGAAGGCCAAATTCAGCAAGGCATCATCATCAATCCTACAAGTCCCCAAATCCTCTAGCTCCAGAGCAGTCAAATAGACCAGTCTGTGCAAAGCAGCCAATCCATTCCTTGGAATCTGAATACTTTTGTCATCTAGCACAAAAAATCCTGGTCCCATGGCATCTGCAATCTGAAGGCTATCAGATTCTCCCAAGCCAAGAATTCATCATCATCATTGATTGGTGCAAGTGATCTAAGAGTAGTGAAGAAATCCAGAATGACATCTGCTGAGCAATATTCTTGGTGAATATCGATGCTGAGACCTTAGCAGGTGATATGATGAGTGGACAGTAGAAACAGGAGAGCTGAAAAATCAGTATTGATAGAGTTAGATTCTATGTGTGGATCAGGTTCTACATGGATGTTTAGAACCTGGGTTTGAATATGGTGATCAGGAATTGTGTTGGTCTCCTTCATGATTGATAATCCAGGAATGATGACAAGAGTTAGGCTGGTGAGCTGGTGAAGACATGACAAGGATGCCATGGCCATGGGTTGGGTATAGAATAAAGTGAGGTGGTGCATAGAGATGCAATTGGTAAGAGAGTTTAAGATGATGGTTGTATGAAATGGATCAGAGATGTAGACCAAGGTATGCAGACAGGGTAGCAAGTGTTGCACATCAGGAGATGTGAGCATATGAGGTGGTAGTATCAGGGTCTGCAGTCCTGGAAGCATAAGCCTGGCCAGATATTGGATTAAGCAGTCTTTCCTGTCTTTCAACTCCAGATAATGAAGATGTGGCAAAAGAAGCCAGTAGATCCAGCCAGTCCATATAAGGTCAACATAGTTTGAAAAACATGCTTATATTAAGATCTCAGTACCTTCTTGTCAGCACAGATGGCTCTGACCCTCTGTGCATACAAATGAAACATTCTTAAATCAGACTGCTTTAGAGTCCTATGAAATCTCTATATCAAGTATGAGACATAAGCCTTTGACAGTCTCACAAAATTCATTAAATAACCCAGTGCATGTGTTAGCTGAACTCAAAGTCAATATTAGAAATATCAAGAGGGAAAATAGACATCAGTCCTAGTCACTCATATGTCAATTTTTTAATCATTCAAATTATCACAATTATATAAATTTATTATGAGTTATTACACTATCATTGACCATATAATTGAACTTATTCTCACCATTTTCAAGGTCATTAACCAAGTTTCAAAACTCTAGGAATTTTTCTGAAGAGTTGCACTGGATGAATATGGCAGTCAGGGGTTATCCTGAATAAAAAAGTTCTATATATCAGCAAACATCCAAATAAACTTCTTTCTGCTATTTTCAAGGTCACAGAAGATGATTGACCAAGTTTCAAAGCTTCAGGAGTTTTTTCTGAAGAGATAGACTATATAAGATATCTTGAACACAAAAGTTCTATATATCATCACACATACAACTACACTTCTTTCTACCAATTTTAAAGGACCTGGAAGATGAATAACCAAGTTTAGCAATCTTTTGTGAAGGGATAGCCTAGATATGTATGGTAAATGAGATGTTGACTTTAGCTCAAAGATTCTGGACACCATTCTGCAAGGTGGTAACACACATTGCAGTACGGAACAAGTAGTTCAGGCCGCAGAGGGAAGCCTGCATCTGCAAGGAAGTATTTCCCTGCAGGTATGCAAAGGTCATGGTCCACTGCGGCCTCATAGATATGTGCATCTGTGGCCGACCCTTCCCAGCCAGTGAGTGCATAAGTAAAGTTGAGCTTGAAGTCGCAAGCAAATAGGCAGTTTTGCGAAACGAATCCCTTCCAATTGTGATAGGGACCTCGTTTGAATGCACGAGGCGAAGCGTGAATGTGGCTACTATCAATAGCCCCAATGGTATCTTTGAAAAACGGCCAAAACTTAGGGTTGGAGCGAATTCTATCAGGAACGGAGTCATCTGGCAAGTGAATGTAGTTTGTGTAGAAGGGGGATGATGAGAATATCTTGAGCATCTTGCGAAAATAACTACATAGGATATACAATGAGACATCTGTGAATCATCACTATTAGCGCATACTTACCGAGAAATGGTTTCATTGGAGCGTTGAAATCGTTCCCCGGCATGCCTCACAGACAGTCCTGTGACAGACGTGTATAGAAAAATCGCGAGTTGTTCCTCTAGTGAAACAAACTTGGAGTTAGTATAGCCAAGGGTACGAAGCTCAGATATAAGTTCGGCAAAAGCATGTGCATGCATGCCAAGTTCACAACGGATTCATTCTGGGTGGCTAGTCAACAGCTCTATCACCCAGGCTTCACCAGAGAGAGCAGATGTGTGATACGGTTCTGGATCTTTGGCATACACCGACTCTAGTATATTGGCTATAGCGCTGATTAAGATGCTGACTAGAAGGATTGAGTGTTGAATGAGGCGGCGTTGAACTTCTGGATGTTGGGGCATGAAACGCTGGAGTCCTGATTGAGGATCCATCAGTGTAGGGACGCATAGAGTACAAATGCAAGGACAGTGTATTATACCCTACAGCCCATATCAGCGTGCTAGGGTTAGTCCGAATTCGGCCTGTGATTCAAGCTC
>Ga0310811_10002242_pt1 | contig 24100 bp, 18 predicted proteins | sample YCmetagenome_FD_207642 | JGI IMG/M metagenome (GOLD analysis project Ga0310811, IMG submission 207642) | Soil microbial communities from experimental microcosm in Duke University, North Carolina, United States - YC | ecosystem: Engineered > Artificial ecosystem > Soil microcosm > Unclassified ... | reverse complement strand
CGGCTGCTGAAGCTGCAGGCGCGCGTCCATGCGATGGAGTATCACGGGCTGCGCCTCCTCACCGCCTCGATCAAGGGCGAGGATCCGGGCGTGGCGCGGCTGATCGTCAAGCTGATGGGCTGCGAGATCAATCACCAGCTCGCAGCCTTCGCCATCGATGCGCTCGGCGAGCTCGGCATGCTCTATAACGGCTCGCCGCACCTCAGGAATTTCGGCAATTGGCAATCGAGCTACATGTTCGATCTCGGCCTGATCATCGGCGGCGGCACGGCGCAGATCCAGAAGAACATCATCTCCGAACGCGGCCTCGGCATGCCGCGCGAGCCGAAGCTGGCGAAGGCGTGATCCTTCGGGGCTCGCTGTGCTCGCACCTCAGGATGACGCGGATGCCCGTCATGCTGAGGTGCGAGGCGAAGCCGAGCCCCGAAGCATAGAGAGGTAATCTCATGGAATTCGATCTCACGGCCGACCAGAAGATGATGCAGGAGAGCATCAACCGCACGCTCGAGCGCGTGGCGCCGCTGGAGCGCGTGCGCAAGGCCGAGGGTCATGCCGACGACGTGCTGAAGGCGCTCGCCGAGCTTGGCGTGCCCGGCATTCTCATCCCCGAAGCGTTCGGCGGGCTTGGACTCAAGCTGCTCGATGCGGCGCTGGCGGCCGAAGCGCTTGGCCGCCATGTCGCACCGGTGCCGTTCGTGGCCTCCTCGGTCATGGTGCCGCTGGCGATCCTGAACGCGGGCAGCGAGGCGCAGAAGGCGACGTATCTGCCGAAGCTGGCGAGCGGTGAACTCATCGCCGGCGTTGCGGTGAGCGAGCAAGCGGCAGGCGCGCGCGACAGGGCGGGGATCACCGTGAAAGGCGGCAAGCTGAGCGGCACGGCGCTGTTCGTGCTCGATTTCGCCGGTGCGGGGATCTTCGTCGTCGCCGACCGCTTTGGCGCGCTGCATGTCGTGGACGCGAACGCCAACGGTCTCGAAAAGGTCGCGCTTTCGACCATCGACGCCACGCGTGTCATCGGCCTGCTCAACTTCGACAATGTCGAGGCCGAGGAGCTCGCGAACAATCCGCAGGCCGCGCTCGACCGCATGATCGATGCCGGCCGCGTCGTCTTTGCCGCCGATACGCTGGGCGCGGGTCTGCGCATGATCGAGAAGGCCGTCGCCTATGCCGCCGAGCGCAAGCAGTTCGGCCGCGTCATCGGCAGCTTCCAGGCGGTGAAGCATATGTGCGCCGAGATGATCGCCGAGCTTGAGCCCTGCCGCGCGCTGATGTGGTACGCCGCCTATGCGTTCGACGAGTTCCCCGAAGACGGCCGCCGCATGGCCGCGCATGTGAAGGCGCATACGAGCGAAGTCGGCACCTTCGTCGCCCGCACCGCGACCGAGGTCCATGGCGGCATGGGCTTCACCGATTTGCTCGGCCTGCATTACTGGTTCAAGCGCATCGGATTCAACCGCCAGGCGCTGGGGGGACCGGAAAAGGTCCGTCACGACGCCGCGGTAGCGCAGGGTTGGGTGGGGAATTGAGCTTCAAGTCCGGCCGGCCCTCCGCCGCGCAGCTTCGCCGCCCCATCGCGGTTGGCGGTGTGACGCCCTGTCCATTGGGCAAGGCCATGGACCGTTCCGCGGGCCTGCGCGCATACTCCGTGAAAATCGGGAGACGCACATGGAAACCAATGCCAAAGCCGCCGGCTTCGCCGCAGACCGTCTCGGCCGCATTTCCGATCACCTGAAGCGCGCCTATATCGACAACGGCAAGATCGCCGGCTGCCAGGTGGCGGTGACGCGCAAGGGCCATCTCGCCTATTTCGCCTCTCTGGGCGAGATGGACAAGGAACGCGCCAGGCCGATGGCCGACGACGCGATCTTCCGCATCTATTCCATGTCGAAGCCGATCACCTCGGTCGCGCTGATGATGCTGTACGAGCGCGGCTATTTTCAGCTCAACGATCCGGTGCATCGCTTCATTCCGGAATGGCGCGACCATCGCGTCTGGGTCTCCGGCGAAGGCAACGCGATGGAGACCGCGAAGCCGAACCGCCCGGTCAGCATGCGCGACATGCTTTGCCACACCGGCGGCATCACCTATGGCAACGCGCTCGCGGCGCTCGGCGCGCCCGATACCGCCCATCCGGTCGACAAGGAATACGCGAAGGTGGGCGTGCGCCGCGGCGAAGGCGAGACGCTGCGCGAATTCGTGCAGAAGCTCGGCCGCGTCCCGCTGCGCTACCAGCCCGGCGAGCGCTGGATGTATTCGCTGTCGACCGATGTCTGCGGCGCGCTGGTCGAGATCATCTCCGGCAAGCGCTTCGACAAGTTCCTGCAGGACGAGATTTTCGGCCCGCTGAAGATGAACGACACGTCTTTTGTCGTGCCCGAAGAGAAGCTGCCGCGTTTCGCCGCCAATTACCGCCGCGGGGCCGACAAGAAGCTCCATCTCGTCGACGATCCGCAGAAGAGCACCTACCTGAAAGAGCCCAGCTTCTTCTCCGGCGGCGGCGGCCTGACCGGCACCACGGCGGATTACGTCCGTTTCTGCGAGATGCTTCGCCGCGGCGGCGAGCTCGACGGCGCCCGCATCCTGGGGCCGCGCACCATCGAACTGATGCACCGCAACCATCTGAAGGACAACAAGGACCTCACCCATTCTCCGAGACCGCCAATGAGGGCGTGGGCTTCGGCCTCGGCTTCGCCTGCACGCTCGACAGCGTCCAGTCCGGCAGCATCGTCGGCAGCGATTGGTACTGGGGCGGCGCGGCGAGCACGATCTTCTGGGTCGACGCGAAGGACGACCTCGCCGTCGTCTTCATGACCCAGCTGATGCCCAGCGGCGCGTTCAACTTCCGCGGCCAGCTGAAATCGATCGTCTACTCGTCGATCGTGGATTGAAAAAATACTCCCCCTTTCAGGGGGAGGACCGTTCGCGATACCAGGCCAGCTGTTCGCTGGTCGCCAGCAGCTTGCCGCTGCGGCTCCAATAGCTCGAGCGCTCGTCGGAGGCGCCGCGCGAGCCGACGCGGCCGTCGCATTCGATCAGGATGAAATCGTCGCCGATCTCCGCAAGCTCCGCCTCGGTGGCGTGGAGATAGACGGTGAGCGTCAGCGTGGTCGTGCTGATGCTGCGGCCGAGCGCATACATCGAGCGCGGCGGCGAGAAATCCGTCACCATGCCGAGCATCGCCTTGTCGAGCGGACCGCGGCGCGGCCGGACCCAGGCGAGCGAACGCGCGCTGGTGCCGCCGGCCTCCGGCGGAAAGCCCTCCAACGTGCGGCGTTCGAAAGCGGAGGCGCCATAGTGCTGCGACGGCTCGCCGAATTCGAGCTTGGGCAGCGAGAGGGGATCGGGCGCCTCCGGCATCTTCGCGAATTCGAAGGGCGGCGTCGTGGGCCGCTGCGCCATGGTGACGATGGCGTGGACGCCGACCTGATCGGAGCCGCCGGGCCGGAGTTCGACCTCCCACACGCCGATGGAGCGGCCCTGGCGCAGGCAGCGGGTGCGCACATCAATGGCGCCGGACGGAAGCGCGGCGGCATAGGTGAGGGTGAGCGACAACGCTTCGCCGGCCGCGGCCGGCTCGGCATCGAGCACACGGATCGCCAGCCCGATGGCATAACCACCCCAGAGCCCGCCGCCGGGATTGCTCCACTCCGGACCCGCAAAGGTGGTCCAGCGATGCGGCCCGGACGGCGTCAACGGCATGGCGGCATCGGTCGTCGGGCTGTTCATACGGGTCTCCGGTATCGAGGAAGAGCTAATCCGCGTGCCGCAGCGTCAGTCAACGCGCCGCCCGCCGGTGACGGTGACGCGGCGGGTCTCTGCCGCCGGCAGGACGACCGGCGCATCCGTGGGCGCATCGCCGGCCGTGACCGTGATGACGATCTCGTCCGCTGAGCAGGTGACCGCGACGCGCCAGGTGATCGAATCCGGATAGAGGCTCTCGCCGTCGTCGTCGTAGACGTCGCAGAAGAATGTCCCTTCGGCGAGCGGAAACACCGCGAAGCCGCGCGTGTCGGCGCGCGCGCCGAAATGCTGCTCGGCGGTGTTGAGCGCGACCACGCTGCCGGCGCGGGCAAAGAGCGGCGGCTTGCCGATGGGCGCGTGCCGCGTGACGGTTTGGCCGCCTTCGAATTGATCGCCCGTCCACCAGTCGAACCACGCCGTGCCGGCGGGGAGATAGACGTCACGCGTCGCCGCGCCCGGCTCGACGACCGCCGCGACCAGCAGAGAGGAGCCCAACAGCATCTCGTCATTGTCCGCGAAGCAGTTCGGATCGCCGGGGAAATCGTGAAATGTCGGCCGGATGATCGGTTCGTAGAATGCCGTGTAGCGATAGGTGAGATCGTAGAGATACGGCAGCAGGCGATAGCGGAACTTGATCAGGTCGCGCACCACCGGCGTGATTTCGGGATGCATCCAGGGCTCGTTGGCGCTGCGGTCGGTGTTCCAGGAATGGATCGAGAAGCGCGGCATGAAGATGCCGAAGCCGACCCAGCGCACGAACAGCTCGGCATCCGGCTTCGGTCCGTCGAAGCCGCCGACGTCATGGCCGGTGTTGGAGATGCCGCTGAGCGCGAGGCCGAGCCCCATGCGGATGTTCCATTTGAGCGTGTCCCAGCTCGTATAATTGTCGCCCGACCAGGTCTGGACGTAGCGCTGCATACCGGCGGCGCCGCTGCGCGAAACGAGGAACGGCCGCTTCTCCGGCGCATGCGCAAGCTGGGCCTCACGAGAGGCACGCATCATCAGCATGGTGTGCAGCGGCTTGGTCTCGATGGCAGGACCGATCTTCGCCTGGGCGCGCGGCGAGACGATCTCGAATTCGTTGTTGTCGTTCCAGGTGCCGGCCATGCCGACATCGAGCAGCGCGGAGCGGACATGCGCATACCACCAGCGGCGCGCATCGCCATTGGTGAAATCGAGATAGGCGCCGACCGCATCCCAGAACTGCACCCATTCCGGCTCGCCGTTGCCGTCGGTGATCAACAGGCCCTTGCAGCGCGCCTCGGCGAACAGCGGATGATCGTGCAGCAGTGCGGGCTTGATGTTGGGAACGAGGCGGATGCCCTTTTGGCGATAGGCGCGCACGAAACCTTCCGGATCGGGAAATTTCTCCCTGTTCCAATGGAAGACGTAGCGCTTGTTGCCGATGGAGGTGTAGCCGGACGACAGATGGAACGAGTCGCACAGGATGTCGTGCGTCTCGCATCCGGCGACGAATTCCATCATCGCCGCCTGCGCATCCGGACGGTCGGTATAGCTCATGGTCGAGCCGGAATAGCCAAGCCCCCAACGCGGCAGAAAGGCGGGCGTGCCCGTCAGCCAGGTGTAGCGCCGCACGATCTCAGGCAGCGTTCCGGCGATGACGTAGTAATCGAGATCGCCGTGATCGGCGACGAAGCCGCGGAACAGGCCGTGGTAGTTGCTGCGCTCGCAGCCCATGTCGAAGCTGCAGTCCGACAGCGTGTCGTAGAGCAGACCGGCTGCCGCGCCATCCGGCCGCTGCGTGACGTAGAACGGGATGTGCTTGTAGAGCGGATCGGAACTCCGCGCGTCGTAACCCATCGCATCGGCATTGCACATGCGGAAGCGGCGTCCGGCACGATCCATCGCGCCGCTGCGCTCGCCGAGCCCGTAATAGCGTTCCGCCGGATCGCGGACGAGGTAATGATGCACCTTCCCGTCCCACCAGCCGAAATCATACGCCTGGGTCGGGCGGTCGCGGAGCAGTACGCGGCCCGCCGCGTCCTTCCACGAACAGAAAAAACCGTTCAGCCGGATCGAAAGCCTGAGCTTTGCGGTCTCGACCACCAGCTTGCCGCCAGTCGACTCCAGCGCAAAATCCGGAAGCGTGAAGCCCGAAAGATCGAAGCGATCGCGCCCGTCGGCCGGGACATCCTCAGCCCCGCAGGCAACCGTCCAGCTGCGCGGGTGATGGAGCGCGCCATCCGGCAGGACCATCACGCGGATGATGTCGTCTTCCAGCACGAAGACATGCGCCACAGCCGGCCCATCGCTCGCCAGCGAGAGATGATTTCCGGCACGCGCAACGAGGCGGAAGACCGGCGGGGCGGCGAGCGTGCTCACCAGTTCGTCATGCTCCCGTCCTCGAGGCGGTTCACCGGCAGATAGGCACGCTTGTAGGGATATTGCGCCGCCAAGTCTTCATCGATCTCGACGCCGAGACCGGGCGCATCGCCCGGATGCAGCATGCCGCTGCTGAAGGTATAGGAATGCGGGAAGACCTTGTCGGTCTCCTTCGTGTGCAGCATGTATTCCTGCACGCCGAAATTCGGCACCGAGATGTCGAAGTGCAGCGCCGCCGCCATGCACACCGGCGAAAGATCGGTCGCGCCGTGGCAGCCGGTGCGCACGTGATTGAGATCGGCGAGGCTCGCGACGCGGCGCAGATGGGTGATGCCGCCGCCATGCACCACGGTCATGCGGATATAATCGATCAGTTGCTCTTCGATCAGCTGCTTGGCGTCCCAGATCGTGTTGAACACCTCGCCGACCGCAAGCGGCGTCGTCGTGTGCTGCCGGATCGTCCGGAAGCCCGCCTGGTTCTCCGCCGCGACCGCATCCTCGAGCCAGAACAGGCGATAAGGCTCCAGATCCTTGCCGAGGCGGCCCGCCTCGATCGGCGTCAGGCGGTGATGGACGTCGTGCAGCAGGTGTACATCCCAGCCCAACGCCTCGCGCGCCTTCGCGAACAGCTCAGGCACGCTGCGCATGTATTTCGGCGTCGACCAGACATTCTCGGTCGGCAGATCGGCGTCCGCCGGCTCGTAGAATTTCTTGTCCTTCGACACGCCATAGGTCGAGCGCAACCCCGGCACGCCGGATTGCAGGCGGATCGCCTTGTAGCCCTCGGTCTTGTATTTCATCGCCTCGGCGACGGTCTCTTCCACCGTCGCGCCGTTGGCATGGCCATAGACCATCACGCCCTCGCGGCAGGCGCCGCCGAGGAGCTGATAGAGCGGCAGCCCCGCCACCTTGCCCTTGATGTCCCAGAGCGCCGTATCGACCGCGGCAATCGCCGACATCGTCACCGGTCCGCGCCGCCAATAGGCGCCGCGATAGAGAAACTGCCAGATGTCCTCGATCCGGTGCGCATCGCGCCCGATCAGGCAGGGTATGACGTGATCGGTGAGATAGCTCGCCACCGAGAGCTCGCGCCCGTTCAGCGTCGCGTCGCCGATGCCGGTCACGCCGTCCTCGGTCTCGATCTTCAGGGTGACGAAATTGCGGCCCGGCGAGCAGGTGATGACGCGGGCAGAACGGATCTTGGCCATGGAGTTACCGGACTGGCTTCCTGCACTACAAACATTGTCATGGCCCGCCGGACAGCGGGCCATCCAGTTGGGCACAGAGTGCGAATGGCAGTCGGCCGGGCGGCGTCACCTGGATGGCCCGCTGCTGCGGGCCATGACAACCTTGCAGAACCACCGATAACCACTCCAACCCTCACAGCTTATACGCAGCCTTCGGCAGATTGTAAGCGAGATCGGCGATCAGCTCCTGCGCCTCGTCCAGGTCGAGACGATGGGTCGCGACCAGCTCTGCCAGATATGCCGCATCGACCCGCCGGGCGAGATCGTGGCGCGCCGGGATCGAGAGGAAGGCACGGGTATCGTCGTTGAAGCCGACGGTGTTGTAGAAACCCGCCGTCTCGGTGGTCTGGCGGCGGAAGCGCAGCATCCCCTCCGGCGAATCGTGGAACCACCACGCCGGCCCCAGCTTCAGGCAGGGATAATGCCCCGCCAGCGGCGCCAGCTCGCGCGCGTAATTGGTCTCGTCCAGCGTGAACAGGATGATGGTGAGGTCCGCGCGATTGCCGACAGCGTCGAGCAGCGGCTTCAGCTGCTGCACATAGTTCACCGCGAACGGGATGTCGGCGCCGAGATGCGGGCCGAACTTCCCGAACAGCGCGGCGTTGTGGTTGCGGAACGAGCCGGGATGGATTTGCATCGTCATCCCGTCGTCACAGGCCATCTTCGCCATCTCGGTCAGCATGGCGGCACGGAACAGCTCGCCATCGCCCGCCTCGCGCCGCCCGCGCAGCAAACGGTCGAGCAGCGCCTGGCCCTCTGCCGCCGAGAGGTTTGCCGTCGCGGGCGTGACCGGACCGTGATCGGTCGCTGTTGCGCCACGCTGACGGAAGAACGCGCGGCGCACGCGGTGGGCGGCGAGATAACCCGCCCAGGTCGCCGTGTTCTCGCCGGTCAGCGCGCCGAAGCGTTCGAGATTCGCGGCGAATTCGGCCTTGTCGGCGTCGATCACGTCGTCGGGGCGATAGGTCGTGATCACGCGCCCCGGCCAGTCGCGCGCCAGCAGGTCGTGATCCGCCAGCGTATCGAGCGCCCCCTCCGTGGTCGCGATCTTCTCGATCCCGAAGCGCTTGAACAGCGCCCGCGGGCGGAATTCCGGTTTCGCCAGCCCCGCGGCGATCGTATCGAAGTAATGATCCGCGGTTTCATCACTCAGCCGGTCGGTGAAACCAAACACCGCCGCGAAGACATGATCGAGCCACAGCCGCGAGGGCGTCCCGCGAAAAAGATGATAATTCGCCGCGAACAGACGCCACACCGCGCGGCGGTCTGCGTTCGGATCGCCGATCCCCAGCGCCTCCAGCGCGAGGCCCTGCGAATAGAGCAGGCGGATGACATAATGATCCGGCCACAGGAACAGGCTCGTCGCATCCTCGAAGGGCGCGTCGCTCGCGAACCATCTGGGATCGGTATGGCCGTGGGGCGAGAGGATCGGCAGGGTCTCGACCCGCGTGAACAGTTCGCGGGCGATGGCCTGCACCGCCGGCTCGGCAGGGAAAAAGCGGTCGGGATGCAGCGAGAGCGCGCTCACCGGATCACTCTGGCGCCTTTGCCCTTCATCACCGCCTCGACCTCCTTGGCGCTCACCATCGAGGTATCGCCCGGCGTCGTCATCGCGAGCGCGCCATGCGCCGCGCCGTATTCCACCGCCGCCTGCGGCCCCTTGCCTTCGAGGAAGCCGTAGGCGAGGCCGCTGGCAAAGCCGTCGCCGCCGCCGACGCGGTCGTAGATCTCGAGGTCCTCGCGCATCATCGACTGGTAGAATTCGCCACCGGCATAAAGGATCGCCGACCAGTCGTTGAAACTCGCCGTCTTCGCGTTGCGCAGCGTCGTCGCCGCGACCTTGAAGTTGGGGAATTCCTTCACCGCCGTGGCGATCATCGTCTTGAAGTTCGCCGGATCGATGGCGGAGATATGCTCGTCCATCCCATCGACCTCGAAGCCGAGGCAGGCGGTGAAATCCTCCTCATTGCCGATCATCACATCGACATGGGAAGCGATCTTGCGGTTCACTTTCCGCGCGCCCTCCTGCCCGCCCTGCGACTTCCACAGCGAGGCGCGGTAGTTGAGATCATAGGACACCACGGTGCCGTATTTGCGCGCCGCTTCCACCGCCTCGATCACCGCCTCGCTCGTGTTGGGTGCGAGCGCCGCGAAGATGCCGCCGGTGTGGAACCAGCGCACGCCCTCTTCGCCGAACAGCTTGTCCCAGTTCACCTCGCCGGGCCTTATCTGCGACGCGGCGGAGTTCGCGCGGTCCGAGCAGCCGAGCGCGGCACGGATGCCGAAACCCTTCTCGGTGAAATTGAGCCCGACGCGCGTGTTGCGCCCGATGCCGTCATGCTCGCGCCAGATCACGTGGGACATGTCCACGCCGCCCTGGCAGATGAGGTCTTCCACCAGCCAGCCGAGATCGTTGCTCGGCAACGCGGTGACGACCGCGGCGCGCTTGCTCCAGCATTTGCGCATCGCGCGGGCGACGTTGTATTCGCCGCCGCCTTCCCACACCTGGAAACTGCGCGCATTGCGCACCCGGCCGAAACCGGGATCGAAGCGCAGCATGACTTCGCCGAAGGAGACGCAATCCCATTTGCAGTCCTTGGCGGGACGGATGTTTAGAACCTCGGCCATCACGCGCCTGCCCGGATGGATTTCACCAGCGCGATGGTCTCGCGCACCTTCTTTTCGATCCCGTCATAGTCGCCAGCGTCGAGTAGTTTCCTGGAGATGAGGTTCGAACCGATCCCGGCCGCGATGATTCCCGCGCCGAACCATTCGCGCAGGCTCGCCGCCGTCGCTTCGACGCCGCCCGTCGGCATGATCTTGGTCCAGGGCATCGGTCCCAGCACCGCTTTCACGAAAGACGGCCCGCCGACGCTCTCGCCCGGAAACACCTTGACGATCTCGCAACCCAATTCCTGCGCGTCGGAGATCTCGGTCGCAGAGCCGCAGCCGGGCGAATAGGGCACGCCGCGCCGGTTGCACAGCTTCGCCACCTCGGCATTCAGCATGGGACCCACGACGAAATTCGCGCCGTTCGCGATATAGAGCGCCGCCGTCGGCGCATCGACCACCGAGCCCACGCCCAGGACCACGCCCGGATCGGCCTTGGCGAAGTGGCGCGCCAGATCGAGGAAGACATGCGGCGCGAAATCGCCGCGATTGGTGAATTCGATGCACTTGGCCCCGCCATTGGCGCAGGCCTGGATCACCCGCCGGCAGACCTCGGCATCGCCGTGATAGAAGACCGGGATCACACCCTGATCGATGATCGCGCCCAGCGTCTTCAGCCGGTCCCGAGCCATGCCGTTCTCCAAAGAAATAGCGTGCAGGCGGGCACTCTGCCCCGCCCCGCCCGGCTTGTCATCCACGAGCCATCAGCGGGTGGACATGCCGCCGTCGATCACGAGTTCGCTGCCGGTGACATAGCGGCTCTCGTCGCTGGCGAGGTAGAGCACGCCTTGCGCGATATCCTCCGGCACGCCTTTCACGCCGATGGGAACGGCCTGCTCCGACACCGCATCGAGATTGGGCGCGTTGGCGCCGGGCTCGCTCGCGCCGGGCACGATGCCGAGCCAGATCGGCGTCTCGATGATGCCCGGATGCACCGAATTGACGCGGACATTGTCGCGCGCCGCACCGCATTCCATCGCCACCGCCTTGGTGAACAGCCGCACCCCGCCCTTGGTCGCACAATAGCCGGCAAGAGTGGGCGAACCTTTCAGCCCGGCCAGCGACGAGATGTTGATGATCGAGCCGCCGCCGCTCGCACGCATGAGAGGCAGCGAATGCTTCACGCCGAGGAACACGCCGTCGAGATTGATCGCCTGCTGCCGCCGCCAGTCGGCCAGCGTCATGGTCAGCACCGATCCGGCAATGGCGATGCCGGCATTGTTCACCAGGATGTCGAGCCGCCCGAAACGGTCCTTGGTCTGCGCCACGGCGCTTTCCCAGGCCTGCTCGTCGGCGACGTCGTGATGGACATAGAGCGCCGCGCCGCCAGCCGCCTTGATCGCATGGACGACATCCTTGCCGGCATCGTCCTGGATGTCGGTGACGACGACCGCAGCGCCCTCCTTCGCGAGCAGCAGCGCGCTCGCGCGCCCGATGCCGCTGGCCCCGCCGGTGACGAGCGCGACCTTGCCTTTGACCCGATCGACCATGGAACGCTCCTAGTTCGTGGCGAAGTTGGCGATGTCGGCGGCCGCGGCACGCGTGATCTCGGGAACGATGGCCACCATCGTCTCCGCCGCATGGGTCGTGCCCATCAGCTGGACGCAGCGCGTCTGCACGCCGGCCGCGAGCAGCTTGCGATAGAAGGCGATGCCTTCGTCGCGCAGCGGATCGCATTCGTTGACCGTGATGACGGTCGGCGGAAAGCCCTCGACGTCGGCAGCAGACGCGAAGCCCGGCCAGGCCAGCGGATTCCTGTCGCGGAACGCCTCGATGCCATAGCCCATGGCGCCGCGGTTGTTGTGCAGGCTGAGCAGGATACCTTCGTTCTCCGTCGAGGAGGGGTGTTCCGCCATCGGCCATTTTCCCGCGATATAGGGGCAGAGGGCGTAGAGCCCTTTCACCAGGCCAAGCTCGCCGCTCCGTTTCAGCGACAACCCGGTCGCCAGGGTGAGGTTGCCGCCGCCGCTCTCGCCCGCGACGATGACCCGCTTCGGATCGATCTTCAGGCGGCCCGCTTGGCTGTGCAGCCATTTGAGCCCCGAGATGCAATCGTTGAGCCCGGCCGGGAACGGCGCGGTCTCCGGCACGCGCGACGGCACCACGCAATTGCGGAACTCAACCATCGCCACGGCGACGCCGCGCGCCGCGATGATCTTGGCCCAAGCGCGATAGCTGCCCATGAAACAGGAGAGCGTCGCCATGCCGCCGCCATGGATGTAGTAGACGCAGGGCACGACGGCATCGGTATCGGGACGCACGAAGCGGATCAGGACGGTGTTGCCGTCGGGCTGCGAGACCAGGCTTTCTTCGCTGATGCGCAAGCCCTTCGACGGCGCGAGCTCTTCGTTGTCGAACATCTCGAACATCGCTTCGACCTGCTTGGCCATTTCGCTCGCGGCATCCGAGTTCATCTCGGCGACCAGCGCGTCGCGGCTCGCGATGTCGCCCTGCGCGGGCAGGTCGAAGTTGCCGAGCATGGCGCGGATGCGCGGATCGAGCCGCGTATCGCTGGCAATCTTGGAAGGCATGGTGCTCGGCTCCTTTAAAGCGCGTTGGTGGCGAGGAATTGACAAATGGCGGCGTTGAACGCCTCCGGATTGTCGATGTTCGCGGCATGGCCGGCATCGGGGATCACGGCCTTCGCCGCGCCCGGAATCCTGGCCGCCATGTAGTCGGAAGCGGCGAGGAACGGCGTGTCCTTCTCGCCGACCACGACCAGCGCGGGCACCTTGATCTCCGGCAGCGAATTGATCACCCGCGCGTTCTTCTGCGTCAGCATTCCGCGTGCAGCGCGCGCCAGCCCCGTCGCATCGCGATGCCGCGCCGTGCGGCGCTCCGCACTTTGCGCGCCGAGCTGGCCGAGGCCGTCGCGCTCATAGCGCTCCGCCGTGCGCAGCGCATTCTGGTTCCAGCCCTCGCGCGCATCGTCCTTCTTGTAGCCGGGGCCGGTATCGATGATCAGCAGCGCCCGCACCCGCTCCGGATGCGTCGCGTGGAAGGCGAGCGACATGTATCCGCCGAGCGACAGTCCGCCGACGATCGCCTGCTTCGCGCTGACGGCATCGAGCAGCGCCGCCATGTCGGCGACCGTTTTCTCTTCGGAATATTCCGCCTGGTCGGTCGGATAGTCGCTCTGACCGTGGCCGCGCATGTCCCAGAGGACGAGCTTGTGCGCCCTCGACAGCGGCGCGATCTGCCCCGCCCACATGCCGGCGGTCGCCGAATAGCCGTGGGTCAGGAGGATGACCGGCCCCTCGCCATGGACTTCGTAATGGATGTTCACGCCGCCGCGGGCGAGCATGGCCATATTGGGCGTCTCCCTGGAAATCCGGCGATCTTCGTCGCCCGTAAGGGCAATATTGGAAGGCTGTAACGGAATCGGCAACAGCGGCGAATTGGCTGGCGGGCCTGCTATACTGCGCCGCGGGGAAACGAGGACATCCGATGAGTTCGGCCGAAGCGACGCAAGGGAAGCTGGAGGAGTTGCGCGACGCCGTGCGCGCCCGGCTCGGCCTGCGCCCCCGACAGCCGAAGGACACCTATCCCTATTACCGCCACAGCATCCCGGTGCGCTTGCTGCACTGGGTCAACGCCGTCTGCATGGCGATGATGCTGCTGACGGGGCTGCAGATCTTCAACGCCCATCCCGCGCTCTACTGGGGCAGCTCGGCCGATTTCGACCATCCGATCCTGTCGATGAAAGCGGCGGGCACGGCAGAACATTACTGGGGCGTCACTCAGATCGGCCCCTGGACTTTCAACACCGACGGAATCTTCGGCGTCTCGGACACCGATGGAGTCAAAACGGTGCGCGGCTTCCCCGAATGGGCGACCTATCCCGGCGTGTCGCCCAATCTGGCGCAGGGCCGGCTGTGGCATTTCTTCTTTGCCTGGCTGCTGGTGCTGAACGGGCTGGCCTATTTCGCCTGGGTGTTCTTCACCGGCCATTTCCGCCGCGAGCTTTTGCCGACAAAACAGAACCTCAAAGACCTGCCGCATGAGATCGTCACCCATGCGCAGCTCAAATTCCCCGCCGGCGAGGCGGCCAAGCACTATAACGGTCTCCAGAAGCTCTCCTACTTCGTCGTGCTCTTCATCTTCGGGCCGCTGATCGTGCTGACCGGCCTCACGATGTCGCCGACGATGGACAGCGCCTTTCCGGTCCTGCTCTGGGTGTTCGGTGGCCGCCAGAGCGCGCGGACGATCCATTTCATCCTGGCGTTTTCCTTCCTTGGTTTCTTCATCGTCCACATGCTGGCGCTCCTGCTTTCGCATCCGGTCAACGGCCTGCGCTCCATGATCACCGGACGCTTCGCAATCGAGAAGGACGGCGCCGATGCATGACGAATTTCATCGCCGGAGCTTCCTGAAGCGCGGCGCCGCGGCGGCGGCGGCCCTGTCCGTCGCCGGATGCAGCGATCCGGCTTCTCCGGTGCAGGGCCTGCTCGGACAGGTCGAGAAGCTCACCCGCCGCGCCCAACGCCTCTTCGCCGGCGGCCATGCGCTCGCGCCCGAGTTCACCAAGGCGGATATCGCGCCGGTGTTTCGCGCCAACGGCACGCTCAATCCGGGCACCAACGACTATGCGATCCATGCCTCGGAGGGCTTCAAGAACTGGCATGTGAAGATCGGCGGCCTGGTCGAGAAGCCGCTCAACCTCTCTCTCGCGGACATCAAGGCCTTCCCGCCGCGCACCCAGATCACGCGCCACGATTGCGTCGAAGGCTGGAGCTGCATCGGCCAGTGGACGGGCACGCCGCTCAACCTGATCCTGGCGGCTGCGCGCCCGAAAGACGCTGCGCGCTATGTGGTCTTTTATTGTGCAGACACGATGGGCAGCGACGGCGTCGATGCGGCTGGCAATGTTGTCGCAGCGCCCCGCTATTACGAAAGTCACGATCTGCTTGAGGCGACTCACCCCCAAACCATCCTCGCCTATGCCCTGAACGGCGCGCCTCTGCCGGTCGAGAACGGCGCTCCGCTGCGCCTGCGCGCCGAGAGGCAGCTTGGTTACAAAATGCCCAAATACATCGAGGCAATTGATCTTGTTGACGACTTTAGCCGGATCGGCGGCGGCAAAGGTGGGTATTGGGAGGACCAGGGCTACCAGTGGTATGGGGGGATTTGACGAATAGCGGCCTAACTAGCACGGTGTGACCGGATTCGGCCCGAGGGGCTTCCGATTTGAGGAACCAGACATTATCTGGTGGGTTCGGTAGACTGACTGAAATTTCGAGCGGTAGGGGCATGAAGAAGTTTTTCGCGATCATGGGTGTTCTGCTCGTCGCCGGCACGCTCGGCGGCTGCGCTTCGACCGACCCGAACGGCCAGAACGACCCCTACGAAGAGACCAACCGGTCGATCTTCGATCTCAACAACAAGTTCGACCACGCCATCGCCCGCCCGGTCGCGGTGTTCTACAACCACGCGGTGCCCGGCATCGCACGCGACGGCATCCACAACTTCCTCTCGAACCTCGACTCGCCGGTGATCTTCGCCAACGACCTGCTCCAGGGCGAGACGACCCGCGCCGGCCACACGCTCGGCCGCGCCGTGGTGAACACGACGCTCGGTCTCGGCGGGCTGGTCGATTTCGCCGGCAAGATCGGCATCCCCGGCCATGAGGAAGATTTCGGCCAGACGCTCGGCGTCTGGGGCGTCGATGAGGGCCCCTATCTGGTCCTGCCCTTCGCCGGTCCCAGCAACCCGCGCGACCTTGTCGGCATGGGCGGCGACATCGCGATGGATCCCTTCACCTACATGAAGTGGAACAACTCGACCTTGCACATGATGATCCGCACGGGTCTGAACATCATCGACCTGCGCGCCCGCAACGTCGACACGCTCGACAACATCGAGCGGACCTCGGTCGACCTCTACGCGACCACGCGCAGCCTCTATCGCCAGCACCGCAACGCGGAAATCCGCAACGGCGCCGCCGATACCGAGAACCTGCCGGATCTCTAGGCCTCGCCCATCCTGCGATTGTAGAACCGCTCCCAGGACTGCTTGCGCCTGAGGCGCCAGCCTTCGAGATACAGGTACACCACCGGCGTGGTATAGAGCGTCAGCACCTGGCTCACGAGCAGCCCGCCGACGATGGCGATGCCGAGCGGCTGGCGGATCTCCGAACCCGTGCCGAAGCCGAAGGCCAGCGGCATCGCGCCCAGGATGGCGGCGAAGCTCGTCATCATGATCGGCCGGAAGCGGAGCAGGCACGCCTTGTAGATCGCATCGCGCGGCGACAGGTTCTCGCGCCGCTCCGCATCGATGGCGAAGTCGATCATCATGATCGCGTTCTTCTTGACGATGCCGATCAGAAGGATGACGCCGATCATCGCCACCAGGCTGAAATCGGTCTTGAACAGCAGGAGCGCCAGGATCGCGCCCACGCCGGCCGACGGCAGCGTCGACAGGATGGTCAGCGGATGGACATAGCTTTCATAGAGGATGCCCAGCACCAGATAGATCGTGACCAGCGCGGCGAGGATCAGCACCGGCTGGTTCTGCACCGTCTCGCGGAACTCGCGCGCCGTGCCGGCGAAGGCGCCGTGGATCGAAGCCGGCACGCGCAGCTCGGCGAATTTGCGGTGACGACGAACGGCCCCTGATGGTTGATGCCGAGCGGCGAAGTGCCTGGTCCCCAGGAGGCGACCTCCGACAGCGGCACCATCACCTCAGAACTGGTCGAGACCGATGCCGCGGTCGAGGCGCCGCCGCGCCCGCTGTTCACGAGGGCATTGGCCTGCGAGTTGCGCACCACATCGGATGCGATATCGGCCGCCGCCGCTGAGGTGGTCGTGCCCGCCACCGCGCCCGAGGCCTGCGTGCCGCTGATCGCGCCGCCGGACTTGCTGACATAGATCTCCTTCAGCGTTTCCGGGCTCTGCCAGAACTGCGGCGCCACCTCCATGATCACGTGATACTGGTTCTGCTCGTTGTAGATCGTCGAGACCTGGCGCTGACCGAAGGCGTCGTAGAGCGTGTTGTCGATCTGGCTGATTGAGAGGCCGAGCCGCGCCGCCGTCGCGCGATCGATCTTGAGCGCGATGTCGAGCCCCTTGTCACCGCGATCGTTGTTGAGGTCCTCCAGCTCGTTCAGCTCGTTGAGCCCATCGGTGATCTTCGGCACCCAGGCTTCGAGCTCCTCCAGCGTGTCGGCCATGATCGTGTACTGGTACTCGGCATTCGATTGCCGCCCGCCGATGCGCGTGTCGCGTCCGCCCATCAGGAACAGCCGCACGCCGGTGATGCTGTCGAATTTGTGCCTGAGCCGCGCGAGCACATCGTCGGTCGACATTCCGCCGCGCTGATCGAGCGGCTTCAACTGCACGAAGACATTGCCGCTGTTGGTCGCGCCGCCGCGCGGGCCGCCGCCTCCGCCGCCGAGCGAGCCGGCGACGCTGGCAACGGCGGGGTCTTCGCTGATGATCTTCACGAAGCTCGCGAACTTATCGCGCATGTACTGGAACGAGACCGTCGGCCCGCCCCGCGCATTGCCGAAGAGCTGGCCGGTGTCCTCGGCCGGGAAGAAGCTCTTCGGCACGACATAGTAGAGGACGACGTTCAGAACGATGGCGAGCAGCAGCAGGAGCGCGATCTTGCCGGGATTGCGCAGCGCCACGGCGAGGCTGCGCTCGTAGAGCCCGTGCATCCCGTCGAAGATTCGCTCCGCGCCGCGCAGAAGCAACCCCCGCCGCTTCGCCGGCCGGTCGAGATCGATGATCGCGCAGAGCATCGGCGTCGTCGTCAGCGACACCAGCAGCGAGATCGCGATGGAGATCGCCAGCACCATGGCGAACTGGTTGAAATAGCGCCCGACCGTTCCGCCCATCAGCAGGATCGGCAGGAACACCGCGATCAGCGAGATGCTCATCGACAGCACGGTGAAGGCGACTTCGCGCGTGCCCTTCAGCGTCGCCTGGAAACGGTCCTCGCCGGCCTCGATATGGCGCTTGATGTTCTCCAGCACCACGATGGCGTCGTCGACGACGAAGCCGGTCGCGACCGTCAGCGCCATCAACGACAGATTGTTGAGCGTGTAGCCCAGCAGGTACATCGCTCCGAAGGTGCCGATCAGCGACAGCGGCACGGCGACGGAGGGAATGATCGCGGCCCGCCCGTCGCGCAGGAAGAAATAGACCACGAACATCACGAGCAGGATCGAGATAAGCATCGTGGTCTGCACGTCGTGCAGCGAGTCTTTGATGGATCCCGTGCGATCGAGCGCGATGTCGAGATGCACCGCCGTCGGCAGCGCAGCCTGGAGCTGCGGCAGCGCCGCCTTCACCTTGGCGACGGTCGCGACGATGTTGGCGCCGGGCGTACGGAACAGCAGGACCAGGATCGCCAGCTTGTTGTTCGCCATGCCGAGGTTGCGCACATCCTCGACGCCGTCCACCACCTCCGCGACATCGGCCAGCCGCACCGCCGCGCCGTTGCGGTAGGCGACGATCAGCGTGCGGTATTGCTCGGCCTTGCTCGCCGTGTCGTTGACATAGATCTGGTAGCGCTGCGGCCCCTGGTCGATCGCGCCCTTGGGCGCATTGGCGTTGGCGGCGGAAAGCGCGGCGCGGACATCCTCGAGCCCGATGCCGTATTTGAACAGCGCGCGCGGATTGAGCTCGATCCGCACCGCCGGCAGCGAGCCGCCGACGATCTGCACCTGGCCGATGCCGTCAATGGTCGAGAGCTTCTGCTGCAGGATGTTGGAGGCGGAATCGTAGATCTGGCCCGGCGTCAGCGTCGGCGAGGTCAGCGACAGCATCAGGATCGGCTGGTCGGCCGGGTTGATCTTGCGATAGGTCGGGTTGGAACGCAGCGCCGCCGGCAGATCGGCCCGTGCCGCGACGATGGCCGCCTGCACGTCGCGCGCCGCGCCGTCGATATTGCGGCTCGAGCTGAATTGCAGCGTGATGCGCGCCGTGCCGACCGCGCTCGTCGAGGTCATCTCCTCGACATCGGCGATCACGCCGAGATGGCGCTCGAGTGGCGTCGTCACCGTGGTCGACATCGTCGCCGGGCTCGCGCCCGGCATGCTGGCGGTGACCGAGATCGTCGGCACGTCGATGCTGGGCAGGGGCTCGACCGGCAGCAGGAAATAAGCCACCGCTCCCGCCAATGCGAGCCCCAGCGTCAGCAGCGTGGTGGCGATCGGCCGGCGGATGAAGACCTCGGAGAAGCTCATGCCGAGGCCTGCCGCCGCGCCCGCCAGTCGCGGAGCTGTCCGCCAAGGCGGTCGAAAGTGACGTAGATCACCGGCGTCGTGAACAGCGTGAGCAGCTGGCTGACCAGCAGGCCGCCGACGATGGCGATACCGAGCGGATGGCGCAGCTCGGACCCCGTGCCAGAGCCCAGCATCAGCGGCAGCGCGCCGAACAGCGCTGCCAGCGTGGTCATCAGGATCGGACGGAAGCGCAACAGCGCCGCCTGGTGGATCGCCTCGCGCGGGCTCTTGCCTTCCTTGCGCTCCGCCTCCAGCGCGAAGTCGATCATCATGATCGCATTCTTCTTCACGATGCCGATCAAAAGGATGATGCCGATGATCGAGATCACGCCGAGGTCGTTGCCCGTGATCATCAGCGCGAGCAGCGCGCCGACGCCGGCCGACGGCAGGGTCGAGAGGATCGTCACCGGATGGATGAAGCTCTCATAGAGTACGCCGAGGACGATGTAGACCGTGACGATGGCCGCGAGGATCAGCAGCAGCTCGTTCGACAGCGCCGACTGGAAGGCGAGCGCTGAGCCCTGGAATTCGGTCGAGATCGAGGCCGGCAATCCCGCATCCACCTCGGCCGCCTTGACCGCGTCCACCGCGGCGCCGAGCGAGTAGCCGGGCGCGACGTCGAAGGAGATCATCGCCGCCGGGAACTGGCCGAGATGATCGATCTCCAGCGGCACCGGCTTCGGCTCGACCCGCGCGAAGGCGGCAAGCGGCGTCTGCCCGCCGCCGGACGACGGCATGCGGATATCGCCCAGCGCGCCGAGATTATCCTGCACGCCCGGATCGGCCTCCAGGATCACGCGGCGCTGGTTCGATTGCGTGAAGATCGTCGAGACGATGCGCTGGCCGAAGGCGTCGTAGAGCGCGTTGTCGATCGTCGCCGCGGTGATGCCGAAGCGCGCCGCAGTATCGCGGTCCACGACGACCGTCGCCGAGAGACCGTGATCGAGGAAGCTGGTCGAGACGTTGCGCAATTCGGGACGCGCGGCCAGCTTCTCCAGCAGCTTGGGCACCCATTGGCGCAGCGTCGCGGCGCTCGCATCCTCCAGCGCGAACTGGTACTGCGCCCGCGCCACGGTGGAATCGATCGTCAGGTCCTGCACCGGTTGCAGATAAAGCGAGATCCCCGGCACGCCATGCGCGCGGTCGAGGATGCCGCCGATGACGTCTTCCACCCCGTCGCTGCGCTCGTCCTTCGGCTTCAGGTTGATCAGGAAGCGCCCGGCATTGAGCGTGTTGTTGGTGCCGTCGACGCCGATGAAGGACGACAGGCTCGCGACGTTCGGATCATCGAGGATCGCAGCCGCCAGCGCCTTCTGCCGCCGCGCCATCTCGCCGAAGGAGACCGTCGGCCCCGCCTCGGTGATGCCCTGCACCAGGCTGGTATCCTGGGTCGGGAAGAAGCCCTTCGGGATCACGATATAAAGCAGGACCGTCAGCCCGAGCGTGGCCACGGCGATCAGCAGCGTCAACGGCTGGCGGTCGAGCACCCAGGTCAGCAGGCGGTCATACTCCGCGATGACACGGTTGAACGCATCCTCGGCCTTGCCCAGCAGCGAGCCCTGCTTCGGCTCCTTGTGGCGGCGCAGCAGCTTGGCGCAGAGCATCGGCACCAGGGTCAGCGAGACCACGGCCGAGATCAGGATCGTGATCGACAGCGTCACCGCGAATTCGCGGAACAGCCGGCCCACGACCTCCTGCATGAAGAGGAGCGGGATCAGGACCGCGATCAGCGAGACGGTCAGCGAGACGATGGTGAAGCCGATCTCGCCCGCGCCTTTCATCGCCGCCTCGAAGGGCGGCTCGCCCTCCTCGATGTAGCGGGAGATGTTCTCGATCATCACGATGGCATCGTCGACCACGAAGCCGGTGGCAATGGTCAGCGCCATCAGCGAAAGGTTGTTGAGCGAATAGCCGAGCAGGTACATCGCCGCGAAAGTGCCGACGATGGAGAGCGGCACCGACAGGCTCGGGATGAAGGTTGCCGGCACGCTGCGCAGGAAGACGTAGATCACCAGCACGACGAGCACGACCGCCAGCGCCAGCTCGAACTCGACATCGGAGACCGAGGCGCGGATCGTCTTGGTCCGGTCGGTCAGCACGGTCACGTCGATGCCGGCAGGCAGGCCGGCGAGGATCTGCGGCAGCATCTCCTGGATGCGGTCGACCACCTGGATGACGTTGGCGCCGGGCTGGCGCTGGACATTGAGCAGGATCGACTCCGTCCCGTTCATCCACGAGACCAGGTTCACGTTCTCGGCGCTCTCCGTCACCGTGGCGACGTCGGAGAGGTGCACCGGCGCGCCGTTGCGATAGGCGACGACGATGGTCTTGTAGTCGTCCGGACTCTGCAGCTGGTCGTTGGCGTCGATGGTGTAGGACTGCGCCGCGCCGTCGAAGCTGCCCTTGGGCGCGTTCGAGTTGGCGTTGGAGATCGTGGTGCGCAGGTCGTCGAGATTGAGGCCATAGGCGGCAAGCGCCTGCAGATTGGCCCGCACCCGCACCGCCGGCTTCTGCCCGCCAGCGATGGAGACGAGGCCGACGCCCGACAGTTGCGAGATCTTCTGCGCGATCCGAGTATCGGCGATCTCCTGCACCCGGGTCAGCGGCAACGTCTTGGAGGTGATCCCCAGCGTCAGGATCGGCGCGTCCGCCGGATTGACCTTGGCGTAGATCGGCGGCGCCGGCAGGCTCGACGGCAGCAGATTGCCGCCGGCATTGATCGCGGCCTGTACCTCCTGCTCGGCAATATCGAGACTGAGGCTGAGGTCGAATTGCAGCGTGATCACCGAGGACCCGGCCGAACTCACCGAGGTCATCTGCGTCAGCCCCGGCATCTGACCGAACTGCTTCTCGAGCGGCGCCGTGACGGAGGTCGTCATCACCTCGGGGCTCGCGCCCGGCAGGAAGGTCTGGACCTGGATGGTCGGGTAATCGACCTCGGGCAGCGCCGAGAGCGGCAGATAGGAATAGCCGACGATGCCGACGAGCAGGATCGCGATCATCAGGAGCGATGTCGCGACCGGGCGCGTGATGAAGGGCGCTGAGGGGTTCATCGCCCGCCTCTAAGGTCCGCCGCCTCCGCCGCCGCCAGATCCGCCGCCACCGGACGAGGAGCGCAGCTTCTTCAGGGCGTTGCGGCAGGCGTCGGAGAAGCTGTCGCGATTTTCCCGCATGCACATCCGTGCATCCTGCGTGCCCGGCTTGGCATTGGGGCAGTATTTGGCGAAATCGGCGGCGCAGTATTGCTTCAGGATCGCGGCCATCTTGGCGCGGCGCGCCGCATGCGCATCTTCGCCCCCGGCGGCACCGCCGCTCGGTGCCGCGATCGGCGTCTTCACATTCGGGATCTCGACCTTGGTGCCGTCGCGCAGGCGATCCGCGCCGTCCACCACCACCGTGTCGCCCGGCTGGAGTCCTTTGACGATGCTCACCCGCGTCGCATCGGAAGGGCCAAGCGTGACATTGCGGATCTGCGCCTCTTTCTCCGGCGTCACGACGAACACATAGGTGCCGTCGGAGCCGCGCTGCACGGCGGCGATCGGGATCAGCGTCTGGCCGTGCAACGTATCGAGCTTCAGCCGCACATTGACGAACTGGTTCGGAAACAGCTCGCCCTTCGCATTGTCGAACATCGCGCGCAGCTTCACCGTGCCGGTCGTAGTGTCGATCTGGTTGTCGACCGTCGCCAGCGTGCCGGTCGCGATCAGCTTGGTCTGTCCGCGGTCGAAGGCTTGCACCGTCAGCTTGGCGCCGGCATTCACCTTCTCGAGGATGTCGGAGACGTTGTCCTCCGGCAGGGTGAACAGGACCGAGATCGGCTCTTCCTGCGTCACCACCACGATTCCGTTGGTCTGGCCCGCGCTCACCGTGTTGCCGAGGTCGACCTGGCGCAGGCCGACGCGTCCGTCAACCGGTGATGTCACGCGCGCGAAGCCGAGATTGATCGCTGCCGCCTGCACATTTGCTTCGTCCGACTTCACGGTGCCCTGCAGCTGTCCGACCTGCGCCTGTTGCGTCGCATAGGCCTGCTGCGAGGTCGCGTTCGCCGCCATCAGCCCCTTCTGGCGTTTCAGGTCGAGGATCGCGTTGGCGAGGCTCGCCTGGTCGCGCGCGAGTTGGCCCTTGGCCTGGTCGAGCGCCGCCTGGAACGGCCGAGGATCGATCTCCACGAGCAGGGTGCCCGCTTTCACCATCTGGCCCTCGGTGAAATAGATTTTGACGATCTGCCCGCCGACCTGCGGCCGCACCGTGACCGTGGCGAGCGGCGTCACCGTGCCGAGCGCGTTGAGCGTGATGTCGAGATCGCCCTGCACCGCCCGCGCGACTGCGACCGATTGCGCGCCGCCGAGCCGTCCGCTCCGATCCGTGCTCGCATCCGGGATCGCCCGCCAGATCACCAGCGCGAGCACCACAAGGCCGCCGACGATCCAGAGCAGCGTGCGCCGCTCCGGCCAGACCAGTCTCCAGCGGCGTTCGTTCGGCGCGCCGGCCGTGGTCGCAGAAGCGGCGTCAAAGTCGCGGGGATTGCTCATCGAATTCTCACTGGCGCCGTGGTCCGGCGGGCAAACTCCCCTGCCCGGCGGGACTTAGCAAAGAGATGACGTGCAAATATGTCGGAACTGTCGCGGTGACCGTTGGACAAGACGCCCAAATGACACCATATCGGAAATGTAACACGCCTCGGCTGGGGCGGTTCCTAAAACGGATTTCATAACCATGCATGGATTCTTCGCCTGGATTGCGGAGACCGCGTCCTGGCTGCTCGATTTTGCCCGCCAGAATCCGGAATGGGCTTTCGTCATCGCGCTCGGCACGGCGTTCGGCGAGTCCTTCGTCGGCATCTCGTTTCTCGTGCCCGGCACGACGATCC
>Ga0310811_10002241_pt1 | contig 24103 bp, 19 predicted proteins | sample YCmetagenome_FD_207642 | JGI IMG/M metagenome (GOLD analysis project Ga0310811, IMG submission 207642) | Soil microbial communities from experimental microcosm in Duke University, North Carolina, United States - YC | ecosystem: Engineered > Artificial ecosystem > Soil microcosm > Unclassified ... | reverse complement strand
CCCCTGCCCCCGGTGCTGGCGCCGCATGTGCAAGTTGAGCGCCTGGCAACGGGCTACTTCTCTGCGGCTGGCGGCGCAGTTGACTCCAAAGGAACCTTCTACTTTGTCGATACACATTGGCAGCGTATTTACAAGTGGGATAAAGGGAATCGCGAAGCCGTGCTTGTCAGCAGCGACTCGCTTGAACCAGAGAACCTCGCATTCGACAAGGCAGGTAATTTGCTCGTGGTCTCCCGCAACGGCGCAGGAAAGGTGTTCACGTTACGCCCGGATGTGCCCCCCAGCAGTATCAGCTTGCTGACACCGGAAAAAGGTGCAGGTGAATATCTGCCCGACGCAGTATTTGCGATGCGCGGCTTTGCAGCCGACCGGCCGTGGCACTACGGCTCGGCAGAGAATGGCGGCGGCATTTCTGCCGGAGATACTTTTGTAAGCGGACACACCGAGTGGGGAACTAAAATGGCAGATCTGTTGCGCACTTTTGGCCTGCAGAAAGCTATTCCGGGACATCCTTTCTACGTCACGTCAGAATCTGAACAGACCACCTACAGAGGGACTGTATCGGGTTCAGGTTCACTAAGTGACATAAAGCTGTTCGCCGAAGCGGGCGGCGAGTGCGTAACGCAAGACGAAGGTGGACGGGTTTACGTAGCGGCAGGGCAAATTCTGGTTTATTCGCCTGAAGGAAAGCTGCTGGGAAAAATCGATGTTCCCGAGCGTCCCATTGACCTCGTGTTCGGTGGCGCTGACCGGCGCACCTTGTACATTTTGTCTCATCACTCGCTGTTCGCCATAAAAATGCAGGTTGCGGGTCTGTGAAAACAGGCCCGCTCCGCGGGTCCAAAATGGGTGTCTATACTACAGATGTAGCAGTATTCTCACCAAGTAAAGCTCTGACACATTCAATTGACTGTGTTTAGCATCTCAACGAAAGTTGCATTATCCCGTTGACCGCCGCAGACGGGTTCCGCTGTACAATCGCAAAAAGGCTCCGCAAAAGCAATGAAGCCGGAGTAGACGCTGTGCGTCAAATAACAAGGTGCCCCTAAATGACCCCACACAAAGAAAAAACCGAGACGCGCAAGCTTCCCATGATGCCGATACGGGACATGGTGATCTTCCCCTATATGATGACCCCGTTTGTAGTGGGCCGCGAATCGAGTGTGCGCGCGCTTGAGGAAGCGCTCAGTGCTGACCGCAAGATCTTTCTTGCCACCCAGCACGACGCGTCCATTGACGAGCCTAAGGCCAAGGACATTTACCAGGTCGGATCAATCTGCAATATTGTGCAGAGCGTCAAAATGCCTGACGGCAATATCAAAGTGCTGGTTGAGGGTGTGGAGCGGGCCAAGTCCACTGAAGTGAATGACAAAGACGGTTTCTTTGTCGCCACAGTGCGCACGGGCAAGAGCCAGTTTGAAATGACTTCGGCCACCGAGCAGCTGATGCAGCGCGTGACCGGCCTTTTCGAGCAGTACGTCAAGTTGCAACAGTCGCTTAATTACGAAACGATTATCGCCACCGTTCGAATGGATGAGCCCGCCAAGCTGAGCGATACGATCGCCGCCAACCTGCAACTGGGCATTGAAGAAAAGCAGGAACTGCTTGCCATCTTTGATCCGGCGGCACGGCTCGCACGCATTGCCGATGTGCTCGACGTAGAAATAGAGAAGCTTGACTTGGACCGCAATATTCAATCGCGCGTAAAGCGTCAGATGGAGCGGGCGCAGAAAGAGTACTACCTCAACGAAAAAATCAAGGCGATTCAGAAGGAACTCGGCCGCGGCGAAAAAGGCGAGTTCGACGAGCTGCGCAAAAAGATTGAAGCCGCGGGAATGCCCAAGGAAGTGCTCGAGAAGGCTGTTCAAGAGCTCAAGAAGCTTGAGGCTATGCCGCCCATGTCGGCCGAGTCCACTGTGAGCCGCAACTATATCGACTGGTTGCTTGCGGTCCCGTGGAAGAAGAAATCAAAAGAAACACGGTCCATTGATTACGCCGAGAAGGTTCTGAACGCCGATCACTACGGTCTGGAGAAGATCAAGGAGCGCATCCTTGAGTTTCTTGCAGTGCGTCAACTGGTCAAGAATCCGAAGGGTTCGATTCTGTGCTTTGTTGGACCTCCGGGCGTGGGCAAGACCTCGCTGGGCATGTCGATCGCCAAGGCCACAGGCCGCAAATTTGTGCGTCTTTCGCTGGGTGGTGTGCGGGACGAAGCGGAAATTCGCGGTCACCGGCGCACATACATTGGAGCGCTGCCTGGCCAGATCATTCAGCACATGAAGCGTGCAGGCACCAAGAATCCTGTCTTCCTGCTGGACGAAGTGGACAAGATTTCGTCCGACTTCCGCGGCGACCCGGCATCGGCTCTGCTTGAAGTTCTTGATCCGGAGCAGAACACGACATTCCAAGATCACTACCTGGATGTGGATTACGATTTGTCACAGGTGCTGTTTGTGGCCACTGCAAACGTGATGCATACCATTCCCGCGGCGCTGCAGGACCGCATGGAAGTGCTGCGCCTACAGGGATACACCGAGCAGGAAAAACTCGAAATCGCACGGCAGTACCTGGTCAAGAAGCAGCGCGAGCAGACCGGCCTGAGCGAAAAGAACATTGTCTTCAAAGATGACGCGATCCGCGAAATCATCCGCTCATATACGCGCGAAGCAGGTGTGCGGAACCTCGAGAGAGAAATAGGAAATGTGTGCCGTAAGGTGGCTCGCAAGGTCGTTAAGGCGGGCGCCAAACACGGCGAGGAAATTACCGGGCCGAACGTTCACGAGTATCTCGGTGTTGTCAGATTCCGCGATTCTGAAGTGCACGAGAAGAGCGAAGTCGGCTTGGTGACGGGTTTGGCATGGACAGAGGTTGGCGGCAGCATCATGACAACCGAAGTGCAGGTGCTCGACGGTAAGGGCAAGCTCACCATAACGGGCCAACTCGGCGATGTGATGCAGGAGTCGGCGCAGGCGGCTTTGAGCTATATCCGCGGTCGTGCTCAGGCGCTCGGGCTGACGCGCGAGTTCTATCGAAATATTGACCTGCACCTGCACGTGCCCGAAGGCGCAATCCCGAAGGACGGGCCCTCCGCGGGCATCACTATGGCGACGGCGCTCGCAAGTGCGTTGGCGAAAATACCAGTGCGTCGCGATGTGGCAATGACTGGCGAGATTACGTTGCGAGGCAAGGTGCTGGCCATTGGCGGCCTGAAGGAGAAGTTGCTGGCGGCGTTGCGCGCAGGCATCTTTGAGGCAATTCTTCCGCGCGCCAATGAGAAGGACGTAGCCGAACTGCCGGACAACATCAAGAACTCGATGAAGCTGCATTTTGTGGATTCGATGGACGAGGTGTTGGCGCTGGGGCTGGAAGCTCCGTTGCCCGGCACGATTCCGACAGAGGCCGAAGGTTTAGCCCCCACAGTATCGAAGACTGAGGTGGCCAGCAACGCTCCCGCGCCACAATAAAACAAAAGCATCAAAGCCGTTACGAAATGCAAATTGCCGCGCTCTGGACACTGAAATATCCAATAAGCGCGGCAATTTAATTTGTTTCTATCTTGTGACAAACCCTGAAAAGCTCGGGCAGCATCTTCCACAATTCGTGCAGAGCTAGTTTAAAACTAAGCCGGTATCCCAACCAATTTGACCAAAACTGGCAAGGAAGAACCACCTGCGTAGTTCTTCCTTGCGTACAGTTTTTCCGATATGAGACCTCAAGCGGGAATCTTCAATTGCTGTCCCTCACGAATTAGATCGGGATTTGAAATACCGTTTGCTTGGGCGATCTTGCTGACGTCGTGCGCATCCCCGTAGAACCGTTTGCTGATCTTCGTCAGGTTGTCACCCGATTTCACGACGTATGAAGCTCCAGAACCCACAGTGATGTTGTGCTGGAGATCCGAATAAGAAGGATCGATCTTCTTGATCTCATCCCATGCAGCATTCTTCAGGTGTTCTGTTGGCGCGGTGGCCGTTAGAACCACTTTTCCGTTTTCGACGTGAAAATGCGCAATTTGAAAAGCGTTTGCCGACATGAAATCGGCGACGGGCTGATACTTGTTCTTCAATTCCTGGTCGGTCACAGTAGTCCACCTTTCCTTGAAATGGGAGATGATTCAGCGACAAGCTTCTGCCGCCGCCCCGCGCATTACTGGAGGGCAACCGAATTGGATGCGGCAGTGCGCACAAGCGGCGTCGCGAGTTGGGAAAATGCTTTAGCTGGCCACAGCGAGTCGGCGCGCGACGCGCGAGCGGTAGACGCGATATCCGTGCCCAGTTGCCTCAAGCGATAGAAATGGCAGCGTGTCAGCCAACTGCATGAAATCCGGCACGTACATGGCAAAGACTACGATGACATCGCGAGGATCTGCTGCAAGCGAACGGCCTAGATTGTTGAGGACGGAGCGAAGCACGTCTTCACCGAACGGATTGGAGAAGTATAGAACCAGGTTGCCGCTCGGATATTGGTAATCGAGCGCATTCATATTGATGCTTTCGATATGGCTTGAGCGGGCCTTCCGGCGATTCTTGAGATTTTCCACGGCTTTGTCGTGTAGCTCTTTCCTCAATTCAATGCCTACCAGTTTTTTGAATTGAAGATCCGCAGCCATCAGGAGTGCTCTCCCTTTACCGGATCCGAAATCGATAAACGTGTAGTCACGCAAGTCTTTCTCCGGCAACGCACTGAACGCTCGCCGCACACACTTGGGCCGTGTGGCGAGATAGGTGTGGTTGTCTGGATCGGTTTCCCAGCCCTTGCGTGTCTGATCGACACGGTCGGCCGTGGTCTCAGTGCCGTACCGAAGATCAAACCACCAGTCTTCGATGTCTGTATTCAGTTTGATCAGGAGCGGCACGCCGGGGAACTTGCGAATCGCTTCACGCAACATAGTGATATAGATGCTAACCGGAGTAAGTTGGACAGAGCCATGGCAAGGATATGCCATACGCGCGGCCGGGTGAGATTTTGCCTCGGCTAACTCGGGGCTATTTCAGCGTGCGCTTCAGCCAATCAGCGAACTGGTTCAGTGCCTCGATGGACTGCGGGAACCGCGCCACCGTGCCCGGGTGAACCGGAAAATTGTGGTGCATGTCCGGATAGTGGAGGTGCGTTACTTGCACTCCGGCAGTATGCAGCTTTTCAGCATACGCAATGCCTTCATCGCGCAGCGGATCGTGTTCCGCCGTGGCAATGAGCGTGGGCGGCAGTGCAGGTACCTTTTCCAGTCGCAGAGGAGACACGTTAGGGTCAGCCGGCGAAACTCCTGGGATGTACTGGTCCCAGAACCACCGCATCACACAGGCATCGAGTCCACATCCCGTACTGCATTCCTTGTAAGAGGGGTGACCCGCGCTGGGGTGATCGGTAACAGGGAAGAGCAGCAACTGGGCTGCGGGCTGCACGGCTTCCGTTGCGGCGGAGAGTCGGTTCGCGGATACAGCGGCCAGGTTTGCACCGGCGCTGTCTCCTCCCAGCGCAAGGCGCTGCGGATCGCCCCCTATTTCATTGGCGTTCTCGACGAGCCAACGCCATGCGGTCAGAGTGTCATTCAGGCTGGCCGGAAATGGATATTCCGGTGCGAGGCGAAAGTCCACGGCCAAAATCTGGATTCCGGCAGCTTCGCAGAGAAGACGGCAGAAGGGATCGTGCGTCTCGATCGATCCAACGACCCAGCCGCCACCGTGCATATAGAGAAGTACGGGCAGAGGGAGAGCGGCATCGGGAGGCGTGTAAAGCCGCACCGTACGCCGGCCTGAGATTGTCAGGTCACGCGCTCCAACACGGTTGGGCAAACCGGGAATTGTGGTGCGGCTCTCGAGCGCACGGGTCATAATGGCGCGTCTGCTTGCCGCAGTTTCGGGTGCAGCGTCGCCGGCAGAAGTGGGCGCCGCAATTTCTTCCAGATAATTTTTGAGAGTGGGATCAAGGGGCATGCTTTCGCGTGGGACGTGCGGGTTCATCGTGACCTCTGAGGTGGTGTAGCAGGGACAGCGCGGAGATAAGATCGCGCTAGCCTCCAAATACAATCCTACGACTTCCGGGAGCTACTTGAACCAGGAACAAGCGATGCGCCGCTCGCGTTGTGATTCTCGAGTGCATTTGCTTCTCGATCATGCAGTGTGCGGGCGGTTATGCTTGAGACGCATGCGCTATACGACACAGTTCTTGCTTTCGGCCATGGCGGAAGGCCAGTTTCCCGCTCCAACCGTGCCGGAAATTGCTTTCCTTGGGCGCTCAAACGTTGGGAAGTCGAGTCTGCTGAATGCGCTCGTAGGTGAGAAGGCGGCCAAAGTATCGTCGACACCCGGGCGGACGCGGGCCATCAACTTTTTCCAGATTCTTGACGAACGACAGCGGCCGAGAATGAATTTTGCCGATCTGCCGGGATATGGCTACGCCAAGATCTCAAAGTCAATTTCTGCAGGCTGGGGAGAGTTCATCGATCCTTATCTGGCCAATCGAGCCACACTCGAACTCTGCGTGTGCCTGATCGATTCAAATGTGCCGCCGCAGAAAAGCGATGCTCATCTACTGGACTGGCTTCGCGGAGCTGATCGCGACTTTGTGGTAGTTGCCACAAAAATTGACCGGCTGAGCGGAAACGAGCGCACCCGCAATCTTCTGGCGCTGAGACGAGAACTCAGCGTGGAAAAGATTTTGTCAGTTTCAGCCAAGACTGGCCTCGGCGTAAACGAGCTTTGGGCGCGAATTGAGGAAGCGGGCAAGGGCGAATAGGAGCAACGCTTTTATCCGTTGAGTGGCGGCCCCAGCAATTTAACTAGTTGTCCTGCAGTCTGGCTTTCGCACGCAATAGAGCGGAGTTGCCGAGTGGCGGGTCCGAGATAACGCGGCGAGAGGCGCAGCCAGCGGCGATTCAGGTGGTCGGCCGCCGCTAAGTGCTCCGCGATCATAGATTCGAAGCCGGCCAGGTTCTTGGCGTAGGCGGCAGGCGCAGGCCAGATGAGTAATCGCTGGGCAGCCTTGCTTGGCGATTCAGAAATCTGACGTGCTCCCTGCGTTGAAAATGCGGCAAGAGCGGGCGACTGCGTCGCTCTGCCTGCGGCTGGCAGCAACAGATTCGGGAGAACTCCGCGGTCCATCATTTCACCTTCAATTGCCGCAGGTGACAGCGAAACAGCTACGGCAACCGGCTCGCGCTTGCGGATTTCATTCTTCAGAATGCGCAATGCTTCGTCCAATGAATTTACGACGAAGTCGATCGCACCTTCGCGCTGTGCCTGCCTGAGCGCGGTTGGTTGTGCTGAAGCCGCCAGAGTCGCAGCGCCAGCAATATTACCAGCGATGGCGAAGGTACGGCCTGGGCGATCAAGTTCACATACGTACAGAAGCTGGCCGCCCAGGTTCGGATCGTCAGAGGATGATGCGCATTGCATGAGACTGGCGTAGGCCTCGTGAACCTGCGCGATCAGGCTGAGAGTCGAACTGGATGGCATCTCAATGGGCACGTATCTAATCCCAAAGATCGTCGTGCCAGCCGATCTCGCGCACATAAAAGATCAGCTCACCGCGAACGGGGGGAATAGCTGCATTTTTTGCGTACTTGCCCTTGTAACACTCGTTGGGGGTAGCGATGCCGGTGCTCAAAATATCTGCGATCGAGTACCAGTGAAGCGTCGAGGTATCCTTCTCCATAGCCGCGTCACAGTTGATGTAGAGATCGATAGAGTTGTGATAAGTGCCCTGCACGGAAATGTAAGTCGCGTTGGCTGGGACCTTGATTTTGCCGGATCCGTCATCGTTAAGCAACAACGAGTCGTTGCGAATGGCATTGAGATGGTTGAAACGGATGACGAAATTATCCGGCGTTAAGGTCCTGCCGGTTTTGCCATCGGCCATGACGATGGTGATGACCCGCTGCGCTTCCGCCTGCTGCGCATGCACGTGAATAGAAAGTGCAGACAATGCGACGAGTGCCGCAACTGAATGGCGAAATCTAAAATTGCGGAAACGACGAGCCGCATCTTTCAATCGGACCATAATCTTACTTTGCCACGAATGGCTGGCTGCGCGCTCGGAAATTTAATTCAGCTAGCCGGTACCTTTACCAGGAAGAGTACGGCTGGCCATTTGAGCCTGTATCCTGCGAGCCCGAGTGAACGTTGTCGACACCTGGCTCCGTCTGGTCAAGCGAGTACATCGCGTCGCTCGTGTCCGTGGTCCAGGTATCTTTGCTGTGCGTCATCGGATCTTCTGGAATGACTTTGAGATAGCCATCCTGAACCAGGTCGTCAAGCGATTGCGGGGCCTTCTGCTTGTCCATGGTATAGGAGTCGATGGCCGCCCGCATCACCTGCAGGTCTTCCCTCAGTACAGCTTCGCGCGTGTTCTTGATTGAAGTGGCATAGCGCGGAACGGCAAGCATCAGAAGGATCCCGATGATCGAGAGCACAACCACCAACTCGACGAGCGTAAAGCCGGATTCGAATTTGAGATTTTTACGCAATCTCGGTTTTCCTATCTCTGGTTTTGCTATTACCACTTTGAGTATTTAGTCCCATCCAACGCTGTGCCCTGCGATTTCGAATAGACGTCAAACACACTGTCTCCGCTGAATGAGTCCGAGTCGGGATCATCCTTCATGGAGCGCATGCCCCACTCGGCCTTGCCCGTCATTGGATCGACAGGGATGCGGCGAAGAAACTTAAGCTTTTTCCCCTGGACCTCCACACCGGTTACGAGAGTTTGTAAATCGGGGGGATAACCCTGACTTTCCAGTTTTGTTTGAAAAGCTCCGCGATCGGCTGCGTCCTTGTACTTGTCAATCGCATCGCGCATCATCCACAGGTCGCGCTTCAGCTCCCGCTCGTTCTGGCGCTTCACCTGAAAGCGAGCAACAGGCAGAGCGGCCATCGCAAGTATGCTGAGAATGGCTACAGTGACAATCAACTCGACAAAGGTAAGCCCGTTTTCGCGCTTGCGAGCGCTGGTGACGGACTCGCCCGAATTGATCCAATTCAACTGCATGAGAAAAACTGCTCCTACTGAATAACGATATTTGCTTGCGCTGGCTGCGCCGTGAGCGGCTGCTGCTTGCTGTCTACCGCACCCGCGCGGGTCATCGTGAGCGAAGTTGGGCCTGGGGCCTTCGCCTGGAACGTAAGCACGCAGACTGAGCCGCTACCACTGACCCCAGGTGCACCCGGCGGACGTGAAGCTACTACGGTCACGTTGCCCGGGCCATCATCGCGATGAATGAGTGCAACCGCTTGCCCATCGCGTTTGAGCAGGTCGCCCGCAGCCACGTTAACAAGCGCGAGCTTTGCCGGATCGTAATGGATCTGTACCGGCACTGATGACACGTCGTTGGCCGAATTGAGCACCACTGGAACCTGAAAACTACTGCCGTTTGCGAGCGGCCCGGGCGGTGTGGTGAGCGTAAACGAAGCTCCACCAGGAGCAGCCTGAGCGGCCCCCATTACGTTCGCGGCCGGAGGTGGGGCTGCCTGGGCCGGAGCCGGTGGCCGCGGAGTGCTTGCATTTTGTGCAGCCGCGTTCATCTGGGCCATCAGCATGGGGGAAGCACCTTCCGCCGTTGCACCGGGAACCGAAGCGACCGCGGTGTTTTGAAATGAAGCTGGACGAACCGCTGCCGGAGCATTTGATCCGATATTGCCGTTAGCATTCTCGGGCAGCCGCAGGTCAATGGATTGGCCGGAACCGGTGTCGACCGGCCGGAGATTGGCCTGGTTCAGATCCTGTGAGCGAACAATGTGAGGCACAATGGCGAAGACGATGTCGTCGTCGGCCGTCGTGTGGTCTTTCGATCCGAAGATGTACTTGAGAATTGGAATCGCACCAAGCCCCGGGATCCCGGTCGAATTCTGAGAATCCTGATTCGACTGAATGCCGCCAAGGAGACTGGCTTCTCCCTCACGCAAACGAATCACCTGGTCGATAACCCGTTGGCTCAAGATGGGCTCGGTAACTCCGCTAATGGTCACATCGCCGCTATGGGATGTGACTTCGATCTTGATCTTGAGCGTGACATCGTGATCGTAATGGACGGTGGGCGTCATCTCGATCTGGACACCGACGTCTTGATATTGGAACTGTGTGTTGACGAGCGAACTGACCACTGCTGTTGCTGCGCCGGTTTGGTAAGAACCGGTTGCGATCGGAATTCGCGAGCCGATCTTCATGCTGGCCTTCTGATCGTCGGTTGCGCGAATGCGCGGACTCTGCAGCACCTTTGTATTGGAATTTGAAAGCAACAGGTTCAAAGTCGCCGAACCCACATTGACAGCGAAGTTGCTGGCCTTGAGATGTGCCAGATCGTAAAGCGTGGGTGAAACGGTACTGGAGCCGCTTCCGTTTCCGCTTGTTCCGGAACTGCAGTTGGAACTACCGGAAGTACTGCTGCAGGGCGGCAGCAGGGCCACGCCAACGCTGGCAGGCCATGCTATACCGAGATTCCGCTCCCAGTTCTTGCTTACTTCCATCACTGCAATGTCGACGACAACTTCCGCGCGCGCTTTGTCGAGATCGTTGATGATTTTTTGCGCCAGCAGGATTTCGTCTGGTGTACCGCGCATCACGATCGCGTTCTGGCTGGCCACGCCGAAGAACTTGCCGTTTGTAATTACGTTGCGCAATGCGGTTTGAACATCATTCAAGTCATTCTGCTGCCATGCATTGCTCAGGTAGAACGTTTGCACGGCCTGCGAATCGAGCTCGGTGCGCTTGATGCGCGTGTTCTGCGCAACAAAAATGGTGTTGGATGTAATGGGGCGCCAGAACGTGCCCGACATTGTGCCGATGATGCGTAAGGCATCCATCAGCGAAACACTGTTTAGATCAACCTGGATGCGCTTCGAATTGTAATCAGGATCGAACAGGACATTAATGCCTGCAGCTTTGCCCACCGCTCCGTAAACCACTTTTGCATCTTCTGTCATGTGCAACGTGAGAGGCTCATTTGACACCGGCTTGAGCACAATGGGCGCGCCCATGTTTTCAACATCCTGCTGCTCGGCCTGATCTCGCGGTACGGCGGACTCCGGAGGTATCGCGGACGGATTAGTTCTCGCCTGCAGCTTGGTGATTTCCTGCGTGGCCGCTTCGTCGCTGGGATCAATCGCGGCGGCATGGAGGAACTCAGTCAGCGCACCAGGTTCGTTGCCTTCCATAAGCAGCTTGCGCCCATTTGTAACGTGTTCACCGGCTGCGGAAGCGCGGACCCGGAAGAGCGCAACACGATACGTGATGTCCCGCGGGTTTTTCGCGTTCGCCTTCTGGTAAAAATCGTAGGCTGCATCGTAGTTCTTTCGCAGTTCCGCCGCCTGCCCGCTCTTGTACAACGACTGGGCCGATTGAGCGTGAAGTTGTGCGCTGCCCAAGAACGAGAATGCGAGCACCGCCACGAGCGCGACTGCGCAGAAATGCGCGGTGTTGAAGATGATTCTGGAAAGAGTAGATCCGGATAGAACCGGAGCGTGAGCGCGGCTGTTCATCAGACTCCCGGGCGTCTTGACCGGCAGAAATTGTCCGATAGGCCCTCGCGGGCCGCCCTGGCTGCCCTGGACGCGGATTTTCACATTATTGCCAACAAAGATTTTCTTCAACCGACAACGCCTCATTTTAGCAGGGACTCAGAATGGTGCGACTAACAGTAAATGCGATACTAGGAGCAGGATCTGAGGGAATTTCCCCATGGCGCGCCAAACCAGCCACACCATCGTACCCAAGGACACGGCAAGCCCGAAAAAGCCGGCGCGGCCCCGTGATCCAGTGGCCGCCGGAGAGCGGGATGCGGCTCAAAATCGCGTCGCCGGTCATAATTACTTTCTCCTGGAGAAATTTGAGGCCGGAATTGCCCTTCGCGGCACTGAAGTCAAGTCGATCCGCCAGGGGCAAGCCAATCTGCGGGATGCTTACGGCCTCGTCAAAGACGGCGAGGCTTTTTTGCTCAATATGCATATAGGCCCTTACTCTCACGGGAATATTGCCAACCATGACGAAACACGGACCCGCAAACTACTACTGCACCGAGAAGAGGTTCGCAAGCTACTCTCCAAGACGCAGATCAAGGGTCACACGCTCATCCCCACCCGGCTTTATTTCCGGAATGGGCGGGTGAAATGCGAGCTGGCGGTGGCCAAAGGCAAGCAGGACTGGGATAAACGCGAAACCGAGCGCCGCCGCGAAGCGGACCGCGAGGCCCGCACAGCCATCAATGCCAACAAACATCGAATGGGGCGGTGATACAGCTTTCATCCCTCAGCTGTAGCTGTCAGCCAGTCATGCGGGTTGGAGAATTATTGCTATCGCATGCCTGGAGTCAGGACTCTCCTGCCCCGTGTTTGCCCGATTGCCCGGTCGCAGTGAAAGAATAGACAAATGCGGACTGAACTCATTGTTGCCAACCTCGCTGAAATCAAGACTGAACTGCTGGCTGTTTTGGCCGCCGATGCCCAGACAGGAAAAGGACCTGAAGCCAAGCCTCAGCCCGTGCTGCTGACCTCAGACCCGGCCATCAAGGCCGCGGCGGAGGCAGTGCTCACAAGCGGGGAGTACAAGGGCGGAGCCAATGAAACCCTGTTGCTGCACGCTCCGGCAGGTTTGGCAGCCAAACGGCTACTTCTGGTCGGGATGGGCAAATTGGAAAAGGCTTCCGTCCACAGTGTGCGCAACGCCGCCGGAACTGCGGTCCGTTTCGCCAAACCGCGCGGAATCCGGGAAATGGCCTTTGCGCTGCCGGAGACGCAAAAGCTGGGTCCAGCCGAATGCTCACGGGCGACTGCTGAAGGCGCTTTTGTGGGCGATTTCGACCCCGACACCTACAAGAGCGACCGCAAAGACCAAAGCGTGCAGAGTTTTACTGTGGCGGTGCTTCCCGGAGCAGACCAACAGGCGCTACAAGCTGCATTTGCGGAGGGCATCATTATCGGCGAAAGCCAAACCCTCACGCGTTCGCTGGTAAACGAGCCCGGTAATAAGTTGACGCCGACAGTTCTGGGCCAGCGCGCCGCGGCCATGGCAAAGGAAGTTGGAATCGCGTGCCAGGTCTACTCGACCGACAAGTTGCACGAGCTAAAAATGGGTGCGTTCTGGAGCGTCTCCCAAGGTTCGGCAGAGCCTCCGGCCTTAATCGTGATGCGCTATGAACCGGAAGGCGTGAAAGACGGGCCAGTGCTCGGCCTGGTGGGCAAGGGAATTACCTTCGACACCGGCGGCATCTCCATCAAGCCATCGGACAATATGGAGAAGATGAAGTATGACATGGCGGGTGGCGCAGCCATGATCGGCGCCATGCGCGCCATTGCTCTGCTCAAGCCAAGGGTGCGCGTTATCGGAATCGTGTGCGCGGCTGAGAACATGCCCGACGGAAAAGCACAGAAGCCCGGGGATGTGCAGACCGCAATGTCAGGTAAGACCATCGAGATCATTAACACCGATGCCGAGGGCAGGCTTGTTTTGGCCGATGGCTTGGCTTATGCAAAGCAGTTGGGCGCTACGCACCTGATTGACGCGGCTACTTTGACTGGCGCGTGCGTAGTGGCACTGGGTATGGTGAATGCCGGCGTGTTTTCAAACGACGACGAAACCTACGGAAAGTTCGCCGCGGCACTTGAAAGGTCCGGTGAAAAGTTCTGGCGTTTGCCGCTTGGGGACGAATACGTGGAAATGATCCGAAGCGAGATCGGCGATATCAAAAACACAGGTGGACGCTGGGGCGGCGCAATTACGGCGGCGGAATTCCTGCACACCTTTGCTGAAGATACGCCGTGGATCCATCTGGACATCGCGGGGGTGGCCTGGGCTGAAGAAACTAAGTCCTACATGGCCAAAGGGCCCAGCGGCATCGCCGTGCGCTCGATTGTGGAGTGGGTCCGGAGCTACAGCTCTTAGTGCAATTGCTCGATTTGGAAACTAAGCAGCTTCACATCCGGCAGAGATGAATTAGAAAATCTTAACCACACGCATGGCCCAGGTCCGGGTTCCTCACTGACAGCTCTTCGTGAGTTGGGTTGAAATTTCGCTCCTGAGATCTGGGCCCCCGAGTCTCTCGCCGCATTTCAGATCATCATTGAGCACTTCCTTCATCGCGGTATGCGCAATCAAGTCGCGAGGCGTTATGCCGATGAATTACCTGTGAGGGTGTGCATGGCAGATCGCATAGAGCTGCTTGAATCGGCGCTGGACAGCATGCAAGAGGGGATCGCCTTGTTCGCCATGGGAGGGGAAGTTGCCTTCTGGAATCAGGCCGCAGAGGCATCCACTGGTTACGCATCTGTTGAAGTAATGGGCCGTACACTTCCCGATGGCTTGGAGCCACTGGCGCCTGAGTGTGCGCTGCAGAACACGCAGATGGAGCCACGATGCGGCATCCTCGTCATGGCTAGACACAAGCTTGGCCACGAAATGCAAATGATTGCGCGAGTTTTGCTACTGCGCGATGAGCTTGGCGAGCGGATTGGAATGGCAGTGACATTTCATCCCGCCGAGAGGCTCGACGCGCTTCCGCATGGTGCGCGAGGAGAAAGCACCGCAGTGTCGGCGAGCCAGACGGAGTTCGAAGAGCATCTGCGCGGTGAATTCGAGGATTGGGCCGACGGGGGAGTTCCGTTTGGCGTGCTGTGGATCAAGGTGGACCAGGCTGAAGGCCTGCAAAAAACTCATGGCAATGGTGCATGCCAGTCAATGCTCGAAAAATTGGAGCATGCGCTTGCTAGTGGATTGAGGACGGCCGAACTCCTGTGTCGCTGGGGCGACGATGAGTTTCTAGTCATTTCTCATGAGCGCACACCGGAGATGCTGGCCGCACACGCTCGCGCGTTCACGGGGCTGGCTAGAACAACAGATTTCAAGTGGTGGGGCGACCGCGTTTCACTCAGCGTGAGCATTGGCGCGGCGCAGGCGCAACATGCGAGCGATGAATCGTTGGCGCAGCTGCTGGAGCGCGCGCAGCGAGCCATGGAGACAAGCTTGCGTGCGGGCGGAAATTGCGCCACTCCTGCGCAGGGGGTTCAGGAATGTTTGCGATCGTAGGTATAGTGCTTGTGTTTTGCGCAGTTGTCGGCGGCTTTCTCATGGAGAAGGGGCACCTGGCGGTTCTGGTGCAACCGGCGGAGTTGCTGATCATTGCGGGTGCGTCAGCCGGAACGCTGCTGGTAGCGAATCCGATGCACATTCTGAAGGGAATTGCCGCAGGGCTGATCGGCATCATGAAAGGATCACGTTTCGACAAGCAGCGCTACCTGAACACGCTCAAGATGATGTACCAGTTCCTGAACAAAGTGCGAAAAGAAGGGCTGCTTGCGGTTGAGATGGATGTAGAGAAGCCGGCTGAGAGCGCAATCTTCAAGAACTTCCCAGATTTCGTGGCCGACCAGGATTCGGTGAATTTCCTCTGCGATACATTGCGCACGGCGATTACCGGCGGCGTAGAACCTTTTGATATGGACCAGATGATGGAGTTGGACATGGAGGTTCATCACCATGCGGCTCTACAGCCCATCGACGCATTGTCCACCGTGGCAGATGCGCTGCCGGGGCTGGGTATTGTTGCCGCGGTATTGGGGGTGGTGATTACGATGGGTGCGCTCGGTGGCCCACCGGAAGAGATCGGTGAAAAAGTGGCTGCGGCGTTGGTGGGCACGTTTCTCGGCATACTGTTGTGCTACGGCGTGGTGGGCCCACTGAGCGCAAATATGCGCAAAACGGCCGACGACCAGAACGAATACCTGCATGTGCTGCGCGTTCTGCTGCTGTCGTTTCTCAAGGGTTCAGCGCCGATGATTGCCATCGAGATGGGGCGTCGTGCAATACCTGCGCACGTGCGTCCAAGCTTCGATGAGATGGAAAAGAGCTGCAAGAACAAGGTTGAGACGGCGCAGGCCGCGGCCTAGCCAGAGCCCCGGAAACAGAGCGCGATCTCTATGAAAAACCAGCCGATCATTGTCATCAAAAAGAAGAGCGCCCATGGCGGACATTACGGGGGCGCGTGGAAGGTTGCGTATGCCGATTTTGTAACTGCGATGATGTCGTTGTTCATTGTCTTATGGCTGATGAATCAGAGCGAACAGGTAAAAAAAGCAGTCGCCGGCTATTTCAATGATCCCAAAGGAACGGCAAGCCTGATGGGAACAACCATGTCGGGCAAGGGCATAACGGTGACCGAGAACCAGAACGATCTCGAAAAGCTTAAAGACAAGCTCGAACAGGAGATCAAGGCCAAGAAAGAACTCGAAAAGCTCGCAAAGCAAATCGAGATCACCATTACGCCTGAGGGGCTGCGGATCGAACTGCTCGAAGATAAAAATGGAACGTTTTATAAAACCGGCAGCGCCCAACTGAGCAGCAGCGGACAGGAACTCCTTTCGTTACTCGCAGGCGAACTGAAGACGCTGCCGAACGCGCTGCTGATTGAAGGGCACACCGACGCCACGGCATACTCGGAAGACAACACTTATAGCAATTGGGAATTGTCAGCTGATCGTGCGAACTCGGCAAGGCGCCTGCTGCAACAAGATGGTGTGCGGAGTGACCAGGTAACGCAGGTGAGGGGCTATGCCGACCAGTTCTTGCGCGTCAAGAACAATCCATACGATCCATCGAATCGGCGAATTTCGATCTTGGTAAAGAACGCAGGAGCCGAAGCAATTCCGGCTATTCGCGGCGCTAAAGAGGTCGACGGCCCGACAACTGCCTCACCTGCAAGAAGCGCCACGGCCGATCGCGCTGCCAAGGCATTCACATCGAAGGGGGAAGAGATGCTGCCCGGGAAAATGTGATAGAGAGGTACGCTAAATTGCATTGTGCGATTCGTACCTGAGCGCAAGTGTTCAATGCCCATGCAGACGCGGCGGGCGATGGTGTAGTCTGTTTGTCGAATCCTGAAAGCGTTTACCGGAGGGTTTCATCCCAATGACAGTCGTTGCCGGCGTAGATTTTGGCACTCTAAGTGTTCGCGTAACTCTCGTTGACAGTAAAAAAGGCCCCATCGGCACCGCGTCAGCCAATTATCCGCTGCATCGCCAGCGCGAAGATCCTGACTATGCTACCCAGTCCCACGCCGATCACATGTCGGCGATGGCGCAGGCCACGCAAGATGTCTTGAAGGCAACCGGGATCAACGGCAAAGATGTTGCCGCAATCGCCATCGACACCACAGGCTCAACCGTATTGCCGCTGGGCGAGGGAATGGTGCCGTTGGATGAGTATTACCTCTGGTGCGATCACCGCGCCCACGCTGAAGCGCAGGAGATTACAGAGAAGGCGCACCAACTCGGCTTCGAAGGCATTGAGTGGTGCGGTGGCGTGTACTCGCATGAGTGGGGATTTTCGAAACTTCTGCACTGGCTCCGCAACAATCCCGACAAGCGCGACAAGATGGTAACGGTGGTGGAGCATTGCGACATGGTCGCGGCCACGCTGAGCGGAATCACCGACCCCAGCAAGCTGAAACGCAGCGTTTGCGCCATGGGACACAAATGGATGTGGAATCCCAAGTGGAACGGATTGCCACCGGAAAGTTTTCTGGTTGCGGTTGATCCGCTGCTGAAGGGTGTGCGCGAGAAGATTGGCGGCGAGTTCCTCACCAGCGATCATATCGCCGGTCATTTGAATGCGGAGTGGGCCGAAAAGCTGGGACTGAAGTCCGGGATCCCGATTCCGGTCGGCGCATTTGACGCACACTGGGATGCGATTGGTTCCAACTGCAGGGAAGGCGATGTGGTCAATGTCGTCGGCACCTCCACCTGCGTCATTGCGATGGCGCACAAAGCCGAACTCGTTCCGGGCGTGTGCGGCGTAGTTCCGGGCAGCGTCCATCCACAGTACTCCGGCATTGAGGCGGGTCTCTCAGCCGTCGGCGATATTTTCGAAGGCATTGCCCGCCGGGCAGGAACGACGGTTGCCGCATTGTCTGAAGGGCTCGACGCCTACAAGGCGGGGCAGACCGGGTTGCTGCGCCTGAGCTGGGACAATGGCGATCGAACGGTGTTGGTGAATCCGGAACTCGGCGGCGTGACACTCGGATGGAACCTGGTGCACACAGCGCAGGATGAGTTGTTCGCCGCGATTGAAGGCACTGCGTTCCACACCCGCATCATTCTTGAGCGAATGGCGGAGCACGGCGTTCGCATCGAGCGCGTCATCAACGCGGGCGGCATCCCGCAGAAGAATGAAGTACTGAACCGCATCTATGCCAACGTGCTCAAGAAACCGGTACTCGTTCCTGCGGGAATTCCCACCAGCCTTGGTTCGGGCATTTTCGCGCTGATGGCGGCGGGTGCTTACAAGACCATTGAGGAAGCCCAGGCTGCCGTATGCCTGCCGTTCCGCACTGTGGAGCCGGATGAGCAAGCGTCGGAGATTTATGACCGCTTGTATCCCCTGTACCGCGACGTATACTTTGCGCTGGGCAGCGGGGATGCAAAGCCGATAGCGCTGGGCAAGGTACTGCCGGTGTTGAGAAAAATTGCCGCAGAGGTACGCAGGAGCTAGCATCCACGGGATTTGCGGGGCCCACAGCTTTTTCCCGCGCCAGCAACACGAGCGAGGATTTATGGAAAGACGCAGTTTTCTGAAAGTGGCGGCCGCATCCAGTGCGGCCGCTTTCACATTTGCACGCCGCAGCGCATTCGCTCAACAAGCTGACAGCCACGTCGAAGTGCTGCTCGATGAGCCCATCGGCACCATCGCGCCTGAAGTATACGGGCACTTCACTGAGCACCTTGGCTCCGTAATCTACGACGGAATATATGTCGGCGAGGGGTCAAAGATCGCCAACCAACACGGGTTGCGCACGGCGCTCATTGACAAAATGCGCGCGATCAAGGCTCCCATGGTGCGCTGGCCCGGTGGCTGTTTTGCCGATAGCTACGACTGGCGCGACGGCATCGGCCCTAAAGAGAAGCGGCCCAGGCGGACGAACTTCTGGCTCGGCTCGTTTACCCCCGCGCAGCAGAAGGCGAAGATTCCGCAGGCCTACGATCCCAACACGTTTGGTACGGCAGATTTCGTTCGCTTCTGCAAGCTTTCCGGCGCGGAGCCATACGTTGCGGCAAATTTGCGCGCGTTGTCGCCAATGGATTTTGACCACTGGGTCGAGTACTGCAATTCACCTCGCGGAACCGCTACGCTGGCAGAAACGCGCGAGGGCGACGGGTTTCCCGATCCCATGAATGTTCGCTACTGGGGCGTGGGTAACGAGAGCTGGGGTTGCGGCGGAAATTTCGATCCGGAAGATTACGCTATCGAATACGGACGCTTCACGACCTGGGTTCCCGATTACGGGGTGGGATTGCGCTTCATTGCCTCGGGACCCAACAGCGACGAGCAGGCGTGGACGCGCGGCTTCTTCAATAAGCTGATGCGTGGACGCGCAGGTTCGAACGTGCACGGCGTTTGGGGCCTCAGCATTCACCACTACGCCTGGAATCTTTCGCGCGGCAAGACTGAGGACTGGGACGCAGGCAAAGGCGATGCGCTCAAATTTGATCCGATTGACTGGTACGAATTGTGCCGTGAAACAGACCGGATGGAGAAAGTAATCAATGATCATTGGACTGCGCTGTCGGAGTTTGATGTGGACCACAAGGTCAAGCTCGTCGTGGACGAATACGGTCCCTGGTATAAGCCCGGCACTGAGAACTCACCGGAGCAGATACTTGGGCAAATGATCACGGTGCGCGATGCGGTGATGACGGCGATCTCACTCGACACCTTCAATCGCAATGCTGAAAAGGTTGGCATGGCAGCCTGCGCACAGCTAGTAAACTGCCTGAACTCGTTATTTCTTTCGCTTGGGGACAAGTTCGCAACTACGCCGGTGTTCAACGTTTTCGAGATGTACGCAGCGCACCAGGGCGCGACGGCCGTGCGAGCGGAGTTTTCTTCACCTGCCGCGAAGTGGGATCGCGATGGAAGGCAGGCGACGTTCTGGGGACTGAAGGGTTCGGCTTCAAGGAAGGGCAACAAGCTGATTCTGACGGTGGTGAATCCAGACGTGAGCCAGCCGCGGGAGAGCGTGATCATGTTGCGCGGCGCCCAGGCGGCCAGCGCAAAAGCATGGGTGATTGCCGAGAAAGATATCCATGCACACAACACGCTGGAACAGCCGGATGTGGTGAAGACACGCAACGCAGAGGTAAAGCTGCAAGCCCGTGGCCTGAGTTTCACATTTCCCCCCGCCTCGGTCACCAAGATCGAGGTAGATCTGAGCTAACCCAGATTGGTCCCGAACGCTATTTTGAAGCAAAGAAATCGGCGCGGCCGAGGCCGCGCCGATTTTTGCCGATTAGTACGTTCGGTCTAGAACAAGTTCCAAAGCGACTGGTTGTACACCGCGTGGTGGAACTGTACTTCAGAGCCCTTGACGATGGTTCCCAACTCGCGCGGAGAGCGGTTCGCGGCAGCCTGCTTCAAATCGGCATAACGGCCCTGCACATCGTTGCCAAGAATCTGGCCAATCCACTTGGAATTCTTGAAGTCGTGGATCGCCTGCTGAATATTATCCGGCAGGTAACGACCGGGGCCGCGCAGGTCCTTTGTCTTCGCGATCTCTCCGTCCACGCCGGTTTTGAAGATGCCGTACAGCGAGAGATAGGGGTTGGCGTCGGGCGCAACGGCGCGAACTTCGGTGCGCATCGAGCGGTGATTGCCGATCGGCACACGCACCATGGCGCCGCGGTCGGTTGCCGACGCGCGAATCTGGTTCGGCGCTTCAAAGTGCGGGTCGAGGCGGCGATAAGCGTTCACGCTTGAGTTGAAAACAAGGCACAGATCGAGAGCGTGGCTCAGAATGCGATCGAGGAAGTCCCAGCCAAACTTGGAGAGTTGCTCTTCGCCCTTCTCGTCCCAGAACAGGTTGGTCTTGCCCTCAGAGACGGAAACGTTGGTGTGCATTCCGCTGCCGTTCACGCCGACGATCGGTTTCGGCAGGAAACTGGCCGTCATTCCCATGTTCGAAGCAATCTGACGGCAGAGCAATTTGTATAACTGGATCTGGTCGGCCGCACCCACAACTTCAGAATAGCTGTAGTTGATTTCGAACTGGCTGGGCGCAACTTCCGGGTGGTCTTTCTCGTTCTGGAAACCCATCGCGCGCTGCACTTCCGCGGCGGTGTCAATGAACTGGCGCAGCGGATCCAGAGGCATCGAGTGGTAGTAACCGCCGGTGCTCACAAACTCGAATTTGCCCGTCTCGTGGTACTTCTGCTCGGCATCGCGGCCGGCAAACAGGAAGCCTTCAATTTCAGTGGCGGCATTGAGCGTGTACTTCTTCTCGGCAAACAGCTTGTCGGCGTAGGCCTTCAAAACACCGCGCATGTCGCCCGAGTATGGCGAGCCGTCCTTGTCGATTACATGTCCAAAGACGAGCACTTTGCCGTTGCCGAACACGTCGGCGGGGACCCAGTAGAACGCGCTCCAGTCGATGCCCAGCCGCAGATCGCTCTCCTTCTGGGCAGTGAATCCGCGGATCGAAGACCCGTCAAAGGTCAGGTTTTCATAAGAGCCGAGCAGAAACTTCTTGTCGTAATCCAGCAGGTGAAGCCGTCCCTCAAGGTCAGTGAACAGCACGGTGACAGCCTTGATCCGCTTCTCATCGGTGAGATATTTCAGGCGTTTTTCGCGGACCTTATCGGCAGCGGCGCGGCTGGCGCGATCGGCCTTGGCTGCCAGGTTGAGATCTTCCAGCTCTTCATAAGACAGAGCGAGGAAATTGCGATAGTCGGTTGACATGGGTCTCCTTCGTTCGATTGTTGGGCAGATAAGGTACAGTCCCGGCGCATGCAGACGCTAGTGACCGCGATGAGCGTTATTACTGATAGAGTAACGCCCCGGGGAGGACCGGCGGCAAGGAAAACCCGCGTTTTTCCTCAGGCTTTTGGGCGAAGTACGCCGATGCAACGCTTCTCACTTATCGCTATCCGGCAACCGCACCAGCGATGTGACAAATTCTAGAGTAGTCTGAAACCACAGGAGATTCGTGCTCGAAATGCGCAAGATAAATGGCCCTAAACTGGCCCTTTTCGCCCTTTTCCTTGCATCTTTTGCTACCGCCGGCGCTCAGCAGCCCGCTTCCAATTCCCCGGCGGATGATTTTGTCCGGTCGCATTATACGAAATATGAATACCGCATCCCGATGCGCGACGGCGTTCGGCTGTTTACTTCTGTTTATGTTCCAAAAACAACGGCCTTCCCCGACCACCCGGGGCCGTTCCCATTTCTGATGGAACGGACGCCGTACAACGTGGCGCCGTACGGCGAAGATCGCTATCCTACTCGGCTGGGCCCATCTGACGAATTCTCAAAAAGCGGGTACATCTTCGTCTACCAGGACGTGCGCGGGCGCTGGATGAGCGAGGGCACTTTCGTAGAAATGCGCCCGCATATCGACATCAAAAAGTCGCCGCAGGACGTGGACGACTCCTCCGACACATACGACACCATTGATTTTCTGCTCAAGCACGTGGAGAACAACAACGGTAAGGTAGGCATCTGGGGCATCTCATACCCCGGTTTCTTCACATCTGCGTCCATCATTGATTCGCATCCGGCGTTGGTGGCAGCCAGTCCGCAGGCGCCCATGACGAATCTGTACCTGGGCGATGACAGCTACCATGGCGGAGCTTTCATGCTGGCAGCTAACTTCGGGTTCTACTCTTCCTTCAACCCGCAGAAGAATCCGGTGAACCATGAGGCTCCTGAGAGTTTCAAATTCGGAACGCCCGACCGATATAAGTTCTATCTGCAAGCCGGCAATGTCGCCAATCTCGACACGCAGTATCTCAAGGGCTCGAACTGGCTGTTCAACGATCAGTTCAAGCACGACACATACGACGAATATTGGAAGGTGCGCGACATCTCGCAGCACATGAAGAATGTAAAGTGCGCCGTGTTGATTGTCGGTGGCTGGTTCGATGCAGAAGACCTCTCGGGTCCCTATCGCACGTTCGACGCGATCAATAAATTCAACCCGGACACGCCGACAACACTCGTCGAAGGCCCATGGGTACATGGCGGCTGGTCCCGCGGCGAAGGCAATCACCTTGGCGATGTGCAGTTCAACGCGAACACATCAGCCTACTTCCGCAGCGAGGTCCAGTTCCCGTTTTTCGAGCACTACCTTAAAGGCGGCGGAAAAGCGCCGGCCAGGGCAATCGTGTTTGAAACGGGAACGAATGTCTGGCGTCATTACGATGTATGGCCGCCCAAGACTGCGTCCCCCAAGACCCTCTACCTCCATGCGGGCGGCAAGCTCAGCTTTGATCCTCCGCAGGAGATCAGCAGCGAAGACAAATATGTTAGCGATCCGAACCACCCGGTGCCGTTCGTGGGTTACACCGCAGACACAGTGCCGCAACGCTATATGGTCGACGATCAGCGCTTCGCCAGTTACCGGCCCGACGTGCTGGTCTACCAGACCGACCCGCTGCAGGAAGATGTCACGATCGCCGGGCCCATTTTGCCAAAATTGAGGATCGCCAGTTCCGGGACGGACTCCGATTTTGATGTGAAATTGATAGACGTCTATCCAGAAGACGCGCGCGATCCAGATCCCGCTGTAGCTGGGAATAAGCGAATCCTTGACGCGCCTCCGCTGCACATGGGCGGCTATCAGCAGCTTTTGCGCGGAGAACCGTTCCGTGCCAAGTTCCGCAACAGTTGGGAAAAACCGGAGCCGCTGATACCGGGCAAAATGACGGAGATCGACTTCACCATGCCCGACGTGATGCATACGTTTCGCAAAGGTCACCGCATCATGGTGCAGGTGCAGAGCTCATGGTTCCCGCTGACTGACCGCAATCCGCAGGTGTTTACGGATATTCCATATGCCAATCCAGAGCAGTTTAAACAGGCGACCGAGGAGGTATTCCATCAAAAAGACGCCGCCTCAGGAGTAGAACTGCTGGTGGTTCCGCAGAATTAAGCGGCAGAACACGACAAAGTCAGCCAACCGGATTCAACGGGAAAACCCCGACTGGGCTTTACAATCGAAACAGCCCCACGGCAGCGGAGAGCTGGGTGAGCGGTTGAAACCGGCGGTCTTGAAAACCGTTGTGCCCGTAAGGGTACCGGGGGTTCGAATCCCTCGCTCTCCGCCATGATCCCGCCTAAATTCTTCATTTCATTG
>Ga0310811_10002240_pt1 | contig 24106 bp, 18 predicted proteins | sample YCmetagenome_FD_207642 | JGI IMG/M metagenome (GOLD analysis project Ga0310811, IMG submission 207642) | Soil microbial communities from experimental microcosm in Duke University, North Carolina, United States - YC | ecosystem: Engineered > Artificial ecosystem > Soil microcosm > Unclassified ... | reverse complement strand
ATCGTCCGGGTTGGCCGCATTTGGATGTTGGATCGACAGGTACTCGACGATGCTGATGTGGCCGGTCTGATCGATCGCAATAGCGAACGCCGCCTTGCCGTCGTCAGGGCCGCCACTCACTCGGCCGACAATCAGACTGCCCTCCTTGAACAGAAGAATGTCCTGCCCAGAAGTCGTGTTGAGGCCGGAATCGACCCCCGCGCTCGACACGTTGAGGCTAAACACCGTGGACCCTGGCGCGTCGGCCCCAACTGCGCTTCCTGCGATCGTGACGATCGCATTTGCGTTGGTCGCATATTGCGGAAGATCCGTATCGACGCCCTTGTTCGCGACGCCGCTGAACAGCGCAATGACGCCCGCGTTCGTGGTATCGTTCGAGTCCGCCTGAATGCCAACGGACTCGTCGACGCTTACATTGTTTGCGGTGGTCGCGATTGCCGCCGTCGGAGTATCGTCGTCGACCGTGATGACCAGGCCGTTGGCGTTGGCGACGACCGTGTCGCCGTCATGGTCGGTCGCCTGGATGATCGAACCTAGCGCGATCGTCAGGTCGTTCTCGTTGAGCCCCGCGGCATGATCGAGCTGGTCGACCAGGGTGAAGTTATAAGCGCCGGTCGTCGCATTCAACGTGAAGGTGAAGACCGTGTTGGCGCCGGCAGACGCCGTCAGCGTGTAGACGCCCGCGTTCAAGACAACGCCGTAGGTTACGGCCACGCCATTCGACGTGAGCGCCGGAAGGCCCGCGAAGCTACCCAACAACTGGTAGGTCAGCGGCGTGTCTGCGCCCGAGGCGAACAGGCCCGAAACGTTGCCCGTCGCCGAAACCGGCTCGCCTGCGACGTCGCCGGTGCCGCCGGCGATGCCGCCGGGTACGCCGTCCTCGTCGACCGTGCCGGTGAGCAGCGTCGCCGTGGCGATCGGCGTGTCGTCGTCGACGTTGATGTTGATCGTGCCGGTGGCCTGATCGGTGTCGGCGTCGGTCACCGTGTAGGTTAGAGCAAACGCCTGATCATTTTCATTGCCGCCAGCAGCATGATCGATCGGCAGGTTCTGAACGATCGTGTAGCTGCCATTGGCGTTGACTGTCACCGTGATCTTGGTGACGCCGCCCTGCTGGATCAGCACCACGCCAGCGCCTCCGGAGACGTAGGTGAAGCCGGCCGGAGCGCCGGTCAGCAGCACGCCGAAGGTCAGCGTGCCGTCGCCGCCCGAACCTGGCAAAGTGCCCGTGAGGTTCGAGGTGTCGGGATTTTGATCGCCAACACCGCCCGGATTGCCGTTGGCCAGCGCATCGTCATCGAGCGTCGCGTTGACCGTGCCAGCAATCGGCGCGGCATCGTTGATTGTGATGGTCAGCGTCGCGGTGACCTTGTCCCCGTCGGCATCCTGGTAGGTGTAGGTAAACACGTCCTGGACGTTGCCCGGCGAACCGCCGTTGCGGGTGTAGGTGTAGTTGCCGCTGGCATCCATATCGAGTGTGCCAAAGCTTCCGCCGATCGACAAGACGCCGCCGCTGAACGTGGCGTCGGTGCCGCCCGTACCGCTGATCTGGATGATCGATGCCGGCGAATCCGCGCCAGGGAAATCCTGGCCTGCAGCACCGCTGGTGGTGCCGGCGCCGGTGATGACATTGCCCGTGGTTGACGATCCGCCAGCTGCAACCTGGTCGGTGTCATTGGCGGCCGTCGGCGTGTCGTCATCAACCGTGATGACCAGGCCGTTGGCGTTGGCGACGACCGTGTCGCCGTCATGGTCGGTTGCCTGAATGATCGAGCCCAGCTGGATCAGCAGGTCATTCTCCGTGTCGTCGCCCGGCAGACCGTTCAGAGTCGGATGATCGATCTGATCGACCAGGGTGAAGTTGTAGGCGCCGCTCGTCGCATTCAGAGTGAAAGTGAAGACCGTGTTGGCGCCAGCCGAGGCCGTCAGCGTGTAGACGCCCGCATTCAGGGCAACGCCATAGGTCACCGCGACGCCGCCCGAAGTCAGCGCCGGGAGGCCCGCAAAGCTACCGAGCAGCTGATAAGTTAGCGGCGTGTCCGCGCCCGATGCGAACAAGCTCGAAACGTTGCCTGTCGCGGACGTCGCGGCTCCAGCCACGTCGTCTGGACCGCCGGCGATACCGCCGGGGACGCCGTCCTCGTCGACCGTGCCGGTGAGCAGGGTCGCCGTGGCGATCGGCGTATCGTCATCGACGTTGATATTGATCGTGCCGTTGGCCGGGTCGCCATCCGCGTCCGTGACCGTGTAGGTGAGCGCGAACGATTGGTTGTTTTCGTTGCCACCGGCAGCGTGATCGAGCGGCAGGTTCTGGACGATGGTGTAGCTGCCATCGGAGTTGACGGTCACCGTGATCTTGGTGACCCCGCCCTGCTGGATCAACACCACGCCAGCGCCGCCCGACACATAGGTGAAGCCGGCCGGTGCGCCGCCCAGGCCCACGCTGAAGGTCAGTGTGCCGTCGCCGCCCGAACCCGGCAGGTTGCCGGTCAGGTTGGACGTGTCGGGGCTGTCGTCGCCGACGCCGCCCGGGTTGCCATTGGCCAGCGCATCGTCATCGAGGGTGGCGTTGACGGTGCCCGCAATCGGGGCGTTGTCGGTGATATTGATGGTCAGGGTTGCCGTGTCGGTATCCCCGTCGGCGTCCTTCATCGTGTAGGTGAAGACGTCTTGCTTGCTACCGGGGGAAAGGTCGGTGCGAAGATAGCTGTAGCTGCCATCGGCATTGACCGTCAGCGTGCCGTACTGGCCAACAACAACGAACCCGCCGGCTGCGTTATTGTCGACATTCGCCGGCACATTGTTGCTTGCCAGACCCACAACCGTAGCAGGCGAATCGGCGCCGGAACTGTCAGCGACACCGTCGGTGGCGTTGGCGTCGCCGCCAGGCGAATCGACACCCGTAAGCACGTTGCCCGTGGCCGGACCGCTGCCGCCGACGATGGAGTCGACGTCATTATTGGCGTTGGGACCGTCATCAAGGAAATGGAAGTCCTGGGCGATCGCAATTGGTGTGGCGATCGTACCGGTGTCGCCGTCGAAATCCGTTGCCGTCGCGCTTAGCGTGATCAGGTTATCGCTGGCGAAGGTGATGTCGTCATTCGGATCGTTCGGATCCGAATGGATCACTGCACGCTGCTGGTCGAGCGACACGTTGCCGTTGGCGTCAACGCTGATCACCAGAACGACTGGTCCGCCCGCCCCGGCCCGGCCGATAACCTGGCCGCTCTCAAGCGACAGGACCACGGCCGCACCCGTCAATGTGTCGACGAGGCCTGTGGCTCCTGGATTGATGCCGAGATTGAACTGGAGTGAACCCGACGCCGCAGGTCCGTCCGCACCGAACGAGAAGTTGAACAGGCTGGCGAAGCTGGTCGGACCAGCGTTGCCGCCGAAATTCGACTCATCGACAATCAGGGTCGGCTCTGCGGCCGCGCTTAGCGAGACAGAGGGGCCATCGTCGGTGAAATGCAGGTTTGCGCCGATGTTGACCGTTGCCGAACCGGTGACCTGGTCACCGTCTCCGTCCACAGCTGTTTCGGAACGCGTCAGCGTGACAAGGCCGTCTGCCAGACTGGCGAATTGATCAGCGAATGGCGGGCCGTTCGGATTTTCGACGACATGATCAATCTGCTGGAACTGGGTCAGCGTCACGACGCCGGTGTTGGTGGTCGATACCGTGAAGATCGTATTGCCAGCATCGATCGCACCAGCAGTCGCCGCGGTGGAACCGACCACGACTCCGCCAACGACGTAGAGGTTGATCGCTGCGCCATGGCTGGCCAGCCCCGAGTTCGAGCCGGTAATGGCAAGAGCATAGGTGCTGCTGCTGCCAGGTCCGGCGCCGTCGGCGCCGAATACGACGGTGGTACCGCCGAACACGCCGCTGAAATTGGCCGAGGTGACGGCCGTATCGCTTGCCGCGCCAATGGTCTGGGCATCGTCGGTCGTCAGGATGACGTCCGCATCGGGGCCGGCCGAAACGTTTACCGTTGGCATATCGTCATCGACGTCAATCGTCAGCGTGCCGGTGGCAACGTCGCCGTCCTGGTCGGTGACCGAATAGTTGAGGGTGAAAATCTCGTTATTCTCGTTACCGCCGGCAGTGTGGTCGATCGCCGCAATCTGCGTGACAATGTAGTCGCCGTTCGTTGGATCGACGTGAACGGTGATCACATGGACACCGCCCTGGAGGATCCACAGATCTCCGTTGAGCTGGGGCGACAGCGCGAAGCCCAGGCCCGCAGGAACCGTTCCGCCCCCGGTCAGCTCCCACGTCAGGTTTCCGTCGCCACCTGAGCCGGGCAGATTGCCGGTGGCTACGGCGCCACCGGGATCGTCGCCGGTCGTGCTGAGCGGATTGCCGCCTTGCTGCGCATCGTCGTCCAACAGAGCAGTGGCGACGCCCGCTTCGGGCTCAGAGTCCTGGATATCGAGCGGCGGCTGCGGCTCGGGCGGCTTATAAGTATATTCGGTCGGCGGAATGAGGTCGCCGAGCGGCACGCCCGGATCCAGCGGCGGCGGCGGAACGGCAAAGTTGCCGCCGCTCGAGGGCGGCGTTTCGCCGGCGGCCGGCTGGACTTCCTGGCCGATGAGCAGCGCTGCAACGTTGGTCGCCGGAACCTCGACGCCGTTCAGCACCAACTGCGGCACGAACACCGCGCCGTCGATGATGATCATCTGAGTGCCGTCGGGCATGTCGACCACCAGGTTGCGGCCAACGACATGGACGTCGCTGAGCTCGACGCCGGCAGGCAGTGTGACAACGCCGTCCGGCCCGACGACGACCTGCTGCGCATCCGCCTTGACGGCGAACGGGGTCTTGCCGATTTCGACGACCAACGATGCGGTGTCGGTGGCGCCATTATTATCGGCGAGTGTGTAGGTGAAGCGATCGCGGACGTTCTCGACGCCCTTGTTGGCCTGGTAGACGTAATTGCCCTGGGCATCGACGCTGAGCTTGCCATATTCGCCCATGACGCTGAGCTTGCCCCCGGCGAAGCTGGAGTCTTCGCCGCCTTTGCCGGCAATGGCGGTGATATGCCCGCCCGTAGCAGAGTCGGCCCCGGCAGAACCGGTTTGAGTTCCATCGCCCGTGATCAGATTGCCTGTGGCCGAGCTCTTCGAGCCAGCCGCGAGCTGATCCGTGTCATCGTTGGCGATCGGCCCTTGGCCCTGGAACGCGCTCGTGTGCGAAGCATCTTCGTACCGCATAACCACCTCTGCCCATTTGCGCCGCGGGGTCTCCGCGACGCGTTAAATTGCGTTCTGGCTGGGACGTTGCGTTAACCCACATTGGTTAATGCAGCCGCGAATAGTCGAGACCGCCCCCGCGCTCGTAAACAAAAGAAACACCTCAATTGTGAACTTTTCAAGCTTGGCCGGATTCTTGGCAGAAGAGCGGGTCTAGCTTTTATGATCTCTTGGTAGAAATTCTTGGTTAACCTATAATGCTACTCGAAGTAATAACGGCAGTAATTTATGGAAACGACAGGATGTTAGGCGGAAGTTTCATATGAATTGTCTGAATTGTGTGAATGAAGCATGTCGAATAGATTCGGGGAATAGGTAAAAAGTTAATTCGTGTTAAATTTATAACTTAGGTTACCGAAAGGTTAACAGAGCCTCGAGACAGTCGGAGCGGCGATTCAACCGCGAATCCGGCCACCGTGAACCTTGTGGAAAATTTTGTGGGTAGGACGTCCCGCTTTGGGAAATTCCGCCACTGCGGGACGAGAATCGAATAGCGACTCGGAAGACTGCTGAGTCAATAGGCCGACTCAAGATGGACGGATCGGCCCTGGGTGATGCATCCTTGGCCCTGCCGCGCTAGCATGACGGATAGAGCGGGAGGAAAGCGGTTGAAGATTGCGTGCATCGGCGGAGGACCCGCCGGCCTTTACTTCGCGATTTCGATGAAGCTTCGCGACCCGCGTCACGACGTGCACGTGTTCGAACGCAATGCCGAGGGAGTGACCTTCGGCTGGGGCGTGGTCTTCTCCGACCAGACGGTCGAGAATTTGATGGCCAACGACCCCGTTTCCGGCCGGATCATCTCCGACGAGTTCGCCCATTGGGACGACATCGATGTCCATATCCATGACGCGTGCATTCGGTCGTCGGGACATGGCTTCATCGGCATCGGCCGAAAGCGACTGTTGCAAATATTGGCCGGCCGCGCCCGCGAACTGGGCGTCGAAATTCATTATGAGACCGAGTGCGATCCGGACCTTGGCGCGTGGCGGGACTGGGACCTGGTGATCGCGGCCGACGGGATCAACAGCCGGTTCCGCGAGACCCACGCCGAGCACTTCGGTGTCGACATCCAGGAGCGCGCCAACCGCTTCGTCTGGCTCGGCACGCCCAGGACTTTCAATGCCTTCACTTTCGCCTTCGAGAAAACGGCGGCCGGCTGGATCTGGGCGCATGCCTATCGCTTTGCCGAGGACTGCTCGACCTTCATCGTCGAATGTTCGGAAAGCACCTGGGCCGGCCTGGACCTAGATCAGATGGATCAAGGAGAAGCGATCGCGCTGTGCGAGAAGATCTTCGCCAAATATCTTGACGGCCAACCCTTGCTCACCAATGCCGCGCACCTGCGCGGTTCGGCGGTCTGGCTCAAGTTTCGGCGGATCATTTGCGAACGCTGGCATTACGACAAGCTGATCCTGCTCGGCGACGCCGCCCATACCGCGCATTTCTCGATCGGGTCCGGGACCAAGCTCGCGCTGGAGGATGCGATCAAGCTGGCCGAAGTCCTCAATCGCCCGGGTCTCGACCGGATCGAGGCGCTGGCGGAATATCAGGCCGAACGTAATCTCGAGGTGCTGAAGCTTCAGAACAGCGCGCGGAACTCGACCGAATGGTTCGAAACCGTCGAACGCTATCTCGACTTTGAGCCGTGGCAGTTCGCCTACTCGCTGCTGACCCGCTCCCAGCGGATCAGTCATGAGAATCTCCGCCTCCGCGACCGCGATTGGCTCGAAGAGACCGAGCGGACATTCTGGAAAAAGGCCACCGGCAAGGAAAAGACCGCGTGGCCAATGTTCGCCCCCCTGAAGTTGCGCGAGATGGAGGTCCAGAACCGCATCGTCGTGTCGCCGATGGCAATGTATTCGGCCAGGGACGGGGTACCGGGCGACTTCCACCTGGTCCACCTCGGCGCCCGCGCCCAAGGCGGCGCTGGCCTGGTGTTCACTGAGATGACCTGCGTTTCGCCGAATGGGCGGATCAGTCCCGGCTGCACCGGCATGTGGAACGACGAGCAGGTTGCGGCGTGGCGGCGCATAACCGATTTTGTCCATGCCAACAGCAAGGCCAAGATCTGCCTCCAGCTCGGCCATTCAGGCGGCAAGGGCTCGACCAGGCTGGGCTGGGACGGCGACAACCTCCCGCTTGCCGAGGGCAACTGGCCGGTCATATCCGCCTCGGACGTGCCGTGGGCGCCGGCCAACCAGCAGCCGCGGCCGATGTCCCGCGCCGACATGGATGAGGTAAGGGGTCAGTTCGTTGCCTCGGTACGCATGGGGATCGAGGCCGGATTCGACATGGTCGAGATGCACGCCGCCCATGGCTACCTGCTGTCGAGCTTCATCACGCCGGTCCAGAACAGGCGCACCGACGAATATGGCGGCAGCCTCGCCAACCGGCTTCGTTACCCGCTCGAAGTTTTCACCGCGATGCGCGAGGCATGGCCTTCCGACCGGCCGATGTCGGTTCGCATCTCGGCCAACGACTGGGCGGGAGAGCAAGGAGTAACGCCTGACGAGGCAGTGCTGATCGCCGAAGCTTTCGCCGAGGCCGGCGCCGATCTGATCGACGTCTCGGCCGGCCAGACCTGGGCCGATGCCCAGCCGGTCTATGGCCGGCTGTTCCAAACGCCTTTTTCCGACAAGATCCGCAACGAAGCCAAGCTGGCCACCATGGCGGTCGGCAACATCACCGATCCCGACCAGGTCAACGCCATCCTGACTGCCGGCCGGGCCGACCTGGTCGCGCTGGCAAGGCCCCACCTGGTCGACCCGATGTGGACGCTCCGGGCAGCGGCAATGGCCAATTATCGCGACCAATGGGTGCCGCCGCCCTATCTCGGCGGCATGGCGCAGATGGCGCGCCTGTTCGAACGCGAGGCCGAGATGCGGGCGGTCGAGCTGAAGGCCTGAAGCTTAAAAAGCGCAGCGCCGGTTGCGGGCGACGAAGTGAATGTCGGCGAAGGCGGCCCTGCCCCTGCTGTTGGTATTGTCGCCATCAGAAGCCACCGCGAGCTGGACCGGCTTGCCCTGCTTGTTGCCGAACGCCTTGGCGAAATCGGCGGCGACGTCGGCGCGTTTTGAAACCCAGCTTCCCGCCCTTGCCGCGCCGCTGTCGGCGACGATCAACTGCGAGCGATCGGTATAGCTGCTGCGGCGCGCCGTCCCGACCGGATGGCTGTTATCCCACACATAGACCACCGCGGCGTCCGGGATCGATGCGCCGAACATGGTTCGCGCCATCTTGAGCTTGAACCGGGTCGACCCAGATAGCTCGCTGTCGGGCATGTCGAAGGCAATATAGACCCTCGCCGCATAGTCATCGCCGCTCTTCCTGCTCATGTCCGTCTTTTGCACCGGCCCGTCGACGAACCAGCGCCAGCAAAGCACCGGCCGTTGGGCCAGGTCGACGCTGATCGGCCGAGCCATCAGCGACATGCTGCCGTCGACGCGCGCTTCAAGCGCGACCCTGCCGGCAACCGTGGTGATCCGGTAGCTGGTTGGCTTTGCGCCTTTCAACCTGACCATAGCCCAGGGAGATGCCAGGGGGCCCGGTGCGGTGAATCTGCCGATCCACGCCGGCGCCATATCAGCGGATGCAGTCGCGGCGACCAGTGGAAGCACGAAAAGAAGCCGGCATACCCGTGAACCGCGAATGCGCATCTGATTCGCCTTAGGTTGCCATCCTCGCCGGCTGCATCGGGATCGAAGGCAATTGCCTATGGGGTTTCCCCTGATGTCGCAACGAAGCCCGCCAAAGGTCATTTTTGCGCGCTCATCTACTGGTTTTCGCTGATCGACACCGGGCTGCGGTGAGGCGAAACAGGCTGCCTGATCCGTAAGCAGGAGGTTCTGGTGGGACGGCCGCTTTTCACAGGTGCGATCGCAGTCCTGATGATGGCCGGCGGCGCGGCCAATGCCGCCAAGCCACCGACAACCTGGGACGGACTGGTCCAGGTGAAGTCCAAGCGGCTCGATCTTGTCTATCTTCAGCCGGGGGCGGATTTCCGTGCCTACACCAAGGTCATGATCGAGCCGACCGAGGTGTCTTTCGCGAGGAACTGGCAGCGCGATTATAATCGTTCGACCCGATCACTTTCCTCACGCGTGTCCGACAAGGATGTGCAGGACACGATCAGCGAGGCGGTGAAGGCGGCTGACGGCATTTTCGCCAATGCCTGGACCAAGGGCGGCTATGCGGTTGTGAGCGCCCCGGGCCCCGACGTGATGCGCGTGAAAACCGGTGTCGTGAACATATGGGTGACGGCCCCGGACCAGCCGACTGCCGGGCGGTCCTATTCCTTCTCGGAACAGGCTGGCCATGCGACCCTGTTCGTCGAGGCAAGGGACTCTATGACCGGGGCCCTCCTCGGGCGTGCCGTCGACCAACGCGTCGTCGGCGACAATTTCACGAGCTGGCGCACCAGCGTCAGCAACCGTGCCGACTTCCGAGATCAGGTCGTTCAATGGGCCGACATCAGCGTGCGCGGACTGTCCGAACTAAAGGCGCTGTCACCAATCAAGCCATAGCTCGAAGCATTTTCATGATGGGGAGTTTCACATGTCCAGCAACAGATTAGCCAGCCTAGCAGGCGGGATCATCTTTTTGGTCGTGGCCGGCATCTGCCTTTACCGGCTGCTCTTCTGGTTTCCGATCACCATTGGCGGCCAGCAGGTCGGGCAAGCAGCAACATTCCTCGCGCTAGCGATCTCCGCCGCGCTCTGCCTGGTGTTCTTCCGCGGCGGAAGTGCCAGCGACAGGGGCTGATCGGTCCCTGGGATTGGGGACAATCCCGATATTCACACCCACCGAGGGGAGTAGGGACATGGCCATGAGCGAAGGGCCCACAGCAAGAACGACCGTCGGAAGGCTGGTCGAGCTTCTCCTCCCGCTGTTCATCCTGGCCGTGCTGATCGCGCTATGCCTGCAGCTGCTGATCCCCTTCGTCGGGCTCCTGCTTTGGACCATAATCCTGGCGGTCTGCTTCTACCCCGTACACAAACGCCTCACCAAACGGGGCATGAGCAACCGACTTTCGGCGAGCATCATCGGGATCGGGCTCACCGCTCTGATCCTGGTGCCGACAGCAATCGCCGCGATAAGCGCCGCCAGCTCGATTCCCGCCTTCGTGAGCGGGCTTCGCAGCGGAGAGGAGCATTTGCCCCCGCCACCCGCGAGATTGCTCGACGTGCCGGTGGTCGGTGCCAAAGCACACGCGGCCTGGACACAGGCGGCTAACGACATGCCCGCCTTCGCCAAGCAATTCGGCCCTCAGCTGGCCAGCTTCAGCAAATGGCTGCTTAGCACGGCGGGTGGAATGGTCGGCGCGGTGCTGGCGCTGGTGCTGGCAGTCATCCTCGCGGCGGTCACATTGGCCTATGCGGAAAGCGCGCGGGCATTCATCGCCAACATCCTCGCTCGCGTCACCGGCGATCGTATCCGCGGCGAACATTATATGGACGTGATCGGGGCGACCGTGAGATCGGTTGCCAACGGCGTCATCGGCGTCGCCTTTGTCCAGGCCCTGCTTTGCGGCATCGGTTTCTTCCTGGTTGGAATTCCGGGCGCTGGCATACTGTCGCTGCTGGCAATGGCACTTGGCGTCGTGCAGGTGCCGGTCGTTATCGTGACGCTGCCGGCGATCATCTATGCATTTGCAGTGAAGTCGACGACGGTCGCAATTCTCTTCACGGTCTGGTTCATCATTGCCGGCCTCAGCGACGCTGCTCTCAAACCGCTGATGATCGGCCACGGCCTCGAAGTCCCGATGCCGGTTATCCTCCTTGGCGTGATTGGCGGAGTCATTGCCTATGGTCTGGTCGGCCTGTTCATCGGCGCCGTCCTGCTCGCCGTCGGATACGTCCTGTTCCGCGAATGGCTGGATGAGCCTGCGGCTGATGGCGCAAGGGAGCCAGACAAGCTGCAAGCGGCGGAGTAGCGGCTAGCCCTTGTCTTTGCCCGGTGCGAACAGCCCGATGAGGCGGGCCACCATCACTGCAAGAAACAGCTGGCCGCCTATGACTTCGAATGTGGCGACACCGCGTGCAATTTCGGTGCGAGGCAGGAAATCGCCGTATCCGAGCGTCGCTAGCGTAACGAAGCTATAATAGACTGACGTGAGCTCGTTCAGCGGATCCGGGCCGACGAGGCTACCCGGCCTCATCTTTTCGATCGCCCAGTAAATCTGCCCGAAGAAAAGGCCCGCCAGGAGATAGGTGCTCAATGCCGCATAAAGAGTCTCACTGCTCACGCTTCTTGCCGTTACCGTAAAGCGCAAGCTTCCCGCGGCCGCCAGCAATCCGATCATCCCCTCAAGCGCGAGCACCAGTCCGGAATCGACGGGCAAATAGCCGTAATCGGAAGCGAAGCGGGTAAGAATGAGCGCCAGCACCGCCGCGAAGAACAGGCTTCGCGTCCCCTTCGTCGCGTTCGGCATGATTGCGGTGACCAAACAGGCCGCCAGCAAAAGCTTTATCAGGACGGCCGACAGCCCGATCGTCACCACCATGGGCATGATGAGAAGGGTCAGGAGAAGAGCGTAGAAGAGGATGGCATACCGCGACGATTGATACGCCTTCCAAAATGGCGCTTCGCGAATTGCTGTCCGCTTCTTGATGGTCGTGGTCACTTGGCTCCGCGACGGTTGATCAAGCGATCTTACGATAGAGGCGCACCACCAACTCTTCGATGATCACCATCGCGACGACGACGATGATCACCCAGACGAGGCCGTGCAGCACGCCTTCGAACCGTACGCTTTCGCCAAATACGAATGACAGCGCCTCGAGGATCACGAACTTGGATCCGAACAGGATCAGCCAGGCCGTGAAATATTTGAGGCTCTTCCAAGCGGCGCCTTCCTTCCCCTTGAACTTGGCGAGCACGCGATGCTCCGCCGCGATCGTCACTTTCAGGAGGATCTGGAGGACGATCGCCGCCAGCAGGGTTGTGGTGAACCCGTCGACATGGACCTTGTCCGAATATTCGACGAACAGGCCGAGCACCACGAGATCGATCAGCGTCCCGGTGAAAAACAGCACGAACAGCCGCTGCCGGTCCGAGGGCAATGTCGCTTCGGCCGGCAGGAAGTCGTTGACGATTGAATGGCGGCCTTCGCCTGGATGGGCCGCGGCGGCTCCGTCGGTCACTCGCGTTCCTCCCCAGGGCCGGCCCCGCCGGGCCGGCCGTGAATCTTCGCTCAGCCTATTGCTGCACCGTCACCGTGGATGGGTCGGGCGTCGACACATAAACGATCGTGTCGCCCTCATACTGCGGCTGATAATAAGCGCCGCCGCAATTGTAATAGGTGTAGGTGTGATAGGGGTACGGCGAGCAATTCCCGGGCAGCGCGTAATAGGCCGAGCCGTAGGCGACTGCCGTCGCCCAGGCCGCGGTCGCACCGATCGCGATACCCGCCCCGATCGGATAATCGCCCCAGCCGTCCCAATCGCCCCAATCGTTGTCGATATTGATATCGCCAGTATTGATGTTGCCATTGTTGATGTTGTTGCCGCCGCCTGGACGGTTGCCTGGCCGGCCAGCACCGCCGACTCCGCCGACACCACCAACGCCGCCAACACCACCAACGCCGCCGACACCACCAACGCCGCCGACACCACCAACGCCGCCGACACCGCCAACGCCGCCGACACCGCCAACGCCGCCGGGCTTTCCGGGCCTGCCAGCACCGCCGACGCCGCCAACCCCGCCGGGTTTACCTACGCCGCCAACACCGCCCGGCCTGCCGGCGCCGCCAACACCTCCCGGCCGCCCAGCGCCGCCGCCGGGCCGCGTGTTCGCCATGCGATTGCCCGTGCTCGGCCCGCCATTGGACGGCCGGCTATAGCTACCGCCGCCTGGACGGCTATAGCTGCCGCCGCGGCTAAAGCCGGAACCGCCGCGATTGTAGCTGCCGCGGCTCGCGCTTGATCCGCCAAAGCCCCCGCGGCTCATGCTTCCGCCACCGCCGCGGCTAAAACCGCCACCGCCCCGGCTCATGCTCGATGAGCCGCCGCGGCTAAAGCCGCCGCCGCCGCGGCCGCCGCCGCCGCCGCGGCCTCCGCGAGCATCGACTTCCGCGACGCTGAATGCGACCAAGCTCACGAAGGCGGTGAGCATTGCTATGCTGTGAACGCGACCGCGCATGTTACTCTCCCGCTCCCTGATAGGTTGCCAGCTGGATCTTCTTGGCATTCGCGTCAGGCACGAATGCGAAGTCCGCATCGGTGAAGGTCGGATTGACCACCCAGGTTAGCCGGGTGCTGAAAGTCGGCTTGGCCGGATCATTGCGATCGACGATCACCAGCTTGCGGGGAACCGGCTGATCGCCCTGCTGGATCCAGACCTCCCAATCCACGTCTTCCTCGCGGAAGGCGTAATGGTCCGTCTCAGTGCCATCGATCGTGGCCGTTCCAACCTTGTAAGCGGACTTAAGAGCCTTGGCCCGTTCTTCATCGCCATCGCCCCAACGGAACAGGTCTTCGAGCGGCAAGGAGATGCCGAACTTGTTGTAGATGGTATCCAGCACTTCCTTGTTGGTCGCTGGCGCAGGGACCTGGGCATAATAGCCGAGCTTCGGCGAATAGACGGTGAAGTTCTTGCCGTCGTAAATGAAGCGGCGGCTCTTGATGTCGCTGTCGTAATCGATGACGAAGCCGGGCTTGCGAACCTTGTAGTTCGTCCGACCGTCCAGCTGGATGCGCTGGCCGTCGTTAGTGACGACGTCGAGGCTGCCGACCCCGGTGATCTGCATCGTGTTCAGGGACTTGAGATAATTGCTCATGTCCCGGAGCGCCTGGACCGCATTATCCTCGATGACGCCTTCGTTGGCGATCGGGTCGGCCATCCCGGACTTCGGCATGGAGGTGCCGGATTCCGGCGGCACTTGCGCCACGGCACCATAGGCACCGGCGACTGCGAATGAGGCCAAACACATGGCGGTAAGGCGGGGATGCTTCATGCGACTCTCCCGGGCTAGTCCAGAGCTTCGATCGTTCAGTCGGGTAACACCGTCCAAGGGGTCCTCTCATCAGGCGAACACCTGACTCTGGGAGGTGACGTTCCTGATGCCGCTTGCTTCGCCCGCGCGCTCCGTCCGGAGGTAAGATGCTGTCGCGCACTGCCCTATGGCTAATCGCCTCAGGCTCTGGGTTTTACCTGATTGTTTTGAAGTTTGCGTCCGTACGAATAGATTGCGGCCGCCAATGCTGGCAGTCAGCTGCTGATCTGCGAGAAAATGCGCGGAATTCAGCGCGAGACGTGAGAGTATAAACTTTGGCAACTCGACTGCTGGAAATATGACAAGCCCGATCCGACGGATCATCATTGTCGACGACCATGACGCGATCCGCCGCGGCGTGCGCCAGCTCGTGGAAACAAAACCCTATTACCAGGTTGCCGGCGAAGCGAAGGACGGCAGGTCCGCGCTCGAGCTGGCCAAGCAGACGCGGCCGGACATCGCGATCATCGATTATTCGGTTCCGGAACTGAACGGACTTGACCTGTCGCACGCGCTGCGGCGCGAGCTGCCGCGGATCGAAATCCTGCTGTACACGATGCACGACCGCGAAGAGATCGTCATGGAGGTGCTTCGCGCCGGCGTTCGCGGTTTCGTGTTGAAGTCCGATACCGAGGAGCATCTGCTAGCCGCGCTCGATGCGCTTTCCATCCACCGGCCTTATTTCTCGGGGGCGATATCGGACACGCTCCTATCGCAGTTCCTTGAAAGCAAGCCCAATGAGCTTGCGAGCAGCCTCACCCATCGCGAGCGGGAGATTGTCCAGCAAGTGGCTGAGGGCCGGCTCAACAAGGAAATCGCGGCGCGGCTCAACATCAGCATCAAGACGGTCGAAACCCATCGCGCCAGCGCGATGCGGAAGCTGAAGTTGAAGACCACCGCCGACCTCGTCCGCTACGCGGTCAGGAACCAGTTGATCCAGGCTTGAGGCAACGACAAAGGGCTCCGGCGCAAGCCGAAGCCCTTAGCAATCTCAGCGATATTACTGGCCCGGAGTGACCTGCGTAAGTTGTTCCAGGCGCTTGCGCGCTCCATCGGCAAATTCCCGCGCGACCGCCTTGACGGTATCGGTCGTCGAAAGCGTTGCCGGCACATCCAGCGGATCCGGCGTCCGTCGGCGCACCGCGGCGAGCAATAGCTCGTTGGTCCGAGCGTCGTGCAATTCCACCGCGTAGAGGAGGGATCCGGTGAAGCTTCCTTTCCTCCCGACAGCGCTTTTCAGCGCGCTTGTGGCAAATCCCAATGGAGTCACCCGCGTGGCGGTGGCGAGCCCGCCCTTGGTCTTGGTTGCGCCCAGGATAGTCACCTTGAGCCGCAACGTGTCGGCCTGCGGCTGAGCGGGCGTTGGGAATGACTTGGCGATCTCGGACCGCAGTTCCTGGGTGATGATGCCCGCATATTTTTCACGGTCGGCGGGGTCTATGCCGTCGAACTGCGCGTCGGGACCTCGATAAACGGTGGTGTTGTCGACAATGACGGTCCGGTATTTGGTGAACACCTGCACGGGTTGCGCATATGTCCAGGACTCGGTGCCCGGCTTGTCCTGACTCATCTTTGAAGCGGAGGAGAGCCCTGTCGGAGCGTGATCCTTTGTCTGTGCGCTCAAGGGCGCCGCCGCGAGCAGCGAAATCAGCGAAACCGCGCCAAGGCGCAAGGTCGATACACGTGCAGTCATTCCCTGCCTCATCCGTTGAGCGATCGGAGAACCCCGAACTCTCAAATGCCTGACAGTGAATTGCGGCAATCACTATCAGGGGAATTCCCGAGATGCCTCAGCGAATTCTCGGGACAATCCCGGATTTCACGAAACGGGGCGCTCCATTCGGCGCAGCCGCGGCCAAAGCAGCGTCATCATCCCGATCGCGAAGAGGCAGGCGATGCCGAACTGGACCAGGCGAGTAACCCACAGGCCGTTGCTCGACCCGCCGGGCATCAGTGAGAGGCTGAACAGGACGATCGACTGATTGAAGGTGACGAGGCCAACGGCGCCCCCAGGCCCGCCACGCTCGATGCGGACCGCAAAGATCAAAGCGACCAGGAATGTGATCAGGCCGAGACTGGTCAGTGACGGCGCAGCTTGCAGCAGTGCATAGGAAATGATCGCAACCATTCCGCCGATAAAGTTTCCGACCATCATGGCGAAGCCCTGCATAGCGCTTTTTTGGGGATCGAAGTTGATGACGAGAACGACCGTCGTAATCAGCACGGGAAGCGCATCCGTAATCCCGTACATGAGGTAGAGCAGCATCAGCGGCATCACGATGGCGATACCGGTCAGTGCCGTTGCAATGGGAAAATCGAATGCGGCCTGGGCCGGGGGCGCCTTCGGTGGGGAAGTTTTTGGCCAAAGGGCGTGCGCCAGCCAAACCGCAATCACCGCGATCACCATTCCGCGAGAGAGCGCGAATGCCAGCGAGGCTGACTGCTGCGGCGCGATCATCGTCACCACCGGAACGGTGGCATAGGAAATCAGCACCAACAGGATAGGAAGGAAACCGCGTCCGCGCGCCAGGTTCGCGAAACAAAGCAGCAGGATGACGGCAATGCTCCCAAAGAGGACGAACGGTATTTCGTGCAGCAACGCCGCAAGGAAGGAGGCTGAGTAGGCGCCGACTGTCTGCGCCAGCACGAGCACCAATCCAACTTTTAGCGGCGGGGACTTTGGAAGGTTCGCGAGCAGCACGCCTGCGAGCAGTGGCGGGAGAAAGGTCGGGTACCAGCCCATCCACTCAGACAGGACAAACGCCCCCGTCGTGCCGGCCGCAAAGCGCAAGATAGTGTGGAAGGTCGCTTCCGCCCCGGCATCGGTGGATGCGCCGATCGCCTGGGCGGTCGCCTCGCTCATTATTGCAGGTAACTCAGGAGCGAGATGAGCTTGATCCAGAGCTTTCCGATCGGGTTCATCAGCGATTTGTCGCTGGTGTAAATTATTACATTCGCCTGCGATCCGCTGCGGCCGGGATCGAGCTTTTCCTTGTCCTTGTCCCCGGGCAGCAGCAGGATGCGCACCGGAAAGCGCTGCGGCTCCCGGATCCAGCCTTGCGGCGTCTGGACGGTCGCCAGCTGCCCGCTCGGCGCTTCGTCGCCTTGGCTTATGCCCCAGCCGACGCTGTGCACTTTCCCTCGAAACAGTTTGCCTGGCAGTATGTCGAGCGCGATGGTCACATCCTGTCCTGCCTTCACATTCCCCAGCTGATTCTCGCGCAGGTCCGCCGAAATCCAGCGCGGTCCGCTTTCGAGGAAGCTCAGCAGCGGCTGTCCCGGCGCGACATATTGCCCCGGCGCCAGCCTGAGGTTGGTGACGATCCCGTTCGCAGGGGCGCGCACTTCGGAGTTGCGCAGGTCCAGCCGCGCCTGGTCGAGCGCCGCGAGGGCCTGACGCACTTTCGGGTTGCGCATGCCCGGTTCCCCGAGATTGGCCTGCGCCTTGCGTACGTCCGCAGCAGCTCGAGTGACGTCCGCCTGCGTTTTTGCGACTTCGGCCCGGGCGCGAATGCCCTGCGTTTCGGCGAGGGCGTGCTGGCCGACCAGGTCGGTGACGATACCGCCCAACTCGCGGCTAGCCGCCAAGTCCACCGATTGCTTCCGCAGTTGCGCCTGCGCCGCCGCGACATCGGCAACCGACACGTCTGCCGCCTGGAGCGCTACCGACAGATTGGCCTCGGCCGAGCGGACAGCGACCTGGTAGGGTTCGGGATCGATGCGAAACAGGAGCTGTCCCTTCCTGACCACGCTGTTGTCCTTTACGCCCACTTCCAGCACGTCGCCCGCGACCTCGGGAGATACCTGGGTCAGAAAGGCTTCGACGCGCGCTTGCGAACTATACGGCGTGTAGCGATCCGAGAGGACGTGATAGGCGAACAGGACCAACAGCGTGATCAATGTTACCAGGATGACTTTCCGTAACGGGTTTGCCGGCGGCTTCGAGGTATCGACCTCGCTCTCGGTCGCGACCGGCTCGCTCGTGGCCTGCGCCTTGTCGTTCATGGATTCCTCATTGTGTTCGAGGCGACAGGCGGGACGGCATTCCAGTCGCCGCCCAACGCGCGATAGAGATTGACCAAAGCACGCTGATAATCGCCTTGCGCCGAAGCCAGCTGCAGTTCGGCGGAAAACAGTCCTCGCTCCGTATCGAGGACCTCAAGATAATCGGAATAGCCGTTCTCGTAACGCAGGTTCGCCAGCTGAAGCCCCCGCCGAAGCACATCCACGCGGCGCTGTGCCGTGTCGCGGAGTTCGGCGCTGTGGCGCAGGTCTGCCAAACTATCCTCGACATCGCGAAACGCGTTCTGGATGACCAGCTCGTAATTGGCGAGCGACTGGTCGCGCCGCGCCTCGGCCTGGTCGACGGCGGCAGTGATTCCACCGCCCGCATAGATCGGACCGGCCACATCGCCGGTAAATGTCCAGCTGTGCGCCGGACCGGTGAAGAGGCTGCCAAGAGAACCGCTGGCAAAGCCGAACAGGCCGGTCAGGCTGATCCGCGGGAAGAACAGCGCGCGTGCCGCACCAATCAATGCGTTCGACGCGATCAGCTGTTGCTCAGCCTGCAGGATATCGGGCCGGCGGACCAGCAGGTCCGAAGGCAATCCGGCTGGCACGACCGGCGTGTGCAACGACGATTGGCTTGAGCGCGCGATCGGCCCGGGATTGCGGCCGACCAGCACCGATAACGCATGTTCCTGGACGGCGATCGCCTGCCTGAGAGGCGGCACCTGGGATGCCACCGATTCATATTCGGCCCGGACCTGCGACATTTCGAACTCTGATATCCACCGGCCCCTGAGGCGGGTTTCGAACAGGTCGACCGATTTCTGGCGGCCAGCAACGGTCGCTTGCGCCACCCGCAATTGCTCGTCGAGGTCCAGCAAGGTGACGTAGCTTGCAACGACGGAAGAGATCAGGGTGAGCGTGACGCCGCGCCTGCCTTCTTCGCTTGCCAGCAGGTTCGCCCGCGCGGCTTCGGTCTCACGGCGGATGCGGCCCCACAGGTCGATTTCCCAACTGGCCGACAAGAAGGCGCCGAAGGTCGTGCTCAGCGGATTGACGATTGCAGGGATCTTCTCCTCGCTGGCCCGCGAACGCTGCCCGCTTAGGGAATAGCCGACCTGCGGAAGGCCTTGCGATCGGGTGCCTGCAAGTATTGCCGCAAATTCATCGACCCGTGCGGTCGCGATCCTGAGGTCGCGGTTGTTGGCGAGCGCCTCCGCAACCAGCGAATCAAGATATTGGTCGCCATATCCGGCCCACCAACTTTGCCCGGCGGCGACGGCGTCAGTTTGCGGAGGGGACCCATTGAAACGATAGGCGCCCGGGACTTCGACTGTCGGTGGAGCGTAGTCCGGTCCCTGCACGCAGCCGCTCAGGATGGCCAGCGAGCAGGCCATGGCAATTGCGCGGTTGGACCTGATGTTCATCGCTGGGCCACGGCAGCAGTTATGCGGATGCTGCGGAGGTGGTGAACTAGGGGATTCGGCGAGACTCCTACGAATTTCCCCTAGGGCAAATCTGTTCGGAGGCAGCTGGTGCCGATCAATTACCGTCGAGTTCGCTTGCGAGACTCAAAAGGCTGTGAGTAGGTTTGAAGCCGAGTCTCAGGGTTTTCCCTTAGGCACCCGGCGACCGCGTCAGTCGCCCTTCAAGAGCAGGCCCGCCAACTGCTGGCTCAATTCAAGGCCGCGCTTGGCCGCCTCCTTGGCTCCGACGATGTGCGGCCGCGTCTTTGCATCGATTCGCACTTTGGCAAGCTCCCGATCGAATATCCGCACCAGCTCCTCGAAATCGTCCCGCAACGCCGCCGCCGCAGAACGCGGGTCGACATGGTCGGTTGTTTGAGACGCCACCTTATCCATCACATCTCACCTCGGCACATCATGAGCTGCTCAGGCACAACATCAGAACGGGAAAGACTTGGGGAGATTTGCATTAACGTAAATAGAACAGTCCAGATCCGCCGCTTCACTTGACGTGCGCCCTGCTGTCAAAACGTTGCCAGGAACGATGCTCATCCGGACCGGTCGATATATCCATTTCCCGGCCTCAGTCTGGCTCATTGAATCCCCGCAATTTCACGGAGGCGAACGGCGGTGCCCTCTTTCGAGGACACCGGCCGCCGCCATCATTATTTATAGCTGAAGCCTTACTGCGTGAGCTGCGTCTTGGGCGTCACGATGCGGACTACCACCCGGCGTGCCGCGTCGTTGCCGGTCGGCGCTGCTTCCCCAGGGGCAGTCGTGCCTTCTCCCATTGCGGAGGGCGACAGCACCCGGCCGGGTTCAATCTTCCCCGTTTGACGGAGGTAATTGCTGACCGCTCCGGCGCGCTTCAAGCTGAGACGCTCGTTCGCGGCCGCATTGCCCCTGGGGTCGGCGAAACCAAGGATCGAGATCCGGTAATTGCCATAGCTCGGGGCCTTTGCTGCAAGCGCCGCAAGCTCCGCCTTATGCTGAGGGGAAATCACCGCGCTGCCCGTCTTGAAATAGACGGTCGCCTCTTGCTGGATCACATATTCATGACCTTCGATGATCGCTTTCCTCAGCTCACCAAGCTCTGCCTTCGTGCCGGCCTTGGTGGCGACCGCGCTCCGCCAGTCGCGCTCTTTAAAAGTAATCTGGTTGGCCAGAACCGTGTTGCCCTGCTGGTCGCCCTCTACTGTGAAGATAAGTCCGGGGAGCAGGCTTTTGGCGGTACGTCCCTTCCTTTTGGCAAGGCCGCTGGTTTCGGTGATCTTCGTGCTCGGCGAGAAGCGTACCGTCAACGGACCTTCCCGGCTTTGGGCGTTAATGTCGGAGCCTTGAACCGAGACGATAACGGCTTCCCTTTTGACCTCTTCGGCTAACCCCGACGTCGAAATTAGCAGGGCTGCCGCAAATAGCGCGACGCGAGTCTTCATGGTCATTGCCTCCTCCCAACCAACACAGTTGTCAGTGAACTGCTTAGTGCCGGGGTGAAGCGACGGTATCAGTGAAGGTACTGAGGATGGCTTGATGGAATTAGCGAGGTGAGCGGGACGTCATTTCGTCATATTCTACCCCTTGAGGAATTCCTGGAATCATGCCGACAAGAGGAAGGGCGGTCCGAGGGGGGACTTGGACCGCCCTTTATTTGAAACGGCCAGAGCCGTGGAACACCGCCAAACGACCTGACCGTCGAACGACCGTTAGGAGCGGAAGCCGGCGAATGGTATCGGGGATAATCCCCAGACTTTCGAAGGGTTAAAGGAAGGAAAGGCCCGTGAACGGAAGGACGCAGATTAGCCGTGGGGCCCGACGGGCGATGCTGGTCTTGGGCCTGATCTTCTTCCTCGCCATCGTCTTTGCACTTGGCAAATGCGTAATGTCGCTCGGCAACGATCGCATTTTGCAGGCTTCAGGGCACCATTATAAGGAAATTGCGCAGGTCGGCGACGAGACGATGCACCTGGAGCAGGAATCGATCGGGGCCGAAATCCATCAATGGACACAGGCGGGTAAAGGCAGCCACATATTCAAGGTGGAGGACGCAGTTTTCCAGCCCGGTTCGGCCGCGCCCACGCCCGATGGCAGCGTCCAGATCGCTCGACTTGCCAAATTGTTGAATGCCAATCCGAAGGTAACGGCGGACATCTGGATACCGAGCAGCGTTAGCGGCCAGCAGCTTTCCCTGTTGCAGGCGAGGGCGCAGGCACTTCGGAAGGAACTGCTTGCCGATGGTGTTAGCGGATTGCGCATCCGATCCGGTGCTGGCGAAACGCCTCAAACCAAAGAAGCGGCCATCTTCGTCACGCTTTCAACAGGCAATGGCTAAGGCCGGTTTCCGGCCTTCCTCCGCTTGTGTTTCGGCGCTGCATGCGGCCGGACGAATGAATGCCTTCCGGCAGGTGCAGAGCTCATCGCGCCGCGAGGTTCGGCCTGCTCGATAACCAGCCCTTCGTCTTCCGGCGCGATCGTCGCGCGCCGCAGCGCCTTGACGAAGCCCGGGGTCGCACGCTGGGTCACCTCAAAATAGCTCTCATTCGCGGCAAGGCGAATTGCACCGATCTCGTTGCGGCCGACATGCCCGTATCGGCAGATCAACGGCAGCAGCCATCGCGGATCGGCATTGTGGCGCCGGCCTGCGTTGATCCTGAACCAGGTCGATCCTTCGAATCCCGGGCGCGGGCCGGGTTCGCCCCGGTCTTCGCGGCCGCTTGATCCAAGAATGTCCTCAGGCGCCGGCAGGTCGGTGCGCAGCGCGCGCACCAGCGCGACTGCAATGTCCTCAGCTGACAGCTGCGCCATCACCTGGCCTGCAAGCTGCCGGTCCTCCTCATCGACCTCGACCGGCGCCGCAAGCGACGAGAGCAGGCGTTCCCGGTCCTTGACCCGGATCTGTTCTGGAACCGGAGGATCGATCCATTCCGCGTCAATGCGGGCGTTGCGAAGCATCGTTTCGACGTTTCGGCGCCGGCGGAAGGGCACGATCAGCACGGCAATTCCCTTGCGGCCGGCGCGTCCGGTTCGCCCCGAACGATGCTGCAGCGCCTCGGCATCCCGCGGCAGCTCGACATGAATCACCAGCGAGACAGACGGAAGGTCGATCCCGCGCGCCGCGACGTCGGTGGCGACGCAGACCCGCGCCCGATTGTCGCGCAATGTTTGCAGCGCATGGTTGCGCTCGTTTTGGCTATGTTCGCCGGACAGGGCGACCGCCTGGAAACCGCGCTCGGTCAGGCTGGCGTGCAGACGCCGCACGGCCTCGCGAGTGGCGCAGAACAGGATCGCCGTCTCGGCCTCGTGCAGCCGCAGGAGATTGACGACGACATGCTCAATGTCGGTCGGTGAAACCGCGACGGCCTGATAGGCGATATCCGTATGAGCCTCGCGATCGCCGATTGTCTCAATCCGTAGTGCATCCTTCTGGTAGCGCTTGGCGAGGGCGACGATCGGGCGGGGCATGGTGGCGGAAAACAGTAACGTCCGCCGCCCCTCCGGCGTCGCGTCCAATATTTCTTCCAGTTCCTCGCGAAAGCCCATGTCGAGCATTTCGTCGGCCTCGTCGAGCACCGCGACCCGCAGGGCGGAAAGGTCCAGCGCTCCCCGCTCCAAATGGTCGCGGAGGCGGCCCGGCGTTCCGACGACGATGTGCGCCCCTCCTTGCAAGGCACGGCGCTCCTTCATCGGATCCATCCCACCGACGCAGGTTACGACCCGGGCGCCGGCCGGCGCGAAGAGCCACTGCAGCTCCTTGCTGACCTGGATCGCAAGCTCGCGGGTCGGGGCGATTACCAGGCCGAGCGGCTCGCGCGACCAGGGCGCGCGGTCGCCCTCCAGGAGTTGGGCGGCAAAGGCGAGGCCGAAGGCGACGGTCTTGCCCGACCCGGTCTTGGCGGAGACGATGAGGTCGCGGCCATGAGCCTCGTCCTGGACAACCGCCGATTGGACCGAAGTCAGTGTGTCATAGCCGCGCGCGGCCAACGCTTCCGCGAGGGCGGGGTGAATACCGGAATGTTGCATGGCGCCAGCGCCTACTCGCAAACGGCTCCGCGCGATAGGGACTGCGTGAATTGCTTCTATAGCGCCTGGGCAGCAGCGTTCGCGCTGGCCCACGCCCACTGGAAATTATAGCCGCCAAGCCAGCCCGTGACATCGACCGCTTCGCCGATCGCATAAAGACCGGGCAGGCGTTTCGATTCCATCGTCTGCGACGACAGTTCGGCCGTGCTGATGCCGCCGATGGTGACCTCGGCCTTGGCGAAACCTTCGCTGCCGTTGGGGAGGAACCGCCAGTTGGCAAGATTACGTTCGGCGGCTTCGAGCGCCCGATCGGTCATGTTGGCCAGCTCGCCCTCCAGCTTGAGCTGGTCCACCAACGTCTCCGCCA
>Ga0310811_10002239_pt1 | contig 24109 bp, 26 predicted proteins | sample YCmetagenome_FD_207642 | JGI IMG/M metagenome (GOLD analysis project Ga0310811, IMG submission 207642) | Soil microbial communities from experimental microcosm in Duke University, North Carolina, United States - YC | ecosystem: Engineered > Artificial ecosystem > Soil microcosm > Unclassified ... | reverse complement strand
CCAGGCGCCCGCCGTGTCGTGCTTGATCGCGGGCTTGTCCGTCGCGCTGATCGCCGCCGGCGTGCCGATTTCGGCAGCCGAAAAGGCGACCGGCACCCATGTGCCGGTGATGTTGGCGGGATCGGCGGCAAAGGCGGTGGAAGAAATGCCGGCCAGAAGGACGGCAAGTGCAAGCGAACGCATGTCTGTGTCTCCCCGATGGATGGTAAAGAAGGTTCCTAAGAACGGCCGCGCGCCGCCGAAGTGGCACACGGCCGAACCATTTCTACCATTCCGATAGCGGTCCCGTCTGCAATCCTGCGACGATGGTCTTAACACGGAGCCGCCCGGGGTCGCCGTCTCAGTTCCTTTGCAGGGTCGTGCAGGAGGCGGCGACGAAATTGTCGATGGTGTCGGTGAAGCAGAGCTCGATATGGTTCTGGTCCACCACCTCCCCGGTTCCCGAACCGGCATCGGTCGAGAATACGAAGCGGGTGCCGTCCATCCGGAATACACCGACGGTCACATGCTTCGTGGCCTTGGGGCCGGTCACCGTCCCGGAGAAAGCGGCGCCGTCCTGCTGGTCGAAGCTGTAGCTCCAGGGCTGCGGTGAGGCCTTCTCCAGTACGAGCTTCGGCGCGCTGTAGGCGTCGGTTGTCCCCACCCGCGCCGCGGCGGCGGCAACGGGAGTCCAGCTGCCCAGGATGTTGAAGGCCGCAGGTGCGCGTTTGTAGATCGTGCAGACGGCGCCGACATAGACCGGAATATTGTCGGTGACGCAGAACTCGAGCCTGTCGCCGAGGATCTCGCCCGAGGCATTGCCGCCTTCCGTCGCCATCACGAAGCGCGTTCCATCGGCGCGGATGACGCCGGCGACTTGGCTCGACTTCCCGCTCGGCCCCATATTGTGGCCGGCGAAGGCGGCCCCGTCCTGGCTTTCGATCACCAGCTTCCAGGCCAGATGGATGTCATGGCTGAGGACCGGGGTGGTCGAGGTCGCATAGCCCTCACGAGGTCCGACCCGGGCGCCCGAATGTTCGACCGGGATCCAGGTGCCGAGGAGGTTGGGCGGGTCGGCCGCAAAGGCCGGGACCGAAAGAAGCGCCAGGAAAGCGGCGAGCACAAGCGAACGCATATCAGGTCTCCCCCTGGGAATGACTTAGAAGGACCCGATGTTACCATCCGGCGTGGGCGAGCGTCAGTCGCCCGCGCTTTTCCTTCCGGCGACTCGGCGGCACGGATATCCTCACGGCATGGACGCGCTCGCCGGCATGGAGGATCTGAACCCCGCGCAACGGCGGGCGGCCCGGCATGGCCTGGGCGATGGCGCGCCTGCTGCCGGGCCGTGCGACACCCCGCCCCTGCTCATCATCGCCGGCGCCGGCTCGGGCAAGACCAATACCTTGGCCCATCGGGTCGCTTTTCTGATTCGCCAGGGCGTGGCGGCGGAGCGGATCCTGCTTCTGACCTTCACCCGCCGGGCGGCGGCGGAGATGAAGCGCCGGGTCGAGCGCATCTCGGCCACCACCCGCGACCAGGGCAGCGCGCTCCCGGCGGCCCTCGCCTGGTCCGGGACCTTCCATTCCGTGGGCGCCCGGCTGCTGCGGCTGCATGCCCATAATATCGGCCTCGATCCCGCCTTCACGATCCTCGACCGCGAGGATGGCGCCGATCTCATGAATCTGCTCCGCGACGAACTCGGCCTGTCCGGCCAGAAGAGCCGCTTTCCCAAGAAGCAGACCTGCCTCGCCATTTATTCCTATGCCATGAACGCCCAGGCGCCGCTGGGCGAGGTGCTGTTGCGGAGCTTCCCCTGGTGCGAGAGCTGGGAGGCGGAGCTGCGCCGGCTGTTCGGGGCCTATGTCGCGGCCAAGCAGCGCCAGAGCCTGCTCGACTACGACGATCTGCTGCTCTATTGGGCCCAGATGATGGGGGCGCCGGAGCTGGCCTCTCTGGTGGCCGAGCGCTTCGATCACGTACTGGTCGACGAATACCAGGACACCAACGCGCTGCAGGCCTCGATCCTGCTCGGCCTGCGCCCCACGGGCCGGGGTCTCACCGTCGTGGGCGATGATGCCCAGGCCATCTACAGCTTCCGTGCCGCCACCGTGCGCAACATCCTGGACTTCCCCGGCCTGTTCAGCCCGCCGGCCGCCATCGTCACCTTGGAGCAGAACTATCGTTCGACCCAGCCGATCCTGGCAGCGAGCAATGCCGTGATCGAGCAGGCGCGGGAGCGCTTCACCAAGAACCTGTTCAGCGAGCGGCCTTCGGAGCAGCGGCCGCGGCTCGTGACCGTCCATGACGACCGGGCCCAGGCGGGTTATGTGGCGGGCCGGATCCTGGCGGCGCGCGAAGCCGGCACCGCCCTCAAGCAGCAGGCCGTGCTGTTCCGCGCCTCCCATCACAGCGGCGGACTCGAGCTGGAGCTGGCCCGGCGCAACATCCCCTTCGTCAAATTCGGCGGGCTGAAATTCGTCGAGGCCTCCCATGTGAAGGACGTCATCGGCCTGCTGCGCTGGGCCGAGAATCCCCGCGATCGGGTCGCGGGGTTCCGCAGCTTGCATCTCCTGCCCGGCGTAGGTCCCGCCACGGCCCGCAAGGCGCTCGATCACCTGGAACAGGCCAGCTTCGCCCTCGACGCTTTGGCGGGCTTCAAGATGCCGCCGGCGGCCGCGGAGGATTGGCCGGGGCTGGCAGCGCTGCTGGCGCTGCTCGCCGGCCGGGCGGTCGATTGGTCTGCCCAGCTCGGTCTAGTGAAGGAATGGTATCGGCCGCAGCTCGAGAGGCTCTATGACGGAGTGGCGGCGCGGCTCAGCGATCTCGACCAGCTCGAGGCCATCTCGACCACCTATGCGGGCCGCCAGGCCTTCCTGGAGGACGTCATGCTGGATCCCCCGGCGGCCAGCGGCGAGGAGGCCGGCACCCCGCTGCTCGACGAGGACTACCTCATCCTCTCCACCATCCATTCCGCCAAGGGTCAGGAATGGAAGGCGGTCTATGTCCTGAACGTCGTCGACGGCTGCATTCCCAGCGATCTCGCCGTGGGCGAGGTGGCGGAGATCGAAGAGGAACGCCGCCTGCTCTATGTCGCCATGACCCGGGCCAAGGACGAGCTCCATCTCGTCCATCCTCAGCGCTTCTTCACCCAGCAGCAGCCCCGCCAGGGCGACCGCCATGTCTATGCCCCGCGCAGCCGCTTCATCACCGCGGCGATGCTGGACCGTTTCGAGCGCGTCGCCTGGGTCGCGGGCAGCCCGGGCGATGGGTCGCGCGACGGGCGGGCGGAGCCGCGGATCGATGTCGCGGCCCGGCTGCGCGACATGTGGAAATAGCGCGGAACTCGCCTTCTTCGGGTCCAGGATCCCGGGGACAGCGCGGTGCCGGACAAGGCGCACCCCTCAGGGACTATCTCGCAGCCACCCGAGGTTGTCATAGCAGGTAGCGGCGGCTACATTCGCGCCCGCTTGCATCGTCGCAGCCAATCTATGTCGTGAGGCCGGAACATCATGGAGAGATCGTCGAATCACGAGACGGTCTCTGCGATGATCGTGGCGCATCCCGGCCACGAGCTCCTTCTGCATCATTGGCTGGAAATAGATCGGCCGATCGTCTTCGCCTTGACGGATGGATCCGGCGGACATGGCGAGGATCGCCGCCCCATGTCGTTGCGCATCATCCAGTCTGCCGGCGCCAGCGTTGGACCGGTCTTCGGCCTCGCACCCGACAAGCAGTGGTATGCCGCGATCCTGGCGGGCGACTACGGCCTTTTCGACCAAGCATCGCGTCTCATCGCCGCCGCCTGCCGCGCTGCGGGCGTGACGCGAATCGTCACCGATCCGGTCGAGTTCTATAATCCGATGCACGATCTCTGCCATGCGCTTGCAGCCGGGATCGTGCGGAGCCTCCGCGGGAGCGGCGCGAGCAATGTGGGGCTTTTCGACTACGCGATCGAGCGTCCCGATCGGAGGAGCATCCCGGCGGCGATGGAATTCTCCCTCACGGACGAGGCGCTTCGTCGCAAGCTGGGGGCGATTGCTTCATATCTGCCGCTCGCATCGGAGGCCGAGCGGCACGCAGGAACCGTTCGGAACCATGCTTGCGAAAGGCTCTACGCCATTGACGCGACGGAGGCGTGGCCGTGCCAGCTTGTGGAAGAACCCTTCTACGAGCAATTCGGCCGGCGACGGATCTCCGACGGCGTCTATCGGGAGCTCATCACCTATCACGCCCATGTTCGCCCGATGGCGGCGGCATTGAGGGGCGATTGAGGAGAGCCGGCTTGAGGGGCGAGCTGACATCCGGACGGGCGAGATGCCAGAGACCGCAAGACAAGTGATGCCCTTTATCGTCGGATCGCCGCGGTCCGGTACGACGCTTCTGCGCTTCATGCTGGCCGCTCATTCGGACCTCGCTATCCCTCCCGAAACCGGATTTCCCGGCCATATCGCGGTTGACGAGAGGCTTGCCGGGTTGGGGCCGGCGGAGCTGTTGCATATCATGACGACATTCCCGCCCGCCGCACCGGCATGGCGCGACTTCGGCATGCCCGAGGAGACGCTGCGTCGCGCTCTGTTCAATCTGAGTCCCTTCAGCGTCGCCGAGGGTATCCGCAGCTTCTACCGGCTCTACGCCGCTCGGCACGGGAAGCAGAGGGTCGGCGACAAGACTCCGGGCCACGGGCAAACGATGATCGCCATCGAACAGCTTCTTCCCGAAGCGGCATTCATCCACGTTATCCGGGACGGCCGCGACTCCGCCCTCTCGTTGCGCGACATGTGGTTCGCGCCGAGCCGGGATATTGCAGCTCTTGCCGCCCATTGGCGCGACAATGTGACCGAATGCCGGCGGCAGGGGCACGCCGTCCAGCGCTATCTGGAGGTCCGCTACGAAGACCTTCTCAGCGATACGCCGGGGCAGCTGCAGCGCATCTGTGAGTTTATCGACTTGCCCTTCGAGGCCGGGATGCTCGCCTTTTACGAGGAGGCTCCGGCCTTGCTCGCGGAGCATCAGGAGCGCAAGGCAAGGGATGGCGCCATGATCGTCAGCCGGGAACGGCGGCAGGCTCAACAATGGCGCGTGACGACACCACCCGACATGTCGCGCGTGGGACTCTGGCGCACCGGCTTCACCGTCGAGGAGCAACGGGCGTTCTCAGGGGTCGCCGGCACTCTCCTGGAAGACCTCGGCTACTCGACTTAGGGCTACTTCCGCTAGCCTCGCGCGGCGCTCAGTTCCCGCTTCAATCTGAAGTTTTCCTCGGCCAGCTGCAGCAGCCGCCCCACCACATCTCGTCCGAGCTCATCCGATGAGCGCGCAGGATTGGGCGCGCTGCGGGGCAGAACGGCACGCAGGAACCCACTGAGCGCCAGGTTATAATCGTCTTCCGCGACAGGCCTAAAGCGAATGTCCTCGATCGACCTTCGATAGAGTTGAAGATATTGATCGATGACTTTCGCCATATTGGCATCCTCCCGGGCGAGGCCAGCCAGGGCCTCCGCCTCGCCAGCGTCATAGCTCTCGATTGCGGATCGTAGATTGGCCGCGCTTACCGGATGCGTGAGGCAGCGGAGGCCGAAGTTGTTGCGCCGCAGCTCATTGTAATTTTCCATCGTCGCCCGCCCCGCGATGCCACGCGCGTCACAAACCACGACCACGGATCCGGCGCAGAGGGCCTCGAGAGCTGCTCGCGCGCTGCCGAAGACCAGGTCCGCTGTCGCCAGCACCTCCTCGGGATCCGCGATCGGTTTTCCCAAGGGGGGGCCGACAATCTCCAGTTCGATCCCCATGTCGGCGCAGACGCCGGCCAGGATGGGATGCAGCGCCGTCGCCTTGCCGAAAGCCACCGCCTTCTGCGGGCTTGATGATAAAGGGCGACGTCGCGCAGGAATGCGTCTCAGCTCGACTCCGTTGGGAATGAGATAGATGCGCGAGGGGTCGATACCCGGCGAATGCGCGATGCGTTCCACGCAGACCTCGTCGACACCGACATGAAACTGGACCTGGGGAAAGGAGACGGGTGCCTCGACGCCGAAGGCCCAGGCATGACAGACGTTCACAACGGGCGTGCGCGGGAATCTGACGATCGCCTCGACCGTCGGGACGGAGTGATGGCCGTGTATGACGTCGGGCGGGTCCTTCAGGAGCCTCAAATCATCGATGACGGGCACGCCCGAGCTCTCCAACTCGAGCCCGGATTGGCCGATGATCGGTGTATAGACGGTAGGAGAATGACCGAGCGCGACCAGGCCCCTCGCGAGGTCGCGTGTGACGCTTTCGGACCCACCGCGTCCGGTCATCCAGATGTTCGTGAGCAGGATGCGCAATCCCTGCCGGCGATGTGGGGTGAGTTGCTCCAAAGCGGATCTTCCGGAATCTCGGTAGGGCACTTATCTGCGCTGGCGGAGGTGGCGTCAACCGCCGCAGCCCCGACTAAACGGCAGACTGTCCATCCCGGCACCGGCGTGGCCCGGCCATGGGCCTGTCCGCGAGCAAAGCGGCGATTTCGCCGGGCGTGCCGCCCGCGAGCCGGCGGCTCTCCCGAGTGAGATGCGCCTGATCGGCATAACCCGCGGCCGCGGCCAGGCCGGCGAGCGAGCGCGGCCCGTCGCCTCGCAGCAGCGTCAGGAATCGCTGGAACCGGAGGATGCGATCGAGGGTCTTCGGCCCATAGCCGAAGGCCTCGCCGAAGCGCCGGCGCAATGTCCGCTCGCTCAGCGACAGCTCTTCGCCCAGCCAGGCGATGAGCTCCCGGCCGGGCGGAGCGCCGGCCGCCAGGAGCCGATAGGCCGCCTCGGGATGGTCGTGGCTCGGCGGCAGACCGGCACCCCGCCGCGCCAAGGCGGCTTCAAGCCGCAGGACCAGCTGGGCCAGGTCGCAGGCCGTGCTCGCCGCCTCCGCCAGCCGGCTGGCGTCGCGGCTCGAAATTTCGGCCAAGGGAATCCGGCGGTTCAGCATCTCATCCGCGGCAAGGCCCAGCCAAGCCGCGGCCCGTCCCGGCCGGAAGCGAAAGCCGACGACGGTCGCCCCCGGCGCCAGAGCCTCCATATGCGGCTCGCGATCCGGTCCGGCGATGCGCAGCACCCCGTCGACCCATTGCAGGTCGATGCTGCCGTCCGGGACCACGAGAATCGGCCCCGTGCCGATCGCAGGCAGCCGGTGCACCCAGGCGCAGGCGAAGTGATGGCTGAGCGCCCCACTGACAGGTCGCTCCCGATAGATGCCGGTCGCCTGCGCGAGCATGCGGTGCCTCCTCACCCGGCGTTGCCGGCGCCATTCTAGAATCTGCCACGGGGGTCTGCCACCCGGCGGATCCCTGGAATGTCGTGAATTGGCCGTTTCATTCAAGACTCGCCGGAAATGCCGCGCCAAACTCCCAGGGATATCGGAGGACACAGCATGACCGCCACGTTTGAATCGCGCACCATCAGCCTTGCCATCCGCCGCGACTGGCGGGAGGTCTATGAATTCGCGCATCGGCCGGAGAACTTCCCGCGCTGGGCTTCGGGCGGCGCGACATCCCTTCGCCGGGACGGCGATGATTGGGTGGCCGAAGCCCCGGGCGGCCAGGTCCGGATTCGCTTCACCCCCCGCAACGACTTGGGCGTGCTGGACCATCACGTGATTCTCGCCACCGGCACCGAGATCTACGTCCCGCTGCGGGTCATCGCCAATGGGAACGGCGCGGAAGTGATGCTCACCTTGTTTCGCCTGCCGGAGATGACCGATGCGGTCTTCGCGCGCGATGCGGAATGGGTAGCGAAAGATCTGGGGGCGCTGAAGGCACTGGTCGAAACCTGATCCCAAGGAGGAACCGCCATGTCAGAGACAGAGAATGATCGCCGGATCGATTACATCGAGTTCGGGGTTTCGGCCCTGGAGCGCGCAAAAGCCTTCTACGGCAAGGCTTTCGGCTGGGGCTTCACCGACTATGGGCCGAGCTATTGCGAGTTCAACGATGGCCGCTTGAAGGGCGGCTTCACCACCGGTACACCGGCGAAGCCCGGGGGGGCGCTGGTGATCCTCTACGCCGAGGATCTCGCCGAGACGCAACGCCGGGTCGAGGCCGCGGGCGGGCGGATCGCCAAGCCGATCTTCGACTTTCCCGGCGGCCGGCGTTTCCATTTTCTCGATCCCGACGGCTATGAGCTGGCGGTTTGGTCGAAGCGATAGCCAGCCCCTCGCCCTCTTCGCTAGAGTGACTCCCCGCATTGCCGGTCGGAGAGCACTCATGGACGTCAACCGTCGCGCCTTGCTGATCGCCGCCGCCGCTGCGGGGTCGGTGGCAACCGTCCGGCCGGCCCTCGCCGCCGGCCCGACGCCCGGGGTTACGTCGGCCATCGAGCGCTTCGCAGCGCTGCCTGCCACGGCAAGCTGCCTGATCGACGCGGCCGATCCCAAAGGCGGCTGGACGGCGGGGCATGATTCTGCCGCCGTGTTGTTCATCGGCAGCGCGGTCAAGACCTTCATCCTGGCGCAATATCTGCGCGACGTCGAAGCCGGCCGGCTGTCGGAAACCGATCAGCGGCGGATCGACGATGCGGTGCGCTCGCCTGGGAGCCCCGTCTTCCTCAATCTCAGCGGCACGACCCCGGCTCGCAGCGTACTGGAGGCCATGATCGCCCATAGCGACAACACCGCGACGGACGTCGCGCTGGCCGCCGTGGGGCCGGAGAAGGTGCGCGCCCTGATCAAGGAAGCCGGGTTGACCGCCACCCGCATTCCCCATTCGACTCGCCGCCTGTTCTCCTTCCTGGCCGGCGCGCCGGCAGGAACCGACCTCGGCTGGTCGGAGATGCAGCGCCTGGCGACCGCGGAGCCCGCGGGGCCGACCCGCCCGCCGATCAACGATACCGAGACCATGGTGAGCTCGGCCGAGGAGCTGGTACGCTGGTATCGGCGCGCGCTGCAGCCCGGCTTCTTCGCCAAGCCGGAGACCTTGGTCGAGTTCAAGCGCATCCAGGCGATGGCCGATTCCCTCGCCCTCGTCGTGCCGCCCGATACCGCCGCTTATGGCAAGGGCGGCAGCATTGATTGGAAGGATTTCCATTGCTTCTGCCTGGCCGGCCAGATGGTCACGCAGCAGGTGCCCGTCACCTTCTGCTTCACCATCAACTGGACCGGACCCGACGAGAGCGTCGCCTCGGTGTTTCCCGTCTATAAGGCCGCCGTGGCGGACGCCTTGCGGGAGGCGGCGCAAGCCCTCGCCTGACGGCAGGCCTCGCCCGTCAGCTATCCCGGGGCGGCGGTTGGTGGTGCCCCTGCAGCCAGACATGCTGGATGATGGCGAAGAGGAAGGCCGTGGTCAGCCCGAACAGCAGCATCCCGTTCAGCGCCTCGATCGCACCCAGAAGCGCCCAGCGATCCTCCAGAAACAGATTGGCGTGGCCATAGGTCGTGATGGCGCCGAGCGAATAGAGCACGGCCGACTTGTTGTCGGGCAAGGCGCCAAGGAACCGGAAGGCAGCCGCCCAGGTGATCGCCTCGATACCGTGTAGGAGGGTGATCAGCAAGGTGGTGATGCTCATGACGACGGCGAAGCTCACGAAGAACCGGCGCGGCCGCATGGGGCTGCTGAGCACCCGGGTCACGCGCTGATCGATGAGTCCCAGGCCGAGCACATGGACGACGACGGTCACGATGATCAAGGGGGCGCCCCAGATCCAGTCGTTCGTCCAGTACAGCATGGAAGACGGGCTCATGCTTCCTCTCCTTGTCGCCAACCTCGAAAGGGTTCAATCTGACGGGCAAATGCCAGAAGCTGCTGGGAAGAGCGTCCCGTCACCCCCGATCGGAGCCTGCCGGTGAAGCGCAAGGCCGGTCTCTTCCTGCTTGCCGTCATCCTCGCCGTCACCCTCGGCACCGCGCTCGTCGTCTCCTGGCAAATGTATAACCTCGTCTCGAGGAAGCAGGCCAATCAGATCGACAATATCCAGGCCAGCCTCGGCGAGCGCTTCCACGTCTTCGAGGTCATGCTGCGCAGCCAGCATGTCCGCATCCGCGACCATATGGCGAAGGTGCTGCCCCTCATCGCGGCAGACATCGACCAGCTCTCCCTCCGCCCCGACCAGCTGACGCGCGATCAGATGGATGCGATGACGAAAAAGTACGGGGTGGAGGATATCTATTTCATCGACCGGTCCCACAAGATATTTCAGACGAATTCATCGACCGACATGAACATGCAGTTCCCCGAGAGCGACTTCACTCGCTTCCTCGACAGCGTGTTCGGCAAAGACAAGGTGATGGGCGTCGGAATCGATATCTCCGACGCGACCGGCAGGTTGAACACCTACATTTATTACGGCCCGGCGGGGAAGGACTACGTGATCGAAACCTCGACCGAGATCCAGTCCAGCCTCGAGCAAGGGGATTTCGCCTGGATGAGCTGGTACTTCTTCCCGCCGCCGAACGGGAGCAACGAATGCCAGGTCGAGAAGAAGTGCGACCTGTTCTCCGACGCGCTGCGCCACAACGAATATGTGAGGGCCATCGACGTCTATCTCGTCAATGAGTCAGGCGGCTGGTCCCTGCTTCATCCCCCCAAGAAGCTGGATCCGGCGATCGTCGCTCGCCTGGTCAAGGGGGGCGAGTATCAAACCACCAGCCCGGACGGACAGCTCGTTACGACCTACCAGCATGACGCATCGCAAGATGAAGCCGCCAAGGACGATCCGATCGTCAAGCGGATCGTGATCAACGAGATCACCTATGATGTGAGCCTGGCGCGCCAAGCGGTCATCGGCGTCCTGGGATACTCGCTGGTCGTGATGCTGATCGCCCTGCCTCTGATCTTCTGGCTCGCCTCCTATTTCCTGCAGAAGCAATTGCTGAACCCCTTATTCAGGTTGCGCAGCCAGGCGCGGGCCATCGCCGACGGCGATCTCGATCACGCCATCGCGGATACGGGCCGCCGGGACGAGATCGGCAATCTCGCCACCAGCTTCGCCACCATGCGCGATGCCGTGCGGCGGACGATTCTGGACCTGCGGGAGACCAATGCCTCGATCGAGCGTTTCGTCCCCAAGGCCTTCCTCTCCATCATGGGCAAGCCTTCGATCCAGTCGGTCAAGCTCGGCGACAACATCCGCCTCAACATGACGGTGCTGTTTTCGGACATCCGCAATTTCACCGGGCAATCCGAGCAGATGACGCCCGACGAGAATTTCGCCTTCATCAACTTCTATCTGGAGCGCATGGGGCCGGTCATCCGCGCCCATAACGGCTTCATCGACAAATACATCGGCGACGCCATCATGGCCTTGTTCGAGCAGCCCGATGACGCGCTGCGGGCCAGCCTTGCCATGCTCGATACCTTGGCTGCCTTCAATCTCGAGCGCCAGGCCGGCGGCCTGCCCCCGATGGCCATCGGCATCGGGCTCAACACCGGGTCCCTCATGCTGGGCACGATCGGGGAGAGCCACCGGATGGACGGGACCGTCATTTCCGACGCCGTCAATCTGGCGGCCAGGATCGAGAGCCTGACCAAGACCTACGGGGTCGGCATCCTGATCTCGCAGAACACCTATGATCAACTCTCCGACCCCAAGGCCTTCAACATCCGGCCGATCGACGTCGTGGTGGTCAAGGGCAAGACCAAGCCGGTGATCATATTGGAGGTCTTCGACCGGAGCCCGTCCGCCGAGCGCGAGGCCAAGCTGCGGACACGGGATCTGCTGCAAGCCGGCATCGAAGCACTGGGGCGCCGCGACAGCGCCGCCGCCCGCGCGATCTTCGAGCAATGCCTGGCGCTCTATCCCGGCGATCCCGCCGCGGCCAATCTTCTGAAATCCTGCGCCTGAGGCGGCTCGCTCAGCTTCTACTGTGGTAGGTGAGCGCCAGCGCGATGCAATGCCTCAGCTCCGCCGCGGAATCTCATCCCTCGACCGACCCGCCGATGCCTGGCAGCGCCGCCGCCGCGGCGAAGATCAGCGCATGCAGACGCAGCAGCCGGCGCCGCAGGACCGGCGAATAGCTCGCGAAGACAGCGGCGACCTCCGGATCTCCGAAGGGCGGCCCAAGCCGGTGGTCGCCGTGTCGATCTCCGACTCAGACCCGGCGGCGGCCGAAGATCATGTGATAGAGCCAGAGCACGATGATGGCGCCGACGATGGCGACCAGCATGCTGTAGATGTTGAACCCCGTCACCGGCGCCGCGCCGAACTGGGTGAAGACGAAACCACCCACGATCGCGCCGATGATGCCCAGGATGATGTCGACGATGATCCCCGAACCCTGCTTGTTCACGATCTTGCTGGCGATGAAGCCGGCAATCAGGCCGAGAACGATCCAAGCGATGATTGACATGAGCAACCTCCTGACGCTGGTCGACGTCGGCCGAGATGATCTCGGCCGGTCCGCTGAGGAGCGATGCGCGGCATGGTAGAGATTAGCGGCGGCCCTGGCAAATCGCGGCACCGCTGCGCTTGGCGGAACCCTAAGCGCGGCGCCGCTTGGCCGTGGCGGGCGCTTCCGGCGTCGCCTTGGTCCCCTTGATGGGAAGCAGCAGGGCTGCCTGGCGCTTGTCCGCCTTGGCCGGGCGCTTTGCTTTGGCTGCGCCCTTTTCGGCCACAGGCTTGTCGGCCGCCGGCTTTTCGCCACGGGACTTCTCCGCCCCGGGCTTGCCGGGGGCGAGGCTGCGGCGCAGCGCATCCATGAGGTCCACGACATTGCTCTGCATGACCGGCGCCTTGGCCTTCGCCAACCCTTGCCCGGCCGCTTTGGCCTTGATCAGCTCGCGCAAGGCCTCCTGATAGCGATCCACGAATTGCGCGGGCTCGAAGCGGCCTTCCTGCCGCTCCATGATGGTGCCGGCGATCTCCACCATCTTGGGATCGATCTTCACCTCGGGAAAATCATATTCGGCCGAGCGCACCTCGTCGGCGCTGCGCAGGAGGAACATGATCAGCCCCGCCCCCAGCGGCTCGACCAGCACGGGATGCTCGCGGCTCGACATCACGATGCGACCCACCGCAGCCTTCTTCTCCTTGGCCATGGCTTCGGCAATCACGCGATAGGCCTCGAGCCCGGTCTTCTCCGGGTAGATGTAATAGGGCGCATCGATATAGAGCGGATCCACCGAAGCGCGGTCGACGAAGGTCTCCAGATCCAGAATGCGGGAGGATTCGACCTGCAGCTCCTTCAACTCCGCCGGCTCAAGGATGACGTATTGGTCGCCCTCGAGCTTGTAGCCTTTCACGATCTCGCTGCGGTCGACCTTTTCGCCGGTTTCGGAATCGACAGGCTGAAGCGAGATGCGATTGCCGGTCGCGGGATTGAGCTGGTTGAGCTTGATCCGCTCCACCTCCGTCGTCGCGGGCACCAGCCCGATGGGACAGGAGACCAGCGAGAGGCGCAGATGACCATTCCAGCTTGGACGCATAGGGCTTCCTCCGAGTCGGGGCGCCCCAATCAATGGCCTCGGCAGCTGCAGGTTGCCGGCCCATGGCGCCGGCGCAAACTCTAGCGCCCGTCGCTCATCTAGCCAACGCTACATGGGGTATGCCAGTAAGTGTTAACCTCAATACTTAGGATTGTTCTAGTGACGTTCCGAAAGATTCCGTGACGTCGGACTCCTTTTCTGCCTGGAGATACCAGACAAACCACATCGCACGAGCCGGATCCTGCCCCCGTCGCTCCGTCTCCGCGAACACCTCGGGAAAGGAATTGCGGCCTTCGGCAAGAAAATTGAACTTCCGCAACAGCAACGCGAATTCGGCCCTCGCGACCGCTGCCGTCCGATCGACACGTTCCTGCCATGACGCCCACGACGGTACCGATTTGTAGGTATCGACTTCGACCCAATAGCACTCGCAAGTCGCGCCCGGAAAACGAAACTGCAGCTGTCCGCCGATGCTTGCGAGATTGGCGTCACGAGCCGCCTCAATGACAGCTGGAACGTCATCGATGGACCAAGCGAACTCGCCATCCTTCGAGGCACGCTCAATGAGATGCCGCGGCAAACGTAATTCCGCCCATTCCGCCTGTGTCATCACCCGCTCATTTGGACGGCAGGGGCAGTGGCGGCGCCGAGCCCCCGATCGGATTGAAATCATAAACGCCCACACCCTGCAGCACGCCGAACTTGCAGGGTCCCCCATTTTTCCCGGTCACGCGATGCGCACGCTTTGCCGGCACCACGCAGGTGCCGCCGGGCTGGAGCTCGTGGATCTCTCGGGGCGCCCGGGTCTCGACGACCATCGGACCCTCCATGCAGAAGAAGCGATCGGCGACATTGCTATGCCAGTGCCAGGGCACCTCCTGGCCCGCCGCCAGCGTCAGCACCACCATGCGCAGCTCCGGCGTCTCGGCCAGGGTCTCGTGGCCCGCGATCTCGTAGCTCGGTTGGTTTTTCCGCTCCATATCCGCTCCCGGATGAATTGCGCCGGCTGCCCTCAAGACTGACATCTAGGAGAGCACAGGGCCAGCGCTGTCGGGGTCATCCGCCTGCCGGAAGCGGCGATGCGCATCGAAGCTCTGGGCTTCGACGAAGACGCGGGTCACCTCGGGATGGGCCGCCTTGATCCGCCGCTCGATGCTCGTCACCGTGCCTTCGACGCGTCCGGCCTGGATCGCGTCGTCGAAGTCCAGGCTGAGGGCGACAAGCACATCCTGGGGGCCGAAATGCATGGTGAGCGCTTCATTGAGCCGAAGCACGCCCGGCTCGCTCATCGCGATCGCGCGGATGTCGGCCTGGACTTCCGGATCGACGCCCTCGCCGGTCAAGAGGCTCTGACACTCGAAGGCGAGAAAGCCGGCGGTGACCGCCAGGATCAGGCCGATGATGAGGGAGGCCACGCCGTCCAGCACGGGCAGGTCCCAGGCCTGGCCCAGGAAGATTCCGAGGAGCGCGGTGAAGAGGCCGAGGAGGGCAGCGGTATCTTCGAAGAGCACGGTGAAAACGGTCGGATCCTTGCTGCGGCGAACCGCCTCGAAGAAGCCACGCTTGCCCTTGCTCTTGCGAAACTCGCGAAAGGCGACGACCCATACGATGCTCTCGAACAGGATGGCGACGCTCAGCACCAAGTAGTTGACCCAGGCGTCCACCACGGGATGAGGCGACCTGATCCGGTCGATCCCCTCCAGCACCGAGAGCCCCGCCCCCAGGCCGAAGATCAGGATGGCGACCACGAAGGTCCAGAAATAGAGCTGCAGACCATGGCCGAAGGGATGCTGGGGCGTGGCCGGACGCGCCGCCCGCCGGAGGCCATGGAGAAGGAGAAGCTGGTTGCCGGTGTCAACGGCGGAGTGAATGGCCTCGCTCATCATGGCAGCGCTGCCCGTGAAGGCGGCAGCCGCGAATTTGGTCACGGCGATCGCCGCATTGCCGGCGAGCGCGGCGTAGATGACGAGCCTGGAGGAATGTGCGGCCATGTGCGCAGAGTCTCGCTTCAGAAAGCGCCCATCGCTCTGACGGAATCGTGAAGGCGCCAGCGCGTTTCGACGCGGGCCGCAGCTTGCGGCCGCCTCGAGCGCTATGCAAGATGGCCGTAACCCGACTGGAGAATGATCATGAGAGCCGCCACAGGCGCGATCCTCGGGATGCTCGCCTTCGCGTTGGTCGCCACCGCCCGCGCCGACACGCCCCCGCCGGATTATGCCGCCATCATTGCCGCCCCGGATCGAACGGATGCCGACCGCAAGAATGACGCTCGGCGCGAGGCCGTGAAGCTTCTGGCTTTCACGGGCGTGCTGCCGGGCTGGACGGTGATCGACATGGCGGCCGGTGCGGGATACAGCACCGAGTTGATGGCCCGCGGCGCGGCGCCGGGCGGGATCGTCTATGCGCAGAATCCGCCGGACATGCGGCCCAATGCCAAGGCCGATATGGCCGAGCGGATGAAGCATCCGGCGATGAAGGATGTCGTCCCCGACATCCGTGCTTTCGACGATCCGGTGCCCCCCGGCGTCGGCAATCTCGATCTCATCACCTTCTTCTTCGGCTATCACGACACGACCTATATCCCGGTCGACCGGGCCAAGATGAACCGCGCGATGTTCGATGCATTGAAGCCGGGCGGATATCTCGTGGTCGCCGATTATGCCGCGCTGCCCGGCGCCCCCATCACCACCGGCAAGACCTTCCATCGCCTGGATGAAGACATCGAGAAACGGGAGATCGAGGCGGCGGGGTTCAAGCTCGTTGATGAAGGCATGTTCCTGCGCAATCCCAACGACCCGCATGACATGCCGATCTTCAAGCCGAAGATCCCGATCGACATCTACGTCCTCAAGTTTCAGAAGCCCTAGTCAGGGCCCCTCCCCGACGAGGCCTCGACCGGCCCGATTTGACGGCCCTATAATGCCGGCAACAAATGCGGGCGGGGAATGTCGAAAAACCTATCATCGGTGGAGCGCTCGTCCGCGCAGGGGCGAGCCTTGGTCATCGAGATCTCCTGCCCCACGCCAGACCAGGATTCGGGGTCGCTCAGCACCTTCAATCTGATGCGTCTGCTGGGCGATCTGGGCTTTCGCGTCAGCTTCCTGCCTACCGCGAGCAGCGATCGCCTGCCCGGCTATACCGACGCGCTCGAGGCGACAGGCGTCACGTGGCTCGGGGTGCCGCATTTCACCTCTCCCGATCTGGCCCTGGCCGGGCTGGCCGACGATTACGACCTCGTCGTTCTATGCCGCCATGCCGCGGCGGAGCGAGGCCTTGCCATCGTTCGGCGTCATTGCCCCTCGGCTCGGGTCGTCTTCCGGCCGGTCGACCTGCATTTCCTGCGCGAGGGACGCCAGGCGGCGATCGAGAACTCGCCGGCGATTGCCGCCACGGCGGCGGCGAGCAAGTCGAAGGAGCTCGCTCTCGTGGCGATGGCAGATGCGACGATCGTGGTCAGCAGCTATGAGGCGGAAGTCCTGGGACGCGAACGTCCCGGCGCGGTGGTCCGTACGGTTCCGATGACCCGCGACATACCGGGGCGCCGGCAAGGGACCCGCGGCCGCCGCGACATTCTGTTCCTGGGCTCCTTTGCGCATTTGCCGAATGTGGATGCCATCGTCTGGTTTGCCGGGGAGGTTTTCCCTCTGGTCCGAGAGAGGCTGGGCGATGTCAGCCTGCATATCGTGGGCAAGGATCCTCCGCCGGAGGTCGCGGCGCTGGGCATCTCGGCGGATAGGCCCGGTCGGCATCCCATCGTGATTCACGGCCATCGGCCCGACATCGATGACTTGCTGGATGGCTGCAAACTGAGTGTTGCACCCTTGCGTTGGGGCGCGGGCATCAAGGGCAAGGTGGCGACGAGCCTCGCGGCGGGCCTGCCCTGCGTCGCCACCAGCGTCGCCGTCGAGGGTGCCGGGCTGCTGGCAGGACGGGAAATCTCGGTGGCCGACGCACCTGGCGAGTTCGCCGCGGCCATCGTGCAGATCTATGGCGACGATGCTCTGTGGCTGCGCCGCTCGGACGCGGGAATCGCGGCTGCCAGCCGGCAGTTTTCCTTCGCAGCCAATCGCAAACGAATGGCCGAGCTGCTCCGGGATATCGGTATCTCGACGCCCGCTTCACGCTCGCAGCCAAAAGGCCTAGGCTGCGCCGGGATTGAGTGGGTGAGTCGTTTCTACAAGAAATATTGGTCGAATTTGCGCCGGCGGGCGAGCGGATGCGGATTTCAGTTTTTGGTATTGGCTATGTTGGCGCTGTATCGAGCGGCTGCCTTGCACGGCTAGGCCATCGCGTCATCGGCGTCGACACATCAGCCGATAAGGTGGCGGCGCTGCGGGCCGGCCGCTCGCCGATCGCCGATGTGGCCCTCGGGCGCATCATCGCCGATGCCGTCGCTGCCGGCAGACTCGCGGCCACCTCGGACGCGGCGGAGGCCGTGGCAGCCACGGACATCTCCTTCATCTCGGTCGGCACACCCGGCACGCCACGGGGCGACTTGTCGCTGCAAGCGGTCGATCAGGTCGCGGCCGAGATCGGCCGTGCGCTTCGCCGCAAGACCACGGTGCATTCGGTGGTGATGCGCTCGACAGTGCCCCCGGGCACCGCCGAGGAGCGGGTCATCCCGATCCTGGCGCGCGAGTCCGGCCGCCCTCTCGGCGAGGGCTGGCAGTACTACAGCAATCCGGAGTTCCTGCGCGAGGGCAGCTCGGTACAAGATTTCAACGCCCCGCCCTTCACCCTGATCGGCGCCGCGCCCGGCGACGATGCCGCCGTGCTGTCCGAGCTCTACGGCGAGATCGCGGCGCCGATTCATGTCCTGCCCTACCGGATCGCCGAGAGCGTCAAATATCTCGGCAACATCTATCACGCGGTCAAGATCGCTTTCGCCAATGAGGCCGGTGGCGTGCTGGCCGCCCATGGCGTCGATGCGCGCGAGGCCTTCCGCCTGTTTTACGAAGACCGGCTGCTCAACATCTCGACCGCCTATCTCAGCCCGGGCTTCGCTTTTGGGGGTTCCTGTCTGCCCAAGGATTTGCGCAGCTTTCTGGCCCTGGCCGAGGCGGTCGAGCTTCCCACACCCTTCCTGGCCCAGCTGCTGCCCAGCAACAACGCCATCATCGAACGGGCCCTCGCCGCGGTCGTGGCGCGCGGGCGGCAAAGGGTGAGCCTGTTCGGCCTCGCCTTCAAACCCGGCACCGACGATCTGCGCGAATCGCCCTTCGTGACTTTGGCCGAACGGCTGCTCGCCCGCGGCTTCGAGCCCCGCATCTTCGACCGCTCGGTGACGATGGCCCGCCTGACCGGCAGCAACCGCGCCTACATCGACCGGGAGATCCCGCATCTCGAAGCCCTCATGGTCGGCACCCCCGCGGAAGCCTTGGCGGGCAGCGCCGTCACCATCATCGGTCATCTCGGCGCGACGGACCTGCCGGCGCTGACCGACGGGCTGACGGACCAGTTCGTGCTGGATCTGGCTGGTCTCCCCGAGCTGGCGCGGCGGCCGGGGATCTCCTACCAGGGTTTGTATGGAAAGGCATGGGCCTGACGGAGCCTCGGGACCTCGCTCTGCGCCCCCAAGGTGAATCGATTCCCGGCGCGGAACCGACGGCGGCTCCCATTGTTCCCTAAGACGGAGCGGCTGAACGAAGCGATATGACAGCGGCAATCAAGGAGCCTGACCTCTTTGGGGTCGAGGCGGTTTCACCACATCCAAGGAGGTCCGAATGACGAAATCCCCGTGCTCATGGCGGCAGTTCGCCGCCGTCTCCCTCCTCGCCCTGCTGGCAGGTTGCGGGTCGATGCATGCGAACCAGACCAAGCCGATCAAGGCCAGCCAGACCCAGACCGGCTATGTCTTCATGAGAAGCCAGACGAGCCAGGGGCAGGTCATCAGCACCGCCAACGGCATGACCCTCTATACCTTCGATAAGGACGAGGTGGGCAAATCCAATTGCTACGGCGAGTGCGCCAAGAATTGGCCGCCCTATCTGATGAACGGCGTCTACAAGCCCTTCGGCAAGATGACGATCATCTCCCGCACCGACGGCACGCAGCAATGGGCCTATGACGGCCATCCGCTCTACACCTTCATCCAGGACAAGGCCCCGGGCGAGATCAAAGGCAACGACTTCAACAACAACTGGCATGTGGTCCTCGTGCCGCAGAGCTGAGGAAATCCCGGCACGCCCCGTTCTGCTCGCTATGACGGCGGAGCGGGGCGTGGTCGGGAATGCATGCGGCGGCCGCCAAGGCGCCCTCCAGCCGGAACTTTCGCTACCTGCCAGCATTGATTCCGTATCCAATTTTTCAGGGGCAGACCATGCGCAGATCCTCACTGATTGGGGCCTGTCTTCTCGCCGTGACGATGTCGTCGAGCGCAGCCCTGTCTCAAAACCCGCTCATGTTGACCTATACCCAGCCGGTCGCGCCGAAGGCCGTGCAACTGGTGCAGGAAAAGCTGCGCCAGGACGGCTCCTATACCGGCGCCGTGGACGGCATATGGGGCGCCGATAGCCAGGCGGCGCTGGAGCGTTTCCAGCAGACCCATAGTTTGCAGGTCACGGGTGAGTTGAACCAGGCGACGGTGGCGACCCTTGGCATCCCCGTGGAGCAGCTGGCGACCACGGCTTGGCCGTCGCCCCCTGTCACCACGGTCTTCCTTGGCAGCTCGCTGAGCTCGAGCTCCATCCAGGTCATCCAAACCCGCCTCAGGGATTTGAACTATTATCGCGGGCCTTCCGACGGCCTCTGGGGGGCCGATACCCAGAACGCGATCGAACGGTTCCAGGAGGGGCGCGGGCTGCAGCCGAACGGCCAGCTCAACCCCATGACCGTCGCGGCGCTGGGGCTCGACCCCAAGCTCCTCGTCGCCTCGCCTTAGCGCATCCCGCCTGCCAAGCGGTCGGGCTCACGCCGTAGCGGGAGGTTGATCCGAGCTCTCGCTTTGCCGCGCCGTGACGATCTCGGAGATCTCCGGCGGCAGGGTGGCGCGGTAGCGCGAGGCGATACGCCATAGATAGGCCTTCTGGCCCTCCGTCAGGCGGACGCGCCCTTGGCGACGCGTGATTGCCGCGAGGTCACTGCAGAACCTCTCATCGCCGGAGCCTGCCCTCAGGCGGCAATCGGCCAATGCCCGAACGAGCTGGATCTCCTCGGCCGTCATCGGCTGGCGGAGTGCGACTTCGCGCTTCATTCTTGCTTCGGCTGACTCCCCAATCGGCCGCGAGTGTCCCGCGACCGACAGTCGAAGCTTTTCACGCCATCGAACAGCCGCGAGGGAGCGAGAGCATAGAGGATCAGCGGCGCTCTGGGGAGAGGCTAGGCGGGGAGCATGGGCCCCCGTGCGCCGGCCAGCTTTGCACCTGCAGATCGGCATCCCCATGGTCTTAATGAACGGGTTGACCGGCCTATGAATTCAGGTCGACCAGATGGACGATCACGCCGCCGTCGCGTTCCAGCAAGCCGGCCCGGTATTTCCGCGCCAATATGTCCTGGATGAACTTCTTCTGGCGGACATAGGTGGCAAGCATGGGCTCGAGCCCCGAGGAAGCATCGTCTTGGAGCGCCGCCAGCACCTCTGCAACGACACCGCAACGGACGGGAAAGGGACCGTCGGCGGCGCAGAAACGCATCAGCTTCTCGGAGGGGTCGTAGCCGATCTCCTCGGGTTCGAATGTAAGTGCCACCTTGATCTCCCGGCCAATCCATCCCGGCGCTGCCCTCTGCGGACATGCCGCGAACTGAAGGTCTGGGCGCGGCGCGGGTTCCTGGCGTGGCGGATTTTTAATTCGCCGCTGCGAGCAAGCGATCCGGGGTCGGCTAATCCTCGGCACTGAGGTCGAACTCGGCCTGGAGCCGAGGCAGCACTTTCGAAAGAGCTTCGTCGACCGGGAATTCGCCGGCCTTCCCCAGGCTTTGCTTCGTGACGATCCACCCGATGCCCCGGGGACCCGGTCCTACCTCGAACCCCTGGACGTCTTCGCAGCGTCGCTCTTTGCGGATGCGCTCGAGCAGCAGGGCTGCCAATTCCCGGGCTGTCTTCTTCGGCTTGGCCATCTCGCTCTCCGCGGGTTGTCTGGCGCCATGGTGCTTGGCCTGTGGATCAACAATCCACATGCGCATCTGATTATGCAAGGCGCGCCGGGTCTTGTAGACTGTCTTATCCGAGAGGAGGAAGCTTCGATGCTGCCGATCGGGAGATACCTTCTCATCCTCGCGCTAATGGCTTGCGTTTCCGCGCCTTCCGCCCTCGCCTGGGGCGCCCTGGGCCACCGAACCGTGGCGGCGATCGCCATGCTCCTGATCCCAGAAAAGGCCGGCAAGATGGACGTCATCCTGGCCCAGCTGGAAATGGACGGTAATTTCATCGACGCCGCCAGCTATCCCGACGAGTTCATCCGGGACCACGACCCCGAGCACAAATTCGAGGCGTGGCACTACGCCGGTCTGCCCGACGACGGCATGCCTTTCGTCTGCGGGGACTGCCTGTTCAAGGCCCTCCCCGCCGAGCTGGCGATCCTGCGCCGGGGCGGCGGCGGGAAGGCGGAGGCGGTGGCCATCGCCTGGGTCGAGCATCTGGTCGGCGATCTTCACGAGCCGCTCCGCATGGACGGCCGACTCCGCGGCGGCAGGCTGTTCCACGTCAGCTATCGCGGCATTAAGGCCTGCGACGATTTCACCAAGAAGGATCCCAAGTTCAACCTTCAGACGGTGTGGGAGGATTGCCTGGTCGAGGAGCTGGCCGCTGGACGGAATCCCAAGGCACTCGCCAAGGATCTCCTCGGCGACATCAAGACCTATAAGGGACGCCCCGAGATCGGACATGCCAGCCGCCACCCTTGGCTTGCCTGGGGCACCGAATCCCATGCCCTCGCCGTCTCGGTTGCCTTCGATCACCTCCAGGAAGGTGCCGATCTCCAGGACGCCTACATCCTGGGCGATGGCAATGGCGCGCTCAGTGTCGTGCGGCAGCAGCTGCTGCTCGCGGGCATTCGCCTGGCATTTCTGCTGGATCAGAACTTCGGGGCGCCCTAGCCACCTCGTCCAGGTTGCCCTTCAATAGCAGTTGGCGGGCCGCAGAGCGGTGCTCGATCGGGGTCGCGGCGTCCGACCACCTCAAGGGATGGGTTCATTGACTTTGCGCCGCCTTGCGGCGAAGACTGTCGCCGAATCTGCACCGGGAAATCCCAATGACATCGGCCTCACCCTGATGACGGATCGAGTTCTGGCTCGGGAGGGGAGCGGCGGCCTGATGGATCGCCTTAACCGCCACGACGCGGATATCGGCATCATCGGCATGGGCTATGTGGGCCTGCCGCTGGCGCGGGTCATTGCCAGCAAGGGGTTCCGGGTCACGGGATTCGACATCGATCCCGCAAAGGTCGACATGCTGAATGCCGGCCGGAGCTATATTCATCACATCCCGGCCGCAGAGCTGTCGGCGCTGCAGCAGAAAGGCCTGTTCTCCGCCACCGTCGACTTCGGCCGGCTGTCGGAGATGGACGCCATCCTGATCTGCGTCCCGACGCCGTTGAACAAGTATCGCGAGCCCGATCTTTCCTATGTCGAGGCGACCACCGCCGCGATCGCCAAGCATCTGCGGCCGGGGCAGCTGATCGTCCTGGAATCCACGACCTATCCCGGCACCTGCCGGGAGGTCATGAAGCCGGTGCTGGAGGCGGGCGGGCTGATCTGCGGCAAGGATTTCTTCCTCGCCTATTCGCCGGAACGCGAGGATCCCGGTAATCCGAACTTCGATACCGGGAGCATTCCGAAGGTCGTGGGCGGGGATGGACCGGAGGCCCTTGCGCTGGCTTCAGCCTTCTACAGCCAGATCGTGGTTCAGGTTATTCCCGTCTCCTCGGTCGAGGTGGCCGAGGCGGTGAAACTGAGCGAGAACATCTTCCGCGCCGTCAACATCGCCTTGGTCAACGAGCTGAAGCTCGTCTATGGCGCCATGGGCATCGACGTCTGGGAAGTGATCGAGGCGGCCAAGTCCAAGCCCTTCGGCTTCATGCCGTTCTATCCCGGCCCGGGCCTGGGGGGCCACTGCATCCCGATCGATCCCTTCTATCTCACCTGGAAGGCGCGCGAGTACAACATCGCGACGCGCTTCATCGAGCTGGCCGGCGAGATCAATACCAATATGCCGCGGCATGTGGTCGACAGCCTCGCCGAGGCTCTGGATCGCCGGCAGCAACGCGGGCTCCACGGCAGCCGGATCCTGTTCATCGGGATGGCCTACAAGAAGAACGTCGATGACGTCCGGGAGAGTCCCTCGCTCCGGCTGATGGAGATGGTGGAGGCGCGGGGGGCCAAGGCGGATTTCTTCGACCCCTATGTCGCGGAGATCCCGAACATGCGGGAGCATCCCGGGCTCTGTGGCCGCCGTTCGATCCCCTGGAGTCCCGAGGCATTGACGAACTACCACGCGGCGGTGATCGTGACCGACCATGACAATGTCGACTACCGGGGGCTGGTCGCCAGCCTGCCGCTGGTCGTCGACAGCCGCAATGTCTGCGACCGCAAGGGAATCAAGGACCCGAAGATCGTCAAGGCCTGACCGATGGACGCGTACCCGCTGCTCCGGCGTTTCCGCAATCTCGTAAAAATTGGACCGAACCTTCGATGAAGATCCTTGTCACGGGCAGCGCCGGGTTCATTGGCTTCCATCTATCCCGCCGCCTGCTGCGGGATGGGCATCAGGTGGCCGGGGTGGATGCGATGGTGCCCTATTACGATGTGCGCTTG
>Ga0310811_10002238_pt1 | contig 24132 bp, 33 predicted proteins | sample YCmetagenome_FD_207642 | JGI IMG/M metagenome (GOLD analysis project Ga0310811, IMG submission 207642) | Soil microbial communities from experimental microcosm in Duke University, North Carolina, United States - YC | ecosystem: Engineered > Artificial ecosystem > Soil microcosm > Unclassified ... | reverse complement strand
AGCCGGTCACGATATTGACGACGCCGTCCGGCACGCCGGCCTCTTCACACAGCTTTGCGAAAAGAATGGAGGATGCCGAAGAGAATTCGGACGGCTTGATGACGACGGTATTGCCAGCCGCAAGCGCTGGCGCTATCTTCCAGACCGCGAGCAGCAGCGGGGAATTCCACGGCGCGATCGTCGCAACCACGCCGAGTGGTTCGAACGTGGTGTAGTGAAAAATGCCGGGTTTATCGAACGGCGTGACGTCGCCCTGGATTTTGTCAGTGAGACCGCCGAAGTAGTAAAACCATTGAGGCAGATATTGCATCTGCTGCAGCATCTCAGCCTTCAGCTTGCCGTTGTCCTTTACTTCCAAATCGGCGAGCTCTTCGGCGTGCGCGGCGATCGCATCGCCGATCTTGTGGAGCGCCATTCCACGCTGGCTCGCGGTCATCGTCGCCCAAGGCCCGCTTTTGAATGCGGCATGAGCGGCACGAACCGCAGCGTCGACATCGTCGGCGGTGCCGCGCGGCACTTCGGCCCAGACTTCGCCGTTGTAGGGGTTGATACTCTCGAACGTCCGACCGTCGCTTGCACCGCGCCACTCGCTGCCGATGCGCATCTTGAACTGTTCCATCACACGACTCCTTGGCTGGTTATCGACGAAGCGGCAAATCAGTGATCTGCCTTTTTGCTCTTCGTCGATCGATGCGTGCATTATTGGCATCGGTCTTCCATCCGCCAATTCCCGAAATGTGCGTGCGGATCCCGTGAAAATGCACAAGCTGTGGCCGCGTGGGTTCGGTTCAACTGTTAAGTACTCGGAAAACAGCTGGCAATAAATTGCATGACGCTGCGGATGGCAGGCGCGTGCCGCAGGTCGTTGTGAATGGAGAGCCAGACTTCACGCGCGAGTGCTTCCCCTGTCCCTTCGACGATGCTCAGACTCTCGTCCCAGTCGCCGAGGAAATAGGGCAGAACGGCCACGCCGACTCCAGACCGGGCGGCAGCTGCCTGAACGTCGAGACTGTTGCTGCGCAGTACGACGGGGCGCGAACGGGCCTGCGCGCCCAGCCACGCCTGTTGCACCGACCCGTCCATGCTGTCGTCGTATCCGATGAATTCGTAGTCTTCGGGTACGTGAGACGCCAGATAGTCCGCCGACGCATACAGCGCAAACGGGATCACCGCGATCATGCGCGCGACCAGATCGGCCTCGACCGGCCGGCTCAGGCGGACAGCGATATCCGCTTCCCGTCGTATCAGCGAGACGTTGCGGGTTTCCGCAATCAGGCGTATTTGGACAGCGGGATGTTGCGCTCGCAACCTGGCGAGATGGGGCGCAATGACGGTGCTCGACATCGACGGCGGGGCGCTAACCACCACTTCGCCGGAAACGACTTCCTGCCCGCCGATCGACATTCGCTCGACGGCAAAAGACTCTTCCTGCATGCGCTTGCCGCGCTCGGCGATGCGCTCGCCGTCCGCGGTCAGAACGTAGGCGCGCGGGCGGCGGTCGACCAGCTTGAGGTCCAGCGACTGCTCGAGCGACGCAATTCTGCGCGCGACGGTCGCATGGTCGACCTTCAGGTGCCGGGCCGCTTTCGCAAGCGATTGTTCCTGACTGAAGGCCACGAAGTAGCGCAAATCCTCCCAGTCGAACATGGACAGCCTCCTTGTTTCTTTTGATCACGCGAAGCGCGAGATCGGTAACCGGACCAATCACGCGATGTCATGCCGATATTTTCATTCAGACGAATCCGTGTCAGCGCGCGAGCGCTTGTGCATTGCTGCATCCGGCGCCCGCATGTTTGCGGAATTGGCGCGCCCGGCTTAGTGGGCAAGAATGGTCGCAATGAATCGGCACGCCGAAGTGCGAAGGAAGGACATTCGCGAACGCGGGAGCGTCGGTTCTCGCTTATTTATGTGGAGCCCAACATGGCACGCATCATCATCGCAGACATTGGCGCCATTCGCGCGCAGGCTTCGAGAACGTCATGAGCGGGAAGGCACTGGTTATTCTCGCTCACCCCGACCTGGCCGGATCGCAGATCAACGCGGCATGGCGATCAAGACTCGACGAAGCTTCGGTTCCGGTCACGATCCGGGACATCTACCAGCTATATCCCAATGGCGATATCGCTGTCGCTGCGGAGCAGACGCTGCTCGAGAGTCACGAGCGGATCTTTCTGCAGTTTCCCGTGTACTGGTACAGCGCGCCGTCATTGTTGAAAAAGTGGATCGACGAGGTTTTCGCATACGGCTGGGCATATGGCCAAGGTGGCAAGCACCTGGCGAACAAGGAAATGGGGCTGATCGTATCGACCGGCAGCCCGGAGTCCGCGTATCAGACAAATGGCCGTCTGGGTCATACGCTGGCTGAACTGCTTCGTCCGCTCGAACAGACCATTCGCTTCGTTGGCGCTCGCTACTTGCCCGTGTTTGCGTTGCAAGGTGCGAATCATGTGATTCCAGAAGATCGGCTAAGCCGCAGCGCTGACAGCTATCTCGAACACATCGTTGGAGTCGGGGCCACTTCTTTGGCTACCGATACGGCGCGATCGAACGAGGCGTCGAGTGATAACGCCTTTCTCGAAAGCGCGTCGCTTTAGTCCGTGCCTCGTTGAAGAGGCTTTTCAAACCTGGGTGATGTAAAGAGCGTGCCTCGATCGCTGAGGCCGCGGAGCGCGTTCCTTCGGGCCCCCTTCGAAATGGATGTCATATGTTGGATAAGAGAACGAGCGTCGCGATCGTCACGGGCGCCTCAGAGGGTATCGGCCGAGACATTGCAATAAGACTCGCCAGGGACGGTATGAATATCGTCGTCAACCATGCCAGTGACAACGTCGAAGCCGATCGCACTGTCGAGGCAATCAGGCGTAGGGGACGCCGGGCTGTAGCGGTGCAGGCGGACGTTGCAGACCATTTCGCCATGACGGCGGTGTTCGATGCGGCGGAGAACGAGTTTGGTGGTGTGGATTTCGTCGTCAACACGGCCGGGATCATGATTCCCGGTACGATCGCCAGTTTCGATCTCGCCGATCTGGACAGGATGTACCGAACAAATATTCGCGGCGCGTTCATCGTGTTCCAACTGGCTGCGAACAGGATCCGTGGCGGTGGCAACATCATCAGCCTGTTGCGTTCGGTGGGCAGATCGGTGTCACCCGCGTACGAGACCTATGCGACGTGCAAGGGCGCTGTCGAAGCACTTACTCTCACGCTGTCCCGCGCGATGAGCGGGCGCAACGTAAGCGTCAATTCCGTTGCGTTCGGTCCCGCGCCTTCTGGGCCAGGCCCGGAAGCGGCGGCCGAACGGATTGCGCAGCTCGCCGGTTTTTCTGCAATTAAACGCCTCGGCGATCCTGAGGACATTGCAGAGATCGTCTCTTTTCTCGCCGGTGCTGGCCGTTGGATCACCGGCCAGAACATCTTCGTCAATTCCGGTGAACCGAGGCGAGACTAGTCGCCGAATCGCGCGCCAGTTTTCTCGACGCCGACGCTGGGCGAATCGTAGAGGTCGACTTGCAGCAAAGGTGGGTGACCGATGTACTTTGATAGCGGTCATTTCGTGGTTGAACAACGGAAGGCTGCTCAGGGTCGGGTATCGCCCATCAGCCGAGGCGCAGACTAATTCTCCCTTCGCTTGAAAGGAGAGTCATCATGGAAACGATTGCGGGCAACCGCGTGTCCTGCGTGCCGTGGAACAAGGGCAAGCTAACCGGGCAGAAGCCGCCCCTGAAGCTCAGGGAGATTTGGGCAATTCGGATTCGCCTGCAGCTGGCGGCGAAAACGCGCGATCTTGCGATGTTCAATCTCGCGATCGACAGCAAGCTGCGGGCTTGCGACCTGACGAAATTGCGGGTGCGTGACGTCTGCCTGAGCTCACGCGTAGTGCCCCGAGCGACGGTCATGCAGCAGAAGACGCAGCGGCCGGTGCAGTTCGAGATCACAGAGCAGACGCGGGATAGCGTGGAAACCTGGATCAAGGTAGCGGCGCTGACTCCGTCCGACTTCTTGTTTCCGGGGCGAATCCACGCGTCGCCGCATCTCTCGACGCGTCAATACGCGCGACTCGTGCACGGATGGGTACGTTCGATCGGCCTTGACGATACCGCGTATGGAACGCACACAATGCGCCGGACAAAGGCTTCACTGATCTATCGTCGGACGAAAAACCTCCGGGCAGTACAACTGCTGCTCGGGCATACGAAGCTCGAAAGTACCGTCCGGTACCTCGGCATCGAAGTCGACGACGCGCTCGAGATGGCTGAACAAACCGAGGTCTGAGCGGCATTTGGCCGGACGTAATCGGGCGCTGTCCGGCCACAAGCGGTCGCTCACTCCTGAGATCCGAACGTCGGTTAAGGGATTGTTACCGGCCGATAACGCAAAGTCGCATTGCGTCGTGGCGTGTCGGCAACGTGTCGGTTAGCCCATGCCTGGCGTGCTGAGGCTGGTGCATACGAACTGAGCACACCGCGATATGTGCCGTCGCCCGTCCCTGTCAATCCGGCTCGCAGGCCAGCTTGCAGTCAATGAACGCCCGTGCGCGCTTTTCTCCATAGTCGAAAGCCCGGTCTGGGGAAACGAAGTCAAGACGCTCGGGAAAGCTTTCAACGGTAGCGAGCAGACCGTCTCGCGCGCAGACCGCCCACCACACCGTGTAACGGCGCTGGATGCCACTGAACGAGAGGGCACGGCTTACTGCCACCCGCACTTCAATCGCGTACCCGCGATAGGCTTCGCACGATTGACGCATGACGCCCCCGTTAAACGCAGGTGATGACGCCTGCGCAATGCGCATCTGACGTGCCAGGCTGGCCTGTTACGGGAAGTGCCGGTGAGCAGTGCCTCGGTCCGTTCTATTGGGCAATACCTGATGCGAGTGACGCCACATCATGGTCGACAGCCGGCACGTCACAGCTGCGCTTCAATAGAGGTCTTGTCGAGTACGGACCATACCTCGCGGATCCTGTCATCGTGGAATACGTAAATGGCATTCTCCGCAAACGAGATGCGCTTTCCGCGCACGGGCAGTCCAAGGAATGTGCCCCGTGGCGTGCAGTTAAAAACCAGCCGGCTCGCGAGAAGAGGGGGCTGCGATACGAGCTTCGCCAGTTCAAAGTACACATCCGGGATTTCATCGCAAAACCGGGTAAGCAGTTTGCGATAGCCTGAAAGTCCGATCTGCTTGTCGTTGTACTTCAGATCATTGGCGACAAAGTGTTCGAGCGTCGCCCAGTCCTGCCGGTTCAGGCAGGCGATGAAACCGCGATAGACATCTGACTGGTTTACGTCAGCCATGGGGAATCGTCCCTTGGGAATCCAGACGTGGAAGCGCGCTGTCAGTATCCCGCGCGCGATGACAGCTACCGGGAATGCGCGAAGGTCTCGCCGACGCGGGGCATCGACGTCGTCGGATACCCCCATTCTATCGTGCTGTCGTCGCGCAGTTGACGCGGTCATCCGCAATCCAATGCAACCTGCTCGTCACGGCCAGCTCGCAGCATGCACCGGCTGCCATCTTGAAGCGCACGGAGTCTGGCACTGCAGGGCAACCCGCGCGAGGACGCCGGACTTCGGGCGTGGCGAAGCGGCGTGGGTACCGGCGCGTGTACCAGCTTCGGCCGCAATGGCAGCCGCGAGCCGTGCGACACTCGCCGGTTTACGGATGAAGTGCGTCCAGTACCGGACGCCATCGACCGATGGCTCGGGCGCGGCCGAGAGCATGACGATGGGCAGGTCGCGGTGCACGGGGTGCGCCCGGATCTGCCGGGAAAACTGTGCGCCGTCAGTCCCAGGCATTTCAAGGTCGGTGACCACGCACTGGATGGGTGCGCCATTCAGGATCGCCATAGCCGCGGACGCGTCGCGAGCGACGGCCACCTCGTGACCGTCGCTTTCGAGTGCGCCTTGAAGCGCTGACAGATTTTCGGCGTCATCGTCGACCAGTAACACTTTTGCCACGGCTTGGGCTCCCGACGGCTTGTTGCTCTTTACTACTGCCAGCGGCCGCGGCCACCTACTGCGCCGACGAGGCGGCCGCGCCGGAAGCACCCTTTGCTGGCGCAGCCGTGCGCGACTGTGACTTCATCGTGTCGTTGCCCTTCGAGCCCGACGTGCTGCCGGTCGTCCCGTGGGCGTTTGGCGTACTCATGCCGGTCCCGCCCTGGCCGGCGCTCCCTCCCGCACCGCCGCCGTTTCCTCCGCCCCCGCCGGCACCTTCTGCGAACGCCGCACCTGCGATCGCAGCACAGACCAGCGATGCAATGACCGCTCTGTACACCTTCTTCCCGGCATCCATACGTCCTCCCTGATTCTGCCCATCCTGCAAATTTCACTCATTGCCCGCGTACAAATAGATGCACGCGGCTTGTGGCCTACGGCCGGTTCTGCGACGCCGGTTTGTCCGGATTAGCGTCACCGGGCGACGGCTCTGCCGGCGTTTCCTCGTCCGGCACGTCGTCGTCCGGATTGGTGCCGGGGACATCTGCGTCGTCATCTTTTCCGACCCCGGTCGCGGGCGAGTCGTCTTCCTCGCGCGGGTCTCCCGCGTCTGGCCGGTTATCAGGAGTGCGTTGCATATCACGTTGCGTTGCCATGGCTCACCTCGCTCGGTTAAAGGCATCTCCATAACCGCAATCGCCGTGCCGCAGACGGCCAGCGCGGCGCGCCGGCATGAGGTCGTCGGTTGCATTTGCTGACCCGCGATGAAGCACGCGCGAGTCGACCAAGGGCCCGTTTCAGGCACAGGCCATGCGCGATGTCGTTGCCCAACCAGAGGGAGGCTCTCATGTTCATGCACAACAGACGGTAGCAATATACGGTGCGCGTCAGCGCAACGAATCCCGGACTCGCGAACCTGATGCTCGAACAGTTCGGTGGACCACAAGGCGAGCTCGCGGCCGCCATGCGTTATTTCACCCACGCGGTGGCGGAAGAGGACCCGGGTCGCGAGGACATGCTGTACGACATTGCGACCGAGGAACTCAGTCACCTTGAGATCATCGGTTGCCTCGTCGCGATGCTTAACCGCGGCGCGAAAGGAGAACTGGCCGAAGCGGTGGACGGTCAGGCGGAGCTCTACCGCAAACTCAATGGCCCAGGCAACGACAGCCATGTGACGCAACTCCTGTACGGCGGTGGGCCGCCGCTCACCAACTCAGGCGGCGTGCCGTGGAGCGCCGCGTACATTGACACGATCGGCGAGCCGACCGCCGACCTGCGCTCGAATATTGCCGCGGAGGCCCGCGCGAAAATCGTCTACGAACGGTTGATCAATGTGACTGACGACGCGGGTATCCGCGATGCGCTGGGGTTTCTGATGACCCGCGAGGTCGCGCATCAGAAGTCCTTTGAGAAGGCGCTGTATGCGATTACGCCCAACTTCCCGCCGGGCAAGGCGCCGCCGATACCGGAATTCGCGAGCACCTACTTCAAGATGTCGCACGGTGGCGATGTCGTGCAGGCGCCGTGGAACAGCGGCACCGGACTGTCGATGCAGCAGGGCGAACCGGCGGTGGACGGAGGCGACGGCAATGCATGGGTGGGCCTCGATGCCACGGAAGAGTCGGCGCTCACGGAGATGTCCGGGCGGCTGCAATCGGACCCGTCGAGCGATCCGGCAACTGGTGCGGAACTGGGCAGCGATCCGGCAGGCGTCGGCGTCGAAGAGGCTGACGCACCCGCACCGAAACGTTAGAGACCGGACCGCCGGTCACCGCCTCACCCCTATTCGTCAATGGGAACCCATCATGACAGTCAAGTCAATCAACGATCTTTTTGTTCATTCCCTTTCCGATATTTACAGCGCGGAAAAACAGATGACCAAGTCGCTGCCCAAACTTTCCCGCGCCGCGGGCCACGCCGATCTGAGCGCGGCGTTCATCACTCATCTGGAAGAAACCCAAGGTCAGATCGAGCGGATAGATCAGGTGGTGGAAAGCTGCGGGATCCGTCTCAAGCGCGTTAAATGCGTGGCGATGGAAGGCCTGATCGAGGAGGGCCAGGAGCAGATCGACGAAATTGAAAGGGGCCCGGTGCTGGACGCTGCCCTGATTGCGGCCGCACAAAAGGTCGAGCACTACGAAATTGCCGCCTACGGATCGCTGATCGCGCTGGCCAAACAGCTCGGTGAAACGCACGCGGTCACGCTGCTGCTTCAGACGCTCAAGGAAGAAAAGGCTACCGACGAGAAGCTGACGCTGCCGGCCGAAGAAAAGATTGCCGCGGAAGCACTGGGCAGGTAGTGAAGTGCGACAGGCATCGCCCGGCCAGACGGCGACAGCCAAGCGGCGAAGCGGGCGCGTGCTGCCTGCTTCGCCGGTGTCCAGCCCCAGGCGGCTTTACTGGAGTGGCGGTATTACTCCGAGTTTTTCGGCAAGCGCTCGTTCGTACACGCCAAAGTTCAGGTCAACTTCCTCCTGCGTGACGACCTGCACGTCGACGTTGACCTGGGCGGGCAGCAAGCCCATGACCGTGGCAATCGCGCTCTCCAGTTGTGGCGCACACAGGCGGTCTTCCGCCAGTGTCGTTCCGACCGTGATGTCGTAAGCCCTTTCCTGCCGGAAAACAATATCGACGATGCGCGCACGCGCGCTCATGTTGTTGTCGATCGCAAGGCGTGTCACGTCGGCCAGCCGCCGCATCACCCTGGTCGGAAAGCCTTTCGTCGAACGCAACCTGATCCGATGTCTGCCCAACGTTTTCCAGGCCGTGTCGAATTCCATGGCGTCGCTCCGTGCTGTTTTTTCGAGCGCTAGTGTATGGACCGCCGACACAATTTCAAGGGCGAATTTTTCGGTCTGGTGCCCCCTTGAAATCCAAACGAGCTCTCATATTTTCCGTAGCGCTCAGGCAGCCGTTCGCAATGCTGTTGCTCGCGAACGCTGCGTGTTTCAACCCTTGATTGTCCGTGGCACGGGGACAACCGGACTGAAGCGCGTACGCCGGTTCGCCTCCCCGCCGTCAGAGGAGCAAACGACCATGAGTGATCTCTATTTTCGAACCGACCTGTTTGGCGAACTCGACCGGCTGCAGCGGCAGATGTCGGACCTGTTCGAAGGCTTTCCTTCCAGCCTCCGTTCAAGCCGGATGGGCACCTTTCCTCACATCAACGTCGGCACGACCGACAGCACGATCGAGATCGTGGCGTTCGCGCCTGGCGTCGATCCGGCGAAACTCGATATCTCTATCGACAAGGGCCTGCTGTCGATTGCCGGCGAGCGGTCCACACGGCAGCCCTTGCCGGAAGGCACGCGTCAGTACGCGCAGGAGCGCTTCACCGGCAGCTTCCGGCGGGTCATCGAACTGCCGCAACAGTCCGATCCCGACAAGGTACAGGCACGTTACGCCGATGGGTGCCTGCTGATTACAGTGGGCAAGCGCGAGGCGTCGAAGCCCCGCTCGATTACCGTTGAATGACGAGGTGACATCATGAGCGATAACACCGGGATCACCCAGCACGACCCGAACGCAATGACGCGCTCTGAACCGGACGAAGCACGACGCCGCGTCACGCTGACACCGGCCGTCGATATCGTCGAGGACGCGCACGCTGTTACGGTGTGGGCCGACCTGCCGGGCGTGCAAAAGGACAAGCTCGACATCAGGGTTCACGACGGCAGCCTGACGATCGATGCGGAATCCGTCGTACCGGTGACGCCGGACCTGCGGCTCTCGCACGCGGAAATACGCGCGCCGTATTTCTTACGCCGGTTCACGGTCAGCGAGGACTTCGACACGTCGCGAATCGAAGCGGCTCTGAAGGACGGCGTGCTCAAGCTGACCATTCCACGCCGCGACGAGGCGAAGCCGCGACGCATCGAGGTGCGCCTCGGATAAGCGCCGCGCGAGCGGGGGATTCCGGTTGCCCGGGCTACGGCGCGGCAGCCGGAACATCGTGTGATGACGGACAGGCTTCGTCCTCAACCCGGCTGACAATAATTGTTTGTGTCCGGTACGGCTACAGGAGAGCGGACAGAGGGGACGGTTCAGGAACGAGACGGACCCTCAGTGACCAGTTGTTGCCTGGATATGCGGTATCGTTGGTGGTCAGTCGGAAAAAATCTGTATGAGCTGACACCGTTCTGGCCATTAACTTCTCGGGAACTTCAGATTGGTGGCACGCAACGATTGCGCGTTTTGCCCGATGCGCAATTTGATAAATTGGCTTGGCTTGCGGGTGGCGAGCCAGGCCACCGTACGTTTCCGGTCGCCTCCATGCACGGGGCCACGCCGGGGGTCGGTCCGGAACAGACGTGGAAAACGCAGCGCTGACCTTTGTCCCACAGAAATTTTAACGAGAGGTCCGATGGACGGCGATCAGAACCAGGATGGCGATCTGTCATGGATGCAGTCCCTGATCAGGCGCGTTTCGGAATACGCGATCTTCAGGCTGACCGCGCGGGGAGACGTGGCTAGCTGGAACCCCGGCGCCGGACGCATCAAGGGCTACGAGGCTGGTGAAATAATCGGCCGGAATTTCTCCGTTTTCTACACGGAGGAGGACCGGCGCGGCGGTGTCCCTGAGCGGGGACTGGACATCGCGCGTAGGTCCGGGCAATACGACACTGAGGGCTGGCGCGTACGCAAGGACGGCACACGGTTCTGGGCCAGCGTGCTCATCACGGCGCTTTACGCGCCAGACGGCACATTCATCGGCTTCGGCAAGATCGTACGCGACACGACGGACAAGCGCCTCGCCTATGAAGCTGTCGTCGATAGCGAGCGGCGCTTCCGGCTGCTGGTCCAGGGCGTGACCGATTACTCGATCTTCATGCTGTCGCCCGAAGGGCATGTGACCAACTGGAATCTCGGCGCCGCGCGCATCAAGGGGTATCAGGCGGACGAAATCATCGGGGCGCATTTCAGCCGGTTCTACACACCGGTAGATGCGGCTGAAGGTCTGCCTGCTCGCAGTCTCGCCACCGCCGCGACCGAAGGGCGTTTCGAAACCGAGGGATGGCGCGTCAGGAAAGACGGCAGCCGGTTCTGGGCAAACGTCGTCATCGACGCAATCCGCGATGAAGAGGGGCAACTGGTCGGTTTCGCCAAGATCACACGCGACGTGACCGAGCGAAAGAACGCCCACGAAGAGCTCGAAAAGGCGCGTGCCGCGCTGCTTCAGTCGCAGAAGATGGAGGCGCTCGGCAAACTGACCGGCGGCGTCGCGCACGATTTCAACAATGTGCTGCAGGTCTTGCGCGGAAACCTCGAACTGCTCGAAGGGCGGCATGGGCGCGACGCCTGGACGAAAGAGCGTCTTGGCAAGGCGATCGAAGCGGTCGAGCATGGGGCAAACCTTGCGTCGCAACTGCTGGCGTTCGGGCGCCGCCAGGCATTGCAGCCGATTGTCGTGAACCTCGCCGTCATGCTGCGGGGCATGGACGATCTGCTCAGGCGTGCGCTTGGCGAAATCATTCACGTGGAAACGGTGATCTCGGGCGGTCTGTGGAACACGCTGGTCGACCCGAACCACCTTGAGAATGTCGTCCTGAACCTTGCCATCAACGCCCGTGACGCCATGCCGGAAGGCGGCAAACTGACGCTCGAGCTGTCGAACGCCATGCTCGACGATCACTACAGTGCGCTCGACGCGGATGTCCGCGCGGGCCAGTACGTGCTGCTGGCGATCACCGACACCGGGACCGGCATGACCGCGGAAGTGCTGGAGCGCGCTTTCGAGCCATTCTTTACGACCAAGCCGGAAGGGCAAGGCACGGGTCTGGGTCTGAGCATGGCGTATGGCTTCATCAAGCAGAGCGGTGGCCACATCAGGATTTACAGCGAGCCGGGACACGGAACGATCGTGAAGATCTATCTGCCGCGCTCGATGGAGAGCACGGCCTGTCTCGAACCCGCAGAACCCGTTGCACTTAGCGGCGGGTCCGAAACCATTCTTGTCGTCGAAGACGACCGGCGCGTACAGGCAACCGTGGTCGAAATCCTCAGGCAACTTGGCTATGCGGTGCTGAAGGCGAACGATGCGCAAAGCGCACTCGCTATCGTGCAAAGCGGCGCACATATCGACCTCTTGTTCACGGACGTCGTGATGCCCGGCACGATGCGCAGCACCGAACTCGCCAGACTTGCGACGCGCTTGCTGCCACACCTGAAGGTTCTTTTTACGTCAGGTTATACACAGAATGCGATCGTCCACGGCGGCCGCCTGGACCCGGGTGTTCACCTGTTGAGCAAGCCTTATAGCCGGGAGCAGCTGGCGTCGAAGATTCGCCGGTTGCTCGGTCCGGCCCGCAGGAAAGACGTGAACACGGCGATGGACGAACAACCGTCCGGACTCACGCCGACGGGAGCGCCTCATGCGCCCGTAGGTCTCTCCATCCTGATCGTGGACGATGACAGCACGGCACGGGAGGCAATCAGCGAATTGCTCATCAACATGGGCTATGACGTGAAACAGGCCGGCAGCGCAGAAGAGGCGATGCCCATGCTGGCGATGGAAAGGCCGGACGTGCTTCTGACGGATATTGTCCTCCCGGGCCAGTCCGGAATCGAATTCGCAAGGGCGGCTGTCGAGCGCCATCCGGGTATCAGGATAGTGTTTGCGTCGGGGGGCGACGCGCCGTCTCGCAATGAGCTCGGGTTCAAATGTGCTTCGCTTCGCAAGCCGTTCAGTGTGGAACAACTGCATACCCTGATCGCAGCGATGCATGAACGGACGCACAGGAAAAAAGACGAGTGAGCCGATCGCCTGGCGCACGGCTAAACGGTGTCTTGGTGGCAGTGTCGATTTGCGACGACGTCTAATGATGAGCGAATACCGGACGTTTCTCGATCTCGTCGCAGAGTTCGCTTTGGGTCTGGTCGCGTCCGGCTGTTCGGCAACCAAATGCCTCTTCCATACAACGATGAGACGGTGCTTGGCCAGAGCGGCCTTGGACAGGCGCACATGCTTCGCTTCGCGCCGCTCTAGCAGATCGTCCACGCAAAACCCGCCCGGCATTGCGGATCATTTGACATGTGTTCTTTCACAGTTCAAACCATCAGGCGCAGCGCTTCACCAGGCCGAATTTTTGCTCCAACGCTTGTTGAATACAACGCAACGCGTTATCGGAGAGTGCAATGCTTGAGAAGACAACGGTAGATCACATTACACTGAAAACCGCCACGCCGTTTCAGATGGTGGTGAAGGCGTTTGAAGCGCAAGTCGGAACGGTTGAGGACGTCGGCTGGCGGTCCATTCCGGAAGCTGCAACCGACAGGCAGGATTTCGAACGTCGGGTGAAAGCGGTACTGGGTCCAAGCGGCTTTACCCGATTTGCGACCTTCGACCACGGGCGTTGGGCCGCATTTGAAGGGCATCCTCACAAGCTGATCATGTACATCATCGGTAATCCGCTGATTGCCATCACTATGATTCAACACGACATCGAGGCGGGACTCGATGTTCCTGTACGCGTTGCAATATATGAGGACGCGGACGGACAAACCCGGTTTGTGTACAACAAGCCGTCAACGTTGATGGGCAATCTGACGAATGCGGCGCTCCAGGAGGCGGCGCAGAAGCTCGACGAGAAAATGTTGTCGCTAGCAAATCGTGCGATCGGAGGTGCGCAGTAGCGCCTCGAAACTGCGCACATCTAGTTTGAAACGCATTCGCCTAAACGGAGTTCCGCAGCTGCCACCGTGTGAAAGCGCGAAGCGTCGAAGCCCGGGGCCGGCGAGGCGAAGCCGCGGCGCATCGAGGTGCGCCTCGGAAAAGTGCTACACGAGCGGTGCAGTTCGTGATGCGCTCGGGCTTTGTCTTCGACCGGACCGGTTCGCTGGTTGCGGCCCCTGATCACACGTGCTCCCGGGCAACGAAAGCGCAATCCGCGAACGTATGTGCGCGGTGCTCGGCGAAGCGGGCGGCCTCCTCTACAGAGATGAAGTTCACCGGCTCGGTGAAACTGGCGATGACGTTTGCGGATACGAAAGGCCCCTCTTTATAAAGAAGCCATGTGACGCCGTAGCGCGGTTCTGATCCATTGACGGAGGCGCTTTTGTGCTCGTTGATGCGTACGAGCACGCCCAGCCCGCGATAAGGCAGGCAATTTAAGTCCATGATGTCCGGCTCCTGTTAGGGATGCATACTGTGTTGCGCAATGGTTGTTCCACGGTATGCTGGACGCTGGCACGCCGCGCAAATTAGTTAGGGTGGCGCCGGAGCGCAGGCTTCGGCCAGCATGAACGGGAGAAGACAGTGATGAGGCTGATCGGAATATTGACCTTCGCGGTCGCGATGACAGGCTGTGTTGCGGCCCAACCTTATGGCTACGGCGACCCGGCATACGGCTACGGTCCAGGCTACTACACGCCGGGCACAAGCATCGGGATCGGCGTCGGCGGCAGCAGTTTCAACGGCGGCAGCGTCGGCGGCGGTGTCGGCATCGGCGTCGGTTTCTGATATCGGACGGGATTTCATTCCCGTAGCGAAAGTATGTTGCAACGCAGCTAAAACCATCCTACAACCATCCACATGGATGGCGCACGGATGGACTATGAAAAAAGCGGCGATTCCCCCCGAGACTTCTCGCGCCAAAGGCGGAGAGTCGAAAAAATCACGATCAATCTTGTCCCGGTCGACCTTGGTCAGATCGATCTTCTCGTTGAAGAAGGCTTCTATTCGAACCGTGCCGACCTGATCCGGACGGCCATCCGCAATCAGCTCGCGCTACACGCTCAGGTCGTTCAGGAGACGGTCACACGCCGCGCGCTCGTGCTCGGCATGCAGCATTTTTCCAGACAGGATCTCGAGGCAGTCCGCAAGGCGCGCGAGCGCCTCGACATCCAGGTGCTCGGGCTGGCAAGCATTGCTGCTGACGTCTCACCGGAACTTGCGCGCGCAACGATTGGAAGTGTCGCGGTGCTGGGGGATTTCACGCAACGCCTGCCATCAAGGCGGCAATCGCCGACCGTATCCGCTAACCACGCGCGGCCCAACCTGCCATCTAGTCTGTTCACTGGACCACACCATGAAACTGAACGAAGGTTTTCGATGCATGAAGCGATGGCCCTGCTGCGTACACGCGGCCCCGCCGAAGCGACGGCGGCAATTCAACGCGCGCTGCGCGGCGAAGGCGCTCGTGCCACTAACCACAGGTCCGATGAAACCGTATCCACACCTGTGGATGCCCCGCTCTACCGGGGGAAGATAAACGAAATCCCTCCACGCGTGACGGAACAGGGACGCACCGATGTCGAAGATCGCGGGCATTTCAGCATGCACGCGTATTCGAATGCGGCTGGCCGGCGGCAATATCGGCTCTATGTGCCCGCCGGGACCGCAAGCACACCGATGCCGCTCGTTGTCATGCTGCACGGCTGCACCCAGGACGCTGATGACTTTGCAGCCGGCACCCAGATGAATGCGCTCGCGGAGCGTCACCGGTTTCTTGTCGCGTATCCGGTGCAGCCGAAGCAGGCTAACCCTTCAAAGTGCTGGAACTGGTTCAGGCCGAGTGATCAGTCGCGCGAACGCGGCGAGCCGTCCCTGATCGCGGGCATCACGCGCGAGATCATTGCCATGCACGATGTCGACCCTACGCGGGTGTACGTGGCGGGCCTGTCCGCGGGCGGCGCAATGGCGGCAATCATGATTAGCGAGTATCCCGATCTGTACGCCGCGGCCGGCGTACATTCCGGTCTCGCTGCGCGTTGTGCGCATAACTTGCCCTCTGCGCTCGCCGCGATGAAAGGCGGCACACATCCCGCAGAGGCGCGACGCGCGCAATCCCGTCCGTCTGCGCCGCAACGGCCCATGATCGTTTTTCATGGCGATGCCGATGCCACGGTGCACCCGTCGAATGCCGCCCGAATCGTGCGCGGTTTCGAAAGACAACACGATAGCGTCGACGAACAGCGTCGTAGCGAAGCAGGCCGGCGCGACTGCACGATAGTGCGGCTGGTTTCCAGCAGCGGCGCCGATGCCGAGTTATGGACCATTCACGGCGCGCCGCACGCATGGGCAGGGGGCAGTGTGCGCGGCAGTTTTACGGACGCAAGCGGGCCGGACGCGAGTGGCGAAATGCTACGCTTCTTTCTTGAGCATCCGCAACGTCCGTAGTGCAGGCCAGCGCAGTGTCGTGCCGGTGCCGCTATTCGATCTCATTTTATGGATGTCGTCTTGCACGGCGGCATGCGCAGCATGGAGTCTTCGGTCGGCCATGACAGACAATCGATTGCGGGCATCCCGGGGTGACGGGAGAAGTTGGCCCGCAAACGAAGGGGCCAAAGCCCCAAAGTTTGAAGATAGTTATATTGTCTGGTTCGTTGGCTACGCAACGTTTCGCAAACGTTTCCTCGTTCGTCGGGACCGCATGAACTGCCTTCTACCGGTATCCTCCGACGGACAGACGTGGCGAAGGATTCCAAACTTTCCTGCACGACGATCCCGCGTGATCACAGACTCGAACAAAGGTAAAGGCCGCACAAGCGCCGCCCGTGTGGTCGTTTGCGCCGCCTTTTGCGTCGCAAGCGGGACCGTTCAGGCGCAGGAATTCTCCCTGCTCGCCGGCCCGCTCAGAAGCGGAAGCCAGAACACCTATTCATGGGAAGCCAATTATCGCGAAGGACTCGGGCGCTATGTCGCCTGGAGTTTCTCCTGGCTAAACGAAGGCCACATTCCCGACCACCATCGTGACGGCCAGGCCCTGCAAATCTGGGGACGTTTGCCCCTATGGGACGACCGGCTGGAACTGTCGGCGGGCGCGGGCCCCTATCGGTATTTTGATACGAGCGCGGCGCAGGCGGGGGGGCGACTACGCCAATACGCACGGCTGGGGCGGCATGTTGACTTTGCGCGCGGCATATTATTTCGACAACCGGTGGATTGTCGAAATGAAGCTGAATCGCGTGCAGGCTTTCGGCGGTCCTGACACGACCGCGCTGCTCTTCGGCGTCGGCTATCAGCTCGATGCGCCTGAGGGCCGTGGACCTCGCGCCCGTGCGGCGTCGCGCACCACAAACGTCACCAGCAACGAAGTCACGATCATGGTCGGTACGACCATCCTGAACAGTCCCGATTCGGAATCGAACGTGGCAGAAAGTATCGAGTACCGGCGAGGCCTATGGCGCTATGTCGATTTCACTGCTTCGTACCTGCACGAGGGCGGGCACGTGCAATCGCGCCGGGACGGCATCGCCATGCAGCTCTGGGCGACGCGCGCATTTTTCGACGACAGGCTCACCCTGGGTGTCGGCGCAGGCCCATATCTGTCGGTCACGCAAAATGACGATCTGCCGCAAAACCGCACCGGTGATGGCCGCTTGTCCGGTCTGGTCTCCGTGTCGGCGAGCTATCGGCTGTCCCACCGTTGGCTGGCCCGCGTCACGTGGAATCGCATGGTCACCCGGTACAACCGCGATGCAGACATCATCGAGGGAGGTTTCGGCGTGCGCTTCTAGAAGACCACAAGTGTATATCGCATCGCGTAGGCTATGAGGGCCATTGGGTACCTTCAGATCTTTGATTAATGTCATACGCGCGGGTCGGCGAACCTGCATAGCCGTCAAGCAAATTGCGCTTGCCATGGTTTACCGTATCCCACGTCAGCCGCGATGGACCAAAACAGGAGCGCCAATCTGTCGTCGCTTTCATATACTGCTCATAGACAGTTCTGTTGGCACCAGGCGCGATGTCACGCGCCTGACTTGAGTCGCGGCAAATGAGCGCTATTACACCGGCCGGACACTCTGAACCCGAACAACGCGAACGGATTCTCAATACCGTCGACCGCGTCTGCGAACTTTGTTTTGGTCTGTTCATGGCCCTGACGTTCGTCGGCGCCGTCAAGGCAGTCACCGCCGGCGAAGACGCCGGGCACAAGTTGTTCGTCACCGCATTTGGATGCAATCTCGCCTGGGGGCTCGCCGACGCCGTGATGTATCTGGTACGCACGCTCGCCGATCGGGGGCAGCGCCTGAAACTCGCACTGACCGTGAAGCAGGAGCAGGACAGGGCCGCCGGCGTGCGTACTCTGCGTGACGCGTTGCCGGAGAAGCTGCGGCAGCTCGTCGAAGACACGGACCTCGAGCGAATCCGCGCGCGGCTCGCGACCATGTCGACGCTGCCGCCACGCGCGAATCTCATGCGTGGTGACGTTGTTGGCGCGCTAGGCATCTTTCTGCTTGTCGTGTTGGGAACCTTCCCGGTCGCGCTGCCGTTTCTGATCATCAACGATGTCACGACGGCACTCATCGCCTCGCGACTGCTGACCCTCGCGATACTCTTTACCGCGGGCTTTGCGCTGGGACGCTACACGGGCGCAGGTGCAATGAAAGCCGGCTTTGCGATGACCGCGCTTGGCGTTCTGTTGACGGTGGCGATTATTGCGCTGGGCGGATGAACCGGCACAGTCTGTTCTGAGGGCAACGCGGGGTATCCGGCCTCTTCGCCGACGGAATTAGGTGACACCGCACATCGCAGTACGGATGTCCTCCGTACTGCTGGCCGCCGTGAGTCCTGGCGCTGTCATGGCCGGCGACTAAAGGGGGCCTACATGTCAATGTCCAAACTGAGCCTCGCGCAATTGAAAGACCGCGCGAGCCTGGCGTTGCTGGCTGCTGCTGGCGGCCATCCCGGTCGCGGAGGCGAGCAATCTCAACTTCCTCAATGACACGCCCATGTCGTACATCAAGAAAGCCGACATTGATTCGATGAAGCGTACACTGCTCGAAGTGCTCAATAAAAAGAAGGATGGCGAGACGACTCGATGGACAAACGAGAACACAGGCAATAGCGTAAAAATAAACGCAACCATGGTCCCTGCGAGCACAGATCAGGAAGGGAAAAAGACCTGCCGTCGTGTATCTGTCGTCCTCACTGCGAAAGGGCAGTCGATGGATCTTCATCCGAAATTTTGCGGTACCACCCACACCGACTGGACGTTACAGAAACGATGAAGTTAGCTGCGTCTGTTCGCTGGCCTTTCGGACGCGGTGATCAGATCCTGAGCGGCGTCACCTTGGTACCGGCAACCGAGACGTCCGCCATCAGCCCGGCGTTCGTCATGACGATGACCTCGACAGGCGCCGTGGCCGTCGTTGTGTCGATCGTTCCGTTCGCGCCGATCTTCACGAGCGCCACAGACGCATCGCCGGCAACCGTCCAGCCCTTCGAGTTCCGGAACTGATCGAGCGCGTCGGACGTCATGAACAGAAAGACAATCGCCTTCGATTGCGCCCAGAAGGTGGTCCGTGAAGGCTGTGATGAGCATGCCCGCCGGTTTCGGAGTCGACACCGCGATCGAGGCGGTCGGCATTCCAGCAACGTTCGAACTGTGCGAAGATCTGGTCGCGCCGGGCGGGACCATCGGCAACATCGGCTTGCATGGAACCAAGGTCGATCTGCATCTCGAACGTCTTTGGGATCGTAACATTACGATCACCACGCGGCTGGTCGATACGTTTAGCACACCCATGCTTCTCAGCAGCCCGCATTCCAGAAAAATCGACGCAAACCTATTGATCACGCACCGCTTCCGTCTCGATGATATTCTCGACGCTTACGAGACTTTTTCGCACGCGACGGATACGCGGGGGCTGATGGTGAAAATCGAGGTCTAAAGGGTGTTGATGACACGGCGCGACCTCTACAGTGCTTTCAGATCGGGTAACAGGCGGTCGAATTCCCGCCTCACCACGCTGTAGCACTCGCATACGCGTGCTTCCAGTCCGGGGCGATCCAGTACCTCTATGTGCCCGTGACTGTAGCGAATCAGCCCCGCGTCTTGCAGTTTCAAGGCCGCTTCGGTGACCCCCGAGCGCCGCACGCCAAGCATGTTGGCGATCAGTTCCTGCGTCATTTTCAGTTCATTGGAGGGCAGGCGATCTATGCTGAGCAGCAGCCATCGACAGAGTTGCTGGTCGATCGAATGATGACGGTTGCACACGGCTGTCTGTGCCATCTGGGTGATCAGTGCCTGGGTGTAGCGCAATAAGAGCCGCTGCACCGGGCCAGCGCGGTGAAATTCTTCTTTCAGAATCCGCGCATCGAGTCGGTACGCCTCGCCGGCGCTTTGCACGATCGCCCGGCTCGGCGTGGTCTCCCCACCCATGAACAGTGCGATACCGATGATCCCCTCATTGCCGACGATCGCAATTTCTGCTGACGCACCGTCTTCCATGACGTATAGGAGCGAGACGATCGCCGTTGTCGGAAAATATACGTAATCGAGGCGATCGCCGGATTCATATACGACCTGGCCCAATGGCATATCGACGCGAACCAGGTGAGATGCCACCCGCGCCCACTCCGCTTCCTGCAGAACGGAGAGCAGATGGTTTTTCCTTGCAGGATCCACGTTTGCCATGTACCGCTCCTCGACGTCCCGTTGAAAACCGTGCGACAGAGGCCCGCCGCCGCTATGCGTAACCCGGCGAAGCGGCCCATTCAAATTGTAGTTCGTGAGTTTCAGCGCGGCATTATGCGGGGTTCTGGCTATTTGCAGCATAAAACGATGAAAGTACCGCGGTAACTGCGAATCTCGATCGCGCTTTCGCAGGAAGGAAATACTGGGCTTCGCTGCAATGACAGGCAGCCGTAGTCTGAATTCGCTCCGAGATCCTGGTCCCGCGCTGCTCGCTGACACGGTTCCTCCATGCGCGTGGGCAATTGCACTTACGACGGCAAGCCCGATGCTGAGACTGCCGGAACTGGCCGCCATCGTCCGGCCGGATGGAGCAAACAGGTCGAAAACATGCGGCAGCAGCTCGGCCGAAATGCCGAGCCAAGGGTCGCTCACGCGCAAAACCAGGTGTGTTCGTCCCAAATACGCGAAGAAGTGGATATGCTCGCTTGGCGGTGTGTACTTCACGGCGTTGTGCAAGATTTCATCGGTCACTTTGGTCCCACTGTGCATGTCGACGCAGATGCATGCCCGTACGGCACCGTACCGACGTTTGACACAGGCAAATGCACCCAGACCGCGGGCGCCTCGTATCTCTCACAAGGAAACGTGCCCAGGGCAGTCTCGCACAACAAACTTAGCCCGATTGCCCGTTCAGGCCACTCGACAAACGAGGAGTGGTCACATGATCTTCACCAGATCACACTATTTTTTCCGCCGCGTTCGTAGCGGAGAGACGTTGCAGCACCATTGCACTGTTGGACGATTCGATTCGCGAAAGCCCGCGTTGGCTGTCCAATCCGCCTGCCGCGTGTATACAGAGCTGCGTCGCGTGCTCGAACCAAAGCTGGGCGATATGTCGCGACGGAATCGTGCTTGTACCGCCGACTGCGATGTAGTCCGCAATCGGAGGCGCGCTAATGCGGTCTCAGGGAATGACGCAGCACGGCCACGCGCGCAGCCGGCACTTGCGCCGGGTACCTCGGGATCGGACATCGCGTAGCTAATGGCGATGCACAACTCACGCGCAAGCACGAAAACTACGCCCTGCACGAGCAGGTCGTTGGACGGACTCGCCGTCCGATGGGGAGGCCGGCAAGACGCTGGCCTCCATTTTTACATTCGCACGATTTAGATTGCTTTGCGGCATCATCAAGCGCATTGTGAAGTGATCCAGATGTACCTCTGGCCGCCTTTTTTTCGCATCGGATAGGCACAGTTCAATGACGGTCAGCACCATTTACGGAGCGCGTCATCATGACCATTCCCGCAATCGAATACAGAGGGTACGAGTTACGCGCGTACGCTCATCAGGAGTTTCCGCTGCATCGTGACCCGTATGCCAAAGGTCCGCGGCAGTTTTCATCTGTCGTGCGCATCGACACCATTCAGCCCGGCGAGGCCAAGGCCCGGCGCTACGCGACCTTGTTCACTACAGCAATTCCCACCACCGCGAGTGATGCCATCGACCTCGCGATGCAATACGGCAAGGACATCATCGACGGCAACGTTCAGGCGAGCGGACTCTGACTAATGCCAGTCGGCCCGCAGCTGAGTGGAGCAGGACATGCAATATCCGCTTTATGTGCACCGCGATGGCGAGACTGGCTTTCGCGCCAGTTTTCCCAATTTTCCCCGTGCCGTTGCGCACGGCAATTCGATGGGTAAACTGAAGTTCGACGCGCAGGAGGCTGTCGAATTGGCGTATGACCGCAGCGAGCAACTCATACCCGCTCCTACATGCAGCACATCTGAATTGCATGTGCTCGACATGGACGATGGAGAGGGAATCTGGATGTTTGTCGACATCAATCTCGCGCGGATTACCTCGCAGGCCGTGGGCATCCAGTTCAGTCTGCTCGAAGGTCTCCTGCAGCAAGTCGATCTGGCAGCACGAGAACGTCACATCACACGCTCCGCGTTAATCACGCTGGCCGTCGTACACGAACTTGCGAGCCGGTACGAAGGACAGTTGTCCAGCATGCCTGTTTCCCAACGGGTCTTCGTGGACCGATGACGCGCGCGCCACGAACACCGTTACGATGTGTCTCGCCGTCCCGGCTATCAGGGCGGCGCCAACCGCCTGTCGACGAACCAGTATGTCTCATAGGAGAGTGGATCATGAACGATGACCAGGTCAATGCGGAAGAGCTGGCAGAAAGCAAAAGACGTAGAGAAGCCATGCAGCGTGCGACGGATGATGGTATGCCGGTTGCCGCGGAAATTGAAGAGCGAGATGCCGTGGAGATCCCATACAGAAAGCCGAAGCAATAGATCAGGCACGCGAGGAAATGGCTAGGCGCTGGCAGCGGCTCGATGCTATCCTGACCATCGGCGGTTCAAGAAAGAGGACACAGCCTCGCGTGGAAACGGGGAAACAAAAAAGGTCGCTCTGGCAGGTTCTATAAGCTGGCACAACATCGGTGGCGTACAGTGCCTGATGGCGTTGTACGTTTCCCGGGCTTCATTCAATACACTTGCTGGGTAGGTGAGCGGACGGACGGAATGAATTGTTCCATGTGCCTAACGTCAAATTGACAAGATCGCATCACTCCTTCCCGCCGCCGTCGATTCCGCTTCCAGTTCGCCATACCTGCTTGCCTTGCTCAGATAGCTCGCCGCAACTATGCTCGGCGTCGGCCTCCGTGCCTTCCATAGCCATGACGCCGCCCGCCTGTTCCTGCGCCTTCTGTTTCTGCTTGTGTCGCGCTGCGACGGCTTCATCGTGCGACCTGCCTGCGTAGTTCAGGGTCATTTCGTCCATTCCTCCAGAGCCAGTCTTTACAACGTGACACGTGCCCGGTGCTCCCCGAAATCACTCCGCGAAGACCGAGCTGCCCGGGTTTGCTGTGCATACACGAAGCATGACGACAAATCGAGTCTATCGCGCAGCCTGACGAGCACGTGGTGCTCGCTCAACCAGCGAATCTCCTGCTTTCGCGCTACGCCTTTCCGATACCGGTGAAAGGAGACCGAGAAAATCAACATCATGGCTGTCAAGATGCCCCACATCGCGTAAGTCATGGTCTTCCCTGAATTATGGCGTTAGATATGGCCGGATCAACCTGTAGCGAGAACGCGTGTCCTACGTCTTTCCCATCAAAACCCGTACAAGTACGGCAAGCGCGACCACTCCTGGCGCGCTGCTCGGGAAGTATCCCCACCTTCGGCTAGGCGGCCATCGTGGCAGCGCAGAGACCAGCAGTACGACCGCGACGATCGGTACAAGAACGCCTATATCCATGTCGATCCTTCTGAGCGCTGGTGGCGCGACAACGCCCCTAGCCCATCCCGACTCTTGCGTGAAGCTACGTCTTCCGCACGGTCGCGAATCCAGCTGAGGCAAGCCGCGTTTGTCTACCTTTGAGCGCTCAGCGTAATGAGCGGGCGACGGCTTGTCTGTACGGTGTCGTACCGCTTGTCGACCTGTATGACGTGGCATCAAAAACTGCACATGAGGGTTGGGTACCACCTCATACCTTGTACGATAGCGGGCAGACGTTCGGTGCCGTTCGAGCGTACCGAGGCAGCGGTCGCATCTTCAGAGATGCAGCACGATCAATCAATCACACGAGTCGACGATGACGCCTGCACTAAAGACTACAGGGGTAGGGATAGGAACTGGTGCTATCCCGACACGGGAGTGTTCGATGATTTCCCTGGGCACTCCAGCGCGATTGAATGACCCACCGGGTGTGCGTTTCGACTTCGCGCGCATACAACTCGCCGGACCCGGCTGGGCGACGATCCTGAACAACTTCAGCGTTGCAGTTCGCGTCCCCGACGCAGACACCCTTGC
>Ga0310811_10002237_pt1 | contig 24138 bp, 17 predicted proteins | sample YCmetagenome_FD_207642 | JGI IMG/M metagenome (GOLD analysis project Ga0310811, IMG submission 207642) | Soil microbial communities from experimental microcosm in Duke University, North Carolina, United States - YC | ecosystem: Engineered > Artificial ecosystem > Soil microcosm > Unclassified ... | reverse complement strand
CCACGCGCCCTGGCGGGACATGAGTGGCGGCTACGTACAGGTCTCGGACCTGGATGCCTTCTGCCGGACCCTTTGCTGCCTTCTTGGTGGAGCCCGTCTCCCTTCGCCTCTCAACGACAAACTCATGCCTCAGGTCCGACAGATGCTCCATCAGGGCAACGACCCGTTGGGATTCCATGGGTCCGTTCCCGCCCTTGGCCAAGGCAATGCACAGTTCATCGAATCGATCGGGGGTTATGGCCGCGATCTCCTCCGCACCGAGGCTCTTGACTGCCTCAATCCGGGCCAGACCGTCAAGCACCTGTCCGTCATAGATGATGATGGGGTGCTTGAGACCATGGACTTGGATGTCTAGGGCCAGGTCCGTAATCTGCTCAGGACTTGCTGTGGTAGCTCGTCCCTGCGGCAGGAGGTCTGCCAGCTTGAGCGTGGCCCTCTTCGTCACCTTCTCCCCTCCCTCCTTACCTCCCCATGGGTGGGGTGGTTACTCGTCGACAGTACACATGCCTGCCATGCAGTTGCAACTTTTTCCACCACTAATTTTGGAAGAGGTCTGGTGGGGGTCCGGTCCGCCACGTCCCGATGGACTGGTAGCTGACCCCCTCCCAGGTCGCCCGCATGCCCGGTGCAGTCTTACGCTGCAACGTCGGCACCAGTGACGCCAGGCGGTGAGAGAACCGTCGGTTGCCCAGCCCGCCACCGCGCTCGCCAACCTGCCGGGCCCACGCCATGTACTGGTCGTAGAGGTACTGGCACTCCACCCGCTGGCCCTCACCGAGCTGAAGCTGCCCGTCGGTCATCCGGTCCTGGACGAACCGGGCCACCGAGTCGGACTCGTTGCGTTGCTCGGTCGCCAGGGCGATCACCTCATCGGGGGTGTTCAGGCCACCCTCCTGGTACTGCCGTAGACCCTCCAGGAGCCAGTTCAGGATGCCAGGACCCTCCGGGACCAGGTGACGGCGAGCGTAGTCAGGGACCTCGGCCTCACCCTGGAACACAGTGGTGAACGGCACCAGCTTCACTCGGCGCCAGATGGCGTTGTCGTCACTGTTGAACTTGGGTGGGTTATTGGTGGCAATCCAAAGAACGCACTCCGGGGTCCACTCCACCGGCTTGCCGTACAACGCTCGGGAAGTGACCTGATCCCGACCAGACAGCCGCTTTAGGAGGTCCTCATCGAAGACGGCACTCTCTGCGGTCTCCGAGGTGGTAACGAACCGACAGCCAATCAATGCGTGCAAATCTGGCGATGGGCCTCCGGGAGAGTCTTTCGCGTGGAATACCCCAGAGGTGGCCGTGGCCCCGTAGTCACCAAAAATAGATCGAATTGTATCGATCAGCGTTGACTTGCCCGTTCCCGATGGACCATAGATCAAGAAAATGGAACGCTGGTCGGCGTCACCGAGCAAGGAATAGCCTAGTGCTCGCTGAACGTAGGACCGCATCGTTGGATCAGGCACGGCGTCAGTCATGAATCGTTCAAACCTGGCGCACGTCGCGCCCGGGATGTAGCTCGTACCAAACTGGTGAACCATCAGGAACTTGGGGTCATGCTCCATGAACTCCAGCGTCTTCGGATTCAGCACACCGTTACGCACATTGAGCAGGTCTCGATTAGGCGCCCAGTCCGTGGCGGAAAAGGTCAGGTCCGCGCTTTGAGCTAAACCAATGGCAGCATTGGTGCTCCGTTGACCACGACTCTTGGTGGCCCACTTATCCCGTCCGGCCGCCACCATGTCCCTAGTGATGCTGAACCACTCCTGTACGATCCTGGACTCATTGTCCGGAACCCAACGGGTGGTATCCCAGCGGTAGTACTGCTTGTCCTGCCAAATGTAGCGGTACCGGCCCCGGACCCGGTCCGCCAGTAGTTGGGCGTTGCCAGCGTCATCTTCGGTGTAGTCCCCGATGGCCAGATCAAAGGACGGTGGCTCCCACTCCCCCACATCCTTGATCTCCATCACATTGCGCCGAGTGCCGAACCCCTTCCGGGCCAGGCTTGACGCGGCCAGGCTGTGGTTTCCGCCGTAGTTGAGCAAAGCGAAGGCCCCGAACTTGGTGTACGGGACCTCGGCCTCAAAAATGGTGGATGTACTGAACACGTAGAGTCGGTCGCGGTCGTTGGCCCGGCCCGTAGTGGCCGACATGCCCTCGCGCCCGTCCTTACCGGGGCGGACCCAGTGCCGCTCCCCATTGGTCAACGCCATGGTCAGGCGCCAACCATGCGGGGCCAGGATCTCCTCCCAGTCCACCCGCTGCTCGAAGTCGTCACCCGGGCTTACTTCCATCAGACTGGAGATGGCACCGTCGGCCATACCGTCGGCGGAGACAGCAACCACCGGCCGGGGCTCTACGGGTGGGGTCTTGTCCAGTGCGAGACGGAGGCACTCATGGAGCAGGTTCCGCTCGGCCCACGTGAGGGTTGGCAGATGTCCATAGTTGCCATTGACGAGGCGCCAGGGTTCGCCGCTTGGGTGGCAGTGTCCGGGAGTGGGAGCGACGATGACATAGCCCCCCTCCCCCCGAGTCTCAGCAACGACCAGACGGTTCTCATCGGCCGCGATCTTCGTGTTGCCCGGGACGGGGTGATCGCTGATCCGATAGAGCAGGTGCATCCCCCCGCTGGGGGAGTCCTCCGCGTATCCGTTCGGGCCAGTGAGCAGGTCCCAGACTCCACCGGCCCCACCGTCGTCCATGACGGAGATGATGTGCAGGAGGGCACCGGAGTCCTCTAGGGCCCGGCCTTCGATCTCACACATCTCCAGGCCACCGGACACCTGACCGCAGATCAGTGCCACGCCGTATTCCTGGCCATTGCCCCACCAGGAATTGATGTTGGCCATCGGTGACACATTGACCATGTACTGGGCCCAAGCCACCGCCGGTCTCTTGGAACCATTGGCCTGGATGGGGATAGCGCTCACGCCGGCTAGTTGCCAGATTTGCGCGACATCCAGTACGGTCGGCACAGCAACTCCCTTCCATGGGGTCTGAGACACCCGGTCACTGTGGCGGTAACTGGCAGATCAAGAGCCCCCGGAAGGCCACCGTGATGGCTCATCATGGCACCGGAGGGTCCCGCTGGCCAGACCCTCCGCATGAAGGCCCCCGACTCCTACAAAGAGTCCGGGGGCCTTCACCTTTTAGAACGGGGCGTCTCCGTCACTGCTAGGACCCTGCTCGCTCAGCCGACGCAACCGGTCCATGGTCACGCTGCTGGCGTTGTGCGTGGTGCCCAGAGACTGGTTGGCCAACTGCTCCAACGCTGACGGGGGCGGGGTGGGGTTGGACTGCGGGGATACCTGCACGGTCGGCTGCGGCTGGCTGGGGGCGCTGAACGGCTGGCTCGGAGTGAACCCACCGTTGATCGCCCACCAGTTCCGGGCCCGGGCCAATGACTTCTCATCGGAACTCAGGTCCATCAGCTCGAACGCACCGTTGGGACCCAGTCCCTTGATGATGCGACCGATCAGCGGGTTGGGCTTGCCGACCCGTGGCTTGAGTCGCTGAATGAGCCGACCCTGGCGCCACCATGACCCACGAGACACCAGGCCGGGGGTCCCTTCCTCGCTGACCTGGTCCAGGTCGATGAGATCAACCACGACCACGTCACACGGCTTCTTGGGGTCCGACCCGTCGTTGAACTGGGTGGGGCTGTGTCCAATGTACTCAGTCGCCCACACCAGCACGGTGTGGTTGATGATGTCCTTGGGGTACAGCTTGGTGCCGGTGTTGAGTTCCTCCGGCTCATCGATGATCAAATCATTTGGTCCCATTACTGGCCTACCTCCTCAGGAGTCTGATCCGCTGCTTCAACGTGCTGCGTTGCTACCAGGGCCTCGATCTCAGCCTCAGCCTGTTGAACCTTGGCCTCCCACCACAGCACCCGACCCTTGGCATGATCGCGGTCCTTGATCGCCTTGCTCATCGCCACGTAGAACTCTTCCATCTCACCTCCCTGGACAACCCGTTGCGTCCGCAGGCGCCAAACGGTGTGCTTCGAACCAGGGGCAGAAGCCACAATGATCCCCACCTTCCGCTGACACATCGGCCCACATATGGTTCTTGTTCAATAGATCCTTGGAGAGGACTTCCCGTGCAATCCGGTACACTCGGGCCAGCGCCGTCTCTGCTACGGTCGGGTCATAGATGGCAGACCACACCCGCATCCGGTTGAGGGAACTGGCCCGGGGGACGAACACCAGGGCCACCCGTTTCACCGGAATGTTCTGTTGGGCGAACATGTAACCGTACAACTGCGTCTGAATCATGTAACCCGTAGAAATTCGTCCGGCCTCGACGTCTTTGAGAGCGTTGGGTCCTACCGTCTTCCAGTCAATGACCGTCTCCGATTCAGCGTCGTAGAGGTCACAGTGACCGGTTATAAGTTCGCCGAACTGAAGCTCGATTTCCGTGAACAGATTTCGAGGCCCCGACTGATCGTTGACCCAATCGTTCACGGCCTCCTGGAGCCAGCGATGGATGGCTGTCCCGATGACTGCCGCCCATGGATCCTGACGCGTGTTGATTTCATCAATCGCCGCGATTCGGTAGGCGATCTGACGGTCACAGGGACTGCCTATCTCACTTGGACCGATGTTAGTTTGCTGCGAACGTGGGCTCCGGTTGTTCTGCCAAATAATGATTTCGGTGAGTCTCTGTCGGAGGATCTCAGAAAAGCTGTTGGATTCGTCCTGGACGGGCTCAACCATCAAGCAACTGGCGTGAGTTAACGCATCCCCAATCCTGGGGACCATTGGTTCGCCACACGCCAGACAGTTCACTTGGTCACCGCCTCGTACGTTGCTTCAAAGATGTCAGGCTTACACGGGTAGAACTCTCCCTTGATGCCCCGGATGATCCAGTCGCCCGGCACCGCGAGCATGTCGCCTTCAAGGGTGGGAATCAGTAGGTCCTCGCCGCGACGCCCGCGAAGGTGGAGAACTCCGGATGGGTGGTCACTGTTGTTGAGGAACGCTCGCATCGGACCTCGGTCTTCGTCGCGACCCCACCACTGCATCGCCTCAATGACTACCGGCTTCTTGCGGTACCTCATGCCAGCACCGCCTCCAAGATGGCATCCAGCTCGTCTTCGCCAACCCAAATCCCCAGGATGCCTAGATCAAACGCACGGTACTTGCTGTCCCGGTAGGCGTGGAAGAGGGTCTCATGTGGGACCCCGAGCATCGACGACGCCACGCTGAGCGGGACCAGGCCAGCCAGATTCCAGCCCTCCTGCTGAAGCCGGTCGAGCTGAGCATGAGCGCTTTCTATAAATGTTTCGATGCGAGCCCGGCCCTCTTTTCGTGGCTGCGCTCCGCCCTCCCAGCCCCGGTACGTCTGCTGCGAGGTGTACAGCAGCTCTGCCATGGCATGGAGGCTCAGGCCGAGCACGTCTCGAAGCTCTTTCAGTTGCACGGCAAGGGCGGGGGGTTCGTTCACAGGGGATCCCTCCTCAAGGAGGTTCCAATGTTAGCTCCACCCCCCGACAAAAAGGAACCCCCTCCGGGAGGTGAGGGGGTCCCCTGTTGCAGGCAGTTGGTCGCCGGCTGTCCAGGCCAGGCTACACGTCCGGAGTGACCTCCTCCGGAGCGCCGGCCGTGATGTTGACCCGCTCAGCGAGACCGGCCACGACCACAAGCTGGAGGTCACCGGTGACCGTGTGCGAGACGCCGTCGTCGTCGGTGAACGTCGCGTCCAGGTGCACGTTGGCCGTACCGAGCGTGCCCGTGGCGGCGGCCTCAGCCGTACCGTCACCGTTGTCCGTCAGGTTGATGATGGTCGGGTCGTCGACCGTGTACACGGTCGTGCCACCGGCCGGGGCCGGCACTGGGTTACCAACCTCGTCCGTGTACTCCACGGACAGGGCTACCTTCTTGTCTGCCTGGAGGTCCATCCGGACGTCCACCTTTCCTGTTGGTTGGCTGTATGGCGGGGGCTTGATCACTCGATCAGCCGGGGTGGTGTCCCGTGGCGGTCCAATGTGAAAGATCACCTTGGGTGGCGGCGCCTTATGTAGCCCTGGGATATCTAGCTCGATAACCAGGTCCGCGTCGCCGAGAGGAATGCGCACTCACGTACCTCCAAACAGGCGAACGCCTGGGACTCACCTTGGTTATACCATGATCGCGTGTCCTTCTCACTCGCAGAGCGAGTGGCCCTGTTGCCGGCAAACGATCGTGAGGCGTGGATCAAGTCCCTGCCCCCGGCGATGGTGCGCGACATCCTCAATGAGGAGTGGTGGTGGACCGCCAGACCTGAGCAGGTACCTCCCCCTGGTGATTGGTTGGTGTGCCTAGCCCTGGCCGGACGTGGGTTCGGCAAGTCCCGAGCCGGTAGCGAATGGATCGTGGACCGGGTCAAGAAGCACCCGTTTGATCGGCAAGGGGTCCCCACTGAATGGTTGGTGGTCGCTGACACCTTGGCCGACGCCAGGACCATCAATGCTGAGGGCCCCTCCGGAATCCTCAACGTTCTGAAACGACGTGGGATCCAGCACCGATATAAGCAGAATCCTCGGCCAATGATCCTGTTCCCCAAGGGTGCGAAAATCTACCTCGAAGGTGCAGACACACCGGACACGGGACGTGGGTACAACGCTGCCGGGATCCTCTGCGACGAGTTGGCCAAGTGGCTCAAGCCATACGAGACCTGGTACCACGGCCTGTTGCCCTCCCTCCGCGCGGACCTTGTAGATGACCACCCGCGCGCCTTCGTCACGACCACTCCTAAGCCAATCGCTCTGCTGGAGGATTGGGTTGCCCGGGTCGATGGGACCGTTCACCTGATCACCGGTTCCACGTTCGACAACGCCTCCAACCTGTCTAGTCACGCCCTGACTGAGATGAAGCGGCAGTACGACGGCACCGCGATCGGAGAGCAGGAGCTGTACGGCAAGCTCCTGGAGCTGGCTGGTGGGGGACTGTTCCAGCGCAAGGACATCATCAAGAACCGCGTCGTTGATGCTCCTGATGACATTGTGTCCATTGTGGTCGGTTGTGACCCTAACCTGACCGGTGAGGATGCCACGTTCGGAATTGTCGTGGTGGCCCGAACCCGAGACAAGCACCTCTACGTCCTGGCCGACCGTTCGACGCCACACTCTGGCCGAGCGGCTGTACTTGAGGCGTGGAAGGCGGTGGCTGAGTTCGCGGCCGATGTCCTGGTGTATGAGGAGAACCTTGGTAAGCGGTACCTGGAGGAGGTCCTTCGGGATGCCTACCGGGAGCTGATTGACCAGGACTACTTCCCACGGCATACCTCCCCTCCCATGCAAGCAGTTCATGCGAAGCACGGCAAGAAGACGCGGGCCGAGCCGGTGGCCATGAGAAACGAGCAGGGTCGGCTGCATATGGTGGGGGACTGGCCCGAGCTGGAGAAGGAAATGGTCCTGTTCGACCCCGAATCCACCAGGGAAAGTCCAGACAGGATGGATGCCATGGTGCACGCCGCTATCAAGCTGATGGCCGGTGAGCGCAGGGAAATGCGGGTGGCCAACCCCAACATTTACGAGTTCCGGATGGACCAGAGCTTCTACGATCTGACCAACTTGTATTAGTTGCCTCTCCCTCTTGTGCCTAGGGAGCCCGTACGCTATACGACATGCTGATCACTAGCCTCGTCGTGGCGGCCCTGGCCGTGGCACGCCTTACCAGGCTGCTTGTGTCTGACAGCATCACCGTCTTCATTCGGCAATGGGTGATCCGAACCTGGGGACCGGACTCCCTCCCCTCCAAGCTTTTCCATTGCTCATGGTGTATGTCTATCTGGATCGCGATACCGGTCATGCCGGTAGCCGCCTTGTTCCCTAACCGCTGGGTTATTGCCATCCTGGCCATCCCGGCAGCCTCATACTTGACCGGGTTTCTGGCGAATCGGGAAGATGGAAACTGATGGCACTAGGCCGGTCCCGCAAATCGTTGGTGCCAGTCACCACTGGGCACGACGCCTCTGAGAGCCTGGTCGCTGCGGCCATCAGGATCACCAACATTGAGGGGCGAGCCTGGCCCACGTACAAGTTCGGTGACGACTCCTGGCAGAACGAGGCCTGGAGGCTATACGACGTCATCGGTGAACTGCGGTTCGTAGCCAACTGGATTGGCTCGGCCCTGTCTCGGGTCCGGTTCTATGTGGCCGAGGTTGACAAGAACGGCCGGGTTCAGGCGGAGACCAAGAAGGTCAAGGTGGCCGCCCTGGCTGACACCTTGCTGGGAGGTCCGGCCCGTCGACCTGAGCTGATCCGGCTGGCGGGGATCAACCTGACTATTGCCGGGGACGCTTACTTCATTGGCCGCAGCACTGATGATCCACAGTCAGATGAGTGGTTCGTTCTGAGCCGGTCGGAGCTGAAGCGGTACACGACCTCAGGCCAGAACGAGATCACCAACATGATGGGGGACCCGGGGAAGCTGGACCCCGAGACTGACATGATCATCAGGACGTGGACCCCCCATCCACGCCGCACTATGTGGTCGGACTCCCCCACCCGGGGAGCCATGCCGATGCTGTTTGAGATCGAGCGTCTGACCCGGTACGTGTTCGCCCAGATCGACTCCCGGTTGGTGTCCGCCGGCCTGCTCGCCATTCCCAAGGAGACCAGCTTCCCGGACGAGGAGGGGAACTCGGTGGATGGCGCCGAGGCCCTCACTCAGATGATCATGCGGTTTGCCTCCGCGTCACTGCGGGGCGAGGGCACAGCGGCCGGGGTGGTTCCCACCATCGTGGAGATGCCGCTGGAGGCTTTGGGCAAGCTCCAGCTCATCCAGTTCACGTCGGAGCTATCCAAGCAGGCCCTGGAACTTCGCAACGAAGCCATCCGCCGCTTCGCTCTGGCGATGGACATTGACCCGTCGATTCTCAGTGGTGCCGGAGAGGCCAACCACTGGGGTGCCTGGCAGATCATGGAAGGCCAGATCAAGGTTCACATTGAACCGCTGGCGAGTCGCATATGTGACGCATTGACTCAAGCCTATCTGCTTCCAGCTCTGAAGTCGATCAAGGAAGACCCCGAGAAGTACGTCCTCTGGTACGACACAGCTCCACTGACGGTACGGCCCGAGCGCCTCAAGGAAACTCGGGAAATGTATGACGCCGGACTTGTATCAGCACAAGCGGTACGAATCGCGGGGGACTACAAGGACTCTGACGCGCCCACCGACGAAGAGGCTTCTCAGAAGTTCGTCAAGGAACTGATGCTGCGAGACCCGAACCTGTTCCAGATCCCTGCGGTTCGTCAGTTGATCGGCATTTCAGACGATGTCCTACCCCCGGACAAAGTCTTCCCGCCACAGCAAGGCGGAGCCGGTGCTCCCCCGCCACCGGCTCCGCCGACCGGGATCAGTGACACCTCAGGTCCGCCCATGCCACAAGTCACCGAGGCACAGAACGCACCAGGGGGGCCACCTCCGGCCCCGGCAGGAACCCCGGCCGGGCTCACTGCATCAGTGAGCGTGCAACCTCTCAACGTCTTCGTCGTCAGTAACGCCACCGTCCTGCGAGCCCTGGAGCTGGCGGGGAAGAGGCTGGTAGGTAACCAACATCGATCCGAATTCACGTGCCCGCCGTACGAGTTGCACACCAAGATCCAGGTCCGCGACGAGGCGCACGCCCATAAGGTATTGGCCAACGCTTGGGACCATCTCTCGCTTTTGGCGGAACAAGTGGACCCGACCCTGGACTCCGAGGCGTTGCGAGCGGCCCTCGACCGATACTGCACCACGTTGCTGACGCGACAGAAGCCACACCATGTCTATCTGTTGCAGGAGTACCTGACCAGAGCCGGGTTCCTCCATGAGCAGGGCTGACGATGAGCGTTCTCTCGGTGCGACGGTTGGCAGTGCACTACGCCGATGGCTCGACAAGGCACGTGCCGCTGTCACCCGGTCAGGAAGTCCGGATCCAACTGCAATCTACGGACTCCAGTCCAACTGGGACTCCGAAGTGGACACCATCCTTAGTGAGATCGGGCGAATTGGTGTCAGCGCCTGGAGTTCTGCGACTGAAGTCCCTCCAGTTTCACGCCACGCTTTCGTTGTCAGCTACCTGGCGGATGTACAGAATCTGCTCGTGCGCATTCCCGACGAGGTTGCGAACCTTGTCTTTGCCGAAATTACCGACGGCACCAACGCTGGCGAGAGCAGGGATCAGATCGCGGCGAGGGTTGACAAGGTACTCAGTTACACGGGCTCTGAGCGCTGGCCGAACCGAGCCAAAGTGATTGCCCAGACCGAGGTCAACCGTGCTTATGGTGCGGGCACCATGGCGGCCGGTATCGAACAGGCCAGAGTAACCGGTCGACAGTTGACCAAGCGATGGGACACCAAGGACGATAACCGTGTGCGATCCCCACACCAGGAAGTTGACGGAGTGACGGTGCCGGTCTGGTACCCGTTCTACGTCGATGGTGTGCCGATGATGTTTCCAGGGGATCCATCGGCCCCACCAGAGTTGGTTATCAATTGCCGGTGTGAGCTGCACATTGGAAACGAGGTGACCCGTGGTTGATCCGAACCCAGCCCGGGGCATGCCGCTTCAGCTCCAGAAGTACTGGCTCGCCGGCAAGGGTGCTGCGAAGATCCGCTGGAATGTTCCAGGGGATTTCAAGCGGTGTGTGCGGAACCTGCGTAAGTACTTCCCCACCGACCCCGAAGGCTTGTGCAACATCCTGCACACCAAGGCAACAGGGGGCCCTCCCGGCCACGGCTCACTGGAACCCCGCAAGCTGAAGCACAGCATCGTGGCGGCCATGACCTCGGAAACCATGGACGCCCTGGTGGCCGCTCAGGAGCTGCTGGCCAAGCAGCCGAGTCTTGGTCAGTACACGTGGGCCGGTCTGATGGCGCCCATTGGACGCCCCACTGGGGAGCCACGGCGCTCCCGGATCTTCGAGCCTGGTGCCCTGTACCACCGGGTGCTCCCGTTGCCCCTGGACTGGCGTGAGCGCCAGGGCCCGGGCCATGGTGGGGGCCTGACTGTGGGTCGGATCCTGGGCATGACCTACGGCCCCGATGAGAACGGCCAGGAGTGCTGCTGGGGCTGGGGCGACTTCCTTGACGACGAAATCATCCCGGAGGCAAAGAAGGCCCGGTACCTGGCTCAGATGGGAGTGGTGGGTCCTAGCCTGGACCCGGGTGGGGACGTGACGGCCACCGTCAACCCGGAGAACGGCCAGGAGCACATGCTGAAGTTCGGCATCGGTGGCTCAACCCTGGTGCCAATTCCGGCGTTCACCCAGTCCGGTCTGTACGTGTTCGACGGTGACGGGGACTGGCCGGACGACGACATGGACATGTCGATGAACGGGCCGGAAGAGGATTGTGGGTGCGGCCACTCTGGGCCACCCCTGACCCCGGAGAAGGCCGCACCCAAGGTCATTACAGCGGGCAACGAGTACACCGTCAACACCTCAGGGTGGCGTGGCCTCCCCCTGGCCCCCCGTGAGGCCGTGTTCGACAACGACGACGCGGTGAAGCGGATCACGGCATGGGCGGCCGGTGACCCGAACAAGATGCGTAAGGCGTTCATGTGGTTCTCCCCGACGGGGAACGCCCTGGACCCGACCAGCTACCGGCTGCCGGTGGGGGACATCATCAACGGCAACCTGACGGTGATCTTCCACGCCATCTACGCCGCCGCTGCTCTGATGTCAGGTGCCCACGGTGGCCTTCCGGACGTGAGCCCGGAGGACGTAACCAAGATCCGTTCCACGATCTCCGACATCTATGCGGAGATGTCCAAGTCGTTTGGGGATGCCAGTCTCCGGGCGCCTTGGGACCGTTCAGCTCAGGAAGGTGTACAGCTCGCCATGGATGAATTTGCAGCCGCAGAGCCCTACGGCGACGTGAAGTACGCCGACCCGGGCTACAACGGTGAGAAGAAGTACCCGATCGATAACCCGGACCACATTCGTAGCGCTTGGGCGTACATCAACGTGCCCAAGAATGCGGCCTTCTACAAGCCGAACCAGTTGGCTGCCATCAAGCAGCGGATCAAGGCTGCCGCTGCCAAGGCTGGTATTGAAATCTCCGACTCCAGTGGAGCTGACGAAGGCATGAAGGAAAAGAAGAGCAAGGGGGGGGATGCCTACTCGGCCACTGGAATCCCGGTGCACCCGCCCAAGGCCTGGTTTGAGAACCCGAACCTGACTCGTAAGACCAAGCTCACGGTGACTGAGGATGGTCATGTGTTTGGTCACCTGGCGGCCTGGAATGAGTGCCACCGGGACGTGACCATGCGGGAGTGTGTCCTGGCTCCTCACTCGGAGCAGGAGTACCGGCCGTTCCACCTTGGTTCGGTTCTGACGGCAGAGGGTGAAGTCATTGACACTGGAAAGATCGTCATGGACACCCGGCACGCCGGTATCAACCTTGGCTACGCTGCTGCCGCACTGCACTACGACAACACTGGCGATGAGATTGCAGCTATTCGCTGCGGTGAGGACCAGTTCGGGATTTGGTTTTCTGGAGCCATCGTCCCAGAAGCAACTCCCCAAAGGGTTGCTAAGCTCCGTCGTTCTCCTCTCTCAGGTGACTGGCGTCGGGAAGGTGGATCTCTGGAACTTACTGCGGCCCTCGCAGTTAACGCCCCAGCTTTCCCCGTCTACAGCATGGAAGACGATGAGCGAACCGCCCTTGTAGCGGCTGGATCGGTGTGGTTCGAGGATGACGAATTCGAGTATGCCGGTCCGCCCACCACTGGTATCACTGGTCTGATCCAGGACGCGGTGAACGACGCCTTCTCCGCCGCTGGCTGGGATGAGGAGGACACGCAGGAGTACCGCGCACAGCGCCTCCGTGATCTCATCGAAGACAGTGAAATCTACGAGAAGCGCGACCGCCAGCTCCGCCTCCACGCCATCTTCGCGGCCGATCAGGAAGCAGCACAGCAGTGACCGCACCCATGGCTCCTGCCCCGGTGCCCCAGTCCACCGCTGTTGCCCCGGGGGCTCCCGGTACGCCCCCGGCAGCGGCGCCGGGGCAGGCCCCTACCCCCCCTCCCGACAACTCACCACCAGGTGGAGGTCAATCAGAAACAGATGCCGCTGCGGGTGATCCAATGGCCTGGTTGACAGCAGCAGAGCTGGACGCACGGTACGGAGCAGTTGAACGGCCCACCCTTGATACGGGCGTGTTGGGAGCGTAGTAATGCCGGGCTTCGGCGATTGGGACCCGAACCTCCACCCACGGGGGTTCCACGGTCGTTTCATCAAAAAGTTCAAGCTGGCCCCTTGGCTTGACCATCTGCTGAAGTCCTCCACGCCCCGCACTTTCCAGAGCGACGGCCAGGCCGCCCAGTTCAACTTCAACTCTGCCCGTGTTCAGCCTGGTGGTGCGTTCAACGAGCTGGAGCTTCGCCGCCTACGCATGGACTGGGATGAAGCTGCTGACCATATGCGAGCCGGGGAAATTGATCCCCTGACTCAGCAGTACGTGGACATGGTTAGCAAGCGAATGCACCCCACCAAGGAAGGCCTGATCCTTGGTCGCACCTTCACCCCGGAAGCGTTGGGCCTTACCCCGCAACAGTTGAATGAGACTGATCCCAATGGGATCATCCGTATGACCGGAAACACGATCACCGACAAGGCCTTCTCCCCCACCCACTTGGGCTCTGACATGTCCCATGGGCCGGGGAAGATCACCATGCGGATCGCGGTCCCCCAAGGCGTCAACGTTGCTCACATCGGTGAGAACCGTAACGACCGTGGCGTGCTCCTGGACAAGGATCAGAAGCTACTGGTGACCCGGGTCTACCCGGACGGTTCCGGTGGCTGGTACATGACCGCCGTGGCCGAACCAAGCGGCGCCACCACCGGTACCCCCAATGAGATCGTGCAGGGTCGCAAGGGGGCCAACCTCACCCCCGAGCAGCGGCAGGCCCGCATCGGTGGGCCCAGTGTCATGCCACAGCCGGCCGAGCCGCCCAGTGCTCCACCACGTCAGGTCGACATCGCCGCCGACTACCAGCAGCCTGGCGTGAGGGGTGTTGAGCCCGCACCTCCCGGACCGGCCCCAACTCCTGCCCGCCAGGCCGCCCGTGAAGCCCGCCGTGCTGGCTACCAGAAGGCTGTAGCCAACGAGCAGCAGCAGATCAACGCCCCGGCCCCGGTAGCCGCTCCTCCACCGGAGGCGGTCACTCCTACTCCGAGCCCGGCCCCACCGGCCGGTGTCGGGCAGCGCACCGAGCCCGTGCACGGCCCCATCGGTGGTGTTCCCACCGAGGGTAAGAGTGCGTCAGAGATTGCCAACACCCCGGCCGAGGCACCCCCTGCTCCCGCCGCACCGGCTCCTCAGGCGTCGGCCGCCAGTTTCAAGCAGGAGTTCCAGGGGCGTGGGCTTCAGTCGCCCACCGCTGGGCCTCAGCGCAAGGAGTTCAACGACGCCTATCTCGGTGTAACCGGAGGCAAGAAGGACCCTGCCGATGCTCTGCGGGAACTGGACGCGGACATTGAGAAGAACAAGACTCTTCTCGCCGGGCCTGAGGGCAAGGTTCCGCATGAGGAGTTGCGGGCCAACGTCACCAAGCAGGAGAAGCTTGCCGACCTGATTGCCGAGCACTTCAACACCCCCCGCGCGCATAAGCCTGAGACTGCTGCGCCGACCCCTGAGACGGTCCCGGCCAAGAAGGGCTTCACCTCGGTCAAGGAGTTGACCCCGTCGGAGCGGTCTGCCTACGACAGCCTTGACCAAAGTGGACGGTCCAAGTATCTGGCCCGGCGTCGGGCTGGACAGAGCCATGAGTCTGCTCTGGGTGGGGTGCAGGAGAAGGCCCCGGCTAAGGCTGCCACCAAGGCCGCAAAGGCTGCCCCGGCACCGGAGAAGGCCCCCGAGGCTGCTGCCCCCGCTGCCCCGGTTCGGGAGCGGGCAAAGTCCCCAGGCACGGCGCCCGGGAAGATCACTGCTGGTCGCCTTGAGAACGGTGACAAGATCCTGGTCTCTAAGGGTGAGGATGGGCATTGGCGCCCGGCTACTCGTAAGACTGGCGCCACCGTCCTTACGGTCACTGGACGGAACGCCAATGGTCATGTTCTCGGTGATGACGAGAACGGCAACAAGATCACGGTTGACCGTGGCACTGGAAGCCGGCCCAAGCTCGCCGGCCACCAGACCTTCATGGAGCACCAGGAGAAGGCGCCTCGTAAGGCTGCCGAGAAGGTAGCCAAGGCCGCACCGGAGAAGGCCCCTGAGGCGGCTAAGGCTGCCCCGGCCAAGGTTGCCAAGGTGGCCAAGGCTGCCCCGGCTGCCAAGGCTGTCAGCGAGGTTCAGACCCGGGCCGACGAGGCTGGTCTGCCGAACACGGTGACGGCCCTGCGTCAGGCTGCCCGGGAGAAGAAGATCCGTGGCTTCTCCACCATGAACAAGGAGCAGTTGCAGCGGGCACTGCTCGGCGAGGAAGTGGGCACTGGCGGGAAGCTTGGGGCCATTGCCCCGGAGAAGCTGACCCCCCACCTCCAGGCCGCCAAGTCTGGGCAGGAGGCAAATGCCCTCCTGGAGGAGCACACCGTTGCTGACCTCCGTGCCCTGGCCAAGGAGAACGGCATCAGCCTCAAGGGGGCCACCACTAAGGACCGCATGAAGGACGCGATCCTGAAGGATCTTCGCGGCCCTGAGGGTGCTGCTCTTCGCCCTGAGAAGCCGCTGACTTCCCTTGAAGAGGACATCAAGGGTGTCAAGGTTCCCGACGAGGCTAAGTCCATTGTGGACGGTGTCAGCCCCGACGATGCTGACTCGCTACGCAACGCCTCCGATGAACTGGAGGCCATGGCTAAGGCTGCGGACAACCCCACCGATGCCGGCCGGCTCCAGAAGCTCAGCGACGCCATGGGCATGCGGGCTCAGATCATCTCTGGCGTGGAGGCGGCACCCCCCACCAAGAAGGCAACCAAGGCCGTCAAGAAGGCCCTACCGGCCAAGAAGCTCAGTGTTCACCAGGAGCGTGTCCGCAAGCAGCACATCGCTGACGGTATGAGTGAGGCCGAGGCCCGGCGCCTGGCCGAGGAGGCGCCTACTCGGGCCCCGGCTGGTACTAAGGCTGCCACAGCGAAGCGCGTTGCGGAACGCAAAGCCTCCTCCCTTCCAGGACCACGTGAGGAGGGGACCCCTGGTCCTAAACTGACTGCCCCCCGTAAGGCTGCTGCTCCTGGTCCTGCCGTGGCGCGGGAGGGTCTGACTCCTAGCGGGGAGGCTGGTCCCGCCGTCGGGACTCCGGCACGGGCAGCTAAGGCCCGGGAGATGAAGCTGGCCCGAGAAGGACTGGTCCCCAGTGGACGGACCGGCCCGAAGATTCGGAGCCGTGACCTGGCGCCCGGTGACCGGGTCATGGTTGAACGGGACTCCGAAGGCAACCTTGTCCCGGAGATGGTGCGTGGGGACAAGGCCGGGTTCCCGGTTGATGTGGTCAAGCAGAACGACGATGGCAGTGTCCGGGTCCGCGACAACGCGGGCAATGAGATGGACACGGTGCCGGAGGCCCCTCGTGGTACCTCGTATCGCAAGGAGACCCCGACCGAGGCCCGTCGTGCCGCTAAGGCTGCCGCCCCTGGGGAGCAGCCCACTCGTGGCCGTAGCCAGGCGGAGGTCCTTCGGCAGGGCAAGCTCGGTGGGGCACAGCTTGCTCCCGATGCCGCTGAGATCAAGCGGGTCCTTCGGGAGCAGACGGAGAACCCGATCTCCCGCGAGGAAGCTGATGGCCTGCTCCGTGGCCTGACCAAGGCTCAGCTCATGGACCAGGCTGATGGCCTCAACATTCCGCGCGCCAGAACATTGACCAAGGACAATCTGCGCCGGGAGATTGTTGACGCCACCGTAGGCCGAAAGATCGATTCCCAGGCAACCCGTGGATTCAAGGGACCGCTGGTTACCAAGGAGGCCGTGGCTCAGGCTGAGAAGGCCCACCCCGACGTACCCACCCCAACGGTCAAGGCAACCCGGGCCAAGGTGGCCAAGGACATCCCTGACGGGTCTGTGGGCACTCGTGGCTCTGAGCCAATTGATAACAAGCCACGGGCGTCTGAGTTTGATCAGGCATGGGAGAAGGCCCGGATTCCCGCTGCACCGGACAAGACGTCCCAAGGAACCATCGATGAGGTTCGACGCAGTGTGGCAAAGGGAAACTACAGCCCCGAGGAAGGCATCCGTCGCCTCGAATCAGACATTGAACTCAATAACAATGAGGCAAATGACATTGCCCGCGAGATTCGTACCGGCAACCTGTCTGAGTCTGAGATCGCGAACCTGCGCACCAAGCGGGACAAGCTCCTGAAAAGTGTCGACTCCCAGGAAGCTGCCTCCCGGCTTCTGCATCAGCACTTCGGCAAGGAGCGGGTGACCGTTCCTGAGGTGCAGGGCAAAATCATTGACGCCCAAGGCCAGAAGTGGTGGGACAACCTCAACAAGGAAGACCCGGAAGAGTTCCGTCGGGTCCTCAAGGAGGAGACCGGCCTGGATGCCAAGGGCAGCAATGCTCAGGAGATTTTCCAGGACGCTCTCAAGCAGACCATCAAGGGAGAACTGGACAAGCGGGCCGCTGCCAAGGAAGCTCGCAATGCCCAGAAGGTCACCCGGGAGGCCGCCAAGGCCAAGGCCGTTGAGGAGTTCAGTCCCGGTGGGGCCAAGCACCTGGATGCGAAGGCCATTGCTGGGGACCTGAACATCGACCAGAGACACATTGATGCGGCTCAAGGTGATCTGAACCAGGGCATGAGCCCGGCCAAGGCTGCCCAGAACATCCGCGATCGCGCCCAAAGAATGTCTGACGCCAATGCCATCATCAATGGCGGGGTGGATGCCAGTCGCACTTCTCCCGAGCATAAGGCCGAACTGGACCAGAAGTACCGTGCTGGCACGGAGGAGGTCGCTAACCTTCGTCAGCTTGCGGACAAGGTCGCCGAAGCTAAGCGTCCCCGGGTAACCCGCACCCCGGCTAAGGCTGCTGCTGAGGACCTGGCCAAGGCCAAGGAGACGGTCAAGGAACCGGCCGCCAAGAAGGCCGTGGCCCGCGCTGAGGCTGCGGTCAAGGAGGCCGGGGACGAGGCTGAGAAGTTGAAGCAGCGTGTCCTGGACCGTCACCAGAAGGCTTGGGACGCCTCCACCACACGCGCTGAGGCTGAGCAGGCGGCCACCAACATGCGCCAGGATCTGCTGCTGTCTGAGATCCGCGACTGGGCTAAGCCCATGGGCATCACCGGCCGGTCGAAGGATGACATCCTCAAGAAGGCGGTGGAGCGCCGGTTCGGTAGTGGCGGGGATGTCATCAGTGGGGCGCCCGGGGCTCGACCGGAAGTTGCGCGGGTCAGCTCGCGGATGGAGGCGGCGAACCGGGTGAAGAACATTGGATCAACACTGTCCACTGTGGATGAACTGCTGAACAATGGGGCCAGCGAACGGGCTGTGAGCCACCGTGTCCGTGGCTCGGAACTAGGGCGCAGCGACCCAGAGCTGGCTCAGCGCATCGAGCGGGCAGCCGTGGCCGGAGACCAGGCAGAGCTGGACCGGATCGCCTCGGAGCACGGCCTGACTCGTAACACTGGCCCGGTCGGAACTGTGGAGCCCTTCGAGCCTGGAAAGCACCGGGGTATGGGCGACTCGTCACCTCGTAAGGGGCAGGCGGTTCAGGTCATCAGCCCCGGATACCAGGGCACCGTGGAAGGTCGGGCCTTCCAGGCCCACCCAGCCGGGGTTCTTGAGGCCACCCCGGAGCAGAAACAGCAGATGCTTGATCGCCTGGCCGGGGAACGGCGTGATGCGATTGCCAGCCTGCCAGCGGAGACCCGGGCGGCTGTCATTGCCCGGTCACAACGCCAGCGGGAGAACAACGCTGCAATCCGAGCTGGCAAGCGGACCCCGGCGGCTGCCCCCGTTGCTGAGCTTCCGACCAACAAGCAGGAGGAGGTTGCTGCCAACCTGGCCCGGCTCAATGCAGCCAAGGCTGTGAAGGCAGCTCCAAAGGCCGAGGCGGGTACTCCCACCTCTCGTGCGTTTGAGTCCCAGTTGGCCAATGCCACCACTGTGGACCAGGGTCGTCACATCCTGGAAAGCATGGGCAACAAGAAAGGCCCGTATCAGGAACTTGCCAAGCAGGTGGGCATTGAGGTTCGGCCCAGTGACAGCATCGCGAAGCTGCGAGAGAACATCCTGCGTCGCACCGTGACAACCCGCCTGGAGCATGCGGCCTATGTGCGCCTTGGTGGATCGAATCCTTCTGAGATTACGAAGACTGCCATTGCTGCCGAGCGTGAAGCCCGAGCCGCCAAGAAGGCGGCCCCCAGTGCCGGTGAGGGTGCAGCGGTCCTGGCTAAGGGTGGATTCAATGAGCCCTTTATCTCGGATAAAGGACCGGTGAAGAGTGTCCGTGTCCGGTTCGACGAGGGCACGAGCGCTGCCACCTTTGGCCGGGGCGATGACCTGAAGGCGCCTAACGGTAGATGGTCCGCCGATCAGGGTCTCATTCACATGGATTCCGAGATTGGCGGACTGTGGAAAGACCTTGCCAGCGATGACCGTGTGTCAACGCCGGATCTCAACAAGATCACTGAGATTGGCCAGCAACTGCACGATGGGAAAATCGACGTACCTACGGCCCGGGCTCTGATCCGCGACATCAAGCCTGGCAATGCTCAGGTCCGGGAGCGGATCAACCAGGCCGTAGCCGGCTTGGATACCAAGCCGAGCAAGCTTGACCTCCCGGATAACACGCCGGCTCAGGTGCGGGACTTCCTGGAGAAGGTGAACGAGATCCCGGCCTACCACGACCGCACAAATGTTCGTGAGGGCAAGACCCCCATGCAACACCTCCTGGATTCGGTAAAGATCATCTCCAAGGGGGACCGAAACGACCCGAACTACGACGAGGCCCAGCGCGCCATTGAACACGCAAGTGGTCGTGTTCATGAGTCGGGCGATGGCGTGTACTGGGCTCAGCGTGAATCCGGGAAGCTGTCACCCATCAACCAGAGCGCCGAGGTGCGCAAGTGGATCCGTGGTGGTGGAGCAACCCCGGCAGCTCCCGAGCCGGCCAAGGCCACCCCGGCACCGGCTAAGGCTGCCAAGAAGGCGGCTAAGGCTGCCCCAACGGTGACCAAGGCGGAGCTACGTTCCCCGGTGCCCAAGGCTGGTAACGAGGCTCCGGCCGCCCCCACGGCCAACGTGACGGCGAAGGGTCTCACCCCGGGTGAGGGCGTCCCGGTCAGCACGTTCCTGACCCTTCAGAACAGACTGGGCAGTGGTAAGAGTCAGGACCTGCGCACACTGGATCGGTACGCCCGGGTGCCCGGGGACTACAGCAAGGTCCCTGACCTGTACCGCAAGATCCTTCAGCAGTTGCAACAGGCTGGGGTTGGGCCTGATGATCCTGTACGTAAGGCTTTCGAAAAGTGGTTTACTGACCACTTCAGCTAAGGAGGGGCCATGCCTTGTGCATGCGGTGGTGGGGACAGCCAGGCTGTGTCGGCCGAGGAGCCGAAGTTTGAGGTCCGGCTCCCTAATGGGCGCACGGAAATCGTCAGCGGTGAGCACGCTGCCAAGGTCGCAGTGACGATGGCCGGTGGTGGTACGTACAGCATGGTGTCGCGATGAACGTCATCCAGATAATTCTGTGGGTTGTGGCCGGGATCTTTTTCCTTGGTGGTGCGGCCAAGATTCCAACGCGATTTGACCTTGGTTGGATCGGGGCCTTCGTGGTCGTGTTGGCGGTCCTGGCTTCCCAGGTATGACCCCCTTGTAAAGCACCACTAATGGATCTATGATCCGTTCTAATCGGGCGCTGAGCTATGGGCCGGGCCTTGGAGTGGTGGCTGAGCTATGGGCCTGCACCAGAAGTGATCAACTTCTAGGAGCAGGAACATGCCTTTCCAGATTCCCGACCCGGAAAGTCTTGACCAGTTTTCCATCGCTGGTCTCGAAGACCTTCGCCGTGTCGCCAAGGCCGAATACGACAACCTCAAGTCGACGGTCGCTGTTGAGACCATCACGGTCGAAGAGCTGACCCGTCTTGAGGACCTTCAGAGCTTCGTCTTCACCACCATCCCCGATGAGCTTTCCGTGCGCCGCGAGGTGTCCGACCGGTTCGCTGCTGCGACCACGGACCCGGAGGAAGACGCCGAGGAAGAGCCTGAGGCTGAGGCCGAGGCCGAGGTTGAGGAGCCCGCTGACGCGGTTGTCGCCTCCACCAAGGTGACCGTGGCCAAGATCAAGGCCAACGGTGGCGGCCAGGATGTTGAGCTGCCGCACCCGAACCGGGTGCCCATGTCCACGCTGGTTGCAGCGGCCAGCACGTCCAGTGCTGATGGGTCGTTCGAGAACGGCCAGGTCCTGACGACGATGCTGGAAGTGGCCAAGATCTTCGAGGCCCGCAGCGCGTCGCACCAGAGCATGGACAAGAGCGGGGTCAAGAGCAGCAACGGCCCCATCCAGTCCCCCGTCGCCACCCTGATCCGCAACTACCCGGACGAGTTCTCCGTCAACGGAGACCAGACGGACTACGACAAGCTGCTGAAGGTGGCTGACGAGTCCCGCCTGCCCGGTGGATCACTCCTGGCCAGCGTGGAGCTGGACCGCAAGCGCATCAAGGCCGAGCAGCCTGAGCGTGACGCGATCGTGGCCGCCCAGGGATGGTGTGCTCCGTCTGAGACGGACTACGACATCTGCCTCCAGATCACCACCGACGGTCTCGCGGACTTCCCTGAGGTTCAGGCCCGGCGTGGCGGCATCCGGCACAACACCGGTCTGGACTTCTCCACCATCTTCGGTGTCCAGGGTGGACAGACCCCCAACGGCTTCTTCGACCTCACTGAGGCTCAGGTTGCCTCTGGTACCACCAAGACCTGTATCGAGATCCCGTGTCCGTCGTTCGTGGACACTCGTCTCGGCGTGACGGGCCTGTGCCTCACCGGCAACATCCTGGCCATCCGTGGCTACCCGGAGTACACCGCCACCTTCACCCGTGGCGCCATGGCCGCCTCCGCTCACCAGATCAACCGTGAGCAGATTTCTGACGTGGTCACTGGTTCCACGGCGGTCGACCTGACCGCTCAGGCTCCGTGGGCCACTGACGGTTCCACCACCTCTCAGATCATGAGCGCGGTGGAGATGGCCATCACCGACATCAAGTACCGGCTGCGGATGGCCCGCAACGCCACGCTTGAGGTCATCATGCCGTGGTGGGTTCTGGCCCAGATGCGGGCTGACTGGATGCGGCGCCCGTTCGTGCAGGACCCGAACCTGACCGATGCGGAGATCAACGCCTTCTACACCACCCGTGGTGCCCGTGTGCAGTACGTGTACGACTGGCAGGACGCGTTCAGCACGGCCGCCCTGTCCGGTACCGGACCGGGTGCGTCGACCCCGATCAACTTCCTGCCCAAGTCGTTCCAGTTCCTGGTGTTCCCGTCGGGCACCTGGATCCGGGCCGTCTCGGACGTGATCACGCTGAACTCGGTCTACGACTCGACCAAGCTGGCCACCAACCAGGTCACCCACCTCTTCACGGAGACGGGTTGGGCCATGGTTCAGATGTGCCCACTGAGCCGGGTCTACACCGTGCCGATCTGCCCGAGCGGTAAGACCACCAGCACTGGAGCCCTCACTTGCCCGTAAGCGAACCGGGGGCCGGGCAACCGGCCCCCTTCGCCCTACCAGGCAGTTGAGGAGACGCCATGGCAACGATCAACAACGCACCAGCCCTCATCGGGGCGCCCCCACCGCCACCACGGCCGTATGGGCTCTTCGATGTGGCCTTGGGACCTATGCCGTTTCCGGTACCAGAGGCAGTTGGTGGAGGTCTCCAGTACGTCCCAGACGACTGCGTCAAAGACATCTTCATGTACCAGATGAACTGCCCGGCAGTGTCTGGTTCCAAGACGTTCTCTGTGCTGGACACCCCCATCTCTGGGTCCCCGTTCGGGATCATCACCTCCTATGTCTGCGGCAGCATCGGGTTCTCTTTTGATGAGGCTGCGGAGCGGGTCCGTACCCGCATGACGCTGCGGGAGCAGCGGGGTGTGGAGCGACGGGTCTGGCAGGGCTGGGATGCCTCCAACGGCCTGGGAACCGTGCCCGGGTTGTTCCGTAGTGCGACCGACCTTGGCACGTCAGGTTGTGTCACTGAGGCCGTGGAGATGCTGGAGCAGGCTCTGGCTGACAACGGAATCGTGGGCGGAGCAATCCACGCACGGCCAGGAATGAGCGCTCACCTGTCCAACAACTACCTCGTTTATGAGGGGCCAGGTCGACTCAAGCGCACGGTGTACGGGACTCCCTATGTGTTCGGTCAGGGCTATGACGGAAGTGGCCCGGCCGGACAGGCGGCAACTGGTTCCGACGAGTACATGTACGCCTCGGGTCGGGTGCTCATTTGGGGCACGGACATTGCAATCCCAGACCCCCAGCAGACCATGGATCGGGCTCTTAACCAGATGTACGTTCTCGGCGAGAAGGTGTATCTGGCGGTCGTGGAGTGCGGTTCCTGGGCAGTGAAGGTAACCCGTACCTGCACCACGGCAGGAGGCGGAACGTGATCCCTCCTATGGGGCTGGAGAGTAGGAACCCATGACCTCAACCTGTTTTACGCCCTTCAAGATTCCGAAGGTGCGGGTGACTCAGCTCAACTCCTGTGGTCAGGCGGTCACTGGGTGCTCCACTGTGGTCAGTGACGGCATCATCTCGGTCGCCTTGACCAAGGAGTATGAGGCCCGCCAGGAGTTCTTCGTCAAGAACGGCAATGGTGACTTCTGCGTCAAGGAGACCAACCCACCGATCTTGAAGTGGATCAACCTGGTCCTCACCTTCTGCAACGTGGACCCGGAACTGATCAACATCATGTCCGCCGAGCCCACGTACCTCAACGACGCTGTCTCGCCGTCCGCGATCGGTTACAACACCCAGGAGGGGACGGCAGCTAACGCCAACTTCGCCCTGGAAGGTTGGACCCGGATCACCAACAGCTCGGTGCCCTGTACGGGCAATACCCCCTTCGGGTACATGATCTTCCCGTGGGTGGTCGAGGGAACCGTTGGTGACGTGACCTACGAGAACGGTGCAGCCAGCTTCGTCCTCAACGCCCGGACCCGGTCCAACAGCCTCTGGGGTACTGGCCCGTACAACGTCAGCTACTCCGATAACCCAGTGGGATCCACTACGCCTCGGC
>Ga0310811_10002236_pt1 | contig 24151 bp, 10 predicted proteins | sample YCmetagenome_FD_207642 | JGI IMG/M metagenome (GOLD analysis project Ga0310811, IMG submission 207642) | Soil microbial communities from experimental microcosm in Duke University, North Carolina, United States - YC | ecosystem: Engineered > Artificial ecosystem > Soil microcosm > Unclassified ... | reverse complement strand
TGCAAATGTGCGATATCGATCTTAGTCTCAGATAGCAATCGCTCCATATTTGTCTTAGCCTGCCTGGAGTAAATACTTTTACCCAGAGCTTTAACACCGCCCATAATACTTTTATCGGCATTTAACTTCTTATAATCGATAAAGTCGACAAAGTATTTATCGTATCCGTAGCTTTCAAAGTCTTTATCCGATTTCATGGCAAAAGGGATCACATTATGTCCTTTTCCCTGGTAAAGCTTTCTTACATTGTCAACGTAGGTCCAATCGCCCCCTACCTGAAACCACACCCAATTTACCATCAATATGTTCAAAGGGTTTTGGCTTTGTAAATTTTCCATTCGCAGATTTTGTACTTCTTAATTATTTAATTGTGTTTGTAATATTGGGGGCTGTTTATTTTTTCTTTTCCAGTAACTCATCAAAGAACGTAACAATACGGTCGACCTGAGTTGTATAGTCAAATTCATTTTGAGCCAACTTACGGCCGTTTTGTCCAACTATTTCAGCTTTACCGTAGTCAGAAAAAATATCCGCTAAGGTCTGTGCAAGGTGGTCAGGATCATTAGGTTCTGTCAGGAACGAGTCCTTTCTGTCTGTCAAGTATTGTGGGATCGACCCTGTAGTGGTGGTTAGCACCGGCTTGCCAGTCGACAAATATTCAGCAATTTTGGTCGGGAAACAGTGTTCCGATTGTTGATTGTTCGGCTTAGCCAGGGCCAAAACGGCTGCATTGGTCATTCTTTCTATCATTACAGGTCTGTCTACATACCCGGTAATTTCAATTTTATCCTGCAATTTGTTTTTGTCAATAAATGCGATCACATCCTCCCTGTTAGGCGATACGTTCAGGTCGCCCATCAAAACCAGCTTTTTACCCGGAGTCTTTTGAGTGAAAATGGTATATCCCTGCAACAGGTCCATAATGCCATCCTTGAATTGATTCAGCGCACCTGTATAAACAATCTCACCGCTGTTATTTGGTGTGTGTTTAAAGTTGTTTGTATTAGTAATAATCGGGACAATTATTTGCTTGGCTTTCTTGCTTATCCTGTCAACAAAATAATCATATAAGCTGTCCGAAATAACAATCAAACCGTCAAAAACCTTAAACAAATGCTTGATATATAGATTGATATATATCTTCCTGAAAAAACTGCGTTCAACAGCAAATACAAAAGGAAACTCGCTAATCTCAAGCACAAATTTGCATCGGTCAATCAAACTAAATAGCTTATAGGTAACGATCATATACCACCTGTTATCTACAATAAGCAGGATGTCGGTATTGCGTTTTTTCGTGGCGATATACCACAAGGTGTTAAAGTAAGATATAAAATCATTGAAGCGACGTTTAATAAACGATTGGCTTCTGACTGGGTTTACCGGGTACCTGAATTTTATCCCCTCATACTCTCCCTTTTGCTCAAAATTCAGTGCTTTGGTTCTATGACGCTCCGTAGGCCTGGGAACTATGACTTCCACATCATGGCCACGTTCCTTGAACCGTTTGGCATATAAATGAATTCTGTTTGTTGCAGCCATTCCATGCGGATAGGCTTCATTTAATATAATAGTGATGTTCATTTTCATTATTCCAACTACCAGGGGTATCTGTAACTCATTAAAGCAGTAAATCTACCTTAATTTCCTTTTTTAAATCATTACCTTTTAACAAAGCACAAATGTTGGATTTGAATGTGCCTGTTAAATCTTAATTTATCTTCCCCGTCTGATTCACTACACCACTTATACGTAGAAAAGCAGCATTACGTTTTACCCGATTACAACTGCGGCAAAGGCTCAATTTGAGGAGTTGGCGGCTCTTCCTGTAACTTTTGATATACGACGACCTTTCGTACATTGAGCGTGACTATGCCGATCATCAACGTCATAAAATAATAATATAAACTTGATGAAATAGTAATATAAATACCGAAGCCGGCACATGCTAAAGTCCAGAAAAACAAAATGATCTTAGCATTGGTCACCCTTAACAGGTTCATCCGGTTCTTTTTAAATATACTATAGGCTAAGTGGCCAAGATACGGTATACAGGTTTGCAGCCCAAACCACCAGATGATCAGGATAAATTGATTATCCAGCCATTGATAAGGTGCCTTCAGATCCCCACTCCAATTCCACGTTGCCGATGGGCCTACCCCTGTAAATAATTTATCCCAGTTAAACTGGTCCATAAACTCCTTTAACTGGCTGCTTCGGCTATCCTCGCCCATTCTTCCGGTAAATACGGTCGATATATCTTTAAGCGTATCAAACTTATCAAGATTTACCACAACATAGTAACCCGCCATCACGGCCATCATGATCATGCAAAACAATATGAAGTTGCTTTTGCCTTCTTTTAAATCTCTCCTAAGCTTGATAAAGATCATGATCCCCATAGTAAGCAAATAGCTTCTGGAGGATATAGCAAAAGCAAAGAAGGTAATTAATAACATTATGCCATACTTTGTTAGTTTGGCAAAATTTGTTTGATCATCATTATCCAAAAAGTAAAATGGATAAACCCAAAGCAACACCACTGTAGTATCTCTTATCGCATTTAAAGCCACGTCCCTATTGGAAATTGTGCCTGCTAAACCTATCTGCATCAAGTTAAATATCACGAATACGTAACAGAAATATTTAAACCATTTCAATATTTTCTCGGTGTATTCTTCTTCAGCGGCAAAATAAAGTGTACCAAAGTTCAGCCATGTTCCTAAACCCTTGGGCGAGTAAAACACCGATGGGGTTTTGGCAAAAACTCCAAGATCATTAAATGAGGCAATGAATACCAGCAAGGGCATCAAAATAAAACAGGTATTAATGATAAACGGGAAACAACGGTGATATTTGAAATACAGATAAAGGCTTATTGGAGTAAGGACGATATCACTAAATACTGAAAGTTTGGAATACCAGCCGCTTTCTGCTGCATCGGCATTCACCTTCATGTAATACTGGGCAAATAACTGCGCAATAAAGTGAGCAAATAACACGAACATGATGCCATAATATATATACTTGGCACTCTTGTCTGTAGAAGGTAATGCAGCGGTCTTAATCATATTGTTCAACATTAACGCTTTCAACCTTGCTCACCTGCAAATGTTTTGTTGTCTTTCGATAATAGTACAAAATGCATGTAAGATAAGTTAGCCCTCCAAGCAGCCTGGTAAGAGCTGCTCCGTTAACACCCATCCTTGGAATGAGCACAAAATTAAAAACCAAAATAAAGCTACCTGTTATAAATGAGGTATTTCGCAGTAGTTTTCCAAAACCATGAGCTCCGAGAAACCTATTGAAATAATCGGCAATGCCATAAAATGCCACGCCAATACTAACAACGAAATTAATAAATATTACAGACTCGAATTTCTTGCCGTAAAAGAAATTTATAAACGGTGGCACCAGCACCCACAATGCTACTAATGAAAACAATGTTAAGCCTATTGTTATCATAGTGAGCTTTTTAGGGATACGGCTATGGCTTGCAAACTCTTTGTAATTGGTGGTAGCTATAGTATTGGGTATAAATGATAATGGGTTTGCAAGTGCAGCAGCTAATGCATAGAAGCCAACTCCGGCGTTATTGAACCCAAAATAACTGACTATAACCGGAGTAAGCGATGCAACACCAGTGGAAAATGCAGCCCCGATATATACATGGAAGCCATAGCTTTTGTTATAGTCCCATATCTCTCGCATAGTGGCCTTTAAATTCTTAAACGACAGCTTTATCCTGATCAAAACATATGAACAAACCAGAACCAGAGTTCCCAGGTAAAACGACCATGCTATCTGTAATCTGTTAGTTTTTATATGCGATAAGAACGTGAAAATTATAATTGCTGAAATAAGAAAACCTATTTTAGGAAATATCCTTTGAATAGCCAGTAATGACATCCTGTTATCTGCCTGGAACAATACTTCAAAATAGTTGATCGATAAATACGCCCACCCAACCGGTATCGAGTAGAACAGTAAACTACTTAGATGTTTTTCGCGAAGGTTGGGGTCATACATCGAATAAAACAGCAGACCGACAGACATAATCACAAACATGAACAACAATATGATAAAAGTTGCACCGTAGTATTGTCTCGCTTTGTCTTTATCGTGATTTAAAACCAGTGCCCTGTTGGCCGCCTGGAAGAAACCGAATGTGGTAATTAATACAGTAAAATTGAAGAGATTGTCCATAAACTGATAATCTCCAAATGCATTAGGTCCCAGGTAATGCGTAAAAATAATACTGGTAATAATACTCATTGGTATCCCGGCAATATTAACGGAGAACAGCATTAAAACCTGTCTCGCTTTCGGATTTTCCCAATTTTGCGCTATTAGTTTTTTTATATTACTAACACTTAACTTTTGCACTTTTCCTGCTTAAATTGTTTTTCAATAGTTCAATTTCCGGGTCAGTTAACATTACGAGTTATTGACCAATAGGGTTCGATCAATAACTCATATATTGAGGTAATTTCGCAACAATACCGACCAGGCTGTAATTCATTGGTCCGATTAGAACAGAATCTTCTTCCTGTTAAAATCTCGCTAAAAAGCCTCTCATTGCACGACCAAATGTATTTTTAGGACGGCTTGTGTAAGTATTGTAATAGCTATTATTGTAATTGTAGCCATAACCATACTTTTCTCTCTTTATGCCGTTAAAGATGAGATTAAGTTTAGGGAACCTGTTCTCATTTTTAACTTCATTAATAAAGTCAAGCTCTTCCTTAAGCGTGTAGCCTTGTCTAATTACATATAAACAAGCATCAGTCACCCTTGAAATAATCAGGGCGTCAGTCACCAGGTGTATTGGCGGACTATCAATGATCACGAAATCATATTTCTTGCGAAGAATATCGATCAGGTTATCCAAATTAACCTTTTCCAGTAATTCTGAAGGATTCTCTTGAATGGTACCGGCGCTCATTACATCCAATCCGGGAATGCCTGAAGGACGGATAAGACTGTCGATACTCAGGTGATCACTTTCCAGGTAATCGCTGATACCTAAATGCTCATCCGGCAATTCGAAGATCGATGCAATTTTGGGTTTCCGAAGGTCCATCTCCAGGATAATGGTCTTTCTTGCTGCATATGCCAGCGTAACAGACATATTTGCGCTCACAAAGCTCTTACCTTCACCAGATGTGCTGGAAGTAACCACGCAAACCTTACCGCCCTCATTATTACTAAGAACCTGGTATAGTTTTGATCGTAACGCCCTGAATTGTTCGCCAATGGCAAAGCTTCCGCGTTCTTTAGTTATAACGATTGCTGTTGATGATTCCTGGAATGAAAGTTCGCCCAAAATAGGAATATCTACCTCTTGCTCAATTTGTCTGCGATGGGTGATCTTGTCGTCAAAACTATTGCGGGTATAAATAACACCAACAGGAATAATCATACCAGCGAATAAAGCCAAAACATACACTATAGATGACTTAGGCCATTTTGAATTGCCGGCATGGGCATAATCCACCACTTTGGCATCGGTTACTGTAGATGCGTATTTTAATGACAGCGCTTCGCGTTGCTCCAGTAAGAAAGAGTACAGTTTTGCTTCAGCGTCATTATCCCTGTGCATTCCATTTAACTGGGTTTGCTGCCCCGGAATGCTTCTCAACTGACCTTCAGCTCTTGAGTTAGTAGACTGAAGCTGTCCCCGCGTCAACATCAGAGTTTCCTTATCGTTCCGCACCTTTTCCCGGATATTGGCCTGCAAAGTACTGATCTCGCTATTGATAGACTCAAATATCGGGTTATCAGGAGGGTTATTAGCCAATAAGTTTTGTTTTCTTAGTTCAGCCTCAGTTAGTTTATCGAGCAACGAGGTCAAGCTTGCATCTTGTAGTCCTACTGTTGAAGGCTGCTTATTACCACCGGGAGAATTAACGTAGTTTTCAATGCTATTGATAATTCTTATCTGCAGGTTAATATCATCAAGCGCCTTTTGACTCTGTTGGGCATCCTGAACATAAGTCTGTGACTGCGCATCGATGTTACTTGTCAACCCTTTAGAACTTGCATAGCTCTCTATCTGCGCCTCGCTCATATGCAGGTCTTTAGCTATTGAATCTATACGTTTGTTAATGAACTTGATGTTAGCATCGGTTTTCTTGTTTTTCTCATCTACCGCAGCTTTCATATATGCATTAATTACTGCGTTAAGAATATCGATACCGCGCTGAGGAACAACATCAGACATAGACAAATCGACAAATGGAACTTCCTTGTCATCCAGGGTCGATTTAAGTCCATTTACATAATAATCTGCTACTCCGGAAGGATCACCGATGGTAATGCCGATCTTGGACCCGATATAAGCATTAAGGTATGATGTAGCATCCAGTTTCCATAAGCCGAAATCGCTCTGAATGTATTGGCCATATTTAAATTGGCTTCGTTTACCATCCTTATCTTCAACCGTAAAACCTTGTGCATTATCGATAGTTATGTCCAGTTTTATGCCTTTATCATCAATTTTATCCGGCATTTTTATAAAGCTGAATTTTACAGGGGAGTTCTTATAAAGGTCGGTAGTAACCATGCCTTCCTTTTTAACATAGCCAACCCACAGGTTCATACTATTAACCACCTGCAACATTATCTTTTTAGATTTTATTATCTCGATCTCATTTTCGAAAATAACAGGGGTACTAATCTGGTCCAGCTGGTTGATGTTATCTTTATCCTGTCTTTGATCCTGGTTTTTACTGTCTTTAAATGCAATAGTTGCATTTATGGGGTAAATAGCCTTTGCGTATTTTAAATAAAAGAACGCCCCTCCTATAAATATTATCAGAGATAGAAGGAATATGGGCCAGTGAAAAACATACTTTTTGAAGACCTTCGCAAAATCAGTAGTTTGATTTTGTGAAACGGGTAAAGTTATTGTTGTATACCTGTTGTCGTTTGTGGTAACAGCCATTGATTTTATTATAGATTTTTACGGTAAACTAGTACTAGGGCCACTACTGAAAGTGCAGAAATTATTAAACTAACTCTCTGGAAGCCTGCTGTGTTATTATTTGAAATTTTAGAACGATTTGGCGTTACTACTAATACATCGTGATTTTTCATGTAATAGTATGGCGAATCAAATAATTTTTTTGAATTCAAATCAATCGGAATGTATTCACGCTTTCCGTTTATCTCTCTAACCAAAAATATCTGGCGAATTGCGGTAATATTAAGATCACCTGCCATGCTTAACGCTTCAGGTATGGTAACTCTTTCGTTTGGTATGGTAAAAACGTCAGGTTTAGCCACATCACCTAATACAGATATCTTGAAATTGGTGATACGAACATTCACTATCGGTTTTTTCAGGTAATTTGAGAGAGATGCTGTTAACTGATCGGTTAAATTAGTTGTGTTTAAGCCGGCCACTTTAACCTGGCCAAGAAATGGCAGATTAACATTACCATTTAAATCAACCATCCAGCCAATTACCGCATTTTCAGGTGTTGTCGCATCAGTTGAACTGGAGCCGTTTATCCTGTTAAGATTATATGAAAACTGACTGGCACCATCTGATGGACTGTTTACGCTGATAGCCAGAATGTCGCCTGGTTGAATGATCAGCGGAGAAAAGTTATTAATATCCTCCTTGGTGATGCTATTTTGATTAAGGTCCTGAAAGTAAGGAACCTTTTCATAGGTAGAGCATGAGCTGCAGAACACCGCAACAAGCGCAAATAAGAGAAATAATGTTGATTTGAAGTTCATAGTGGGGATTGTTTAGATGTTGTACATGAGTTTTTGTGACTATATTGCGTATGAAGATTTGGCGATAGTAATATAAGTTTTATTTTATATAATAATTAATTTTTAGGGGTTATTAAACCTATATTTTCTACTATAGAATTCAATTGACCATTTTAAATAAGTAGCTGTATTCTATATATATCTTTTCAAAAACTCTTAGCTGAAACTATAACCTCAACTGCCCTGTTTTTGTAACTATAAAACAATAACTAAATCAGCAATTTGTTTTATAATTCTTACTTGTCTCCCTGCTTCCCGGTCCCGTCCATATTCGACAAAGAACAACTATTTTCTGTAAAAAAAGTTTCAGCTGATAAACTATTTTTTCAATCGACATTTAACGACTCACCTTAGATGAATGTTTCAATTATAAATTAAATCAGCACGTTAAATAATATTTGCCATTTACGAAAAAGCGTACCAAAAGGGAATAATCCAGATTAGAATTTTAGTAATATGCATAAATAAGCCCTAATTACTGTGCTATTATCGAAATCACTTCAATTTTACATAGCGAAAAAAATATTTCAAATTTTATTAATGGGGCTTTTTGTTTATTTCCTCAAATGGCTAACTTTTAAATCCTTAAATACGTATCAGCCCTCGATCATACTGATCAGCATGTTAAACTTATATTAACTAACTAAAATTCCGATGTACAACAATGGCCTTAATTGCGAACAACTGTTTTGTATTAAGTACAATATCTCCCCCACTGTAAGTCGCAATTTAGGGTATAAATATCCTTGTATAAACTTTTACTCAAATGGGGATTTTTTTTCCCGGACGAGAGCGTACTTTTTCGTATTAGAAAATTAACCAACAATTTAATAGTTAAATATTTGAGGTTTGAATTAATCCATAAGCTTGTTTTCCCCTGTATATGGGAATTAAATCTGGATTTTTTCTGAAAAAATATATAATAAGTGGCAAAATTTATTTTAATGCATAGTTATTGCATAATAGTAAACATCAATCCTATTTGAACTATGGTACACAGGTACAAACAATTTCATAATGTAATTAATATAACGTTAGATTATCTGTTGTTAAACTTGTCTTTGATCCTCGTTTACAATTACTTCAATCATACTTTAATATCATGGGTAAACAATAAAAGCTATTTGCCCGTGGTTTTGGTATTCAATCTTTTGTGGCTTTTATCTTCTAATATTACCAGCCTTTACAATAACGTTTCAGATATTGATCTTAAGGTTTATCGCAATGTGGCTAAAACCTACCTGCTTTATCTTGGCCTGATTTGCATTGCCCTATTGGCAATGAGCGGAACTAAGGCCCGTTTTATATCAAATGAATATTTATTCTATTCCATGTCGTTATTCGGGATATTCCTGGGCATATGGAAGATTGGGTTCTTTGCGATAAGAAAGAGCGATAAGGTACTGATGAATAACTCACGAAACGCCATAATTGTCGGTGCCAGTCGTGCGGGAAATGAGCTCTACAATCAATTTAATAATAAGGTATTAAAAGGATATAATTTATTAGGCTTTTTTGATGACGAACCGTCAAGGGTGAGCCCTAAGCACCTGTACCTGGGCAATACCAGCCTATGCATGGATTATGTACTTAAAAACAATGTTGAAGAAATATTCTGTGCACTGCCTTATTCTGAGCATAAAACTATCGAGCGTTTAATGTCTGATTCTGACAAAAACCTGATCCGGTTTAAAATAGTGCCTGAGTATCACGAATATTTTAAAAACACATCTTACCTGCAGAATTTGGGCAATATTCCCATTCTGACCGTGAGAGCTGAACCTCTGGAAAATATTGTCAACAGGATCACTAAGCGTGCTTTTGACATTATGTTCTCATTGGGAGTGATCATTTTCTTATTTACCTGGTTATTTCCAATAATCGCTATCCTGATCAAATTAGGGTCAAAAGGACCGGTATTTTTTAAACAAAAACGTTCCGGCCGCGATAACCATTCCTTTACCTGCTACAAATTCAGAAGCATGAAAAAGGATAATAAGACTGAACATGTTCAGGCAAGTAAAGGTGATGCGCGTGTAACCAAACTGGGAGCTTTCATGCGTAAAACAAGCATTGACGAACTTCCTCAGTTCTTTAATGTGCTGATCGGTAATATGTCTATTGTTGGACCTCGTCCACACATGTTAAGTCATACTGAACAATATTCTCAACTGATCGATCAGTTTATGGTTCGTCACTTTATGAAACCAGGTATAACTGGATGGGCACAGATCAACGGTTTGAGAGGCGAAACAAAAACAACCGAAGCAATGCTGGAGCGTGTTGAGGCTGACGTTTGGTATCTTGAAAACTGGACTTTCTTGCTGGATCTGAAAATAATTGCATTAACATTCTGGAAATCAGCCACCGGCGATAAGAACGCTTACTAACTGGAAATCTTAATAATTTTAAACCCCCACTTTTGAACAGAGTATTTCAACCTTTACTCTATTCAAAATGGGGGTTGTCCATTTAATGAAATGTCTGTTAAAGCTTCAGTGTAATTATTACCGACGGTAATACACTGGCATCGATATTAGCTTTCAGTATATTGGTGTTCCATCCATCAGGCTGAAATGCGGTTGATGGGTCCCACCATGCATCCATTTCAGCTCCCGATTTTTGAAAGAACTTCACTTTATTGTAGCCCATATAAATATCAGAGCTTGATGCGCCTGAATAGTTTCCATAACAAAGACCACAATTTGAATAAGGTGTGCTTATGCCATAAATGATATTATGGTCCATCTTGATATGGCTACCGCCCTGAACCTGCATGCCAACGAAGCCACCGTTTATGACGATATTGTTGCGGGCCACCTGGTACGATCCACCAACATCACCTAATACAATACCAGCGCCACCACCTGAATCATTCTGAACCTGCCCGCCACGTATCCAGTTACCAATCACCTGCACCGAATCACCAGGTAAGCCATCACACTGGTAAATGCTTATGCCATCTTGTGGATGTTGCGCTACACCTGCAATATCTTCACACTTGTTGTAGTTTACCTGTATACCACCACCGCTTACATTATTAAGCTGCACGAAGTTGCCTGATGGGAACGGCCCGTTCATGTTCAGGAACTGGTTGTTGTTTACTTTAACAGTTTTACATTGCATCGCATTAACGCCAGCGCGTACATTCGTAATAAAGCAGCTATCAATAATGACATTGGTACAATTATTCAATTGGATACCATCATTTGTGGTATTCTGAATCAGGCATTTGGTGATATGCACGTTGTTGCAATTGCTCAAGCGTATTCCAACTGAGCTTCCACCATTAATGGAATCGCCGCTGATGGTGATATTGCTTTGATTATTTAGGCTGATAGGCGACGAAGCTTTATAAATAAATTTTGTTGAAGTGCTCGTCGTTCCGGTTTTGCCCGGCGTTCCTGTAGTTCCGGTTGTACCTGTGGTTCCTATGGTACCAGTAGTACCGGTTTTTCCTGTTACGCCAGTTGCACCGGTAGTGCCGCCGCTGTTATCAATTGATGAGGACCCTTTTCCTATTCCAGAAGAACTGGTTAAGGTTTCGGACGGAATAGCTGAATCATCTTTTTGACAGGAGGATACTAATAATGCCGTTATCAAGGCAAAAGAATACAAAGTGAAAGCCATGCGGCTTTGTCCACGTTCAGGTCTAATCATAGTAGTTAAATTAATTATGCCTTTTTGAACGACGCTTTATAACTTTTAGTTTACCAGTCACCGTCATTTCGGAATTATTAACGCTGCAAAGTATTTAAAATAACTGGTTGTCAAAGAATTATAATTTCCACATTTTTATGCACATTTTTTAATTACTATGCAAAAAATAGCCTGTTGAATTATAAATTTTAATGACGTTCAAGGTGATGTGATTTATAATTTAATAATTAAAGCGGGGAGAAAAGAAGGGCGATTAGCACCTGTTGCAAATGCTAACCGCCTGACATTTAGGTCTATCTACAAGTAGCAAGACAGACGTTTTATATATAGGGTTGTTAGGGGCTGACTTGTTATAAGTTTAGCGTAATTATTACTGATGGCAATATGCTGGCACTAATATTTGCCTGCAGAATATTGGTCGTCCAACCTTGCGGCTGAGTTGCGGTGCTTGCATCCCACCATTCGTCCAGTTCAGCGCCGGAAGTTTGGTAATATCTTATGCTGTTATAGCTCATCGTCACATCACTGCTGGATGCTCCTGAATAATTTCCGTAAGCAATTCCTACAACAGAATAGGTTGTGGGCGAGCTATAGATGGTATTATGATCCATTTTGATATGACTACCGCCTTGCACCTGTGCCCCTACAGAACCTGGATTGACAAGTATGTTATACCTGGCAACCTGGTAACTACCGCCAACATCACCCAGAACAATACCGGCTGCACCACCTGAATCATGCAACACTTGTCCGCCCCTGATATAATTGCCAATTACCATGATTGAATCTCCCGGCAGACCATTTGACTGATATACGCTTAAACCATCCTGCGGGTGCTGGGCCACTCCTACTACATCCTCACATTTATTGTAATTGATCTGGCAACCGCCACCGTTCACATTATTAAATTGTACAAAGTTGCCGGATGGGAATGGGCCATTCATATTCAGAAATTGGTTATTGTTCACCTTTACAGTTGTGCTGTACATAGCGTTAACACCAGCTCTCACGTTAGTAATAAAGCAAGTATCAATAGTGACATTAGTACAATTGTTAAGTTGTATACCATCATTTGTTGAATTCATCACTTTACACTTAGTGATATGAACGTTAGTACAATTTGTTAACTTAATGCCTACTGTACCGCCATTGCCAACATTAATTGAATCGCCGCTGATAGTAATATTACTCTGATTACTCAAGCTGATGGGTGCTGAGGCCTTATACACAAAATTGGTTGATGTGCTTGATGTACTCGTTGTTGTTCCTGTTTTACCAGTTGTACCGGTTACTCCGGTACTTCCCGTAGTACCCGTAGTACCTGAGGTTCCAGTTGCACCGGTTGCGCCTGTAGCCCCCGTTGTTCCAGTACTGGTACTAGAGGACTTATGTGTTCTGGGACGCGAACGCTTAAAAATAAAACTGTTATTTTCTCCAAAATTTACATCTGCAGACTGATGGGGATTGGGTTCATCCTTTTTACAAGATGTAACAAATAATAATGCAGATAAGAGCAGAGCAAAGGCAGCACGGCCTTTTGCAAGTCCAGGTTGAATCATAATAGTTAAATTAATTAGGGTTTCCTGAAGATGCTTTTCAGAGTGGATCACAATGAGAATCAGCTTCAGGAAATGTTGTTGCTGAAATTATTTAAACAACCTGATTATCAACTATTTAAATTTCAACATCTTTTCTACATATTTTTAAACAATTACCTCTGAGTATATAGAGAAGTATCGCCGAAGGAAATTTCTATAATACAAAAAGCAAAAACCCGGTAATATGTGACATATTAACCGGGCTCGCGTTTTGATTTAGTTTAATTTTGCTCTTAAACTTCTTATAAGTTCAGTGTAATTATCGTTGTTGGCAGTATGCTGGCATCAATGCTTGCCTTCACTATATTGGTGCTCCATCCTTGTGGTTGCGTTGCTGTACTTGGATCCCACCATATATCCATTTCTGCTCCTGATGTCTGGAAATATTTTACTTTATTATAACTCATTGTCACATCGCTACTGGCAGCGCCTGAATAGTTGCCATAAGCTAACCCTACCATAGTAAATGGTGTTGCAGTGCTATAGATGGTGTTATGATCCATTTTAATATGGCTGCCACCTTGTACCTGGGCGCCCACGGCACCTGGGTTAACCAATACATTGTAACGGGCTACCTGGTAAGTACCACCTACATCGCCCAAAACAATACCCGCACCACCGCCTGAATCATGCTGTACCTGGCCGCCTCTAATGTAATTGCCAATCACCATGATCGAATCTCCTGGTAAGCCATTTGATTGGTAAACGCTCAGACCATCTTGTGGGTGCTGCGCTACCCCTACAACATCTTCACAGCGATTATATTGAATCTGGCAACCGCTGCCATTTACATTATTAAACTGTACAAAATTTCCTGATGGGAATGGTCCATTCATATTCAGGAACTGGTTGTTGTTTACTTTTACCGTCGTACTGAACATCGCATTAACACCAGCCCTTACGTTGGTAACAAAACAGCTATCGATGATCACGTTAGTACAGTTATTCAACTGAATACCATCGTTGGTTGAGTTCAGCACCTTGCACTTAGTGATGTGTACGTTGGTGCAGTTGTTCAATTTGATGCCAACCGTACTACCATTGCCTACATTGATAGAATCTCCACTGATGGTGATATTGCTCTGATTGCTCAAGCTGATAGGTGCTGATGCCTTATATGTGAAATGAGTACCTCCGGAAGTTCCTGTAGTAGGCCCTGTTGGTGTACCCGTAGTACCGGTATTTCCGGTGGTGCCTGTTGTAGTTCCTGTTGTCCCGGTCGTGCCAGTTGTACCGGTAGTAGTTCCGGTTTTACCCGTTACGCCGGTTGCTCCAGTCGTGCCAGTTGTACCTGTTGTGGTTCCTGTTTTACCTGTTACGCCGGTTGCTCCAGTCGTGCCCGTTGTACCCGTTGTGGTTCCTGTTTTACCTGTTACGCCGGTTGCTCCAGTTGTACCGGTAGTAGTTCCGGTTGTGCCTGTGGTTCCAGTAGTACCGGTAGAGCCAGTAGTGCCTGTTGCACCGGTTAGCCAGCTTGTACCTGTTGTGTTTCCTATCGAGCTGCCGGGTTTACGGGTTGTATCTATGTATCCAGTATGGTGGCGACCTTTGTAATCTATACTATTTGTGGTTTCGGTGGTAGAGCCTGTGACGTCGGTTGTAGGAACTACTGAAGAATCTTTTTTACAAGACGAAAACGTCGTGGCGGTAAGCAATGCGAGGGAGCATATTATACCTGCAAAGGGGGCCTTAATTTTTTTCATTTCCATAACAGCATTTTAGGGTTTCTTCTACGCTCGTGTAAGCGCCGAAGTTTCATAAAAATTAATTATGGCGAAAAAAAATTAATATAAACTTTAATTGATTTTCGAATATATTCTGATTTTCAGCATTTTATAAGTTTCTATATTTTTTCAAAAAAGTACTTAAAATGGCCTATTTTCATTTCGTTTTTTCAGCCAAAAACGAGTAGTATAAAAATTTTTCGCTGTAAAAACGTCGGATAATCAGCGATTTGTAACAAGTTCTTTACAAAAACAACCATTGGCTAAAATTTAATTATTAAGAGCGCCGGTGGTATTTGAAGACACAAAAAAAGTCAGATATGTTAATACCTGACTTTTTAATATTATATGATTTTGGTAATGTAATGTATCCCCGTAATTATTTTCTACTTAAAATCAAACATTTTCCAAAACCTTATGGTAGAACTCCACGTAATTGTTAGCGGTTGTAGCGATGCTATATTTTCTTAAAAATGGTTGGCGTGCAGCCAATATTTCTTTCTTGCTTTCTGTATGAGTAAGAGCCTTTTCTATATTATGAATAAATGCATCCTTCGAATCAAGACTTGAGATGTAGCAAAAGGGCATGTCAGTACCGATTTCAATATGCGGAGGTATATCTGAAAGGACACAAGGAATACCTGAGAAAAAGGCTTCCAATACGGTTATCGGCAACCCTTCCCATAGCGAAGCATTAAAGAAGCAATCGCAATTATCCATTAATGAGTAAACCTCTTCCTGCGTTTTAGTGCCCAGGTAATGGATGTTTGGTATCTTACTAAAGTTCTCAAGGTCTTGCTCAGCTGTCTCCTGCTTGATACCGCACACTAAAAAGTGAACATTCTTATTTTCAAAATGTTGCGCTACTTCACACACCATATCGTAGTTCTTCTGCTTTGATAATCTTCCAACAGAAAGTACAAAGCGGTGTGGCACACCATTGTTATTAAACTCTTTCAATATCGGTATTGCGCGATCATCAATTTTTAGTTTAGGTATTCCATTTTGAATAGCAATGCTTAAACAATCCCGCTTGGGATTCATATCCAGGGCCGAATATGAACAATATATGCTTGGCGTATGCTCGTTAAATCTATGGGTCATGCTACTCCACTCTTCAGGAGCATTGTGCACGGTAATAACATGTCTGTCCTTTAAGCGGCTCAAAGCAAACTTTAAACAAATACTTACAATTAAATGTGAAGTAGAAATATGGGTATTAATAATATCAGGGTTAACTGTTGACAGCGTTTTTATAATCCCCCTTATTGTATTAACTATCGTAATATTTCTTCCCGGCCTTCTATTTAGAAAATAAAGATCAACTGCCTTTTCGCGTAAGCCCTGCACCAACAGCTTTTGGAAATCAGAATTTATAAGCTCATCAATTATGATAATTGATACATCGTGCCCAAGGTCTTTCTGCTCCATTGCCAATGATGCAACGAAGGTCTGCGCACCTCCGGCATCAAAATTCATTATTATGTGGTTTATTTTCATTCAAGTAGTTATACGCTATATAAGTATGGTATGGTATTGTTTTGTTTATCAGCCTTATACAGTTTTTTTTTAGTTCTATTTCTTTGATATGATCTTATTCATACCTTTTGTTTTTCTATTTGCTTTCAGCAACAGACTTGTCCAACACTTCTTGTAAAGCCTTTGCAAATACCTCAACATTTGGCTTAAGTAACATAGTTCTATGGTCTCCAGGAATTAAAAATTCCTTCATCCCTCTTAATGCATACTTTTTCCATCCAAGGTATAACTTGTCGTCTGTATAATGCAAACAATGCGTAGCTCTAAACAGATATACAAACCCATCGAATGGCTCCATTTTCGATTTTCTGTAAGAATCGTAATAAGTAGCCCTAATGTGTCTCATCAAGTTGTAAAATTCTTTATCACCACTCTCTTTAGCCAGTTTTATCGCATCGTAGCGATACTGTTTATCTTCGAGATATATACTCCGTTGCTTCTGAATTGTTTTATTTGGATTGCGAATAAATGAAATTCCTAAATTAATCCACTTTTTGATATGTCTGTCGAGCTTCTTAGGCAGCATAGTCAAAAAGTCGTCGGTATAATCAGCATAAGTGTCAATAATAGCCAATACTGATACTTCTTTATTCAGTGCTTCAAACTGTTTCCTCATTTCGGTAGCAATAAAGCCACCCAGCGAGTAGCCAGCAATAGCGTACGGTCCATTCGGGTTATGCTCAATTATTTCAGAAACATATATTTTAGCTATCTCACTGATCGTTGTAACAGGCGGAAATTTTCCACCCAAACCAAGCGCCTGGATTCCGAACACGGGTTGCTCCTTATCAAGGTACATTGCCAGATCGGCAAAGTTCATCACATTTAAGCCAACACCATGGATAAAATACACCGGCATTTTGCTTCCGGAAGGTTTTATCGGAACTAGTGACTTAGATATCTTTTCGGTATCATTCTCGTTCAGGAACGTATTTAACGACTCAATATTGCTGTATTTAAACAAAACTGAGATAGGTAATATCTTGCCTGTATGCTTCTTGATCTGGTTTACAATCTGTACAGCTAAGAGTGAGTGACCGCCCAGGTCGAAGAAGTCATGCGTTACACCGATATTTCCAACTCTTAGTACATCTTCCCAAATCTTAACCAACAAACGCTCTGATTCTGTACGCGGGCCTACATATTGGTCTTTGATCTGTTCTTCGGCATTGAACTCAGGCAATGACTTTTTGTCGATCTTACCATTAGCAGTCAGCGGGATATTGTCAACTTCCATCCACAGCGTCGGCACCATGTAATCAGGAAGCTTACTTTTCAGGAAGGTTATGACGTTTGCCCGATCGTAGTTTTCTTTACCAACTACATAACCCACCAGGCGTTTCTTTTTGTCTTTATCAGCCTTAGCTAACACTACCGCCTGGCTCACCTGCTCACATTGGCGTAGTACGCTTTCAATCTCGCCTAATTCGATACGGTATCCCCTGATCTTTACCTGGTCGTCTTTACGACCGATGAATTCCATATTAAGATCCGGCAACATTCGTCCCAGGTCACCTGTACGATACATTCGACCGCCTGCTTTATCGCTAAATGGATCGTTTACAAAAGCATAATCAGTTTTGTCTTTATCGTTTGCATAACCACGTGCAACACCTACACCACCAATGTACAATTCACCAACTACCCCTATCGGCGCCGGTTGCAGCTTCTCATTCAAAATATAGAAAAAGTTGTTATTCATTGGGCGGCCATAAGGGATACTACCCCAGTTGGCTCCAACCTTTTCTACCGGGAAGAAGTTAGACCAAACCGTACCTTCTGTAGCGCCGCCGAGGCTTATAACCTTGGTATTAGGGAAATAAACTTTAATACGATCAGGTAGGTTCACCGGAATCCAATCGCCGCTCATAAACACCACGCGAAGCGTTTTTTGCAGGAACGATCTGTCATGTGCTTCCAGTTCACGCACCAGGTAGTCCATTGTGGTAGGTACTGTGTCCCAGAATGTGATCTTGTAGCTCAGCATCATGTCCTTCAATCTCGGCACATCCAGTAATTCGTTTTGTTGAACAATAACCAGTGATCCACCGGCAGACAACATTCCAAAAATGTCGTAAACCGAAAGGTCAAAACACATGGACGTTATAAATAGCAGGCGGTCATCAGGTCCCACTTTGAATTCCGTATTTACCCACAATACCAGGTTTACGGCCATATGGTGCTCTATCATCACACCTTTAGGGCGGCCGGTAGAACCCGATGTATAAATCGTATATGCTAATTGGGTGCTGTCTATATCGAGACCAGGATTTTCTTTGCTGTATGGGCTAAAGTCGATTTCCCTGATCTTAACAAACAACTCAGGAGAAACCAGTTTGGCAAGCGGATAATCGCCATCGGTAATTACTTTCTTAACTACTGAGTTTTGAAGTATATACTCCTGCCTGTCCATCGGGTATTCCGGGTCGATAGGAACATATGCCCCACCCGCCTTAAGAATACCGAACATTCCCACAATCATGTGGAAATTACGGGTAACCAATAAACTGACGTTGTCTCCTTTATTTACACCACTTTCTATCAGGTAATGAGCCAGCTGGTTGGCGCGCTCATTTAATTCCCGGTACGTCATGGTTTCATCATGCTGACGTAACGCTATCGCATCTGGAGTTCTTAATACTTGTTCTTCAAAAATACCGGCCAGATTTTTTTCTTTCGGATAGTGTACCAGCGTATCATTAAATACATCAAAAAGCTGATGTTTATCTTCTTTAGTAAGAATATCTATTGCGGCTAAACTCTGTTTTGGATCTTGCGCTATAGCTGCTATCAGATTCTCGAAATGGCTTAGCATCCGGTGCATCTGTTTGTCGCTGTAGATATCTGTATTATATTCTAAAAACAGCTCCAGCCCATTTTTAGACTCAGAGAAGATAAAGTTGACATCGAACTTGGCAACGGTGTACTCCCCTGTTTTATACTGGCTTGTATGTAACCCATTCAATGTAAACTCAGCATCCTGCTCCATAGAGTTTTGCAGAACGACCATTGCATCAAACAATGGGTTACGATTAACGTTTCGCGGTAATTTTAACGAATCAACCAACTCATCGTAAGGAAATATCTGGTGCTCATAGGCACTTAGCGTAACCTCTTTAACGTGGTCGAATAACGCCTCATAACTGCCCAAGCCATCAAAACGTGTCCTTATAGCCAGTGTATTGATATAGAAACCTATCTGATTTTCCAGGTCAGGGTGTTCACGACCGGCTATCGGGCTACCTATCACAATATCTTCCTGCCCGGTATAACGATACATCAAAGCATTTACACAGGAAAGCAAGGTCATAAACAAAGTACCCCCTAAAGCTTTCCCCGTCCTGTTTAGTTTATCCAGTACATTTTCATCAATGGTGGTAGTAATACCAGTACCATTGAATGTTTTGATTGCAGGGCGTTCTTTTTCAGCCGGAAGTTCCAAAATCGGAATTTCGCCGTCAAACTGCTTTAACCAATATTCTCTATGCGGAAGTATATCGTCTGATTGCAGCTGCTTATTATGCCATGCTGCATAATCTTTGTATTGTATGCGTAGTGGGGCAAGTTGTGGTGCACCGCCACTTGAATAAGCATTATATAAAGCACACCATTCTTTCCGGAAAATATCCATTGACCATCCATCACTTATAATATGATGGTGTACCATGATCAGGATATGTTTGTCTTCATCTAACTGAACGAGATGACATCTCCACAGAGGCCCTTCTATGAAATCAAAACCGCCGAAGCTTTCAAGCTCAATTATCTGATTTAATACTGCATGCTTGTCAGCATTTTTGGTCAGATCAGTTTCTTTAAGTTCAAATACATATTTCTCTGGGCTTGTAACTTCCTGGAATACCGCACCTGAAGCGTTTTCTTTAAAATCTGTCCTTAATATTTCATGGCGCATGGCCATGGCTTTGAATGCATCTTTCAGGGCTGCTTTATTTAAATGCCCTTCTAAAGAAATAACATATGGAATATTATATGCGCTTTGTGCGCCTTCAAAGTGATTCAGTATCCACAAACGCTTTTGAGCCGAAGATAATTTGTATTCTGCAGCGTCAGGAATGTTTTCGATAACCTCATATGAATTCAATTCCCTATTGGTTATCATCGAAGCCTGGTGTTCAATTGTGCCTTTAGAAAATAAATCGTTCAATGGTAATTTTACTCCCAATTCTTTATGTATTAGTCCAAGCAGTCGAATAGCTTTTATACTATGGCCGCCCATATCAAAAAAGTCATTTTTTAGCCCAAGAGCCTTTTCTGGTAGATTTAGTACTTTAGCCCATAGCCCTACCAACGCTTTTTCAAGGTCCGTTGAGGGTGCTATGTGAGGAGGCTTAAATATACCACTACTTTCCGGAATTGGCAACGCTTTCCTGTCTACCTTGCCCGTATTCGTCACAGGAATCTCTTCAAGATGTACATAATACCCGGGCACCATATACAATGGCAAGTGCTCCTTCAAATATTCCTTTAGCTCTACCGCTTTTGCTTCGCCGGTTGTATACGCAATAAGTTCACTTTCCGGTTCATTTATTTGTGCAGCAATTACAATTGCCTCGTTTACTTTAGGATGCTTTTGCAGTACAACAGATATCTCGTTAGGTTCAATTCTATATCCCCGTATCTTTACCTGGTCATCAGTACGTCCCAGATACTCCAAATTGCCATCAGTTCTCCATCTGCCAAAATCACCCGAGCAATATATTTTTGCACCTTTTATAAATGGATTGGGTATAAATCTTTCATTTGTCAAACCCGTTTCGTTTTGGTATCCACGCGCCAGACCTACCCCGCCAATACAAATCTCACCAGTTGCACCAACGGGCAATAAGTTTTTTTGTTTGTCCAGGATATAAATCTGTGTATTATCGATAGGCTTGCCAATCGGCACCGAAGGTTTTAACGATTCGTTAGTCAGGTCAAAATAAGTTGAATCAATACAAGTTTCTGTTGGGCCGTATAAATTCACCAGTGATCTGTTAAAGAACAGTTCCTTAAACCTTTCTACCTGATTTACAGTTAGGACCTCGCCACTTATAAATACCTGCTTTATATTTTTTAACTGGTATAACTTAGACTTGTCACTTTCAAGTGATTCTAAAAATACATTCAGCATGGATGGAACAAAGTGCATTACTGTAACCTTATGATCATCAATGGCACTTATTATTGCGTCAGGGTTCTTCTCTTCACCATCTTTTAGCAGGCAAACACTTGCACCCTGCGTCGCCCACCACAATAGTTCCCAAACCGAAACATCAAATACAAAAGTTGTTTTTTGCAGAATGACGTCATTATCTGTTAATGGATAATTCCTTTGCATCCACGACAACCTGTTCACCAGGCTGTTATGCTGAACTAAGCACCCTTTTGGGGAACCCGTTGATCCAGATGTATAAATGCAATAAACCAGGTTTTGAGGCTGCAGACCAACTGGTTGGTTTTCCTGGTTATGCTTATTTTGGATTTTCTTGAATTTTTCTAATTCTTCGTCATCAATCACAACCTTGCAACCACTGTCATTAACCAGGTAATCAATGCGCTCCTGCGGATAATCAGGCGAAATTGGCACATATGCTCCTCCCGATTTCAGAATACCTAAAATTGCAATAACCAGCCACTCGCTACGCTCCAGTTTAAGACCAACAAGATCGTCAGGCTTAATTCTATAGATCTTTCGTAAGTAATCAGCCAATTGATTACTAATAAAATTTAGCTCCTGGTAACTCAGCTCTATATTTTCAAAAACAACAGCAGGATTACCGGGTGTTCTTTTTACCTGATCTTCAAATAAGTCTACAATTGTCTTGTCAGATAGAAAGTTAACTATGGTATTGTTGAAATCGTTTAGCAGTTGTTTCTTTTCTTCACTTGTCAGGAAGTTTATCTCGGATAAGATCTGTTTAGGGTCTTGAGCTACTGTAGCTATGATATTTTCGAAATGTTTTAGCATTCGTCTTATTTGCTCAGCACTGTATATATCCGCATTGTATTCAAGACATAGGTCAAGTCCGTTTTTAGACTCGGAAAATATAAAGTTTATATCAGTTTTTATTACCCCAGGTTCACCTGCATCATATTGACTGGTTTTTAAGCCAGCCATAGTGAATTCTGCGTCCTGCTCCAATGAAGTTTGCAATGTAACCATCACATCAAAGAGCGGGTTGCGATTAATATTCCGTGGAAGTTTCAGCGAATCAACCAACTCATCGTAAGGGTATAGTTGATGCTCATATGCGCCAAAAGTTATTTCCGTTACTTGTTTTAATAAGTTCTCGTAATTTCCTAAACCATTAAAGCGGGTTCTGAGAGCTAATGTATTTGTATAGTATCCTATCTGATCATCAAGGTCTGAATGGTCACGCCCTCCGATAAGACTACCTATGACTATATCTTCCTGGCCGGTATAACGGTAAAACAATACGTTAACGCAAGCCAGCAAATTCATAAATATTGTGCCGCCCGATGCTTTAGCAGTTTTATTTAATTTATCTAATACTGCGCTATTTATTTTTATAGCAATTCCGTCTCCATTGAAGGTTTTTGCTACCGGGCGCTCCTTATCTGCAGGTAAGTTCAAAACAGGCACTTTGCCTTCAAATTGCTTTAACCAATATTCTTTATGAGATGCTATCTCGTCAGAATTTAATTGATGATTATGCCATGCAGCAAAATCTTTGTATTGTATACGCAGTGGATTAAGCCTGGGAGTTTTATTTTCAGCGTAAGCATTGTAAAAAACACTTAACTCTCTGCGGAAATTCGTCATTGACCATTCATCGCTAATGATATTGTGATGAACAATAACCAGCACATTAACATTAGCCTCCAATTGAACCAGATGGCAACGCAGCAATGGCCCTGTACTCAAATTAAATCCGGAAGTAGTTTCCTTCTCTGTTAATCTATTTAGTACGGACTGTTTATCAGCAGTTTTGGTCAGATTAGTCTCTTTAAACTTAAATTGAAAATCCTCTGAGTTGATAACCTGCTGTCGTGGATTTCCTTCTTCATCTTCCTTAAATACCGTCCTTAAAGCTTCATGACGGGCTATAATAGATTGGATCGATTTTTCTAAAGCGGCTTTATCTAAATTACCTTCAAGCTTTACAACATATGGGATATTGTAAGCGCTCTGCGAAGCATCCAATTGCTGCAATACCCACAACCTGCGTTGCGTTGGCGATAAAATATAGTCAGGTTGTTCAGCAACCAGTTCTTTTGCTTCATAAGTATTTATCTCTTTACTGGCAATTGATTTCGCCTGCAATTCGATAGTATTCTCCGAGAAAATTTCTTTTATCGGCAGCTTAACTCCTAATTTCTTGTGAATCAGGCCCCTTAACCTTGTTGCTTTTATGCTATGGCCGCCCAGATCGAAGAAATCACTTTTTACGCTGATACTCTCTTCGGCCAGATTTAGTACGTCGGCCCATATTTTCACAAGGGCAGTTTCTGTATCGGTAGACGGCGCTATATATAAAGCATCTCCCAGGCCGCTACCTTCCGGCATCGGCAATGCCTTTTTATTCACTTTACCATTATTAGTCAACGGTATCGTATGCATGTGCACGTAGTAACCCGGCACCATGTATGATGGCAGTTGATCTTTCAGATAATCTCTTAAGTCCATCCCTTCTGCACCACCTGTTGTATAAGCTATCAATTCCTTATCCTGCCCATTAATAGCTTTAGCGATCACAACAGCTGTGTTAACCTTAGGATGCTTTAACAACGTAGATGTTATTTCGTCCAGTTCGATCCTGTAACCGCGGATCTTTACCTGGTCATCAATACGCCCCAAGTATTCGATATTGCCATCTGACAACC
>Ga0310811_10002235_pt1 | contig 24159 bp, 42 predicted proteins | sample YCmetagenome_FD_207642 | JGI IMG/M metagenome (GOLD analysis project Ga0310811, IMG submission 207642) | Soil microbial communities from experimental microcosm in Duke University, North Carolina, United States - YC | ecosystem: Engineered > Artificial ecosystem > Soil microcosm > Unclassified ... | reverse complement strand
TAACAGGTTGCCCACTATTTCTATACCCATTTTCCTATATGTAATAGATATTGGTTACCCAGTCACAACACCTCCCCCCCTTAAATCTAGCGGTGCGATAGTGCCCCGCGTCTACACAAAAACACTTTTTATGGAAAGCATTTTCAAAGTCGTCGCATGTAATCCTTCAAATTCCGGCAAGACCTTCGTATGGAAACTGGCAATTGCTCAGACCGCTAAGGCATTTGGTGTCACCAAGACTGTGACACGCACCTATTATATTGGTGGCATGCCGAGTGCAGCAACTATTGGTGCGGAACTCAAGGAGGACCTCGCAAACTTCGATGTGGTTGAGCGTCCCTTTGAGATTGAGGAGGATGGTGAGAAGACAATCATCATGCTCAAGTGGTTGCATGTGAAAGTAGCGTAAGCTACTTTTGCTGCTTTTATTATCCATCTCAGATCACGATCATCTAAACACCAACATATGCAAATCAAATCTTTCTCCTCCCTTTCTCTGATCACGATATTACTATATATTATGGTAGTATCATGCAGTACACGCTCAGGCCATCTGCCTGATGTTCCCACAAAACCCGAGAAGGTGAAGTATTTAGTGCAGGAATGGGATGCGGCTGATCAATTCAGATACACAGCCAAGGAAACCATCATGCTGGATACTATGTATCGCGTGGGTGATACAGTATTGGAGAGCAAATGCACTTCATGTACACTTCACTACTATATTATTATAAAGAGAGCAGGGCAATAAGCTCTGTTCTCTTTGTATTTTGTTGATGATTTGTTTGCATAACTGATTGATTATTAGTAATTGAGAGAGATGAGGGGTAATACAACCCACTTTAACGAGTTGTTTTTATTACTGTTCAAAACCACATCATTAATAATTAATACTATTACGTTTATGCTACTCATTCACAGAGATATGTCTCCTTCTGATTCTATTAATCTTTATTGGATTGATATATGGATATTGGATGCCGAGATATTAAAGGTGATTAAGAGATTTGCTCCTAATGCCGAGAGAGTGCAGGTATGGACATCAGAAGCATCTGGTGAGACATATATATTTGTTGTAGCAGAGGAGAATGATGAGTGGATAAGGATAGGAAGGCAGCAATTCTAGTAAAAATACTGTGTGTTTCTAGGAAGGAGCACATTTCATGGTTATTCGATCAACAATTCAGGAGGGTATTTCTATATCCTCCTCTTTTTCTTTTATAGCAGAAATGCTATGTAAGAATACATTCTATCGTAACTAACACACTAATATATGAATATCACTGATTTCAAGAGTAATCAGGAAAGATTATCCAAAGACCCCAAGAATTGGATTGGAGTATATAATCTGAAGGAGTATGCTGCTCCTGAGTTCGATCATCTACGTCAGATGTGGTGTGATGCACGCAGTGCATATAATAGCACATTGGAGATTATCGGACAGATAGCAGGTATAATCAGAGAGAAATACACAGCTGAGCGTGATAGCAAGCGGGAATCTCTCACTTACACTTTCAGGCTGGATAAAAGAGTCGATGAGTTGGAAAGGACAGTATACACAATAGTTGCTGTGCCTGATTATGTAATGGAGACAGACTCAGATTATTATAAAGAGCGCAAATATTCGCCCTTTATGGTAATTGAGGATGTTGTTGTATTTACACACACAGGTGGATGGCAGTGGAATGGTCTTAATAATGGGCACGTTCTCAGTGTTAATGATCGAATGCATCTACAAGATGGGAAAATTCCACAATTTTTCATCCAACGTTTACAAAAGTCTCATCAGAGCCAATTGGCTGTTTAAGATCGCACAGGCACACACTAATCCCAGAAATGGCAAGGTGTGTGCTTATCTAATTGATTTATATTATTCTACATAGCTACTCCTAGCTCCTTTTGTGTCACAACACAAGAAGCGAGAACCACTACGAGGAGGACGATCACGGGTATGATTCAGATACATGGGACGCCTGAATGGATCATACCACACAAACACAGATCAGCAATCGAATAGGGTTACGTAGTGAGTTACCTATTTGATTTAAAACTTCTTTGGCTGCGGCACTAATGGGATATTCGGCATCGTTTGGCCTCACGTTGAGGTCTCTCAACGAGCACTATTAGATGCTTGCAGCCATTTATTTGTAAATTCTTAATTATGAATATATTGTCTCAGGAAGATATTACTGAATTGAAGTCCTTAACTGATGAGGAATTGGTGTTTGCAATCAAAACAAATATTGCAAATACTATAGGCATAAAAGACTTAGCTAAGATTCTTTGGGCGTCTAGTCAGCTTATTGAGAAAAAGCTAGATGTGGTAGTAGTTAAAAAGTAAATTCTTACACCATGAATACAAAGAAAATCCTCGGTCTCGCATTTTTAGTATTAGCTCTTTATATTATTATGAGTTGGTGTTCATGCACTACTCCCAGAAGGGAAATGGGCTTCTACGCTAAATATCATGTAGATGCTGATGAGCCTGTAGGTATTGCAGGAACGAAAGAGCAACCTGATACGGTAGTTGCATGGGTGGAGTGCAAGGGGCATAAATATCGCTTGCATATTGCCTACAAGAAATAATTATGGGCGGACAACAGGAAACCACGGGGATGGCAGTAATGTCATCCCTATTCTTTTGTAAATCATTTCTTTATGAATATATTTGAGCATCTCGTCAAAGCTGTTAAAAGACAGGCTAAGAAGAAAAGTGAGTATAATCTGGATAGTTATGGTGTAACATTCAACGATTTGGTAAAGATCATTAAGGATGCACAGCAGAATTATCAGATGCAGGAGAAAGGTGAGGAATATAAGGGAAATGAATATGAGGATACACTAGAATATCCTAACGCACCAACTTCGTAATCAATCTCCTTATATATGATCAAAGTACAATCAACGTACTACCCTGAAAAGACTCTCTCATTCAATGATTGGATGTTATACATCTATAATCAATTGAGTAGGAGATAAGAGGCTTGCAGCACAGAGAAGGACTGAGTCGCTATTGCGGAGCATTGCCCAAAACATAGGCAGTCCTTCTTCTCTTTGTAACTAATTGATTCACAATAAAATCTCAATTATGAGAGCAAAAATCATTGTATTCATCGTATTGGTGGCCATTGCAATTTACATGAATTGTATTGCTGGAATTGAAGATAATCATTCATTATTTATAATGGCAGGATTATTTGCAGGTTTAGCTTTGTGGCTTGCACTTCATATTGCTGGGGATTTGATGGAGTTCAAAAGACCTCTTGATTCCAGTCCAGATGTGCAATTAAAAGTGAGTGAATTTGCAGATGGTAGGCAAATGCTCACCATCAAGAAGAGAGGACGTATATCCTACATCTACATCACGAAGACTGAGGCTGAACGTCTTGAGGCTTCTGAGATTCTGGATTAGCTCTTTGATACTCTGATTATATGGCCTATGAGAGGAGAAGCTCAGCTCTCGCCCATAAACAGCAAGGACACTTCCCAAGAAAACCTTGTATAATTGGGGTATCATTTTATTCTGTATTCTTTCACCCATAATATATCTACATCATGCCTATCGTAAAGCAGGATCGTGTCATGCCTTTTCACTTATTGCATCGTGGCTCGCCATTTGCATTCACCACCACCATTTACTCTCAAACAAATGGTGAGGAGAAACCCAAAGAGCATATTTTCTACAAGTGTGGTTCTAACAAAGCCAAGACACTGGATGGAAAGTACATTGTGTACTTTGGCAGCCAAGACAATGTAGTATTGTGCAAACAGGAGAAGAAGTAAATCCTATTTAATAACAAATAAAACCTTCAAACATCATGAAATCAATCATTTCCGCCATTGTATTATGCGTCGTTCTTGCACTTGCTATGAGTTCCTGCACTTCTGAGAGGAATTATGGATCGAACAGGCATGGTTGCATAGCCACACAAGGCATGGTTGGATATGGTAATCGCTAAACTCAGTTCTCACGCCTAAGAGTTAGTATTGTCATATCTAAATCTTCCCATAATGCGTTTTCACACAGCACCTGTAGTTAAAGGCGGAGCAGCTAATCAGCTTGGCTTCGCAATTCGCAATAATGAGCTTTCGCTCCCGCAAAAGATGTTTACTCAAGGCGAATATCCTTCGCTACCATATGATATGGTGAAAGTGACATCGAGAGATGGTAGAAACATCTACCTGCCTGCAAGTAAATTCAAAGAAATTAGCAGCGCAGATTTTTAAAATCCCTTGTTCTCTGAAGTATTAAATTATTAAAAACAAAAACATGGAAACGAAAACTTCCCTTACAGCTTTTCTCAATAAGACAACCCCAGTTGTCTTGGTGGCTAACGAAAATATTGATGGTAATCCCATTATCACTCCGCTGATGGATCAGGATGGCACCACGCCCAAAACTGATCTCAATGGCAAGGAACTTGGTTCCATTCGCCTCGAGCAGCACACACAGAGTCTGGCAAATGGCTCTTTCCTCAATGTTCGTCGCCGTGTAGCATTCATTTCCGGTACACTGGAAGTGCTGAATTCTATCGTGAAGGCAAACAATCTGAAGGCTGGCATGGAATTGCCGGGTAAAATCATCATTACGGAGAGCACTGAGCCTTTCTGGAAGAACCAGCAGCCCAAGATTAATCCTCAGACGGACGAATCTATTGGTGTAACGCTGAACGAGAAGTTCTTCCCCATCTTCATGAAGATGACATACATGGAAGATGGCAGTGGCAAGGACTATCTCCTGCGCACTCCTGAAGACCTCGTGAATCATCTCGCTGCCCGTGCTGCTCTCGCCGCCACGCCTACTACTCCTGTAGAGACTGCTGGTATGCCGAAAGCTGAGGCCACAAAATAATATGTATTTCCACCGGGAAAATGAGGAGGGAGAAATCCCTCCTCTAATTTCTTAATCTAAAACCCTAAAACGTGAAGAAGTTTCTTATTTTTCTCTATCTCTTACCAATCTCATTATTTGCTCAGCATGCTGCTGATAAGTATCTTGATATTACTTATGAGGGCTATGTAAATGGGCAATACGTTTTCAAGCTCGTTAGCTTGCAGGATTGCAAGCAAAAGAATCCCAACTTCAACTTCTCCATTGTCTATCAGAATGTCACTATAACAAGTGTATCACCAGCTAATAACGGTAATACCACTTATTATAATACTATTGAGGGACAGGAGCAAGTGTTCTATTTCACTGGTGCATTCTCACCGACTGCAAAGTTTGTATTTCAGGCACTCACGCAATGTGACTGGAAAGGTGAAAGTCCACAAGCCATCACCATCAATACCACTACCACTGGTAGTTTGCCAGTAAAGTTTGTGAATGCTCCCAAGGTCACTCATGTATATGAGGACTATGTGACAGTGGAATTTCAGGTGGCTGAAGAGTCTCAGATCAAATTCTATAATGTAGAATTTAGCAGAGACAATGGCAAAACTTGGGAGATAGTGGCAGTTCAAATGCCCAATAATCTCCAATCGAACAAAACCTATTCACTAACCGTAAAACTTAATAAATGAGCAGGAAACAAAAACTCATAGCTTCGGCAGTGATGATGATAGCTATCATAGCTTTGATGTCATCCTGCACAAAGAAGACTGTTCAGCCATCACAAGCAGAACAAACTATATTAGTGAGGGTAATAGCAGTAAATGCGGATAATTCTCCCGCAGGCACCTCGCCAATTGCTGCTTTTCATTACTAATTGGTGGCAGGCACTCCTAAAGGGAGGGATTCGACCACCCTCCCTTATTTCCTTCCTAGTTACCAAAAATATTAACGTACAAAGTGTTAGTGTAGATAGAGAAGCTGGGGTATTTCTATACTCCAGCTATTTTTTTAAAATTCTAAAACAATTTCATAATGAAAATTTCTATCTCTCGTATGTCATGGCATGCTATGACATATAAATGGTTTTATGACACATATAGGCTTCCAAGCTCTCTGTGTTTGTATTTCTGGAAGTTAGTACTTGCATTAGTGCTAGCCCCTCCTGTTCATTTGTTATCACTGCCTGCATATGTATTGGTTAATACATTAAGGAGATCAAACGGATTTCGCAGGCGTATGAAAGGCTCATCTCCAAGAGGGATGGTGGTATTGGGAATGCTATTATATGCATGTATAGTATTATTCAGTTTGTGGTGTGCTCATATTCTTTATCTGATGGGATTACAAACTCATCCGTTTCCGGGACCTTTTATATTTGCTTGTATTATCATGATGGGTAGTATTGGTGTAATAATAGGGGCTCTTTATACAGAGAGAAAAACGGAGCGGGAGAACACTGAGTATAAATTATTCATAGCAGCTAATCCTACCCTTGGATGGAGTGAATTTCATCACGAATTACAAAAGAAGAAGTGGTATTACTCACTTAATCCTGCAAACTGGCTGATGTTCATGTATATTCGTGCATGGATACAGGATTTATGCCCCTTCATTGAGTGGAAACATTAATTCTCTATATGGGTAACAAAATCTATGATCCACTCGGTGGTTTTGGATGGATTTCTCCTGAAGCTCACAGGCAAATGGGAAATATTCGTGTCAATAACCGCTGCCCAAATCGTCAATCTCAACTAACCGTAAAAGGAAACAGATGTCTCTTTCTAAGGTTAAATCGAGAAAACAAGCAGCCCGCCTAGCGGAGCGTATCGCTAGCTATGAGAAAATCTCAGCTAGTGATAAACCGGCATACACAAAGCCCGGCAGTAACAAGAAGTAGTAATGAGCCCATTAGACAACTAGTGGGCTCACAAACTTTCAATTATGGAAAATGTAGCAATGGTTATTGTTTTCACAGGTGGATGTATTCTTGTACTCATAGGAGTGGCATTATTCATAAAGGCAAAATGGGGCAAATGAAATCTTTTGCAGAGCAAGTGTTGGAAGGATTATTTCCCAAACATAAACCTGAGCATGATAGATACCATTGGAGTGTAAAAATAGGTATTACTATCTGCGTAACTGGAATCATTTATTTACTTATTTTTGGTTAATACTATGACTAAAGAAATATTTGAGTACCAGAGGCAGCTAAGAGAGAAGGACTGGAATGATGCAATGAAACGTGCAGAAAGACCGGTTGATCTTTCAAAAGTCCCTGTCATCAAAACTAATTACCCTCACACTTTACCAAGCTGGCAGGGTAATTTTATTCCAAGTCTACATCCTGAAGCTTAATGAGGGGCTGGTAGCATTGGCGGCGCTAATGTGACTCCCCAAGAAAGCGCAAGCGGGATTAGATCGTCGGTTCGACCCCGATCAGCTCCACTCATCAAAACAAATAATCATGTTTACAGCAGACGAAGACACAACAGAAGCCATCAAAGAGATGGTAGGCCAAAGTAAAGCATTAATGCAGGTGTGTAATGCTGACAAAGAGCTTTACGAACTTGCTGCACAAAATGCTCTCATGTCACGTAATGCATTTCTTGCAGCCGGATTTACAGGCGAAGAAGCACTCCTATTAACTTGTGCTTCCATGAAATCTACTAAATAGATTTTTATGGATACCAAGAGAATACTGTTAATTAAACAAGAGTTCCAAGAGGGAAAGATAAGTTTTTACGAAGCTTCTCTTAAATTAGTCCTTTTAGGATTAACAGGAGCAGATGTAGAAAAACTTCTGGAAAATGCTGTTGTACAAGCTCCAAAACAGCTTGCGTAATGGAAAGATCGGTAGCTCAGTTGGTAGAGCGCCTGCTATTGAACGCAGGAGGTCGCTGGTTCGAATCCGGTCCGTTCTTCGATCAATAAAGATCAATTTATGAAAAAAATCAAATCTCTCGCACTGCTGACAATCATCGTATTGTCTAGCATGTTCAGTTATGCAGGACAACCTGCTAGCACTGAGAAACCTTCAGTCCGCATTGAAAAAGCAGTATTTAACCCTACCCTCGTGAGCTTCACGATGGATAACTCCCAGCTCAATACGCAGGGTACTATCCTCACAGCGAAGTATACGAGTGCATGGGGAAATGGAACGTATGCCGGTGATCGTATCCTTTTGGATATAACCTTCCACCAATTGGGTGGCCGCCATCATGATCAGGATAATATATCTCACTACTATGTAGCACTTGCATTTGCCTATACTGACTTCGACGGCGGTGCTGTGTACACTGGTGAATATTACTCCGACAACCAGCCAAACCACATGCTTGTCACCTCTATGCCTATATATGGCATATCGGTGGACAATGCTAGTGCCTATTTTGGGCCCTATCCATATTGTGAAGTACATTCGTAATCTCTTCAGAAGACTGGGGTATATTCCTCAGTCTTCTCTCATATGGCCCCTCTAGTATAATGCATTGCGCCTCGGTAAGGGACCGGGAAGATTACAGTTCGAATCTGTGGGGTGGGTCTCAAATTAATAGTATATCTATGTTCAAGAAAGCTCTATTTATAACAATAGCTATTACGCTATTATTTGTAGGTATAAATTATACTTACGATCTGGCAAACCTCCAGACTAATTGGGTATTTATGGGACCTGTAGTATTGGTATGCATATTCTTTGGATTCGCAAAGTTGTGTGCATGGATACTCAAGATTCCAAATAGTAAATCTCGTCTCACTATAAAAATGGACGACACACTACCGCCACCGGCTCCAAAGCCACAAAACACTGAGAAACAATAATTTTTCATAAACAAAAACAACAATCATGAATTCTCTTACGGGAAAGATTCTTTTGGTTGGCGGGCTACTCGTAGCTGTCATCCTGTTCTTCGGCTTTGTAGGCTGCAATCGTATCGATGCTGGCTGTGTTGGTATTAAAGCTCACATGGTGGGTGCTGAAAAAGGTGTATCCAAGAATGAGTATGTCTCCGGCTGGTGCTTTTATAATAAGTTCACTGCCAAGGTGTACGAGTTCCCCACCTATCAGCAGCACACCGAGTATGAGCCATTCACTGTGCCCTCAAAAGGTGGCACTGTATTCACAGTTCATCCTACATTCAACTACAATGTAAATCCGGGAGAAGTCGCAGCTATGTTTACGCGCTTCCGGCTACCTTTGGATCAGTTGCAGAATGGCTACCTGAAGAATGCCTTATTGGTATCTCTCCGCGAGACTACTAATACATTTACAGTTGATAGCATTCTGAATAATCTCTCCGGGTATGATGCAGCAGTTCTTGGCAAGCTCAACGAGAAGTTGGCCCCCTACTTTACTGTTAGTACATTTACATCGGGCCTGACGCCTGACGAGAGCTTAGCTAAAGTAATTTCTGCTAAATCACAGGTTATACAGGAAGCTATCCAGTTGGAGAATCAGCAGAAGAAAATCCGCGTGCAAGTAGAGAATGATATTCTCGAAGCTAGCAGAGACTCAGCTGTGAAGGTGAAGGGAGCTAAGGCAGAAGCTATATCAATTCAGCTTCAGCAGGACGCTCTATCACGCAGCCCCCAGTATGTCGAGCTTATTAAGGCCCAGAAATGGGATGGTAAACTTCCTCAGAATACCTTTGGTAATTCTGGCAGTATGTTTATGAGCGTCGGCGCAAATCATTAATAGATGGCACTAGCTATAGAGGATAATACACCTTTCTTTTGTCGCGGCAGTTTGGGAATAATCCTCCCAAGGTAGAAAGGATGGGATACCTACGGGGATATAGGGCTTCACGGTTTTATATTCAAATCCTTGGTTGCGGGTATAGTTAGTTCTCTCTTAAATTTCTATTATGAAAACAATTTTGTTTATTCTCGCATTTTTTCACCAGCCTATTGCATGGGACTCTGTGCATAAACTACAGTGGGACAATTATCAGGGCATTTATGATGGTTCTGGAGTGTCTGCTTCTAGTTGTACAGAGATTGTCATGGAAGAAAGTTTGGACTCTGCTGGTGGTGCTATCTTCACTATAAAAGCATTATTCCATCCGGAATCCTCTTTCATTTCACCCTCATGCAGCAAGAGTGCATATTCGTTAAAGCATGAACAGCTTCATTTCGATATAACAGAGTTATATGCCCGTGACCTACGTGCGAAGCTCGAACCTCTCCAGCACACTCATCTACAAGCTAATATTGACATAGCTCGTTATTATTACGAGATTGTAATTGAGGCATGGGGTTTAGGACAAGCTGCTTACGATAACCAAACTATGCATTCACAGAATGAAGAGAATCAGCTCAAATGGGAGCGATTTATTCATTTGAGGCTTAAAAACTTCAAGGCGAATGTCAACGAATCTAGCCCCCGACTACGTACAATTCGTAGACAACAAGGGGCGTATTGATCATCTGGTTCAGGAAGTTATAGATAGAGCCCAATATCATCCGGGCTTCCTTGATTTCCTTGAGCTTCTCTTAAAGGATTACGAATCTCCATTTGAATGGGTTGATACCGAGGATGGACGAGTTCGTAGATTGAAACCAAATTTCATCAAAGGCGAATCTGAAAAGGTGGAGGAAACTTCTCCTGAACAGTAAGCACAACAAAGCCAATAATGGCATTGATAATTGATCTTCGCAAAGGCATTGGGGCCACCTCAGAGTATATTGCTTTCAGGTTCCCCGGTGGCGAATTACATTTTAAATTCACAGAGGATTTTGCAAATGTGTTGAGTGGCTCCGATCAGGACATTCACATCTATGCAGACTGCAAAACCTCTGATGGAATCATGCTGCTTGCTCTCGTAGCAGAAACTATAGCAGATACATGGACTAATGAAATCCATGCATTTATTCCCTATATGCCCTACCAGCAAGCAGATAGAAAGTTCTCTGAAGGAGAATCTTTCAGTCTTCGCACAGTCACGACTATACTGAATAGTCTTCCCATATCTTCTTTTACCATTTTCGATGCACACTCTGATGTCACTCCTGCGTTGCTTCGCAACTGTCATGTGGTAGACAATTCGGAATTCATCCTAAAGGTATTTGAAGAGATGAACTCAAAAAATCCTGTAACTATTCTGTCACCTGATGCTGGAGCTTATAAAAAAATATTCAAGCTAGCACAGAAAATAGGATTCACGGGTGCGATTGAGACAGCCAATAAATATCGTAGTGCAGAGGATGGATCACTCCATACCAGACTCTCTGTGCCTGATTTCAATGGCAGGGATATTCTTATCATCGATGACATATGTGTGGGCGGACGAACCTTCATCGAACTCGCACAAACTCTCCAGAAGTTTAACGTAGGTAAATTGTACCTAGCTGTTTCTCATGGAGTATTTTCCAATGGATTGGGAGTATTGTCTGACTATTTTAGGACAGTATATACTACTGATTCAAGAAATCAAGACTACGATGATTTGCTCGACGATGTTAATTATCGGGAAAAACCCCGTGTTCAAACAGGCGAGTTTAATCTTCGTGTCTTTAACGTGATTTAATGCCACGTACATTCACAGACAAAGTTTCTCCCACAGAGGAGACAGCAAAAGTTCCCCAAGCAAAGATCGACGCAGTATTTACGGGAACTATTCATGAGGTGCATATCCTCGATGGATCAGGATCAATGTTTAGTCATTATCAACGACCTGACAAGTTTACTAATGGTTCCATAGGTATAACCGCTGATCTCTCCACATCTAAGGAGCAAAGTGGAAGCCTTGGATTAAATACCACTTATTCTATTTGTCAGTTTGGTAGTAACTATAATACTGATATAGAAGGTAATGTATTCATGCAGCCTATTGCTTCCTTTAATGGTTATAATCCGAGAGGATTAAGATCAGGTAGTACATATCTCTATGGTACAATCATAGACGTAATTACTAGTTTGCTTGCATTAAAGAAGCAAAATGACAAGGTATTACTGAAGATCACCACTGATGGACAGGATAATGCGTCTACCGGAAGGCGATTGCAATGTGCTCAGCTTCTTCGTAAAGTGCAGGACGAGAACAACTTCACAGTTACATTCGTCGGAACTAAGAATGACGTTGATCTTGTTACCAACAATCTTAATGTAGATGCTTCTAATACCTTGGTGTATGATAACACATCCGATGGATTGAGGAAGGCTCTAATGAAGACTGAAAGTGCCTCTGTATCATATCGTAGTGCTGTTACACGCGGTGAAGATGTGTCAATGAATTTCTATTCCAAATCTCTTTAAAAAATACAATGAGTACAACAACTAAACCAGCAGCCAAGGCTGCTCCTCGCGTTATTATCGCCGATATGCGGAAAGGCGATGTGTTCTCTGAAAGTTCCCACTACATCTATCAGGGACCAGATACGAAGAGAGGCTATGAGTTCACTCATCTCGAATCTGGAAATCCTGTGTTCCTTACGCAGGAATATGTAACTGAACTTCTCTCGACTGCTGACCAGTGGCACGGCGCTGAAATACTGGTGGGTAGGGAAGACAAGCTCTGGACAGAGAAACAACTCACCGAAGCTCATGCAAAAGGTGAATTCCTCAATGCACGTGTAGGCGATATTCGTGTCAAAGGTATTCGTACTCTGTTTGAGGAAATCCATAGCGCCGAGGTATTTGGCCTTTGTTTCCTGAAGCAGCCTGAGAAGTATACCAAGAAGGATCGGGATGCTGCCATCCAGAAGCAAATTGAGGATGCTACTGCACTCATCGAGAAAGCTCAGAAGAATTCTAAGAGCATGAAAACTGCCTATGCATCAGCGCTGAAGATGGTTCAGGACAATCCGATCACCGAATATAAAGCTCCTGAAGAGCGCAAACTTCGCGGTTACAAGGTTCAGTTTAACAGCCGTGATGGCCGTTACGACTGTGTGGATATGGACAAGCCGAAGAATGACAATATCCGCCCTGTGAACATCAATACTCTTCAGTGGTTGGTGGTTCGTGGCGTGAAATATGTGGTTGAGAAATAGTTTCATATGAGCTATTACCTCGATCCAAACAAGGCAGTAGATCGACTAAGAAAAGAGTGGGAGATACATGGTGGCTTAATCATAGCCGTTGATGTAGACTCCACTCTTATCCCTTATCAACAGCATGAGTGGGATGCAGATTTCACAGCTATCCATAACCTTATAAAAGGTTGTAAGACATATGGTTGTACAATCATCATCTTCACGGCTGCGGCAGAGGAAAGGCATGAAAACATGAAGCAAGCTATTGCAAAGCTTGGAATAGAATGGGATTACTTTAATGAGTCTCCTCCTTACATCAAGGAAGTGGGTAAGACTGGTAAGGTATATGCCAATGTATTCCTCGATGATAGAGCTGGCCTGTGTGAGACATTCAATGCCCTTAGCTTTCTACTCGCGGAACGTAGAGCAATTCTTGCTACAAGGCAAGCTGATCTCCTACTACAAAAATTTGGTTAATTATGGTACAGGTACATTATCCACCTGTTATGCCTCCAAGGCGGAATAATAGTCTGACAGTCTTTCTGGCAGGAACTATAGACATGGGAAATTCCAAGGATTGGCAGCAAGAGATGATTTGTCATATGAATCAATGGTTTCATAACCAAGGAGACATAGACATTTTCAATCCACGGCGTTCAGACTGGAATAATAGTTGGGAGCAATCTCCCACTCATCCTATGTTTAGTGCGCAGGTAAAATGGGAATTAGAGCAGCTTGAAAAAGCTGATTTGATTCTAATGGTATTGCTGGAAGACTCGGCTTCTCCTATTTCTCTCATGGAGCTAGGACTTTTTCATAACAAGCCAATGATGGTGTATAACCCTATGGAATATAGTAGATATGGCAATGTGGAAATTACATGCCGTAGATATGATATTCCAACATTCCATGAATGGGATGATTACCTCATTGCTGCTAAGAGAAAGCTTGAATCATTTGTTAATAAATACACAAGCAAAAATTACGATGCATAACCCATTAACGAAAATCGATTTCTACAAAGCTGGTCACCGGCAGCAATATCCGGAAGGTACAACCCGTGTTTATACAAACGGGACATTTCGTAAGAGCAGGATGGATGGTATTGATCATGTTGTGTTCTTCGGACTGCAATATATTATCCTCCGCTTTCTCATACATGAATGGAAAATAGGATTCTTTATGCGGCCAAAACAGGAAGTGGTAAATTATTACAAGAGGCGCATGGACAATGCCCTCGGTAAGAATGCTATTCCCGTAGATCATATTGAAGCCCTGCATGACCTCGGCTATCTGCCTTTGGAGATCAAAGCTCTCCCCGAGGGAACTCTTGTTCCTCTTCGTGTGCCTGCCTTCACCATCACTAATACTATGCCCGAGTTCTTCTGGCTGGTAAATTATCTGGAATCAGCTATATCTAACAAGATATGGAAGCCCTGTACATCTGCTACTATTGCTCTTCAGTTCCGCAAGAACTTTGAGTATTACTATCAGCTTACAGTTGGTAATAGTATTCCTAACAGTCCAGTAATGTGGCAGGGTCATGATTTCTCCTATCGTGGAATGTCTGGTGATGAAGATGCATGCCTTAGCGGAGCGGGCCATCTTCTTTCTTTCTGGGGTACTGATACAGTCCCAGCAATAGACTTCCTCGAAGATTATTACTTCGCCGATAGTGATCGTGAACTGATTGGTGGTTCTGTTCCTGCCACTGAGCACTCCGTAATGTGCATGGGTGGCAAAGAAGGTGAAATTGAAACATTCCGGAGGCTCATCACTGAGGTATATCCTTCCGGCATTGTCTCTATTGTCTCCGATACATGGGACTTCTGGCAGGTTGTAACTCAATTCCTTCCTGATATGAAGGATGAGATTATAAATCGGACAGGCTCACCTATCGGTATTGACAAGGTAGTTATACGCCCGGATAGTGGTGATCCCTACCGTATCCTCGTGGGCTACTTTCCTGAGGAGATAAGGGAGAAGGATGGAAAGTTCTGGCACTTCCATAGTGGCAAAGAGGTGCAATGGTATGAAGTCAAAGGTCTTGTGGAATGCTTGTGGGATACTTTTGGTGGTAGTGTATCTCCAATGGGATTCCGGCAGGTGAACAGTAAAGTGGGTGCTATTTATGGCGACTCCATTAATCTCACCAATCAGGTACAAATCCTCGAAGGTTTGATGCGTAAAGGTTTTGCTTCCACCAATATTGTTCTTGGCATTGGTTCATTCACCTACGAATACCAAACCCGGGACACATTTGGCTTCGCTATGAAAGCTACATATGGCGAGCTGGAAGTTGAAGAGAAAGATGAAACCGTCGGATTTGCTACCACCGAGGTGGTTGGAAGAGAAATCTTCAAAGACCCCAAGACTGATGACGGTACCAAAAAGTCTGCTCGTGGACTTGTACAGGTATTCGAAGATGATAATCACGAGTTACAACTGAAAGATCGTTGCAGTTGGGAGGAAGAGAAAGAAGGCTTGTTACAGACAGTATTCCTCAATGGGGAAATTGTTAACACAACCACTCTATCCGAAGTCCGCGATCGAATCAATTCCTATATTTTCTAAAAATAGGCAAGGGAGGGTAGGAATTCTACTCTCCCAATTTTTAATCATTATTTATGTATTTGAGAAAGCGTGTTGAATGGAGGTGAGGATATATACTCTTATTACATAAGACCATGAGATGCAACAGCATCTCCATTCGGAAGTTCTTAATTTTATTTCCTAACGGCATAATAATGAAAAGGATTCAGTTAACAGAGGAGCAACAGAAAAGGCTGGATTTTCTAGCTAAAGAAGTTGCTCCTCATTTTGGTACAATGCTAGGACATGGTTACGGATTAGATCATTGGTATGTGATGAACTGGATAGATGAAGAGGAAATTCCTTGGCTAGAATTCTGCTTCACTCATCTCGTTGATCTAGCTGCTCACCGTTATATCGATGCTCATATAGATTGTACCCTTTCATGGGCTATTCGCATGATAGCTCAGAAACTTGTTCATGAAATGAATAAGATAAACCCTATTGATACACTATACGAATTGTGTATTCACCCGGAAGATTACAAACAAACTTTATGATTACACTAAGTATTCATACTCTCAAGTTAGTAATTATCATACTAGTTACACTTATCTGGTTGTATGGTATGTACAGATCGTGGCGTGATAATCAGGATGATTGCCTTGGACCCCTAGCTATGTTAGCTCAGGGAGGATTTTTTACTATTCTCTATCTGATCTTTTGGATAGTATACCTTGCATTCTTCAAATAATTGCCTAAGAAGTGTAATGCCTGCACAAATCCCGTATTCGGAGGAGGATATTGTAAATCACATCAATATCTTCGGCAGGATAAGACATCTCCTAAAATGACGCAGAATACACCTATTAACAGGATAAGTAAGAAACTTCGCAATCAAACGCAGCAATATAACTTCCAAAGAGGAGAATATCTTCAATCCCACCCCCTCTGCGCTGCTAATCTAAGTTTCTGCGTCAAGATCGCAACTGACATTCATCATATGAAGGGTAGAGGAATCTATCTACTTCGAGAGGACACATGGCTCCCAGTATGCCGAGCATGCCATCATTGGATCGAAATGCATCCAAAGGAAGCAAAAGAACTTAATTTTTCACAAACACGGTTAAAATGATTGACGATTTAATAACCAAGATTGAGAAAGGTCATGATGGAGATGATGAGCTATTAATATTTCATACTGATACAGGAAGCATGTGGCAGGTGATGAGTGGAAGTAGTTATTCTTGTGGAGTATTGGAAATGCCTCATATAATCAAATCCTATCCTATCGGATGGAAGTGTACTGAAACTATTTCCAGAGAAAATTATTAATATGAAAAAGCTTGAAGTATATCCTGTAATGCTTCTAAATAAAGCAAAAGATGGTCTTCTTTCAAAATGGGGAGCATGGTTATTTTTAGGAGATAGCAATCGTCCAGAAGCTATAAATGGCCATCATCTCTATTTAGTCTCTGATAAAGAGATTGAAGAAGAAGATTGGGTTATAGGAAAAGATGACAAATTATTCAGGTGGAAAACCTCAATATACCTACCGAATAAGACTGCCAAAAAAGTAGAAGCTACCACCGATACTTCCTTAGGCTTACCTCTTATACCTCAATTATTCATTGAAGAGTATGTAGAGAAAAGAGGGAAGATTGAGTATGTGTATATTCAGCTAAATTCATCAAGCGAAGTGGAAATGGTAGCCCAACTAAATACTCCTAACTATAGACCAGAGGTAATAATCCTCTCTACAAAGGAAAGCTGGAATAGGGAGGAATTAAAGGAAATAGCTAGGAAAGCTTTCCTAGCGGGAGGTGCTTTTCAGCTAGAAATACCCGAAAGTAAGTGCTTTGATGAATGGTTCGATAAAAACTATTAATGACACGTTTCTATACACTGGGAGAAAAATCTGATGGAGTATTTAAATATACCCAAGCGAATCTAGCTAGTCTTTTTGAAATGCTATTTGACGGGAAGTATTTAATAACTATCCAAGGTCTTAATCCTAAAAGCTCTATAAAGGACTATAGAGCTTGTTATTTTGCGAAGCTTGATGCTCTCGCAGCAGATGTTGGAGAAACTCGATATGATTTGCATGAGATAGTGAAGGGTGAAATTCTGGTAGAAATGCTTAAGAATACCCCTGAATTGTTTCATACTGAGACACTTAGTACTCAACAATTAAATGAGTATGGGTGGATGGTATTTATTGAGCAACTCGAACTATGGGCATTTACAACTTACGGAGTAATATTACGATAATGGAATCACGATTTACCCCTATTCAGCGGTCTAAGATATATATTAATGTTCTTAGTACTTTCCTTTCCAAAGGATTAGCGCAGGAGAAATATCCTGAGGATGAGAGAGAATATCCATTCGGATTATGTTGGTATATAGCATTTGAGGCTCAGAATATTGATCCTACATATATAGCATACCATTTCACCAATCCAAAGGCTAATTTTCCCGAGCTATGGAAGCAGAAACCATTCTTTAAATCTAGCTCTGGTAGTCGTTATTGGTGGAATAGACGTGGAAGAAAGGGATATGAGAAGCGAGTGGCTGCTATGCAAAAAGCCCTTATTCTTGTAAATAAAAAGATTAAGAATGACCGCAAAACAAAGAGCACAATGGTTCTTGGGAATACATCCCAATCAGATAAGGGATAGGATTCCTGCACAATTCACAAATGCCATTGATGCACTAGCTGCTTGCGATCTTATTATTCAGGATACATCAGAGCAGCGACCACCCCTAACAGCTAACTACTGGAAAGAGGTAAAAGAAGAATTAATCAAATTATCAAACTAAAGTTGGAGGGAATGACGCTATTTTGTATATTTGCAGATGGCTAATCAGGAACGTTATACAGTATATGATTTAGAAACTATTTGTAATTTATTTACAGGTTGTTTCAAAGATTATGAAACCAAGCAAAAGAAAGAATTTGTCATCCACAATAGTAGGAATGACTTCGAGAAACTATACACATTTCTATGTGCGCTACGAAGCCATAAATACTATCTTGTAGGATTCAACAATATAGACTTCGACTCACAGATTATTCATTTTATAATGATAAACTATGAGTATTTGAAGAAGTTAGATGGGGACAAGTTAGCTAGAACATTATATGCTAAAGCACAGCAAGTATTACAGACTAAGGAAGAAGAAAGGTATAAACAGAATGTACCAGAGAGTCAGCTCTCTCATCTTCAATTAGATGTATATAAGCAGAAGCACTACGATGGTAAGGCTAAGAAAACCAGTCTAAAATGGCTTGAGTTTACGATGAGACTCCCTAATATCGAGGAAATGCCTTTACCGCATGATAAATTGGTAAGCGCAGACCAGATACAGGATATTCTATCATATAACTGGAATGACGTTGAAGCAACCCTTGAGTTCTTTGTTCGAAATAAGTATGAGACAGATTTGCGTCTCCAATTGTCAGATCAGTTCAATATCAACCTGCTTAACGCCTCTGAGCCACGTATGGCTAGAGAAATCTTAGCAAAGTTACTAGCGCAGGATGCAGGTATTGAAGTGAGGGATTTAAAAGCTAGAAGGACTTTCAGAAAGGAAATTCACCTCGGAAAGGTAATCATCCCCATAGTGAAGTTTGAGGATAAGACGTTCAAGGATTTGTACGCCTTTTTCAAGAAGACAACAGTTAATGCTAACGAAACACGAGAGTGTTTTAATTACTCTGTAAAGTATAAAGGCATTAATATAGATTATGGGGTTGGTGGTGTGCATGGTACGTGTGGATCAGGCATCTACACTTCCGACGATGAATTTGTGATAAAGACTGTAGATGTGAAGTCTTTCTATCCGAATATGATCATCAATTACGGATTTACTCCAGCACATCTTGGTGCAACATTCTCCAATAGATATAAATGGTTCTATCTTGAACGTAGTAAATACGGTAAGAAAGACCCCATTAATTACATTTATAAGATCATTCTGAACTCGACTTACGGGTTGTCTAATGACATGAATAGTTTCTTGTACGACACGCTTGTAACAATGAAAACTACTATCAACGGACAATTGCTCCTTAGTATGTTGGCTGAAAGCTTATCGGGAATCCCAGAAAGCCAGCTTATTATGATGAATACGGATGGTTTGGAAATTCGTTTACCGCGCAAATATGAACAAGAGTTCATCAATCGTTGTAAACTATGGGAAGAATTAACCAAACTGGAACTAGAGCATGATGAGTACGAAAAGATCATCTTAGCAGATGTAAATAACTATATTGGAATATTCTCCAAGAGAAAAGCAAAGTCCAAGGAGGAATGGCTTAGTCTTCAGAAATCTGAACCTTATTATGTCTACGAGGCAGGCGAAAATGGGGATTTGTACTATTTCCCTACAAAGCTTAAGGGCCGATTTGAGATTAAGATGGATTGGCATAAGAATCCTAGTGGTATTATTATCACTAAGGCAGTATTCAATGAATTGGTATTAGGTATACCAGTATCGCAAACAATTGAATCATGTGACAATCTTCTGGATTTTTGCTACGGTGTCAAGAAAAAGTGGGATTTTGATCTCGTCATCCACAGAGTAGTCAATGGCGAACACCTGCGTGAAGTTCAACAAAAGGTAACCCGCTATTATATGGCAAAAGGTGGAGGAAGATTCGTAAAAGAATATAAAGACGGGAGAATTACTGCTGTGAGTGCCACTGCACTCGTGACATCTGTAAACCGTATTGATGACAATTCAATCCCTAATAATTTGGATAAGCATTTCTATATAGCAGAAGCGAACAAGGAGATTGAGGGTATAAGACCAAAGAGTAATCAATTACATTTATTCTAACAGTCTCAAAATGAAACAAGTAACAAAGTACGTATCAAGCTCCGCAACAATATTGTCCTCAAGCGAGCTTTGACAATCTCGTTAGAATACGTATAAATACGTATAGCTATCGATGATTAATGAGGAGCGGCGTAAGCTGCAATTGGAAGCTCTGGATGCCCTGAGAAGTAACAACTATCGGGGCATTATTATCTTACCAACCGGAACAGGCAAAAGCTATGTGTTGATTGAAGCTCTAAAGGAGCTATATCGTCCCGGTATGAGTGTATTATACACTTGTGATAGTATTAGGTTACGTGATACCGATTTCGATGAAGAGTTGAAGAAATGGGGTGGTGAAGAGTATTCTCAGGTGATAGAGAAGCAGTGTTATGCTTCTGCGTATAAGAAAAATGGAGAGCACTATAATATACTTCTGGCAGATGAAGGTGATTATGGTCTGACTCCTGCTTATTCGCAACTATTCACTAGTAATACTTTTGATCACATCATATTTGTTAGTGCTACATTAGAACCAAAGAAGCGAAAGCTCATCAAGGATATTCTCCCAATCGTCTACGAGCGGCAGTTAAAGGAGATAGAGGAGAAGGAAGTAGTAAACAAATCTGAATTATTCTATGTGCCTTATTTATTAAATGATAAGGAGAATGCAGAATACCTACAGTTCAACAAACGCTTTCATCATTTACTGTTACAACCAGAAAATAAACATACCAAAGACCGAATCAAATTTTTATCTTTCGAACGACTACATTTTCTTGCTAATTTAAGTAGTTCATCGTACATTTGCAGAGGATTAATAAAAGACCTGAGAAATAAAGACTCAGAATCTAAAATATTGATCTTTTGCGGTAGTACTGAGCAGGCAGATAGTGTATCCTACTACTCCTATCACAGTAAGAATCAGGAGCTTGGCCATCTTGATCTATTCAATGAAGGTAAAGCTAACAAGTTAGCTGTATGTGGAAAGGTAGATAGGGGTATTAACCTAAACGGAGTGAATACGATCATAATGGAGGCTATGACAGGTAGCGAAACTAAAATGATCCAAAAGTCTGGAAGGGGAAAGAGATTAAAGATTGGAGAGGTATTAAGAGTTTATTTCTTGGTTCCGTATTACAAGCAGTTGAAAATGAACAAAGTGCGTACATATCCTACGATAGTTCTTGATAAGATCAGGAAAGCTTGTAAGAATATGGGCATTGAATCGGCAAAAACGTATATCCTAAAACTAGAAAACGAGAATGGCAAATCTGGAGATTCAGCTTAACACGAGCATTATCAAAAAAGTAAAATCGCAAAACTTTCAGGTGGATCAGATTGGGTCTGTCCTGTTTATTCTTTTTGCTCTATATGAAGATCGAATTGATCTATTAGATGAGTTTGATGATTTCAATAGGCAGAAGCGTGCATTCATTTTGTATACAGAGCTACAAAATAGGGACTTAATCGAAGTGAATAGTGAAGCGGAAAAGGATAGTCCTCATTACGTACTCACCAAAGCAGGGATTGAGTTTGTAGAGTATATTAAGGCTGAGTTTGCCCAGACCCATCAGCAAGTGGATAGTGCAAAAATAGCGGTAGCAGGCATTGAAGAAGACCAGCTTGGCAAAGTAGTTAGTCCAGACTCTCTCGAAGGATGGATTGATGAATGGATAGATATATTTCCAAGGGGCCTCAAAAGTGGTGGTCGATTAGTCCGAGGTGACCGGATTTCATGCCTTCGTAAAATGAAGGTATTTATGAAGGAATATCCTTATGACAAGAGTACTATCCTTAAGGCAACCCAGAAATATATTGATTCCAAAAGGGCTGAAGGATTTCAATACACGAGATGTGCCGTCTATTTTATTTATCGTGTGGAAAGCAGTCAGAAGGATAAAATGTCCGACTTGGCAGCATGGTGTGATCAGGTATTGCATGAGCAAGCTGAAGGAAGTTCTGAATCCAGTAATAATCTTGAAATAATGGCATAATGAATCTGTTTGAATCAACTCTAAGTAATATCGAACAGAAGGCCGAGATCAAGAAGGCAGGTGGTTTCAATGGCATTCCCTATCCCTATCCGAGACTTTCGGAGTTTGTACCAAGTATAGATAAGGAGAGTGTTATTGGAATCACTTCCTTTACTGGAGCAGCTAAGTCCAAATTTCTACGATATACATTCATAATGTATCCGTATGAATTCTCTCTAGTGAATAATTATGATGTTTTGATAGATTATTATGCATTGGAAGATAGTGCTATGAAGGTATATAAGAATATCCTCTGTCACCATCTGAATGCAAAATATAATATAAAGATTAGTACATTCGATTTAGATTCTAAGTTCAAGGCACTCTCTAGTGATGTAATCGCGCATATAAAGGATGCAGAGAAATACATGCAGGATTTTGCTTCTAAAGTTAGGATAAAGGACGGATTTACAAGACCTTATGCCATCTATCAGGATGTCATAAAAACTGCGGCTGAAAATGGTGAGATAATTACAAAAGATGTTGATTTTGGTGATGGTAAAATACACAAGCAAATAGTCGATTATATCCCCCATAATAAAGGTTTACATTGGCTACTTGCATGTGATAATCTTAATAATATCGACAAGGAAAAACATCATTCCGATAAGAAGGATGCAATGGATAGTTTCGTCCAGCGCGACTGCCGACTTATCTATTCCAAGATATTTAAGATGACTTGTATCATCATCCATCAGCAGGCATTAGAAGCTGAAAGACAGCAGTTTACTAATACAGGAGGTTCTATTATCGAAAAGATTAAACCTTCAATGGCCAATCTCGGTGGAACTAAAGAGGTAACCAGAAGTTATCATCTACTATTCTCACTATTCAATCCACATAAATTCAAGATTGAGAATTACAGAGGGTATAATATTGGGCATATCGCAAACAATTTCAGAGAATTAGAAGTAATAAAGAGTAATGAAGGATTTGACAATGTGTCAGTTCCTTTATACTTTGATGGTGCTTCTGAGATTTTCTGGGAAATCCCGCATGCTGAAAAACAAAAGGAAGAGCTACAAAAGTTCTACGATTGGCTTACCCGTGAAAGGTTAAGCCAGAAAAATAAATCATTATTATTCTAAAATTCCCAAAGTGAAAAAATACTATTTCGCGTATGGCTCCAATTTGAATCAACAAAGATTGGAAGCACGGGTAGGGAAGGTTATCAATCTGGGAGTGCATCGTTTATATGGTTACCGGCTTGTATTCAATGCTGGTAATCAAGAACATGGTGGTCCTTATGCAAATCTACATCCTGTAAAAGGATATAGTAGAAATGAGTTTGTGGAAGGTGTTGTTTATCAAATGACTAGCAGGCAGATAAAAATGCTTGATGTATTTGAAGGAGCCCCATCCTTTTATACACGATTCATTGAATACTACAAAGGTAAAGACCTACAGGTGTATATTGCTATCCAGCCGCACTATATTGATAAGATAACTAGTCAGACTGTGCAAGCAGATTATTTAAGGCATATCTTGAAAGGTGCGATCGATAATAATATAAAGAGCACAATCGAAACCTTAACTGATCTCTACCCTATACAAGTGGATTTCTTGAATAAAAAGTAACAATTTCGTTGGATGTTTTTCAGTTTTTGCATATCTTTGTAGAAACAAATCCAACAATGGCAACAGTTGCTTTAGTTATCGGTCCTTCTGGAGCAGGCAAAAGCTCCTCAACCAGAACGTTAAATCCCAAGGAAACGTTCATTATTCAGTCTCTTGGGAAGAAATTGCCATTTCCCGGCAGTAATAAGCTCTATACATACTGGAATAAGGAAACTAATCCTAACGGTAATATGTTGCTCACTACTAATGGAACAGTGGTAATTCAGTGGCTTAACTTTATTAGCCAAAAAATGCCACATATTACGAATATTATCATAGACGATAACACTCACCAATCCTCAATGGAATATATTAAGAGGATAAAGGAAAATGGATGGGAGAAGT
>Ga0310811_10002234_pt1 | contig 24165 bp, 18 predicted proteins | sample YCmetagenome_FD_207642 | JGI IMG/M metagenome (GOLD analysis project Ga0310811, IMG submission 207642) | Soil microbial communities from experimental microcosm in Duke University, North Carolina, United States - YC | ecosystem: Engineered > Artificial ecosystem > Soil microcosm > Unclassified ... | reverse complement strand
CGTGCTGATCCCGGTGCCCTCGATCTGGGGCCATTTCGCAGGCGGCCCCGGCACCAACCCGAAGGATGTCGATTTCATCGACGCCAAGCTCAAGGAGCTGCTGGGAAGCTGATTACAGTTGCAACCGGCCAAGGGCGCTGCCCTCGGCCCACGCATCGGTTGGTTGTATCAATTTTAAGACACATCCACAAAAGGCTTGCCGGATGTCTATCCGGGAAAACCGGACGGCTCCCTGCGGACTGGTCGGCTCTGGCCCGGCCACGACAGATTGCCGCCTACGATGAAACGGCCGATCTAGGGTCAGGACCTATTAATCTCTTGTCTCGGCTTGCTGTGGTGTGATTCTGGACATGGCGGAGGTGTTTTTGCCATGTCCGAGTTGTTCCTGCTGAGCGAGCGCCAGATGGCGCGAATATCGCCATTTTTTCCGCTCTCGCACGGTGTGCCGCGGGTCGATGATCGCCGGGTGATCAGTGGGATCATCTACGTGATCAAGCACGGCCTGCAGTGGAAGGACGCTCCGAAAGCGTATGGCCCGCACAAGACCCTTTACAATCGTTTTGTCCGCTGGAGCCTGCTCGGCGTATTTGACCGTATCTTCGTGGCTGGCCACCGCGGGGAGAAAGCCAGAGCGGATCATGATCGACGCGACGCACCTGAAAGCCCACCGTACGGCGGCCAGTTTGGCGCAAAAAGGGGCTTTCCCTGTTGTCTGGGACGGACAAAGGGCGGCCTGAACTCCAAGTTGCACGCCGTCTGTGACGAGGCTGGCAAGCCGATCCTGCTCCACCTCACTGCCGGTCAAGTCAGTGACCACAAGGGCGCCCAGGCCCTGCTCCCCCGCCTGCCACGGGCCGCAGCCCTCATCGCTGACAGCGGCTACGATAGCAACTGGTTCCGCAACGCTTGGCGCAGCAGGGCACGGCGCCGTGCATCCCGGTCCGCAAAAACCGTAAGCAAGCGCTGGATTATAGCAAAACGCTCTACCGTCAGCGCCATAAAATCGAGAATATGTTTGCCAAGCTCAAGGACTGGCGGCGCATCGCCACACGCTATGACCGCTGCGCCCATACCTTCTTCTCGGCCATCTGCATCGCAGCCTCAGTCGCCTTCTATCTGAAGGAATGAGTCCTGACCCTAGCCAGCCTCCCCGTCATTTTTCAAGCCCTTGATGGCCTGTCCCGCGGGCGCTGAACCGTCCTATTGCGCGGGCGCCGGAGCGTGTGCTTTGCGCCTGAAGGAGGCATCAAACTCTTCTTTGGTCTGCGGACTGGCCAGCGAGGCGACGATCGCGAGCGCCACACCAAACAGCAGAAAACTGAACGCCGCCGCGAAGGAGACGGCATCGGCGATGGCCCCCATGATGAATGGCGTGAGGGCCCCGGCAAACTGCCCCCCGAAATTCACCAGCCCCATGCCGGCGCCAGCAACATCGCGCGGCAATAGGCGCATCGGGATGCCGTAGATCGGCATGAAACAGAGGCTGCTGACGCCGACCGCACAGGATTCCCAAAAGATGAACTGTCCCGCTGTCGTCGCCTTGATCATGATGACCAAGAACACGCCGGAAACGGCCATCGCCGGCACGATAAGCTGGCGCGACCGGCTATGGAAAAAACGATCGAACAGATAACCGCCGACGATCGTCCCGACCGTGCCAACAAAAAATGGAATCGATGTCAGCAGGCCGCTATTTCGCACATTGATGTGGCGGACCTCCATAAGATAGCTCGGCGTCCATGAAACCAGTCCCCAGAGAACGATGTCATAGCCGCAAAATGTCGTGGCGATCAGCCACATCGCCGGGCTGGTGAGCACGCTGCGCAGGCTGAAGGCGGGCGCGTTCCGGGCAGGTGCCGCCGCGGGCGCGCTGGGCAATGCGCGCGGCAGAAACCGCCCCAGGCAAACCGCCATGACGATGCCCAGAACGGCCACCATGAAGAAGGAGTTCTTCCAGCCCATGGCGGCGAGCGCCGGACCGGCAATCAAGGGGGCCAAGGCCGCGCCGAATGAATTGGAGCAGAAGACCAGCCCGTTGGCGGTGAGTCGTTGCTGCGGCGGGGTGCGTTCGGAGAGTGCCTTCATCGAAGCAGCCGGGAATATGCCTTCGCTGATTCCAAAAATGGCACGTATGACCAGGAGAGATGCGTAATTGAAGGCAAGGCCGGTGAGGCCGGTGAAGACCGACCACGCTCCCAGCGCGACGATCATCGTGCGTTTGGCGCCGATCTTGTCGGCCAGAACACCACCCGGCATCTGACATGCCGCATAGGTGATGAAAAATACCGTGAGGATCAGGCCTTGCGCAGCCTTGTTGAGATGAAATTGCTGGCCGATCGCCGGCAGTGCCAAGGTGATGACAAGCCGGTCGATGTAATCGATCACCCAGGCCAGAAACAGCAGGAAGATCGTAAGGCGGGCCACGGCGAAAGCATTTCCACCTGAAGTCATGCCGGCAGCGTCAGCGGTGTTCTCGCGAGACGGATTCGGTCCAGATTGCATCTGCGATCCTTTCGAACGATATCGTCAAGCCGCAGCCTGACATCGTCCGTCCAGAGCGCAATATCGCCCGAATAAAAAAATCTCATTTTGGAACGATATTTGGTGTTGTTTTCAGCGTTATGCTGAAAACTTTATCCGCATGTGATCGCAATAAAGGCGCTCAAGAAAAACGACGCTCTTTCTGTCTGTTTTTTCGCTGTTGGTTGCGGGAACCAGAGGGATCGCCGCATCGTTGCGCGCGCCGCGCGGCGCGGCGGATGTCACCCCTGCCCTGCGGTGACCGAGTCAACGGCCTGCGGGGCGGCTAACACTGCATGCAGTTTACGGAGGCTGCGATTTATCGCTAGATGTTGTACGCTGCTAACGCGAACGGAGCTTCCCATGGCCTATGTTCCACCGCCGCACGTCACCCAACATTGGCGCCTTGCGAAACCTGCCGCCCGGGGAAAGCGGGGCATGGTGGTCTCCCAGGCCAAGGATGCGGCCGATGCGGGGATCGCCATTCTCGAGGCCGGCGGCAATGCGGTCGACGCCGCGGTCGCGACGGCGTTCGCCTTGGCCACGGTCGAGCCCTGGAATTCAGGACTGGGCGGCATCGGTTTCGCGCTGGCGCACATGGCGGGAGAGACACGCGCCCACATGGTGGATTTCGGGCCACGGGCGCCGGCGGGGCTGGATGCGGCGCGCTTCAAACTGACCGGCCGGATGAAACAGGATCTGTTTGCCTGGCCTGAAGTCGAAGGCGACACGAATATTCACGGGCCCCTCTCCTTCGTGCTTCCGTCGGCGGTGGCAGGATACAGGCTGCTGCATGAACGGTGGGGCCGGCTGCCATTGCGCGAGGTGATGGCACCGGCGGTGGCGCTCGCGCAACGCGGCCTGTCGCAGGACTGGTTCACCACGTTGAAAATCGCTGTTTCGGCGGCGGTATTGCGGAAATATCCGGAGAGCGCACGCATCTACCTGCCGGATGGGCTGCCGCGAGTGCCCCCCTACCAGGGCGTGCCGCCTTTTTTCCGGCTGGGACGGCTCGGCGACACGCTCGAACGCTTGCAGCATGCCGGGCTGCAGGATTTTTACGAGGGCGATGTGGCGGCAAGCCTGGTTCGCGACATTGCCGCGTTAGGCGGCGTGGTGACGGCGGAAGACCTGCGCGGCTGTACGGCACAGATCGCCCCCGCCACGGAGCTGCCCTGGGGCGCCCATATCGCCCAGCTGGCGGGTGGCCTGACCGCCGCCGGGACGCTGGCGCGGGTACGCGCGTTGATGCACGACGCGCCACGCAACCCGGCCCCCGACGCGGACTGGTACCGGCATCTCAGCCGGAGCATGAAGCAAGCCTATGCCGAGCGACTGGCGCGGGCGGGCGAAAACGAGCCCAGCAGCGGCGGGACCTGCACCACTCATCTGACCGTTTGCGACGCGGAGGGAAGCATGGTGGCGATGACCACCACCCTGCTCTCTTCCATGGGCAGCCGCGTGGTCTTACCAGGCTCGGGCGTGCTGATGAATAACGGGGTGATGTGGTTCGACCCGCGGCCAAACCAGCCCAACTCGATTTCGCCGGGGCGCCGGCCGCTGACCAATATGTGCCCGGTCATCGTGCGTTCCGCCGAGACCGGCGCGCCATGGCTCGGCGTCGGCGCCTCTGGCGGCCGCCGCATCCTCGCCTCGGTGGCGCAGGTTTTAAGCTATGTCCTGGATTTCAGCATGTCGCCGGAAGACGCGATTCACCATCCGCGGATCGACGTCTCCGATCCCAATTACGTGACGGCGGACCGGCGGCTGGGCACAGACATTATCGCTGCCCTGCAATTGGAGGGGCGGACGGAGCTGGTGGACCCGGCGGTGCTGCCGATCAATTTCGCCTGCCCTAACCTGATCTGGCAGGAAGGCGGGCAACGCACCGGCGTCAGCGACGTGGACTCGCCCTGGTCGGCGGCGATCGCGGAACCGGATGGCATGCGATGATATCATGCTCCGGTGTCTTGATGAGGGCGTTTCACGTTTGAGGTGCGCGCACCATGCGCGAACCCAAACGACCGCGCGCTAGAGCTGGACCGCCCTGCCCTTTCGGCCGCCATGGGATCGGCCGTCAGACATAGGCGCTGCGCTCTCGCGGCAAATAGGCACCGTGACCCTTGGCACCTTCGAGCTTGCCGTTCCGCATCACGATCTTGCCGCGCACCATCGTGAGCGTCGGCCAGCCTGTGATCTCGATCCCCTCATAAGGCGTGTAGTCCGAACCATCATGCAGGAGTTCATGCCGGAGCCGCTGCGTCACGGTCGGGTCCCAGATCGCGATGTCGGCATCGGCACCGATCGCGATCGTTCCCTTGCGCGGATAGAGACCATACATCTTGGCGTGGTTGGTAGACGACAGCGCGACGAAGCGGTTGATGTCGATACGCCCCTTCATCACGCCTTCGGAAAACAGGATCGGCAACCGCGTCGCGACGCCGGGAATGCCGTTCGGAACCCAGCGAAAACTGGTGCGGCCGCGCGGCGTCAACTTGCCCGCCTGGTCGTCGTAACGAAACGGGCAGTGATCGGAGGAAAATACCGAGAACACCCCCTGCTGCAAACCTTCCCAGCACGCCGTCTGGCTTGCCTCGTCGCGCGGTGGCGGCGAGCAGACATGTTTCGCCCCCTCCATGTTGAGGCCATCGAGGTCTTTTTCCGTCAGGACGAGATATTGCGGGCAGGTCTCGCCGAACACCTTCAGCCCCTTCTGCTGCGCACGACGCACTTCCTCCATCGCTTCGCGGTTGGAGACATGCACGATCATCACCGGCACATCGGCGATTTCAGCCAGCGCTATGGCGCGATGCGTGGCCTCGCGCTCGACCGCGGTCGGGCGCGAGGTCGCATGGAATTTTGGCGCCGTGTTGCCCGCCTGTTCAAGCCGGTCGGTGAGAAAGCGAATCGCATCGTAATTCTCGGCGTGAACCATGACGAGGGCCCGTGTCTCGCGCGCGACCGTCATGACGCGGAGCATTTCCCAATCGCTCAGCGCGAGGCCATCATACGTCATGAAGACCTTGAACGACGAATAACCGTCCTCGACGAGCGCCGGAAGTTCCTGGCCGAGAAGCTGCTCGGAAGGGTCGGCGATGATCAGATGGAAAGAGACGTCGACATAGCACGCGCCTTCGGCCTTGGCATGATAGCGTTTCAGCGCCTCGCGCAGCGACTGGCCTTTTTCCTGCAGACAGAAGGGCATGATCGTGGTGTTGCCCCCGAATGCCGCCGAACGGGTGCCGGATTCGAAATCATCCGCCATGACGATGCCCTCGCCCGAAGGCTGTGAAACATGAACATGACTGTCGATGCCACCGGGGAGGACGAATTTGCCCGCGGCATCGATGATCTCGGCGGCGCTTCCGAGATCCAGCCCGAGTGCGGCGACACGCCCGTCGCGAATGCCGATATCGGCGAAAAATGTGTCGGCGGCGGTGGAAATCCGGCCGCCGCGGATGATGACGTCGAACGCGTCCATATCATGTCCCCGGTTATGGCACCGTGCCATGCGCGATGCGTCGTGCGGCGCCTGCAGCTACGGCTGCGGGACCCATCCCCTTGCCGCTCGCAGCCATCCGGACGCAGCCGTTACCCGGATCTTGAGGGGGTTCGCAAGAATTTTTTGCATTTCGCATGCGATTTCCGTCTCGACATTGAAAATCAAAAGCATCCAGTTTTATGGTGGGCGGCAATGTGGTGGAAGCGACCATGACCGAGACCATCAAAAGACGGCGCGGACGCCCGAGAATCGAGCGTCCGCTCTGGGGAACGGGGTACCGGCTCGCAAACCCGGCCCTGCATGTCCGCGCCGTCGATGCCCTGCGCGACCTGATCGTGCGTGGCGCGCTGAAGGGCGGCGAACGCATCGCCGAGGCGGCTGTCTGCGAAGCACTCGGCCTGTCGCGCACGCCGTTGCGCGAGGCGCTGAAACTGCTTGCCGCCGAGGGCCTCGTCGAGTTGCATCCGAATCGCGGCGCGACCGTCACGCCGCTACGGCTGCCGGAGGTCACCGCCCTGTTCGAGGCCGTCAGCGGCATCGAACAGATTGCCGCGGAGCTCGCCGCGCAACGCCTGACGACCGCCGAGCTCGAGCAGTTGCAAACCCTGCAGGACCGGCTGGAGACATTCTTCTATGCCGGAACCCGCGAGGAATATTTCCAGATCAACCAGGAGATCCACCGGGCGATCGTCGCGGGCGCCAAAAACCCGGTGCTCGTGGCAACACATGGCTGGCTGCTCGCTCGGGTCCAGCGGGCCCGCTATCTCGCGCTCCATACGCCCGAGCGCTGGGCGCAATCCGTGACCGAACATCGCGCTATCCTTGCCGCCTTGGCGGCGCGCAACGCCGCCCAAGCGGGACAGTTGCTCGCCGCCCATGTGCGCCATACCGGCGATGCGGTCGCGGCGACGCTGGCGCCCGCCGGACGTGATGCGGTGGCCGCCGCCTAAAGACGGCGACCGCACCGCCCTACCCCGCGCGCAAGGCCTCAAACCGGAAGCTTGCGCGTATAGTCGATGCTCAGGGAGCAGGCGAGCAGGGCAAGGCCGGACGCTGCAAAGAACATCAGGGCGAGGAAGTAGGAGCCGGTGAGCTGCACGATCAGCCCGACGATGAGCGAGACCGTGATGCCGGCGATGTTGCCGCCGAGATTGAGAAAGGCGCTGAGGAAGCCTGCATGTTCACGGGCCCCGAGAATCGCCGGCAGCGCCCAGTACATACCGCACCAGCGCAGGAAGAACAGCGTGCTGGCGAGCAGCAGCACCACCGCCTCCGGGGTGGAGACATAGGCGACGGAGAAGATCGAGATCGTCGCGATGACCGCGGCGATACTGAACAACGTGCGGAACACGAGATTGGGATTCGCGCCGCGGGACAGCCAGAAGTCGCCGATCCAGCCGCCGATGATCTCGCCCACGAAGCCCGCGAAAAAGATGAAGAAGGCGACATTGCCGAGGGCTTTGATGTTGAAACCGTGCACCTTGTACAGATAGGTCGGCATCCAGGTCAGCAGGCCATAAAAAACGATGTTGAAGAACAGCCAGCCAAGGCCCATGCACCAGACTGAGCGGTATTTCAGATAGGTGAGCAGATTGCCGCGCGATGTGGCCGGCGCTGCCTCGTCCTCGCGCGCATGGGCGCGTTCGATATGCAAGGCTTCCGCCTCGTTGACGCCCGCATGGTCGCGTGGGCTGTTGCGTATATAGTGCCAGGCGAACAGGCCGCACAAAACCGTGCCGGCGCCGGCAACGATAAAGGCGATCCGCCAGGAGCCGAAGGCGGAGATCAGGGCAGCGATGATGAGGGAGCCGAGTGCGGCGCCGAGTGGCGCGCCGCCATCGAGCAGCGTGGCGCCACGGGCGCGTTCGTGCGGAGTCATCCAGAGGCTGTTGAGCTTGCCCCCGGCCGGATAGATCGGCGCTTCGGCCGCCCCCAAGCCCAGACGCGTGAGCACCAATAACGGCCAACTGACCGCCGCCGCGCCGATCGCCTGGAACGCGCCCCAGGCGATGGTCGAGATCGCGATGACGATGCGTGGCTTGAAACGGTCCGTGAGCATGCCGCCGGGGATCTGCATCAGCGCGTAGGTCCAGAAGAACGCGCTCAGGATCACGCCCTGTATCGCGGGGGGGATCATGAACTCCTTGGTGATCAGGGGCATCGCGATCGAGAGCGAGGCGCGGTCGATATAGTTGATCGAAACGAGGGCAAGCAACAGCACGAAAATGCGCCACCTGACGACGCTGCGCGGTGCGGATGGCAGCGCCACCGCGGCGCCGGTCGATGAACTCATGGCAGACTCCTTCATAGGCTGAGGCTTGATCGCGCCCGGTTGATGCCCCGAACGCCCTGTGACGCCGCTGCAAGACCACGCTCGCAAAAGACACTCTTTGCGAAGATGGGGTTAGCAAGGATCATGCCGGAATTTTTGTCGATTAAATGCAATTTTTTATAACCAATTGGTCAACAACAAATTATAGTGAATGATCGAGGGGCTCCGAGACCGCTCGCAACGGTAACCGACTGACATGAAAGGCAAGCGCGCGTGCCACCGACATTTGATCGACCCGAGACGCCCGCGCGAACGGCGCACAAGACCACGCGGATCCTGGTGTTGAACCCGAACACCTCGGCCGGCATGACGGACCGGCTGGTGGCTTCGGCGCGCGCCGTCGCGGCGCCCGACACCGAGATCGTGGCGGCGACCGCGCCGCGCGGCGTTCCTTATATCGCGACCCGCGCCGAAGCCGCGATCGGCGGTGCGATCGCCCTGGAGATGCTGGCGGAGCGGCAAAACGATGTCGATGCCGCGGTGATCGCGGCGTTCGGCGATCCCGGCCTCGGCGGCGCCCGCGAGCTGTTCGACAAGCCCGTCGTCGGGCTCGCGGAAGCTGGCATGCTCACCGCCTGCATGCTGGGCCGCTCCTTCGCGATCGTCACCTTCGCGCAGGCGCTGGAACCCTGGTACCGCGAATGTGTCGCCTGGCATGGGCTGAGCGGGCGCTGCGCCGGCATCCGCACCTTAAGCGACGGCTTCCGCTCCGTGCTCGACGTGCAGGAGGAAAAAGAGGCCGCCCTCGTCGCCCTCGCGGAACGCGCGGTCATCGAGGACGGCGCGGACGTGGTATTGCTCGCCGGCGCGCCGCTGGCCGGGATGGCGGCGCTGGTGCGCGAGCGCATTCCGGTGCCGGTCGTTGACTGTATCGGGGCCGCCATCAAGCAGCTGGAAGGGCTCGTCGCGCTCAATCCGCGCAAGGCGACCGCCGGCACATTCCGCCGCCCCGCCGCGAAAGCGGCGACCGGCCTGCCCCAGGCGCTGCAGGATTGGATCCGCGGGCACGACCGGATCGGCTGATGCCGGTGTCCCCGGCCTCCCCCCTTGGATGACATGGATCATCCAGGTTGAGGGCATCGCGTCGTGGAGCGCTCCGGTTAGCGCGGCGAGGTGCCGCATTAACCGACTTTATGTTTCGGTGCTTGAAAGAACGCCGCTCCCGCGGCGCCGGCGGCATGGCGCCGGGGAAACAGGCTGAAGCATGTTATTTTACCCGCGGCAGATCATCCTTTGGGCGTTAGCCCATCGATAAAGGGGCATCCCAACCAGTCATCCTCGACCAAACGCGCCAGTGCGCCGCGCGCGATGGTCGCGGCCATCGGCACCTTCCCTACATGCCAAGATAGGCGCGGCGGATATCGCCGTCACCGGCAATCTCTGCCGCGCGGCCGCTCATCACCACGCGGCCAGTCTGCAGCACATAGGCGCGGTCGGCGATCGCCAGCGTCTCCGCGAGCCGCTGTTCGACGATCAGGATCGTCACGCCGAGCTCCCTGATGCGTTGCACCGCGGCGAGGATGTCGTCGACCAGCCGGGGCATGATTCCCTGGCTCGGCTCGTCCAACATCAACAACCGCGGCTGGGTCATCAAGGCCCGGCCGATCGCCAGCATTTGCTGCTCACCGCCAGACAAGGTCTCGGCGCGCTGCGGCAGCCGTTCCTTCAAGCGCGGGAACAACTCGAAGATGAAGTCGAGAGGACGGAACCGGTCCGGCCCGCGCTTGGCATAGGCGCCGAGCCGGAGGTTATCCTCGACGGAGAGCTTGGGAAATAGCCGCCGTCCTTCCGGCACCAGCGCGATGCCGAGCCGGCTGATACGAAAGCCGGGCATGCGGTTGATTACCGCACCGTCGAACGTCACGCTCCCGCCGCTCTGCATCTGCCCCGCGATGGCGCGCAGCAATGTGCTCTTGCCGGCGCCGTTCGCCCCGACCACGGCGACCAATTCGCCGGCGGCGATCTCCAGATCCACCTCATGCAGCGCCCGCAAGCCGCGATAAGACGCGGTAAGACCGCGCACGCTCAGCAGGGCCCCGGTCTCAGACGGCGGCATAATGGTCCCCTAGGTAAGCCCGGATCACGTCGGGATTGCGCACCACCTCCGCCGGACTGCCTTCGGTGAGCTTACGGCCGAGATGCAAAACCACGGCACGGTCGATCAGCGGAAGCAGCACCTCCATGACATGCTCGACCATGATGATGGTCACACCCTGGGCCCGCACGTCACGGATCAACTGGACCCCGCCTTGCGCCTCGGTCGGTGTCAGCCCGGTCAACATTTCATCCAGCAGCAGCAGCTTCGGTTGCGTTGCCAAAGCCCGCGCAATTTCCAAGCGGCGCTTCTCGGGCGGGGTGAGCATGTAGGCTGGCCGATCCATCCGCGCTTCCAGTCCGCAAAACTCAAGCATTGCCCGCGCCTTCGCCATCGCCTCATGTGAGCCCCTAAGCCGTGCGAAGGCGCCGACCATCACATTCTCCAGCACCGTCATGGAATCGAAGCTGCGCACCACCTGAAAGGTGCGACCGATGCCGCTTTGCGTGCAGGCCACGGCGCCGACGCCGGAGATGCGCCTGCCCTCCAGCAGGATCTCACCGCGATCAGGCGCCACGGCACCGGAAATGCTGTTAAAAAGGCTGCTTTTGCCGGCACCGTTCGGTCCAATCAGGCCGAGGATCTCGCCCCGCGCGACGTCGAAGCTCACATCCACATTCGCCGCCACGCCGCCGAAGGATTTGCTGACATTGCGCAGCTGCAAAATCGGTTCAGGCACGATCCACCACCGCCCCGCCGGCCTGGCTGCGTATCCCGAACAGGCTGACCAGCCCCTGGGGCCGTGCCAATGCGAGGACGACGATCAGCGCCCCGTAGATCATCAGATCCGCACCATCGCCCGAGCCGCCGAGCCACGAAGCGGAGAGTTGCTGCACCGGGATCAGCACAGCGGCGCCAATTAACGGCCCCCACAGCGTGCCGACCCCGCCGACCACCGCCGGTAAGGCAATCAGCACGGAGAGAGACAGGCCGAGCACGCTGTCGGGATCGATGAAGGCGATATATTGCGCATACAAGGCGCCGCCGACCCCGGTGACGGCGCCGCTGATCGCCGCCGCCGCCATCTTGCTCGAAAAGATCCGTACCCCGAGGCTGCTTGCCGCCGCGGCGTCGTCCTTCACCGCACGCCAATAGAACCCCCACCGCGATCCTTCGATGAACCAGGCGATGATCCACACCACCGCCACATAAGCCAGCATCACGTAATGAAACGGCAGAATGGCGGTGCGGAATTCCAGATCGAGCCAGCTCTGGGTGCGGAAGGGAATGGTGATGCCCATCGACGCGTTTATGAAATTCCAGTTCGACGCCAATAACAGAAACATCTGGCTGATCACCAGCGTCGCGATCGCATAGTAATGTCCGCTGAGCCGGAAACACGGCCAGCCGACGAGCAACGCCGCCAGCGCCGCCAGCGCCCCGCCGACAAACATGCCGAGCGTCGGCGGAATGCCGAGAGTCACATATAGAATGGTCGAGCTATAGGCGCCGATGCCGAAATAGAGGGCATGACCGAGCGAGATCTGCCCGCAATAGCCGCCAAGAATGTTCCACCCTTGCGAGAGCCCGGCATAAAGCAAGGTCAGCACGATCAGCCCGCGCAGATACACGCTTTCGATCGGCAGCGGCAAAACCGCAAGGACGATGAGCAGCACCGCGCCGACGATCAGTTCGCGCCGCCGCCGCTTGAGAATGGCGTTATCGCCCATCGCCGCTCACAACCGACCGAGCAGGCCGTTCGGCCTGAACATCAGCACCAAAACGTAAATCGCGAAAATCCCGATCTGCTTCAGAGACGGATCAATGAACAAAGCGGTGAGCGCTTCCACGACCCCGACCAGCAAGCCGGCGATCAGGGCGCCAAGCAGCGAGCCAAAACCGCCAAGCGCGACCGTCACATAGGCGATCAGGGCAAAATTATCTCCAACCGTGGGCGAAATGTAATAGAAGCTTGCCAGCATGACGCCGGCCACGCCGACCGCCGCGGCGCCGATGCCCCAGCCGATGCTGAACACCCGGTCACGGTCAATGCCGATGAGCGCGACGGCGTCCCGGTCCTCGCGCGTCGCCTCCAGGGCCCGGCCGAATTCTGTGCGGGAAATGAAGGCCAGCACGCCGAAAGCCAGCAAGCAAACCACACCCGCCAGAACCTGCGACATCGGCAGGATCACCGGCCCCAGGGTGAAGGTCTGATTGCTCAAAAATCCATTATTGATGCTGCGAAAATCGCTTCCGAACGTGAGTTGCGCCGCGCCGACGAGAAAGATCGAAAGACCGAAGGTGACGAAAATCTGCACCATGCCGGTGTTGAAGCGTACATCCAGAGCGCGCGCAATCAGCAGGCGGTAGATGGCCACGCCGATGCCGAACATCACCACAACGATGAGCGGTATCTGCAGCAGCGGATCAAGGCCGAGATTTTCGTGGATCACGAAAGTTCCGTACATAGCGAGCATCAGCAACTCGCCATGCGCGAAATTCACCACATTCATCAGGCCGAAGATCAATGAGAGCCCGGCGGCGACCAGCGCATAGACGAAGCCCATAAGCAGTCCCCCGAGCACAACCTGAATGATCAGCGAGGCGGTCATCGAACGCCGGGCCCGTTAAGCGGCATTACTTGCCCACGTTCCAGACGGCGGGCGCCGTGGCGACGTCCAGAGGATAGACCGTGTGCCACACGCCGTTCTGCCGCTGCTGGATCACCGGTGTCCCCTCGACATTCTGTCCGGTAGAATCAAATTTGACTCCCTCCCAGGGCATGATGGTCTGGTCGCCCGGAATATTGGTGGCCTGAAGCGCCGCCTGCAAAGCGGTGTTGCTGGTCGATTTGGCGCGGTTGATGGCATCGGCGAGGACCTGCAGCGCGGTAAGTTCGCGGCCCGTGAGGTCATTCAGATCCTTGTCGTCGCGCGTTCGAAACAGCGCGTTGACTTGCGGGATCGCAGGACGCGCTTTCGTCGCGTCGATCGCGAAGCTCGAGCGGCTCATGACATCGTTGCCCAGCGCTCCGACCGCCGCATAGAAATTGGGATCGACGAAACCGGCATCCTGGGCAACGATCGCTTTGGGCGTGTAGCCGACATCATGCATCGACCGCACCAGCAGGATCGCGTCGCTGGTATAGGAGGAGGGCATCACCACGTCGGCATCCGCGGCGCGCAACCGTTCCGCCTCGACGGAGAGCGACGGGGAATTCGCCTGATAGGAAATATCGGCGAGCACCTTGATGCCCGCCGCCTTGGCAAGGCCTTCCTGGATGGTCGCGCTGCTCGTCCCGAACACGGAATTCTCGTGGATGATCGCGACACTGCGCACCGGCCGTCCCGTCTGCTTGCCGATGCTCGCAAAGAAAGCGAACATCGCCTTGGAGAAATCGACATCGGTCGGCGAGGTACGAAAAAACCATTTCAGTCCCTGCTGACTCAGAGACGGCGCAGAATTGTCTGCCGATATATAGGGAATTTCGTAGCGGTTGCAGAGCTGACTGATCGTGACGGCGGTGGCGCTGGTATAGCTGCCGATGATCGCGACCACATGATCCTGGGTGATCAGCCGCGCCGCCTCGGAACGTGCGATCTGCGGATTGTTCTGGCTGTCGGCAAATACCAGCTTGATCTTCGCGCCACCCAGTCCCGGCAGCCCCCCGCCCTGGCCGAGCAGCATCGGCACGTTATCGTGGCCGTTGATGATATCAGCTTCGGTTTCCAGCGCCAGCTGCGCATCATGGCCGATCGCCGCCGCATTGCCACTGAGCGGAAAGATCGCCCCGACGACAATATCAGGCGGCGCTGCGGCAGCCGAAGGAACCGCAGAAAGACCATTCGACAGACCGCCGAACAAAGCCAACGCCGGCAGCAATCCCCGCCTAAGCTTTCTCATATCTTCGCCTCTCCCTGTTGCCGCGTCATGGCGGTACGCTCCCGATCCACATCGCCGTTTGCGTCGAGGATCACTTTGTATATGTCTCGCGCATCGTCGACGCTCACCACGCCCTCGCGCACATCCCGCGCCACCGCTGCCGGATCGCGCGCCGCCGGGTCGCCCATGCCGCCGCCGCCGGGCAGCATGAGCAAGAGACGTTCGCCATCGGGAATAATTTGAAACCCTTTGGTGCGTAAAATCACCCCGGAGACCAGACCGACATAGCCTGCCGCGCCGGCGCCGCCGCCGTCGCGCCCGCTTGGCGGATGGGCAATGCGGTCGAACAGCGCGTTGCAGGCGAATTCAAGATCGTCCTGCCCAGCAATTTCCATGATCTGCCCCAGCCCGCCCCGCATACGTCCAGGGCCGCCGGACCCTGGACGCAGCTCCTTCCGCCAGACGACGATCGGCGCGACCGTTTCGGTTGCCTCCACCGGCATGGTGCGTACGCCCGAGGGAAATGCCGTGGCGTCCAGACCATCGAACTCCCGTCGTGCGCCCGTTCCACCGGAGTTGAAGGTTATGACTTCAAAGTCTGGAAGTACACGGCGCCCGCGAGACTGTTCGGCGCCCCCCTGGCCGGACACGCCGCCGCCACCGCGCAGCGGCGGGTTCCACAGGCAGGACGATCCTTCCGCCGCCACCTGACCCGGCACCGCCTGATACAGGCAGCCCATCATCAAATCCGGGAGCAGCTGGCCGGTGACATGACGTACCGACACCGGATAGGGATGCGGCGCATTGAGGATGCAGCCTTCGGGGATTATCATCCGGAATGGCGCAAGACTGGCCCAATTGTTGGGAATCTCCGGCGCCACGACCACCTTGATGCCAAAACAGGCATAGGCGCGGCAATAAGATGCCGGCACATTGATGCCGCGCGTCGAGAGGTCCGACGTGCCTGAGAAATCGACCGCGATCTCCGATGCGCCAACATGCATCGTCGCGGCGAGCGTGATCGGCTCCTCATACCCGTCCGAACGGATCGTCGAGGCATAGACGCCTGATGGAATGCGCGCGATCGCCGCCTCGGTGGCGCGGCGGCTGCTTTCGAAAATGAACTCAGCCAGCGTTTCAAGCCCGTCGAGATTGAACTCCTCGAGCATCTGCGCCAAACGACGCACCCCGGCATCGTTGCAGGCGCAGAGCGAATAAACATCGCCCTCCAGCTCGACCGGCAACCTGGTGCCGGCGCGCAGAATGTCGAAAAAAGTTTCGTTTGGCCGCCCTTCATGGAAACAACGAACGATCGGGATATACATTCCCTCTTCGAACACCGAACGCCCATCCGGTCCCATGCCAAGGCCGCCGACATCGACCACATGGGCCGTGTTGGCGAGCAGGCCGATCATGCGCCCGCGATGAAAAGCCGGCGTGACGACGGTAAAATCATGCAAATGCCCGGTGCCGAGCCAAGGATCGTTTGTGATGAAATGGTCGCCCTGGCGCATTGTCTCCGCCGGAAACTTTGCCAGGAAATGCGCGACACTTTCACTCATCGCGTTGACATGACCGGGCGTGCCGGTGACGGCCTGCGCCATCATGCGCGCCTGCAGATCGAACACCCCGGCGGAAAGATCCCCCGCCTCGCGCACGGTGGTGCTGAAGGCGGTCCGGATCATCACCTGCGCCTGCTCTTCGACGACGGCAATGAGCCGGTTCCACATCACCTGCCGCTGGATCGCGGCGAGTTGGTCGATATCGGCTTCCATTATGTCTGCTCCGGAGTCGCGCGCGTCAGCAACAGCCATTGCTGCGCCGTGACTTCGGCGCACCAGCCGGTGCCGACCAGGGTGGATGTTTCATCCTCGGCGATGATCGCGGGGCCTTGCAGCGTGGCGCCGGGCTCGAGCATGGGGCGGCTGAAGATCGGCCACGCGCTTTCCCCACCCGTGGCGCTGTCGCGCACCCGGCGGGAGGCAAGCGGTTCCGCAACATAGCGTTCAGGGGTGGCGCGGCCCGGTTTCGGTGGCGGCATTTCGGTTTCCACGGCAACGATGTAGCTCAACACCTCCACCTCCGAACCTGGCACCGGCCGGTCGTAGAACCGCGTATAGGCGGCCTCGTAATCCTTCTTGATGGCTTCGGCATCTTCCGCGACCAGCGGGCGCACCGGCAGCGCCACGAGGATCTCGTGCCCCTGCCCGACATAACGCATGGTGGCGATGCGCGTCTGCACGGTCTTCGCGCCGAAGGCGCCGGCGGCCACCGCATCGCGCGCCTCCTTCGCCATATCATCGAGCAGCGTGTTCACCGCCTCCAGATCAAGCGCGTTCAACCGCTGATACAGGCTGCGCACGACCTCATACCCGACGGGCGCGCGCAGAAAGCCGATGGCACTTCCCACTCCTGCCCCGCTCGGCACAAGCACGCGACTTATGCCCATTTTCTCGGCAATCCTCGTCGCATGCACCGGGCCGCCGCCGCCAAAGGCGATCAGCGTGCGGCCGGCCAAGGCCGTGCCGGCTTCGATCGCATGCACGCGTCCGGCATTGGCCATGGCCTCGTCCACGATCTCGATCACCGCAAGCGCGGACATGCCGCTGGAAAGTCCAAGCCTGGCACCGATATTTTCGTCCAGAGCGCGGCGCGCGGCTGCGCTGTCGAGCGCAATGCTGCCCCCGGCGAACGCCGCTGCGTCATAACGCCCTAGCAAAAGATTGGCATCGGTAACGGTCGGCGCCGTGCCGCCGCGTCCATAGGAGGCCGGCCCCGGCGCCGCGCCCGCGCTCTCGGGCCCTACGGTGATGCGGCCCAGCGAGTCCACATTTGCGATACTGCCCCCCCCGGCGCCGATCTCCACCATTTCGATCACGGGAATCCGCAGCGGCAATCCTGACCCTTTGCGCAACCGGCCGATCCGCGCGACCTCGAAACTGCGTGAGGTTTGCGGTCTGAAATCGTCAATCAGGCAAACCTTCGCGGTGGTGCCACCCATATCGAAAGAGAGCACGCGATCGAGCCCGGCTTCATGCGCAATCGCCGCCGAAAATATCGCCCCGCCCGCCGGACCGCTTTCCACCAGGCGGATCGGAAAGCGACAGGCCGTCTCGATCGTGGTCAGCTTGCCGCCGGAAAGCATCAGGAAGATCGGCGCCTTCAGTCCCATCGCGCGCATCCCTGCCTCCAGCTGGCGCAGGTAGCATGCCATCATCGGCTGCACATAGGCATTCGCGGCCGTCGTGGAGAAGCGCTCCCATTCGCGCATCTCCGGCGATACTTCGGAAGAGAGCGAGATCGGGACGTCCGGCATCGCGGCCGCGAGCAGGTCCGCCACACGGCGCTCATGCGCGGAATTTACGAAGGCATGCAGAAACCCGACCGCGATGCTTTCCACTTTTTCCCGCCGGAGACGGGGAACCAGGTCCCGCACCCCCTGCTCGTCGAGCGGACGCAGGACACGCCCGCGATGATCTAGTCGCTCCGGCACGGTGAACCGCAAATGCCGCGGCACCAAAGGCTCCGGCAAGACGATATTCAGATCATATTGATCGTAGCGGCTCTCGTTGCGCATGGCGAGCACATCACGAAACCCTTCCGTCGTTACCAGTGCGGTCCGCGCGCCCTTGCGTTCGATGATAGCGTTCGTTGCTAACGTTGTGCCATGAATCAGCAGATCGATATCGCTTGCCGCAAGGCCGGACGATTCAAGAATGCCGGTCATGCCGGCAAGCACGCCTTGTTCCGGTGCCTGCGGTGTGGTCAGCACCTTTGCCGTGATCATCCGGCCCCGATAATCAAGGGCGAGATCGGTGAAAGTCCCGCCTATATCGATCGCAAGCTTTGTTCGCAACGCGCCATCCTGCGGCCTAGCCACTTCAAGCATCTGCTGACTTTCTGTTCACAACGTGACCAAAGACTTTGCACGGCAGAACGACCATCGCAGAACTTCGAGGTCATCACACCAAGCAAAGTTTCGACAATCAAAACAAAGCAATTGTTGTGCCAGAACTGATGCATTCATCCGCAGATATGTTCTCTTAGCGACGTTAGAGAGACGGCGAGACATGACGACCGGAACGTGAATGGTCGGCGAACGTTGCGGGCTCTTTATTATATATGAGACGGCCTTCTCTCTGTGACCGGCAAACCCCCGAGCGCGGCGCCCATCAGGCGTCAACCGGCCCGCTTGCCCTCACTAACGGAGCGGGACATATGGAGCTTGCCTGGATCGACGATTTTTTTGCGCTCAGCTCGACGCTTAACTTCACCAAAGCGGCCTCGATGTGGAACGTTACACAGCCGACCTTCAGCCGGCGCATTCGCAATCTGGAGCTGTCGATAGGGGCGATCCTGATCGATCGCAGCACCTTTCCCATCACTGAAGAAGGGCGCGGCTTCCGGCAGGTGGCGGAGGGCGCGGCTCAATCGCTGTATTGGGAGCGGACCTCGCGCGCGGCATCAGCCGCCCGACGCGGGCCTTTCTATCCGCACCTGATGCTCTGCTACAGCTCCGCCGCGGGCCTGCTCCTGCTCGATGGCGTACAATATCCGTCGGTCCAGGTTGCCGAGGAGTATCTTCTTCCGGTCGTCTCCCCGGATGCCCACGGCCGGCCGCGGGGTGGCCTGGCTGCCCTATCACGGGGTGAAGCCGGAAGCGCTCATAGAGGACGCAACGAGCCAATCAATGCCGGGCGAGGCTCTCTACGCCGCCCACGCCCTGCTAGCGGCACTGCATATCGATATCATAGCGGAAATGCACGCCAGCGGCCTTTCGCTACAGGCAATCCGCCAGGCGCAGGCCGCGCGTGCAACAGCAGTAATCGACCGCGTTCGGCTGTGAATGAGCCGATAACTACAGCGACGGACCGGTTCCGTTGAATGGTCGTTAGCAATGGATGCCATTCGCCGTGAGGGCCACCTTAGAATAGAATAATCATGGAAAATTTATCCAAGATCTTTGTCCCGATGCGCCGCGACAAACGGATGATCCAACTGTAATGTACTCCGGTTTACCTGCACACGCATAGCTAACTTCGCGAGCGGCCTACCAAACTTGCTGTTCGTATGCCTTGCCGACACAGCTCCCCATTCAGTAGTCAGCATTCTAGACTCCGCGCGTTTATTCAGAGAATCCGTTGCATTAGGCCGTCAGTTTCGCGTATCAGACAGCGAATCACAAAGAAAAAATCATCCAACAAATACGGCCGCATGGATTCGTCCCCACAAAGCGCAAGATAAAAAACCAAACGCATTTCCGCACGCGTGATTTCATCAAACATGTACAATGGAATTTTGTATTCCGAGATTTTCTTATGAGCGAACTGAAGATCTTCAATTCTGGCACTGACTGTCAGACGTTCAAGCGCGATTTGTACTTGGTTTCGTGATATCTCCTGGCCTTTCTCAGCCAGATAAGGAATAATATATGCTGACCACGCCTTCGCGTCAGCGGTCATGGATCCGTTAAGAAATGTGTTTTCCGCCGTCTCATTTCCAATGCGAGAAAAGACAACGATAGAAGGACCCACGACATCGGACACTAGATCCATGTCTTCGTGATTTTCTTCAAGCTCCATAACCTCAGGCCTTTTAGACTTCTTCTCTCCCCACAACTCGGCCGATCGCATTAATCGCGAGAGCACCTCCTTCCCGTCGGGAAGGAAATCATCGAGAGAATACACGCCCCTGCCTCTCAACCACTGCGGCAGATCCACCAGCCCAAGCAAGATCATTGAGACTGACCAATACTCAGCTGATAAGATCGTCAGATCACGACGCCTTGAGACAAGGTCATCGCATAATAACGGCCAAGCAGTAACATCCCCAGCCGCTACGCGATAAACAGTCAAACGCCTTGCCGCACTTTTGACATCCAATAGTTTTTTGGAGTTCGGTTTATATTTTTCTAGCTCCTCATAAACAAACTTTAGGTGCTTGCACCGACCGAAAGACGTCCAAGAGCGGTTTGCACCTGTTTTTGCTCAAGACCGTAGTCTTTCTCAGACAGAGCGGGAACGATTCGCTCTGACCACACCTGAGCGTCGTTCGGCAACGACGCTCCTAAAAACGACATTCCGCAGTATAATTCTTCGAGCGTTGGAAGATGCCTGCCCTCTCTGGCAGCTTTATCACGTCTGTTAAAATGATACTTCCAGTCCTCTGGATTCAAGTCGGCAGCTTTAGGCGGCATTAGTTACCCTAACAGATAGACGACACCGGGACGGCAATTAGACAACATGGTCTAACCGCGGCATCGCCAGCGTAGATTTTCGAAAATTATAGTGATTCCAGAAAAGTGTCTGGAGAACTTAACTAAGGAAAAATTCGTTCACGATGTCATACCCTGCGTGTCCCTGCTCGCGCCGGGACGGTTGAACATGCGCACGCAGGGTAACGCACCTCCCGTATTCCCTCGGAAGGTCTTGTATTTCGGGAGCCGCCCGACAAAGCGGACTTCCTGCGTTAAGCGTTGTGCGCATCGCGAGCGGTGTTCAAGCCGAATCGCGACGCTCGTTTATTAATACAAGAAAAAAGTGTACAGTTCAGTGTGGACAGCATTTTAGATGCCGAGCCAAATCATCGATGGGCGCCCGCGCGCACACCCGGCTAAATATGAAACAGACCGCCCTGTTCTTCAAAACCGACTCCGACAAGAAAAACGGTCCGCCCCCCCCCACAGGATTGCCGCTACCGCTTTGCGAAGTAGCAAAAAAGTTGCTCATATTATGCCCGACTCGGCGCTCAGCATCGATAAGGAAAATAATCTTATTTGGAGAACGCGCAGCACAAAAAATACACTCACAAATTGCGCCACACCTCGACTGTATACTGTCCCCGCTTTCCATAGGGGGGACCCAGTTATCCATAGGGGGCCGCGGAGTGGTTCCACCAAAACCGGCGGAGCGGCCCCCTGTGGGTAACTGGGGGTCCCTGTGGCAAGCGGGGGCAGCAGGCACCGACCGCCAACACCCAACGAATCGCAACGCCGCATCAATTTTGGACGCCAAATTTAAGATTTTTACCCGCTTAAATGTTGCACTTATTCATGTTGCATCGAGCAACACGCCGGCAAAAATTTACGTGCAATATATTCGAATTCTTAAACAATAAAAAAGAATCGATTATTCAGATACTTATGCGATGATTTAATGTGCAACACATGGCGAAACAGCACTATTTGTCAAGAAAGGCGCTATGCACCCGGCGTCTTGATGGCTGTTCAACCGGATTGGATCAGGGCGCCATACCAGCCGAGGCCGCGATAGGTCTCGTAGCCGGGCGTGCGATGGAACGCGATGGTGTTGCCCCTGGAATCGCGATAACTGCCGGCAGAGCGCCCGCCATGTTCCAGCCGGAGCGTTTCGTCCGGCATGCCGCTTTTGTCCGATGCTGCGATCACCCGGTTATTGGCATCCACCAGCAGAACTCTCGTGCGCTTCGCCTCGGCCTGGGTCAGCCGCACCCCCTTGACCACGGCTTCCGCCTGCGCACCCCAGTTGAAATGAATGCCCAGAACGCCAATGGGACGACCATTGCCGCCGTGCACGGCGGCGGCGTAAGTCGCCACCGGGGCGTTATCCAGCGTCCGGCAGCGCGCAATATCGGCAACCGCGAAATCATCGGGCGAACGGCTCGCCATCGCGTCGCGGAACCAGCTCTCGCGCGACACGTCCGTGCCGATCACCTTCGCGTAGCGGTCCCCCCTGCCATGGGCAATGACATGGCCTCTGGGATCACACAGCCAGATATCGAGATAGACCGTATAGGCGCGCAGGATGACGCCAAGCCGCCGGCTGGCATGCGCGCGCCGTTCCGGCTCGTCATGTGCCACAGCCTCGACGATCGCGGCATCGGTGGCCCACCAGCGCACGTCGCAGGTGCGTTCGTAAAGGTTGCGGTCCATGATTTCGATCGCATTGAGCGCAAGATCGACGAGGCGCTGGCCGCGCACTTCGTCCGCCATGCGCGTGCCCACGTCACGCAGCGCCGCGAACGCCTTGCTTAACTCGCCATCCATCTCCGAGGCGATGCGCGCGATTTGGCCGGCCACGTTTTTGACCTCGTCTGCCACCACGGTGAAGCCGCGCCCGGCTTCACCGGAACGCGCCGCCACGATTGACGCGTTGATCGCCAAGAGATGCGTGTGGGCGGTGATGGTGTGAATGTCCCGGACCTTGACCTCCGAAATACCCGCCGCCGCATCAACATAGCGCAAAACCAGCTCAGGGGTCGCTCCGCCTTCTGACGACATGTCTTCATTCAGTAACATCAGAAACTCCGGGTTATCCGAGTATATCTCCAAAGTTGTTACTTACGGCGAATAAACCAACATGTACAGAATTCGACTGCGATGGCCCCTCCCCGGCCTTTTTTGTGCGGCGTGATGGATTCTACTTCAACGCCGGCGCCGGCGTTGAAGCCGGCAGGCACGCCAACCGGTGTGCGCCATGGCTCAGCGGCGAAGCCTTGGCGGCCACGTGCCAGTGTTTGACCGGTTGTGCCTTCCTCCATGTATGGGGATGGAGCGCCGTGGGACGATAATGATGGAAGGACGGCGCGCCGGCCCCGCCATTGAGCACCACGGTGAGGTTGCTGTCCGCGTTGTTGAGCGTGGCGTTGCCGCCGGTGGTGATGACCAGCGTGGTCACGGCCTGGCCGTGGCCGACCACTTTTACCCCCGCCAAATCCGAGGAGGCGTTCACCGTGTCAGTGCCGCTTCCGGCGATCACCGACTGTGTCGGCGCGCCGACCGTGATGGCGTCGGTGCCCGGCGTGCCGACCGCCGTAATGTTGCTGCCCTGGCCCAGGGACAGATTGTTGGTGCCCGGCGTGAGCTTGACGGTGATGTTGCTGTCCTCGTCGCTCAGAGTCGCCGTACCCGGCGTGATGATATGGAGCGTGGTTTTCGCCGGGCTGCGGCCGACCACTTTTGCGCTGGCCAGATACGCCGGTACATTCACCGTGCTTTTGCCGGTTCCGGCGATCACCGACTGGGTTGGCGCCCCGACCGTGATGACATCGTTGCCGGAGGAGCCAATCACCGTAATGTTGGCGCCGGTGCCGAGCGTGACGTTATGCGTGGCGGCGGTATCCTGCGGCGCTGCGTACGGGGCCGGGCCAGGCAGCGGCGTTAGCTGAGTTGCAAGCGGGGTTGGCGCGGTGGGTACCGTCATGGGGGCGACGGGTGGCATTCTGGTCTGGGTCTGGCTCTCGTTCGGGCCGAGCACGGGCGGCTTGGCGGTGTTGGGCATGCTGCAGGCGCTCGTCAACAATACGCCCAACACCGCGCCGCATTGCACGCTCCGGCGCGCACTGCTCAACGCATTGTTCCAGCCCAATCGGTTCGATCCACCAGAAATTGTCGCCATCCCTATGCTACTTCCCAAAAGAGTAATGCACTACAGTCATGTGCGGTTACCGGTTCGCGCAATGGTTTACAAGATAGACACAATACAACCTCAGATACACAACGCTTGCGTTTGATATTTTTATGTCATGTGAGATCGGCGCGCCTGCGCACGGGAAATCGCCGCCGATCGGCGGCGTTGCATGTATCTGATGTGGGATCGAGGATCGCGCCGTTATTTTTCTGGTTAGGGGCGCGGCACGCGGCACGCGCTCCCACCACGCCAAAGGCCGCGAGGGCGCGTCCCCGCTCCTGCTGTCATCGTCGGCCGCCAGCTTTTTGGCCGGCGGCCGACACCGTGACGCGACGTTACTGCAGCAGCGTCGGCTGCATGTTCATGCCCGGCATGACCGAAGCCCCGGGCAGCATCGTCAGGCTGTCCAGCTCATGGAACATCCAGACGGTCAGGCCGATGGTGAGAATGAACAGCGGCACCGTCAGGACCAGCGACACGCTCTTCCAGATATTATGCAGCGCGATGT